>Ga0164290_1000121_pt1 | contig 292584 bp, 253 predicted proteins | sample Micstemetagenome_FD_108782 | JGI IMG/M metagenome (GOLD analysis project Ga0164290, IMG submission 108782) | Contaminated culture microbial community from soil near Moab, Utah, USA - Microcoleus steenstrupii SON62 (Illumina Assembly) | ecosystem: Environmental > Terrestrial > Soil > Soil crust... | reverse complement strand
GGGATATCGGTGGCCGTCGGCGTGGGCGTGCAGACCCGGTTACCGCGGACGCAGGTCGTGCTGGTGGGCTCGGGCGTGTCCGTCGGCGTGGCCGTATTGGTCGGCGTTTTGGTGGCCGTCGGCGTGTTGGTGCGCGTGCTGGTCACCGTGGGCGTGTTCGTGGCCGTGTTGGTGGCCGTCGGCGTGTTGGTGCGCGTGCTGGTCGCCGTCGGCGTGTTGGTCGGGATATCGGTGGCCGTCGGCGTGGGCGTGCAGACCCGGTTGCCGCGCGTGCAGGTCGTGCTGGTAGGCTGGGGCGTGTCCGTCGGGGTGCTGGTGCCCGTCGGGGTGTTGGTGCGCGTGCTGGTCGCCGTCGGCGTGTTGGTGCGCGTGCTGGTCGCCGTCGGCGTGTTGGTGCGCGTGGGCGTGTTGGTGGCCGTGGCCGTACGGGTGGGCGTCGGCGTACACGCCTGATTGCCCGCGCAGAGCGTGGCCGTGGGCGTGGTGGTGCGCGTCGATGTGGTGGTCGACGAGGCCGTGGGCGAGCTAGTGGTCGTGCTGGTCGCCGTCGGCGTGCTGGTGCGCGTGGGCGTGTTGGTGCGCGTGGCCGTGGGCGTGTTGGTCGCCGTCGGCGTGTTGGTGCGCGTGGGCGTGTTGGTGGCCGTGCGGGTCACGCGGGGCGTGCGCGTCGGGAGCGGCGTATCGGTGGGCGTGGTGGTGGTCGTAGGTGTGTTTGTCGGCGACGGCTGAAGCCCCGGGTTCGCGGGCGCGGCGCCGGAGTCGCAGCCGGTGGTGATCGTGCGCGTCGAGACGGCGTTGAGCGTGTGGTTGCCGACGATCGCGCCGCTCAACGGGTCGAGCATGACGAGCGGGTAGACCACGGTGATCGTCACCGGGTCGCCGTAGTTGCGCTGGGTCAGGCTGAGGTACTCGATCTGCATGGTGCTGCGGATGAGGTCCCGGTCGACCGCAGCCGGCAGGCGCGCGGCGACCGCGTCGCGGATGGCGACGAAGTCGGCGGCGGTGGGGCAGGGCCTAGTCATGGCGGCGCGCGCGCCTTCGCGGGCCGCGCTCTGGACCTCGCTATAGACGAAAAGGGCATAGCCCATGTTGGCGAGGCCGAGGATTAGCAGCAGCAGTAGCGGTGCCGTGATCGCGAACTCGACCATACTCTGTGCGCGGCTGGATCGGGTGTTCATCGGCGTTCCAGAGGGGCCACAGCCGGGGCTGCGGCCCGTGTCGTCTTATTCGCGCACCTCGGCGCGCAGCGCGCCGCCCTCCTCGCGAACCTCAACCAGGGTCGTTTCGCCGGGGCGCACCGTCACACCCTCAAGGGTGAAGGGGTCGAGCTCGCCGATGGCGACGCTGTAGCGGCCGGGCCGCAGGCTGATCGGCGCGCCGAACTCGGGCTGGCTCAGCTCCTGGCCGTCGGCGTCGAGCAGGCGCACGACCGGGACGATCGCCTGGCGCAGCGCACCCGCGAGCTGGGCCACGTCGCTGGCCGCGTAGAAGCTGCCGCCCCCGGCGGCGGCGATCTCGGCGAGCTGGGCCTGCTGAGCCTCGTCGACGGCGAAGCCGACGACGCTGACCCGCAGGCGCGGGTTGGCGGCGTGGAGCTGGGCGGCCACCCCGATGGGGTCGCCGTTGCAGCTTTCCTCGCCGTCGCTCAGCAGCAGCACCAGGGTGTCGCCGTCGGCGCCGCCGAGGTCGGCCGGGATCTGGGCGAGCGAGGCGCCGATCGGGGTGCGGCCGAGGTTGACCGGCACGATCCCGGCGGCCTGCGCGGCAAGGGCGGCCCGGTCGAGCGGGGCAAGTGGGCTGACCAGCTCGCTGTCGCTGCAATCGTCGGGGCGGTTGCGGCCGTAGGTGCGCAGGGCGACCCGCGCGCTGTCGGGCAGCACGCCGACCATCTGGCCGAAGGCCTCCTGGGCGATATCGATCTTGGGCCGCTCGCCAATGCGGGCCAGCATGCTGCCCGAGGCGTCGAAGATCAGGTAGATGTTGTCCGGGGCGTCGGTGAGCGGCCCGCCGGCCGCCGGCGCCACCACCAGCTCGCCCACGGCGGGCGGCGGCGTTGGCTGGGGCGTCGCGGTCGGCGCCGCGGTCGGCAGGGCCCCGACGATCGCGGCCTGCGGGGGCACGACCTGGGCGGCCGTCCCGGCCGGGAGCGCGGCCATGCCGGCGAGGCCGGCGACCATGGCGAGCAGCGCGGCGGCGGCGACCCAGATGGGGGCGAGGCGCAGGCGCGAGCGGCGCGGCGCGGCGGGGGCGGCGATCGCGCTCAGCCGCTCGTCGAACAGGCGCTTGAGCCTGATATCGTCGCGCAGCTCGGCCAGCTCCGGCGACAGCGCGCCGCGGCTATCGAGGTCGTCCAGGTCGCGCAGGGCGTCGGCGAGCCGGCCAGCGCGGTAGCTGTCCAGGCCGCGGGCGAGGGCTTCGTCGGCGGAAAGGGTGGGGTCCACAGTCTCCATAGCGGCTACAGCCCTCCCATCTGGACGACCTGTACGACGGCCGGGCCGAGCAGAATGGCGAAGATGGATGGGAAGATCAGAAAGACAAGGGGGATCATCATTTTGACCGGCGTCTTGTTGGCCAGCTCGTAGGCCCGCTGGCGCCGGCGGATGCGCATATCGTCGGCCTGGGCGCGCAGCACGCGCCCGACGCTGACGCCGAGCTCGTCGGCCTGGTTGATCGCGCCGACAAAGCTGACTACGTCGGAGACGCCGGTGCGATCCGACAGGGCGGTGAGCGACTCGCGCCGGCTCAGGCCCATGCCGATATCGCGGAGCACGCGGGCGAACTCGGCGGAAAGGGCGTTGTTCCACTTGCCGATGATCTCGCTCAGCCCGCTCTCGAAGCTCATGCCGGCCTCAGTGGTGATCAGCAGCATATCGAGGGCGTCCGGCAGGGCGTTCTCGATCTCCTTCTTACGCCTGGTCATCCGGCGGCCCAGCCAGAACTCGGGCAGGCTGAACCCCGAGTACAGGAGCAGGGCGAGCATAAGCACCGAGGTGCTGGTGATCGGCGTCCGCACCAGGTAGCCGTAGCCGATCGCCAGGCCGAGCAGGAGCAGGGCGACGAGCAGCTTGAGGCCGAAGAACTCGGTGGCGCCGAGGCCGCCGGGGCTGCCGGCCATGTACAGCCGGCTTTGCATGGCCGCGAGGCGGCGCTGGGGCAGAACCCACAGGAGCAGCCCGGCCAGTCGGCGAGCCACGGGCTTGAGCACCCGGTCGCCGAAGGGCCGCTCGAGCTGCTCCTCGGGGTTGGTGAGGAAGTTCGTCTCCTCCTCGAGCGCCTGGCCGAGGCGGGCCTTCAGTTCGCGGTTCCGGCGTAGCTGGGCGGCGCCGCCGATCAGAAAGAGCACGCTGGAGCCAGCGAGTGAGCTGGCGAGCAGCAGTGGCAGCGACATGGGTTCCATCGGCTACACCTCAATATCGACGATGCGCTGGATCACCATAAAGCCGACGATGGCGAAGGTGGCGGCGGTCGCGGGGATGATCAGCGGCCAGCCCGGCTGGAAGATCCGCATCACATACTGCGGGTTGATCGTGAAGATCACCAGGGCCAGCACCACCGGCAGCAGGCCCACCACCAGGGCCGAGGCGCGCTGCATCGCCGTGATCACACGCACGTCGCGGCGCAGCTTCGAGCGCTCGCGGATCGTCTCGGTCAGGTTCTCCAGGATCTCGGACAGGTTGCCGCCGACCCTGGCGTTGATCTTGATCGCGGCGACGACGAGGTCCAGATCCTCGCTCTCGATCCGGCGGGCCATGTTGTCGATCGCGTCGCTCAGGCTGAGGCCGATCCGGATCTCCTGGCTGGTGCGCTCGAACTCGCCGCGGCTGGGCTCGCGGGCCTCGCGGGCCACAACGCGCAGGGCCTGAGGGAGGCTGAAGCCGCCGCGCAGCGAGCCGACGATCATGCTGAGCGTTTCGGGCAACTGGTCGATAAAATCGTGCTGCCGGCGCTTGCGGCGGGCCATGAGCCAGAAGCTGGGCACCACCGTGCCCAGAAAGAGCGCCGGCAGCAGGGCCAGCGGCGTGCGCCACAGCCCGAAGGCCAGGGCGGCGAGCAGCAGCGGCAGGCCGACGCGGACGCCCACGTACTCGGCGACGGTGAGCGGCAGGTTGGCCTGGAGCAGCTGGTACTGGAGGCGCCGGCCGAAGCTCTGGTTGACCAGCATCGCGTCGAGGCGGGCCTTGAGCTGGCTGCTGGTCAGGTTCTCCTCCATCGCCGCGATCGCCAGGCCCTCCAAGACGTCGTCGCCGCTGGAGCGCAGCCGCGCGCGCAGCTCGTTGCGCGGGGCGCTGATCTGGCGCACCCCGATGCCGACCAGGGCCACCGCGATGGCGACCAGCAGGCCGGCGGCGGCGGCGTAGAGCAGCGTGGTGTTCTGCAGCAGCGACTCCATCAGCGCTCCCCCCTCCCGGCGCCGAAGCCGAAGATCTGCGGCGGCAGGTTCAGCCCGTGGGTTTGCAGCTGCTCCAGGAAGCGCGGCCGGATGCCCGTGGGCACCACCCTGCCGATCACCTTGCCGTCGCGCACGCCCTGCTGCTGGAAGACGAACAGGTCGGACATCGTCAGCACATCGCCCTCCATGCCAGTGATCTCGCAGATCTTGGTGATCTTGCGCGAGCCGTCCTTGAGCCGCTCCAGCTGGACGAGCAGGTGGACGGCCGAGGCGATCTGCTCGCGGATGGCCCGCTGCGGCAGGTCGATCCCGGCCATGAGGCACATCGTCTCGATGCGGTGGATGGCGTCACGGGGGCTGTTGGCGTGGAGCGTGGTCATCGAGCCGTCGTGGCCGGTGTTCATGGCCTGGAGCATGTCGAGGGTTTCGCCGGAGCGGCACTCGCCGACCACGATCCGGTCGGGGCGCATACGCAGGGCATTCACCACCAGCTCGCGGATGCCGATCTCGCCGCGGCCCTCGATGTTGGAGGGGCGGGTTTCCAGGGTGATCACGTGGCGCTGCTGGAGCTGGAGCTCGGCGGCGTTCTCGATCGTGACGATGCGCTCGTCGGACGGGATAAAGGACGAGAGCACGTTGAGCATCGTCGTCTTGCCGGAGCCGGTGCCGCCGGCGACGACGACGTTGAGCCGGCCGAGCACGCACACGCGCAGCAGCTCCATGATCTCGGCCGAGGCGGCGCCGCGGGCGATCAGGTCGGCCACGGACAGCGGCTTCTTGAAGAACTTGCGGATGGTCAGCGTGGGCCCGTTCAGGCAGAGCGGCGGGATGATCGCGTTGAGGCGCGAGCCGTCGGGGAGGCGCGCGTCGACCATCGGCGTCGTCTCATCGCAGCGGCGGCCGAGCGGGGCGATGATCCGGTCGATGATCCGGCGCACGTGCTCGTCGTTCAGAAAGCTCGCGCCCGTCTCCGTCAGCTTGCCCTCGCGCTCGACCCAGATCTGGTTGGGGCCGTTGACCATGATCTCGGTCACCGACTCGTCGGCCAGGAGCGGCTCAAGGGGGCCGAGGCCGAGCAGCTCGGCCTGGGCCAGGCGAATGATCCGGGTGCGCTCGCGCTCGGAGACGACGCGCCCGCTGACCTCGAGCTGGTCGCCGACGAGCTGCCCGATCCGGCGCGGCAGATACTCCGGGTCGCGCCGGGCGCCGGATGGCTCGGGCTCGGCCAGCAGCCGGGTCTGGACGGCAGCCACCAGCTCGCGGTCCTCTTTGCTGGCGGCGGCGAAGATCGAGACAGCCTTGGCCGTGGCGGTTGTCGCGGCGAGCGCGGGCTGGGCCTCCTGCTCCTCGACGAGGGGCCCAGGCTCGGCGGGCCGCTCGCGGAGGGCGGCGGTGTCGGGGCGGGAAAAGCGTAATCGCGGCATCGATGGTTCCTCTACATCGTTCGTTGCTCGTCGGCGGTCGTTCGCGTGGGCCTACCGCTTGAAGGCGGGGAGCAGGCCGCGGCGCGCTCCGGGCTCCTTGGCCGCGCCGCGCCGGCCCTTGCCCTCGACAGGGGTGAGCGACAGCAGATCGACCTGCTCGCCGGCCACATAGGCGGCCAGCTTGCGCAGGCTTTGGCCGACCCAGCTTTGGGGGTGCGAGGTGACAACGGGGACGCCGCGGTTGATGCTGTAGGTGACCATCTGGCCCGCGCTGGGGATGTTGGCGCTGACCGGGTGGCGCAGGTGCTGCTGCACATCCTCGAGGGTGATGCCGTCGACGCTGGGGAAGCGGTTGAGCACGATCGACACCTGGGCCTCCGTCAGCTGGTGCTGGCGCAGGTAGTCGAGGAAGTACTTGACATTCTTGAGCGCGGGCACCTCGGGGGTGGTGACCACGAGCAGGTTGTCGGCCCGGCGCATAAGGGCGAGGGTCAGCTCGTCCAGCACGCACCAGGTGTCGGCGACGACATAGCTGTAGCGGGCGAGCAGGGCGTTGAGCACCTGGTCGAGCTGCTCGGGGGCGATCTCGCCAGCGAGCTCGGGCGAGCTGGGGGCGAGCAGCACCTGGACGCCGGAAGGGTGCTGCTGCATCACGCCGGCCATGAGGGCGTCGTCGATGTCGTCGCTGCGCTCGATCAGATCGGCCAGGGTGTGCTTCGACCACAGGTTCATGTGGGTGCCGACGTGGCCGAACTGGAGCGAGAAGTCGGCGAGGGCGACGCGGCCGGAGCCGAGCTGGCGCAGCATCACGGCGAGGTTCGAGGCCACAAAGGTGGTGCCGGCGCCGCCCTTGGGCGAGATCACGACCGACAGCTTGCCCTGGCCGAAGGGGGCGGCCTCGTCGCCGGCGGCGAAGACGCCGCGGGAGCGCCGGCTGGCCTCGACGGCGACGGCGGCGCGCATGCTGGCCAGCAGGTCCGCGTAGCGCAGGGGCTTGGCGACCACATCGCGGGCGCCGGCGGCCATCAGGCGGCGCAGGGCCGGAACGTCGACCTGGGCGGCGAGCACGATGCAGACGACGGCGGGCATGCTCGCAAAGATCTTCTTCACGCACTGCTCGGCCTCGGGCAGAGCCCGGTCGATCACGACGACGTCGGGGCGGGTTTGCTGGACGAGCTCGACGCCGGTGGCGAGGACGGCCACGCGCTCGAGGCGGTGGGTGTCGGCTTCGCCGGCGAGGCGGGTGATCCACTCCTGGTCGATCTGGTCGGGCGTGGTGATCACGACGATACGCATGGAGCGCTCAGTAGCCATTGGTCTGCTCTTTCTAGCGCGCGTAGCGCCGGATCAGCTCGTCGCGGTCGATCAGCGGGGCCTCGAACTGGGTGTCGTCGCCGACGGAGCGGAGCACAAAGTCGATCACGCCGCCCGAGTCCTTGACGTACTTGATGGTGACGGCGTCTTCGGCGGACAGGGCGAGCAGGAGGGCCGTGGGCGGGCCCGCCGGCTGCTGGCTTTCGATCGTATTGCTCTGGCCGCCGCCACGGAGCACGCGGAACACCTCGATGTTTTGCAGGGTAAAGAAGGTGGCGTTCTGCGGGTTGTCCTGGGCGCCGACAGGGAGGGTGATCAGGAGGTCGATCCGGTCGCCGTCGCGGACGATGTCGCTTTCGGTGAGCAGGTCGGCGATCGAGTAGGCCAGGATGACCTTGCCCGCCGGGGCCTGCTGGCTGATGGTGTCGGCGCTTTCGCCGACGAGCTGGCGCTCGCTGATCGTTTCGCCCTGCCCGATCGCCGTGGCCGCGATCTGGTTTTCGAGGCTGATCGTGGTGGTGATCGCGGCGACTGGCACCAAGTCGAGCGGAAAGTCCTTCAGCAGCAGATCCTCGTTGGTGATCACGGAGCCAGGAGCGATCGGGCGTGACGCCACGGGGAGCTTCATCGTGGCGATCACGGGTGGGGCCTCGGCGAGGGCTTCCACACGGGCCTGTTCGAGGGCGCGGGCTTCTTGCTGGCGCAGCAGCATAAAGACGATGCCGCCAGTGCCGACGGCGAGAACCACGCCGACAACGATGAGGGCCCATCCGATCCGACTGTTCACGGCAACACTCCTTGGTGGGATTGCCCGGCGCACACAGGCACGCCTCCCTGCGCTAGGGGAGCGATTGTCTGGCCGCAGGGCCAGTCCCGCGAGCCGGCCGGGCGGCCAACTCGACTGTTTCGATTTCGGTCTGCTTTGGGCGGCAATGCACAAAGGCGGGGCGTGAGCCTTTGCGCGAATAACCGCAGTATAGCACGAACATATAGTCACGAACCTTACGTTTTTGCTAACTATCCCTCACATGTGGCCCTATTTGTTGTCGAATTTGTTATAAATCCGGACATGGCGTTCCAATGCGGAAGTCAATAGGTGTCGATTACAAAAGATTACAGCAGAATAGGGTTGTGAATAGGTATTCATACGTATCGACGGGCCGGAGCGCGCGGCGCCGCCCGAAACCGCCGCTGGTCGCTGGGGGCTGGTATGATACAGGCGGGCCGGCGGGTGCTGGCGGGAGGAATAGTATGGGTAGCGATCGTTCGCCGGCGCTGTCGCGCTTGCGCCGCAGCAGGGCCTGGCTCTGGTATGTATGGGGCCTGAGCCTGTGCTACCGCGGCAACCGCAGCGCCGAGCGGCGCCTGTACCGGGCCGGGATCGCGTCGTTCGGCCGGGCGACGGTTTTGTGGCCGGAGATGGCGCCGGCCTTTTACCGGCGCGGTCTCATCCGTGGCCGTGAGCTGGGCGAGTACGGCCCGGCGATCAGCGACCTCCAGCGGGCCAGCGCGCTGCGCCCCGACTGGCCGGAGCCGTACCTGCAGCGCGGCCTGTTCCACCGCTTCCACGGCCACGCCGCCGAGGCCATTCCCGAGCTGCGCCGCTTTGTCGAGCTGGCCGCCCCCGGCTTCTGGCGCGATGAAGCCAGCCGCCAGCTCGAGCTGCTGCGCGCGGAGGTGCAGGGGGATCTGCCTCGCCACTGATCACGCCCAGATCGGTTACCATAAGGCGAGGGGCAGGAGGAGCGAGGAGCGAGCAATGGAATACCGAGCCTGGTTCGCCGCACAGGATGACCCTTCCGAGCGCTACCCGCTGACGGACGTCGTGTACTACGCGAAGTCCGGCGGGCTGCTGGAGGTCCGGCACGACATGGAGGCCCTGCGGCAGCGCAGCGCCGACGAGTGGAAGCGGCTGTTCGACAGCCGCTGGATGCGCACCACCTGGCCGTACGGGTCGGGGGTATGGGGCAAGCTGGAATGGGTCTGCCCGACGGTCGACCCGCAAAACATCGTCAGCACCTTTGAGGGCGGCACCAACCTGTTCTGGGCCGACCGCTTCGGCCGCGAGGTCGGCGTCGACGACCTGTGGATCAAGATGTGTGGCAACAGCCACACTGGCAGCTTCAAAGACCTGGGCATGACCGTGCTGGTCAGCGTGGTCAAGCAGATGATCAGCGACGGCAAGCCGATCCGGGCGATCGCCTGCGCCTCCACCGGCGATACCTCGGCGGCCCTGGCCGCTTACGGCGCCGCCGCCGGCATCCCGACGATCGTGTTTCTGCCCAAGGGCAAGGTGAGCACGGCCCAGCTGGTGCAGCCGATCGCCCACGGCGCGACGGTGATCTCGCTCGACGGCGACTTCGACCAGTGCATGAAGGTGGTGCGCGCCGTCACGGCCGACCCGGACAGCGGGATCTACCTGGCCAACTCGCTCAACTCGCTGCGGGTCGAGGGCCAGAAAACGGTCGGGATCGAGATCGTGCAGCAGTTCGACTGGGAGGTGCCAGACTGGATCATCATCCCCGGCGGCAACCTCGGCAACACCTTCGCCCTTGGCAAAGGCCTGCTGATGATGCGCGAGCTGGGGCTGATCAACCGGCTGCCGCGGATCGTCTGCGCCCAGGCCGAGCACGCCAACCCCCTTTACCGGGCGTTCCAGAACGGCTGGCGCTTCGAGCCGATCGCGGCCCGGCCCACAGCGGCCAGCGCGATCCAGATCGGCGACCCGGTTAGCATCAACCGGGCGATCAGCACGCTGCAGCGCTTCGACGGCGTCGTCGAGCAGGCCAGCGAGCAGGAGCTGGCCGACGCCGCGGCCCGCGCCGACCGCACGGGGGCCTACGCCTGCCCGCACACCGGCGTGGCATTGGCCGCGCTGGTCAAGCTCGTCGAGCGGGGCACGATCAAGCGCAGCGACCGGGTGGTGGTGGTGTCCACGGCCCACGGCCTCAAGTTCAGCCGCTTCAAGGTGGACTACCACGAGGGCACGCTGCGCGACGTGGTGAGCCGCCACGCCAACCCGCCCGTCGAGCTGCCGGCCGACGTCGACGCGGTGCGGCGGGTGGTCGCGGCGCGCATGGAGGCGCCCGCCCAGGCCGTTTGACGTTCGACAGGGCCGTCGCCTGCTGATCTCAAACCGGATCGTTTAGCTGGGGCTGCGGCCCCTGGGACACCATGCGATCGAAAGAGTTCCGCCGGCTCGCCGGCGACCTGGCCCGCGCGGCGCAGCCCGCCGTTCCGCGCTGCCCCCACGCCGAGGCCTGCGGCGGCTGCGCCTTCCAGGACCGCGACTATGGGGGCCAGGTGGCGGCCAAGACGGAGGCCCTGACCCGGCTGTTCAGCGCCGCGGCGGGGCTGCCCGCCCTGCTCGACGGCGCGCCGTTCGACCTGGGGCGGCTCGGCTTCGCGGTGGCGCCCTCGCCCGACCCGTACACCTACCGGACGCGCATGGACTATGTGGCCACGAAGGGCCGCTTCGGCCTGCGCGCCCGCGGCAAGTTCAACTATATCGTCGAGCTGGACGAGTGCCACCTGATCCCGCCGCCGGCCTTCCTGGCGGCGAAGGCGGTCTGGCTGCGCGCGGTGGAGCTGGGCATCCCCGACTATAACATCCGCACCCACGAGGGCTTTCTGCGCTATGTGGTGGTGCGGCGCAGCCCCGACGACGAGCTGCTGCTGGCGGCCGTGACGGGGGCGGGCGAGCGCGAGGCCGAGATGGAGCAGCTGGCGGCGACCGCGCTGTCGCAGCCGGGCGTAGTCGGCTTTCACTGGCTGCGCAACGCCACGCTGACCGACCTGTCGTTCGGGGAGCCTGTGCGCCACTGGGGCGCGGCGCTGCTTTCGATGCGCTCCGGCGCGCTGCGGCTGGATATCGGGCCGAACACCTTCTACCAGAACAACATCCACCTGCTGCCGCGGCTGCTGGATGATGTGCTGGCGGCGGTTGTGCGCGAGCTGCCGGCGCCGCCGGCGGTGGCGGATTTGTACGGCGGGGTGGGCACGATCGGGCTGCACCTGGCGCCGCATGTAGCGAGCGTCGTCGGCGTGGAGGAGGTGGCCGAAAGCTCGGCCCTGGCCGAGCGCAACATTATGTATAATGAAGCGTCTACCATGCGTGTGGAGAACGCGGCGGTGCTGCCGTGGCTACGGGCGCAGGCGCCAGGCGGGTTCGAGGTGGCCGTGGCCGACCCGCCGCGGGTGGGCCTGGGGCCGGAAGTGAGCGCGGAGCTGCTGCGGCTAGCGCCGCGGCGGATCGTGTATGTGTCGTGCAACCCGCTGACGCAGGCGGAGGATCTGGCCGCCCTCGCGGGCGGCTACCGGCTGCGCTCGCTGGGCGGCTACGACATGTTCCCGCACACGCCACACGTCGAGGCGCTGGCCGTGCTGGAGCGGTTCGGCTAACCGAGATTACAGGGAGATGACGGGCGCCGCGACGGTCAAAAAACCATTGACATAGAACGAACGTTCTGATAAAATACGAACATTCGTTCGACCTCCGCGCACCGTCAATAAGAGACAACCCACGCGCACATGCCGGGCCGTTAGCCGCGACGTTCGAAACGTCGCGCGGGCCCCGATGCCCTGACACGAGCAGCTCTACGGTGGGGATGGTCACCCGTCGGCCGCGGGCCGCGGGCTCCGCTGCGATGCCGTAGGTGGCACGCACAGCCGCCAGCATCGATTGAACCAGCTGTAGAAGGGGTGTCGCCATGGCCGTCACGAGCCGCGAGATTCACAAGCAGCGCGACGCGCGCCCGAACGCGCTGATCCGGTCGTTTGGCCCGTTCGCCTACCTCCTGACGTTTGTGCTGGCCGCGCTGGCGATCTATGTGCTGGTTGGGGCCGCGGTGGAGTGGGGGCAGGTGCGCCTGGACGACCTGCGCTACGGCCGGCCGCGGACGACGCACCTGGCAGGCCTGGTGGGCCGCCCAGGCGAGAGCGCCGCGCGGCAGACGATCTTTATCGGCATGAACATCGACCGGCAGGTGGTGGTGATGGAGCTGCCGGCCGGCGACGCGACCCAGGTGCGCAGCCTGCCCGGCCCGTACCTGTTCGGCGCTAACGAAGATTTGACACCTGTGCTATTATCTCTCCGGGACATGGACCGCGACGGCCAGCCCGACCTGATTATCGACGTCCGCAACGAGCAAATCGTGTATCTCAACCGCGACGGGGGCTTCCGCCTGCCAACGGCGGAGGAGCAGCAGCAGCTGGTGCAGCAGGAGCCTGGGACGTGAGCACGCCGCCATCGAACCGCCGGCCGGGGCCGCCCGCGCGCCCCGGCCAGGCCGACCGCGCGCGCCGCCGGGAGCCGCTCTTCCCCCTCGAGGACGACGACATCTCCCCGCGGCGGCGCCCGCCGCAGCCCCTCGCCGACCTAGTGAGCGACCTCGACGACGCCATGGCGCCGCGCGGCCGGGGCGCGCCCCGGTCGGCGCCCCGCCCCGAGGAGCCGCCGCCCCCGCCGCTGCCGCCGCGCCTGGCGGGCCAGCCCGAGCGGCGGGCCGAGGCCCAGCCGCCCCGCAAGGGAACCGTGGACCTGGCCGTGCGCGAGCAGCGGCCCCAGCCGCAGCTGCGGGCCGCCCCGCGGACGGACAAGCTGCCTACAGACTCGGGGCGCCTGCTGACGGCACGGGCCGCCTACGACGAGGCCGAGGCCGACCTGCTGCGGGCCGAGCACTACGCGCGGCCCTACGGCGGGGTGCCCCGCCCGGCGCCCGCCATCGAGCTGCCGAGCTGGACGATGCTGCTGGTGGTGGCCGCGGCGAGCCTGCTGGTGCTGATGACGCTTGGCAACGCCGGGGGCGGCAACGCGCTCAGCCGCTGGGCGCCAGCCTTGTTCACCAGCGAGGAGGTGGCTCCGGTCGCCTCGGAGCTCGCCGGGCCGGCCAACCCCGCCGGCGACTACCGGCTTGAGGGGGCGCCGAGCATCAGCGCCGAGACGATCGACCGCATCCTGGCCTCCTACGGCTCGCCGGCGGCCGGCACGGGCGCGGTCTGGTACAACCTGGGGCTGCGCTACGGGATCGACCCGGCCTTCGCGGTGGCCTTCTTCATCCACGAGAGCACCGCGGGCACGGCGCAGAACTGGGCCGGGCTGAAGCCGGACGGCAGCACCACGCACAACGTCGGCAACATCATCTGCGCCGGCTACGCGACGTGCTACAACCGCTTCCGCGACTACCCCTCCTGGGAGGCGGGGATCGACGACTGGTACCGGCTGATCGACGTCGAGTACATCGAGGGGCGCGGGCACCAGACGGTCGGCGACATCATCCCGATCTACGCGCCGGCCTTCGAGAACAACGTCCAGCTTTACGTCGACACGGTGAACGGGCTCGTCGATACGTGGCGGCGGGGCGAGGTGCCATGATGTACGACGAATGGGGCAACTTTGCCTGGCCGCGCGTCGCCTGGCTCGTGCTGGCCCTCGCCGGAGCTGTCTTCCTTGGCGGCCGCCTCCTCGGCGGCGAGGAGTCCCGGATCAGCGGCTGGGCGCCGCGGGGCGTGGCGAACGTGGCGGCCGCAGCCCCGGCACCGCCCGCCGCGGGCCTCAGCGGGCTGGCGCAACAGCAGGGCCAGGGCCTGCCGGATGACAAGCGACCGACGGGCAACCCGCTCGGGGCGCCGAACACGGTGATGACCCAGGGCTACGGCGTGGGCAGCCACGCACCCGCCGAGACGTGGGGCGGGATCGACCTGGCAATCGACGGCGACGGCGACAGCTTCGCCGACCCGCAGGGGACCATGGGCCACCCGATTTACGCCACCCACGACGGTGTCGCGAAGGTGACGCCGAACAGCTACCCGGCCGGCAACCACGTTTGGATCGAGAACGACCAGTATCGCACCGGCTTCGCCCACCTTTCGGAGTTCGCGGTGACGACGGGGCAGCAGGTGCGGCGCGGCGATGTGATCGGCTATGTTGGCAGCACGGGTATGTCGTCCGGCCCGCACCTGCACTACGACACCTGGGTGAAGCAGGGCGGCGCCTGGGTCAACGTCAACCCGCTCGACTACGGCACGCTGGGGAGCTAATACAGCTTCGCCGACGTCGGCGAGGTTTTACCACACAGACCACGAAGGGCACGAAGCGCGCGCTGCCGCACTCCAACCCCCTTTGTGGTCTTTGTGCGCCGCGCGGCTCAAACCGGAGCGGGTTGGCACCACAGTTGCTCATGTGGCGGTAGCGCGGCGGCGGATCGGCCGCGGCAGTGAGCGACGAGGAGGCTATCATGGCAGACAACCAGCAGTATGCCGAGATCCGGCGCCGGCTGGAGGCGGAGCGCGCTGAGCTCCAGGGCCAGATCGAGGCCCTGAGCATCGCCAACGACGACCAGCAGACGGACTACGGCACCGGCCACCACTACGGCGACGACGCGACCGAGCTGTTCCTGCGCGAGCGCAACCTCGCCCTCAACAACAACGCCGCCGACCTGATCGCCCAGATCGATAGCGCCCTGGCCCGCATGGACGCCGGCGAGTACGGGATCTGCGACCGCTGCGGGCGCGAGATCGGCGCGGAGCGGCTGGAGGCGAAGCCCTACGCCACCCTGTGCATCGAGTGCCAGTCCGCCGTCGAGCAGGAGCGCGTGGTCGGCGGCGCGCCGGCGGCGTAAGCTCCGCCGGCCCCCGGCGCCCCGCCGAAGAAAGGCCCGACAGCAGAACGCCGTACCGCCTGCGAGGCGGTACGGCGTTCTTGGTATTCGTGCTGCGGGCCGGGCGCTACGCCTGGGCGGCGTAGCGGCCCTGGCTGTCGAGGCCGGCGCTGGCGGCGAGGTGGCGGCGGGCGCCCTCCTCGTCGCCGGACAGGCGGAGCAGCTCGCCGATATGGTAGTGCAGGCCGGCGCGCTGGGCCGGGGGGCAGCTATTGAGCAGGGCTTCGGCGCCGGCGAGGGCCAGGCTTGCCTCTGCGGCGCGGCCGAGGGCGATCAGCTGCTCGGCGAGGGCACAGCGCAGTGCGGCCTCGTCGGCGGGCTGGGGGTGGCGGGCCAGGCCGGCGCGCAGGTGGGCCTCCAGGGCGTCGGGCTCGGCGCCGAGAGCGGCGTCGGCGCCGGCGAGGTGCAGATAGGCCTGGGCGCAGGCCGGGTCGAGGGCGATGGCGGCGCGGGCCTCGGCCATGGCGGCGCGGGGCTGGCCGGCCTCGAGCAGGGCCGCGCCGAGGGCGGCGTGGAGCGCGGGCTGGCCCGGGTAGTAGGCGACGGCCTTGCGCAGGGCCTCGGCGGCGGAGGGCGCGTCGCCCTGGGCGAGGCGAATAGTGCCGAGCAGGGCCTGGGCGTCGGCGGAGTAGGGGTAGATGGCCAGGGCGGCGCTGGTCAGGCGCTCGGCCTGGGAGTAGTCGGCGGCGTCGAGGGCGGCGCGGGCAGCGCGGAGCATGCCCATGCGCGCGCCGAAGCCGGCGGCGATCGTCAGCCCGAGCAGAGCCAGCGCGGGCGGCGAGCCCATGGCGAAGTGGAGGCAGAGCAGGGCCAGCAGCAGCGCGGCCTCGGGGACAAGCAGAAGCTGGCGCCCCAGAGTGGCGAGCTGGAGCGACGGCAGAAACGGTGCAGATGCGGGGCGCGAGTTGGTCGTCATCGGAACGCTCTCCTTTGGCCGATCCGCGGCCAGACGTTGCTTCGCTATCCCTGACAGCCCGATGGTTCTAGTGTAAGATCCATACGTGACAGCTACGGTCACAATCGGGCCGTCCAGGCGGCTTGACATAGCTATTGCACAAAATGTGCCCCCATGGCGCAACACTCTGCGGGGGGCACGCGTCGAATGGCCAGCGACGACAACGCGTTCGTCTTGATCGAAGCGATGGAAGGGAGCTGTGCGATGCAGCCGCGTCTCACACGAAGCACTACCGAGTCGATGGTCGCCGGCGTGGCGGGCGGCCTAGCGGAATACTTCAATATCGACCCGGTGATTGTGCGCCTGATCTTTGTGCTGGTCACCCTCACGAGCGGGCTGGGCATCCCGGTCTATATCGTGCTGTGGATCATCACGCCGAAGGCCAGCCTGCCCCCCGGGCAGACGGTTCAGCAGGGCTTCGAGCGGTTCAGCCAGGAGGCGACGCGCTCCGGCCAGGAGTTCGGCCAGGAGGCGGCCCGCCTCGGCCGCGAGGTGATGGTCGGGCGCCAGGGCGGCCAGTCCCAGGCCCGCAGCGGCGGCCAGCCGGCCACCCAGACGCCCCCCCAGCCCGAGTACCGCTTTGACCCGCTCACGGGCCAGCCGCTCGACCCGTCGGCACCCCAGGTCGGCGAAACGGTCAACCTGGGCACGCCGCCGCAGCTCCCGGCCCAGTACGGGCAGCCGCGCCGCCAGGGCCGCAACTGGTCGACCCTCGGGGCGATCCTGATCGGCATCGGCGGCCTGATCTTTCTGGAGACGATCGGCCTGAACATGTCGCTGGTCTTCCCCCTCCTGCTGATCGCCGCCGGCGTCATCCTGCTTCGGCGCAAGCGGTAGGTCAGGCGCGCACGAGCCCGCAGAGGGTTTGGCACGGGAAGCACGAGAACGCCGTACCGCTTCGAGCAGATCCACGCCTGCTCGGGGCGGTACGGCGTTGTTGCGCGATCGATCCCGACTTTCTGCGCCTCTGCGGTTAAGCTGCTCGCCTCAGTCGAAGAGAGCACTGATGCGGCCGCGTTCGAGGGCGCGGTCGGCCATGGCGCCGCAGGCGCGGACCAGGTGGATGAGGGCGGCGAAGCGCTCGTCGCGGGTGTGGCCGGCGCGGAAGCGAGCGTAGATCTGCTGGACGATCACGGCGACCTTGAAGAGCCCGAAGACGTAGTAGAACAGGAGGTGGTCGAGCGGGCGGCCGCTGCGGGAGGCGTAGGCTTCGGCGAGGGCCTGGCGGGACGGGTTGCCGGGCGCGCTGGTCAGGCTGAAGCCGCGCAGCGCCGGCGGGTCGCCCGGCTCGGCCCAGTAGCCGAGGGTCGTGCCAAGGTCCATCAGTGGGTCGCCGATGGTGGCCATCTCCCAGTCGAGCACGGCGATCACACGGGCGGGGCCGGTGGGGTCGAAGACGAGGTTGTCGTACTTGAAGTCGTTGTGGATGAGGGCGGCGCCCCCGGTTGGGGGCTGGTTAGCGGCGAGCCAGGCGGCGGCGGCCTCGATCGCGGGGACGTCGTCTGTGCGGGCGGCGGCGTAGCGGCGGGCCCAGCCGGACACCTGGCGGGCCACGTAGCCCTCGGGGTTGCCGAGGTCGGCCAGGCCGGCGGCGGCGTAGTCGAGGGCGTGGAGCTCGGCGAGCGTGTTGACGAGCCCGGCGCACATCGCGCCCATGCGCTCGGGCGACAGGTTGAGGCCGGCCGGCGCGGCGGCGCGCAGGATGAGCCCGCGCACCCGCTCCATCACGTAGAAGGGGGCGCCGAGCACGGACTCGTCGGGGCAGAAGGCGAGGGGGCGCGGAGCCTTGGGGTAGACGGGGTGGAGCGCGCTGAGGATGCGGTGCTCGCGGCCCATGTCGTGGGCCGACTTGACGGCGGCCCCGAAGGGCGGCCGGCGCAGCACCAGCTCGCGCCCGCCCCAGCGGAGCAGGTAGGTCAGGTTGGAGTAGCCGCGCGGGAACTGGGCCACCTCCAGCGGCCCCTGGCCGCCGAGCTGCGCTTGGAGAAAGGCGGCGAGCCGGGCCTCGTCGAGCTCCTCGCCGGGGCGAACGGCCCCCGGCGCGTCGATGGTCTGGTCGCTCATGGTGGCTCCCGTTTGCTGCCAGGGGCCCCGCGATGATATCCGGCGGCTTGTCAGGCGCCGAGGGCGGCCCAGAGGAGGACGGCGATGGCGGCGCCGGCGACGGAGCTGAGCAGGTTGACGAGGTCGTTGCCGAGCCACGGGAGGCCGCGGATAAAGGCGTTGGGGCGGCCGTCGCGGCCGTGGCGGCGCTCCGTTTCGCGGCCGTCGGGGTAGCGGTAGATGGCCTGGAGGGTGGCGCCGAGCAGGCTGTCGATCATGGCCCCGCCGAGGCCGCCGGCCAGGGCGGCGGGGACGACCCACCAGCCGAAGGCCGGGGCATCGGCCGCGAAGGCCGGGACGCGGAGCAGCAGGGCGAGGGCGAGGCCGATCAGGAGCGCGCCGCCCGCGGCGGCCGCGGTGCCGACGGCGCTGATGCCGCCGGAGGTGCCCGGGTCGACCGGGCGGCCGGTGGTGATCAGGCGCGGGGGGCGGGGGCTGAGCACGCCGAGCTCGGTGGCCCAGGTGTCGGCGGTGACCGTGCCCATGAGGCCGGCGAAGGCGGCGAGCAGGGCCGGGTGGCGGCCGCTGAGCGCGTAGGCCAGGGCGCACAGGGCGCCGAGGCCGCCATTGGCGAGGGCCTGGGTCAGGTCGCGGCGGCCGCCCTTGGCGAACTTCTCGGCGGCGCGGCGCTCCTTGAGCGACTCTTTGTAGTGGGAAAGGGCGCTGCTGGTGACGAAGAAGAGGATCAGGGTCAGGCCCCAGGCCCAGCCGCCGAAGCCGAAGGTGGCGGTGCCGACGATCACGGCGCCGAGCCAGCCGCCGGCGGTGAGCGAGCGGCGCCAGTAGGCCAGCCCGCCGACGATGGCGCTAAGCCCGAGGCCGAGCCCGATCTGGGAAAGGTCGATCATGTGGTTGAACAGCGGAGCGCACGGCGCTGGCGGGCCCGTGCCCGCCGCGCCTCCGGCAACAAAAGCGGGGCGCCCGCAGGCGCCCCGCGATTATACCAGGGTTTGAGCGAGGGCTAGGCGGCCGCGGCCCGCTCGCGCAGGCCGGCGCTAGTCACCCGCTCGCCGATGCTCTTGAGGGCCGCGTCCAGCTCCTTGGCCAGGATTTCGCCAACCTCCTTGACGGGGACGAAGGCGGCCATGGGGCCGAGCATCGGGGCGAGGTCGAGGCCCATCGTGGCGACGATCTCGGTGCCGTTGACGGCCGGGTTCAGCGCCCACTTCGTCTCGACGGGGAGGGGGGTGCGTACGCGGAAGACGATCTCGCGCGGCTCCTCCCACGTCAGGTCGCCCTCGCAGCGGATGGTGCCGAAGATGCCGCCCATCGACATGTGGGTGACGAGGCGCGCCTTGCGGGCCACGTCGTCGCGGGACAGCATCTCCACCTTTTGCACACGCGGGAGCAGCTGGCCGATCATTTTCGGGTCGGACAGGGCCGCGAAGATCTGCTCGGGGGTCGTAGCCTCGATATGGCTGCGCCGGGTGACGGTAATCATGGCTTGCTCCTCAGCTCGCTACGCCCCGCTCAGACCAACGCTTGGACCTGAGTTGCACAGATGACAGCATTTCATTGCCAACATTTTGCAAAGGAAGTATACCTCTTCCGCCGTGCGCTGTCAATGCGTTTTCTTGGCGATGCTTGTGCAAAAACCGAGGCAACGCCTGTGCACCCAGAACATGCAATGGACGTGCCACAGGTTCACAGTTTCGTCACAGAAATGGCGAACCCTTTCAATGGGCGCCTGGTATAACCGGGCTGTAGGAAGGAGCGAATACGTATGAGCTTACGCGAAGACACATCCGTGATGGACGGTACGCCGCCGCGGCGCACGCGCGCCCTGGCGGCCGGGGCCGCAGTGTATGTGCTGCTGCTGGCGACCGGCCTGGCCCTCGGCGGCGAGGCGGGCCAGATCGCCCTGGCCGGCCTGAACGTCCTGCCTTTCGCGGCCCTGGCGCTGCTCGCCTATCTGGGCGAGGGGCGTTTCAACTGGGCCCAACTGGTGACAGGGTTCTGGCTGGCCCTTCTGGCCGGCGGGACGGGGCTGCTGGTGCTCGGCGTCACCATCCTGGCCCTCACACAGGGCGCACCAGGGCGCCCCGAACCGGGGCAACTGCTGCCCGTCGGCCTGATCCTGCTCGGCGTCGTGGTGGCGGTGGTGGCGGGAGCGCTGTGCCTCATGCCGCCGGTGCGCCGGGCCGCCGCGCGGGTGCTGCCGATCGACCCGGCCTCGTTCGTCCACGCTGCCGCCCTGGCCTGCGTCGTCTCCCTGGGCCTGATCTGCTTCGTCCCGCTGGTCGTGCTCGGCCAGCCGCCCCTGCTGCTCGCCGTCGACCTGCTGGCCGGCGGGGGGGCGGGCCCGGGCGGCGAGACGGCGCGCGACGGCGCGGGCCAGCTGCGCGACCAGCTGTACGGCCTGATCTGGACCATCCCCGCGGCCATCCTCGCCGTCGGCTACGGGCTGCGCCGCAACCTGCGCCAGGCCCTGGCCCGGCTTGGGCTCGTGCGCCCGACACTGCGCCAGGTGCTGGCCGCCCTCGGGATCGCGCTGGCGCTGGTCGCCGCCGTCCAGCTAGTCGGCGCGGGGATGGACTGGCTGTGGAACTACCTCGGCTGGCCGACGACCGACGAGGAGGCGTTCGGCGAGCTGATCTCGTTCGCCTTCAACCCGCTGGGCGCGCTGGTGATCGGGCTGACGGCCGGCCTGGGCGAGGAGCTGTCGGTGCGCGGGGTGCTCCAGCCGCGGCTGGGGCTGGTCCTGTCGAACCTGTTCTTCGTCAGCCTGCACGCCCTGCAGTACCACTGGGACGCCCTGCTGGTCGTTTTCCTGGTCGGCCTGGTCTGCGGGCTGGTGCGCAAGCGAACCAACACCAGCACCGCCGCGATCGTGCACGGCACCTACAACTTCACGCTGATCATGATCCAGCTGTTGTCTGGAGCGTAGCCCCGGGGAGGATCTCCATGCGCCGGCTTTCCGCCCTGTTCGTCTGCGCCGCCCTGCTCGCCGCCTGCGCCGCCCCGGCCGCCCCGGCCGAGCAGCCGGCGGCCCGCGAAAGCTGCCGCCTCAGCGCCCCCGGCGCGGAGGCGGGCGTGGCCGCCGAGTGTCTGACCGTGACCGTGCCGGAGGACTACGGCGAGCCCGGCGGCCGGCAGATCGGCCTGCGCGTCGCCATCGTGCCGGCGATCGGCCGCGGCGCCGCGGGCGACCCGCTGTTCCTGCTCGCGGGCGGCCCCGGCCAGGCCGCGACAGCAACCTTCCCGCCGCTGCTGCCCAGCCTCGAACAGGTCCGGCAGGAGCGCGACCTGGTGCTGGTCGACCAGCGCGGCACCGGCGGCTCGCACCCGCTGCGCTGCGCCCTAGGCGAGGCGCCCGACGACTCCGACATGGAGGCCTTCCGGGCCTGGGTGCGCCAGTGCCGCGAGGGAGTCCAGGGCGACCCGGCCCTCTACACGACGGAGGCCGCGGCGCGCGACCTCGACGTGGTGCGCGCGGCTCTCGGCTACGAGCGGGCGAACCTGCTCGGCGTCTCCTACGGCACGCGGCTGGCCCTGACCTACGCGCGGCTGTTCCCCGAGCGGGCGCGCAGCCTTGTGCTGGACGGGGTGGCGCCGCAGGAGATGGCGATCGGCGCCGAGATGGGGCGCGATGCCCAGCGGGCCCTCGACCTGATCTTCGCGCGCTGCGCCGCCGAGCCCGCCTGCGCGGCGGCCTTCCCCGACCTGCCGGGGCGCTTCGCCTCGCTGCTGGCCCGGCTCGCCGCGGCCCCCGCCACGGTGCAGCTCGACGACCCGTTCACCGGCGAACCGACCACGGCGACGCTCACCCGGGAGCTGGCGGCGGTGACGGTGCAAAGCCTGAGCTACGCCCCCGAGACGGCGGCGCTGTTGCCCCTGCTGATCCACACGGCCGCGGAGGGCAACCTGCGCCCCCTGGCCGCGCAGCAGTTGCTCGTCAGCCGCCAGCTAGCGGAGACAGTGGACCTTGGCCTGCGCTTCTCCGTGATCTGCGCGGAGGACGCGCCCTTCTACCCGCCGGCCCCGCTCGCCCCCGACAGCTACCTGGGCGACCAGGCGGCCGAGGCCCTGGCGGCGCCCTGCGCGGAGTGGCCGCGCGGGGCGGTGGCGGCCGACTTCAAGCTGCCGGTCGAGTCGGACGCGCCGGCCCTGCTGCTTTCCGGCGAGCTCGACCCTGTGACCCCGCCGGCGAACGGCGAGGCCGCGGCGCGGACGCTGCCCAACAGCATTCATATCGTCGCGCCCGGTCAGGGCCACAACGTGTTCTTTCGCGGCTGCCTGCCGGCCCTGGTGGCGGCATTCGTCGAGGCGGGGAGCGCGGAGGGGCTCGACACCGGGTGCGTGGAAGGGCTGGCGGCGCCGCCGTTCTTTACCAGCTTCGCCGGCCCCGGGGCGTAGCGGGCCGCCGGCCCAGGAGGTTTCCAATGATCGAAGTGTCGCACCTGGCCAAGCGCTTCGGCCCCGTCGTCGCCGTCCGCGACGTGTCGTTCACGGCGGCCGACGGCCAGATCACCGGGCTGCTCGGGCCGAACGGCGCCGGCAAGACGACCACGCTGCGCGTGCTCTACGGCTTGATGCAGCCCGACGCGGGGCGCGCGGCGGTGGACGGGGTGGACGTGGCCGCAAGCCCGCGCGAGGCCCAGCGCCGGCTCGGCGTGCTGCCAGACAGCCGGGGGCTGTACGGCCGGCTGACGACGCGCGAGAATGTGCGCTACTTCGGGCGCATGCACGGCCTGCGTGGCGCTGAGCTGGAGCGGCGCATCGACGAGCTGGGCCGGCTGCTCGACATGGGCGAGATCATGGACCGGCCCACCGAGGGCTTCTCGCAGGGCCAGCGGGTCAAGGTGGCGATCGCGCGGGCGATCGTCCACGGCCCCCAGAACATCGTGCTCGACGAGCCGACCAACGGCCTCGACGTGCTCGCCACCCGGGCGATGCGCGCGATCGTGCGCCGCCTGCGCGACGAGGGCCGCTGCGTGCTGTTCTCCAGCCATATTATGCAAGAGGTGGCGGCCCTGTGCGACCGGGTGGTGGTCGTGGCCCGCGGCGAGGTGGCTGCGACCGGCACGCCCGACGAGCTGCGCCGGGCCACCGGCGAGGCCAGCCTTGAGGACGCCTTTGTAGCCGCCGTCGGCAGCGGCGAGGGGCTGATGGCCTGATGCCGGCGGCGTGTCCGTCGCGCGGGGCGCCTGCGGCGCTTCGCCGCGGGCCGCCGCAAGTGAGGGATTGCGATGCTTGAGCGCGTGCTGGTGGTGCTCCGCAAGGAGCTGGCCGACAACTTCCGCGACCGCAAGAGCCTGGTGAACAGCCTGCTGAGCGCCCTGCTCGGCCCGCTGATGCTGCTGCTGCTGCTGTACGTGCTCGGCAGCGTGAGCTCCAGCCGCGCCGAGCGCCCGCTGGAGCTGCCGGTCGCCGGCGGCGAGCTGGCCCCCGGCCTGATCGCCTTTCTGGAGCAGCGCAACGTGGAGGTGCTGCCCGCCCCCGCCGATCCCGAGGCGGCCGTGCGCGCGGGCGACACCGAGGCCGTGCTGGTGGTGGGCGCCTCCTACCCCGAGCGCATGGCCGCCGGCCTGCCCGCCCCCGTCCAGCTGGTGGCCGACACCTCGCGGCAAAGCGCCGCGCCGGCGGTCGAGCGGGCCACGCGGCTGCTCGAAGCCTACGCCGGCCAGCTCGGCGCGCTGCGCCTGCAGGCCCGCGGCGTCAGCCCGAGCGTCGTGACGGCGCTGGCCGTGGAAGTAGTGGACACGGCCACGGCCCAGAGCCGGGCGGCAGGGCTGCTGAATATCCTGCCCTACTTCCTGATCTTCGCCGTCTTCGTCGGCGGCATGGGCCTGACGATCGACATGACCGCCGGCGAGCGCGAGCGCGGGTCGCTGGAGCCGCTGCTGCTCAACCCGCTCGGGCGCGGCGAGCTCGTGCTCGGCAAGCTGGCGGCGAGCCTTGTGCCTACGCTGCTCAGCGTGCTGATCGCCCTGGCGGGCTTCGCCGCCGTGATCAACGTCGCGCCGCTCGACCGGCAGCTCGGCGTAAGCCTCAGCCTCGACCCGCTGGCCTTTCTCGGGATCTTCCTGATCACCCTGCCGATGGCCCTGCTCGCCGGGGCCCTTCAGATGATCATCGCCACATCCGCCCGCTCGGTCAAGGAGGCCCAAAGCTACCTCGGCTTTCTGCCGCTCATCCCGGCGCTGCCTGGGCTGTTCCTGGCCTTTATCCCGATCCGGCCAGCGCTGTGGATGATGCTCGTGCCGACCTTCGGTCAGCAACTGCTGATCAACCAGCTGATGCGCGGCGAGCCGGTCAGCCCGCTGTTCGTCGCCGTCTCCGCGGCGATCACCCTCGCCGCCGGCGCGCTGCTGGCCCTGGCGGCCGTGCGCCTGTTCGGCCGCGAGCGGGTGCTGTTCGGCCGCGGCGCTTGAGGGCGCTGGGGCGCAGACGCCAGGGACCTTTTCTGGATGGAATGAGGAGGAGCTTGATGCTGTCCGAGAAGCGTGCGTCGCGCCGGCCGGGCTGGCTACGGGCGCTGTCCCAGGCGGGGCTGTTTTTGGCGCTCGCCCTCGCTGGCGCGGCGATCGGCTACGGGGCGGGGACTTTGGCCGACGGGGCCGGCGTGGAGATGGCGATGTCCCCCGGCGAAGCGCTGTGGCTGCTGGCGCTACTGGTGCCGTTCGGGCTGCTCGGCATCCTCGCCCACGAGCTGGGCCACCTGGCCGGCGGGCGGCTGGCCGGCTTCCGCTTCCTGCTGCTGATCGTCGGCCCGTTCAAGCTGCAGCGCTACGGCGAACGGGTGCGCTTCGGGCTCAACCGCAGCCTCGGCTTCATCGGTGGCCTGGCGGCGAGCACGCCGCTCGACGACCGCGACCTGCCGCGGCGCATGCTGCTGATGGTCGCTGGCGGCCCGCTCGCCAGCCTAATGGCCGGCCTGCTCGGCCTGGTCGGGGCCTGGCTCGCCGCCGGCTTCCCCGCGGCGGCGCTGTTCGCCTTCGGCGTGCTGAACCTGTGCCTGGCCCTGGTGTCGATCGTCCCGATGCGCTCGGCCGGCTTCTACACGGACGGGGCGCGCATCCTGATGCTGCTGCGCGGCGGGCCGCGGGCGGAGCGCTGGTGCGCCGTCGGCGCGCTGACCAACGCCGCCGCGAACGGCCGCCCGCGCGATCTCAGCCCGGCCCTGCTCGCCCTGGCGGCGTCGCCCTCGGATGGCACCCTGGACGACGTCGGCGCGCGCCTGCTCGCCTACTTCGCCGCCCTCGACCGCGGCGAGGCCGCGGCCGCCGGCGAGCACCTGGACTACGTCCTGGGCCACCGCGAGGCCTACCCGCCAGCGGGCCGCCCGTCGCTGCTGCTGGAGGGCGCCTTTTTCCTCGCCCGCCACCGCGGCGACCCGGAAGGCGCCCGCGCCCTGCTGGACCAGGCCCGCGGCGGGATGTTCGTGGAGCTCCACACGCGCCGCCGCGTCGAGGCCGCGGTGCTCCTGGCCGAGGGCCGGCGGGACGAGGCGGCCGCCGCGGCCGATGAAGGGCTCCGGCGGCTCCGCGCGCTCGACAGGGGGCCGACCGCGGCGTTCGAGGCCGACCTGCTACGCGACCTGGCCGGCCGGGCCGGGGCCGGGGTACAATAGCGATCCGCGGGGCGCGCCCGCGCGGCGAGCGAGACTGAAGCTATGGCGACGATCCTGGTGGTTGAGGATGAGCACGAGCTGGCGGCCCTGATCCGCCGGCAGCTGGAGGGCGAGGGCCACACCGCGCTCACCGCGAACGACGGGCCGACGGCGCTGCTGATAGCCGCCCAGGCCCGGCCGGACCTGGTGATCCTGGACTGGATGCTGCCCGGGCTCGACGGGCTGGCGGTGATGCGCCGCCTGCGCGAGCGCTCGACAGTGCCCGTGCTGATGCTCACCGCCCGCGACGACGAGGCCGACCGCGTGCTCGGCCTGGAGGTCGGCGCCGACGACTACATGACCAAGCCATTCAGCCTGCGCGAGCTGATGGCCCGCGTCCGGGCGATCCTGCGCCGGATCGAGCTGCTGACCCGCCCGGCCGCCGAGGAGGCCGCCCCCGTGCGGATCGACCGGCTCGCCGTCGACCCCCTGGCCCGCCGGGTGACGGTGGACGGCGAGCCGGTGGAGCTGACGGTGAAGGAGTACGACCTGCTGCTGCTGCTCGCCCGCCACCCGGGCCGCAGCTTCAGCCGGGCCTACCTGCTGGACCATATCTGGGGCGCCGACTACGAGGGCGGCGACCGCACGGTTGATACCCATATTGTGCGGCTGCGGCGCAAGCTCGGCGAGATCGGCGAGCGGATCAGCACCGTGTGGGGCGTGGGCTACCGCTTTGAGTGAGGCGCGGCGGGAGACAGGGGACAGCGGAGAGGCTATGGCTGAGGCGGCGGGCGTGAATCGGGCGGACCAGGATCAGGCGCGGCGCCCGGCGGCGGTCGGCCTGTCGCGGCTTCTCCTGGCCCGAGTGGGCTTCTGGCGCGCGCTGCTCGACATGACGGCGCTCTCGTTCGGGCTGGTGCTGCTCGTCTACCCCTTTCACGAGCGCATCCCCTCGCCCTGGTCCGAGCTGATCAGCTACCTATCGCTCGTGGTCTACTGCCTGGCGGCCTGGCGGCTGGAGCCGGGTGCCGGGGGGCTGTGGCGCCGGGCCGGGCGGCTCGCGCTCTGGCTGGCGCTGTTCTGCGGCCTCAGCGCCGTACTCGGCTGGCTGCTGATCACCGCGCTGCCCTGGAAGACCAGCTTTTTCGGCGCATCGCTGGACCCGGGCGTATTCACGTTCGGCACCTACGTGCTGAGCAGCGTGCTGATCATCGGCAGCCTGTTTCTGCCGGTGCGCCTGCTGCTCGCGATCTGGGCCATGGGCCGGCGGCGGCTGCGCTGGCAGCTGACCTTCTCGTACCTGCTGATCGGCATCCTGACCAACTTCCTGGTGCCGCTGGCCCTGCTGCTCTACGTCGCCATCATCAGCGTGTCCGCCGTCCCGCCGATCGTCGCGCCCGCCGACGCCGCCCCCCGGCTGGCCGAGGCCCTGCGTGACACCGTGGCCCGCGGCGTCTCGCCGGGCGAGCTCGACGGGCTGCTCCAGGGCGTGCTGGATGGTGACACCCGGCTGCCCCTGCCCGCCGGCGCCCAGATCGGCGACCTGAGCGACCTGAGCGGGGGCGGGGTGCGCCGGCTGACCCTGCTCCGCCCCGACGGCAACGTGCTCGCCGCCGCCGGCAGCGACGCGCCCGCCGCGGGCGACCCCCTCACCGACGACAGGCGGGCCGAGCTGCGGCTCCTGATCGACCGGGCCCTGGCCGGTGGGGCCTGCGTCGAGGGCAACCCGGCCCGCGGCCCCATCCCCGACGCCGCCGTCTGCCCCCTGGCCGGCGAGGACGGGGCGCCCGCCGCGCTGCTGGTGGTGGAAAGCAGCGTCGACAGCAGCGCGCAGGTGGGGGCGGCCTTCGGCCGGATCGTGACCGTGACCCTGCTCGGCTTCAGCCTGACCCTGAACATCGCCATTCTGGTGGTGCTCGCGATCGTCCCGATCGCCCTCGGCGTGGGCTACCTGATCGCCCGCCGGCTCACCCGGCGGATCGAGCGGCTGACCGCGGCCACCGCCGACCTGACGGCGGGCGACCTGGGCCGGCGGGTGGCGATCGACTCGCAGGACGAGATCGGCCGGCTGAGCGCCAACTTCAACGCCATGGCCGCCCGGCTGGCCGAGCGCGAGCAGGCCCTGGCCGAGGCGGCGGCGCGGGCCGAGGCGCTGCTGCGGGCCAACAAGCGGCTGGTGGCCGACGTCAGCCACGAGCTGCGCAACCCCCTGGCCACCCTGCGCGGCTACATCGAGGCCCTCGAGCTCGACCACGGCGACCGGTTGCCGGCCCGCGACCTGGAGGTGATCCAGGGCGAAACCCGGCGCCTGACCGGCCTTGTCGACGACCTGTTCACCCTGGCCCGCGTCGAGGCCCAGCAGCTCCCGCTGCGGCTCGGGCCGGTGGACACTGGCGCGATCCTGCGCCGCGTGGCCGACACGCTCGCCCCACTGGCCCGCCGCGAGCGCGAGATCGAGGTTGTCGCCGACATCCCCGCGGCGCTGCCGGCCGCCCACGCCGACGCCGACCGCCTGGAGCAGGTGGTGCGCAACCTGGCCCAGAACGCCCTGCGCCACACCCCGCCGGGCGGGATCGTGGCCTTCGCGGCCCGCGACGAGGGTGAGGACGGGATCTGCCTTGCCGTCGCCGACACCGGCGTGGGCATCGCGCCCGACGACCTGCCGCACGTCTTCGAGCGGTTCTACCGCGGCGACAGCTCGCGCGCCCGCGAGACGGGCGGCGCCGGCCTCGGCCTGGCCCTCGTCCACGAGCTCGTCAGCGCTATGGGCGGCGAGGTGGGCGTGGAAAGCACGCCGGGCCGCGGGAGCCGCTTCACGGTGCGGCTCAGGCGGGGGTGAAGGTTCGCCGAGGAGGCGTAGGGGCGCAGAGGGCGCGGAGTTTCGGACTGGGTTTCAAAAAACGCCGTACCGCTTCAACCGGGCTTCCTGCCCTGATTCGGAGCGGTACGGCGTCGTTTTACGACCAATGCAAATTTCTGCGTCTTTGTGTCTCTGGGGTTGGCGTCCGGGCGGTTAGGCGGCGACGGCCTCGGCCTCGGCCTCCTGGGGCACCTGCTTGACGATCTCGATCTCAATGTCGATGGTGATCTCCTCGCCGACGAGCACGCCGCCCGTCTCGAGGGCCACGTTCCAGTTCAAGCCCCAGTCCTTGCGGTTGATCTTGGTGCTGGCGCTGAAGCCGGCGCTGGTGGTGCCCCAGGGCGACTTCGACTGGCCATTGTACTCGGTGGTCAGCACGACCTCGCGGCTCACGCCGCGGATGGTCAGCTCACCGACGATCTCGCCGTGGCTGTCGTCGATGACGCGGACGCTCTTGCTCTTAAAGGTCAGGTAGGGGTGGTTGGCGGCGTCGAGAAAGTCCGGCGAGGTCAGGTGGCCGTCGCGCTTGGCGTCGCGGCTTTGGATGCTGGCGGCCTCGATCTGCACCTCGACGGAGGAGTTGGCCGGAGTCTGCTCGTCGAACTGGACCGTGCCGCTGAAGTTCTCGAAGCTGCCGCGGACCTTCGAGATCATCATGTGGCGGGCGGTGAAGTGGATGTGCGAGTGCGAGCTGTCGATCACCCAGGTGCTGCTCATCGGTCTCATCTCCTGTTCGGGGCCCCTAGCGGGCGCCCGCTGCTGTCGGCGCGTATCACTTGAGGCCAGTGTAGCGGCCCGGCGTGTACGCCCGCGTGAACAGGAGCGTGAACAGATATTTTTTAACTTTTAGGCCGCGGCCCCGGCGGGCCGGGCGTGTGTGGCGACGATGGCGGCCAGCTCGGCGACGAGCTCGGCGGCCCCCGCCGGGCGGGCGTGCGGGTCGTGGGCGAGGCAGCGGGCGACGAGGCTTTCGACGGCGGGGGGCAGGCCGGGGCGGGCCTCGCGCAGGGAGGGCGGTGGCTGGCTGAGCTGGCGGCGGGCGGCCTCGGCGTACGTGGCGCCGGGAAAGGCCGGGCGGCCGGCGAGCAGCTCGTAGAGAATGAGGCCGACGCCGTAGATGTCGCTGCGGGTGTCGGGGGCGATGCCCTGGTACTGCTCGGGGGCCAGGTACAGCGGCGGCGCGGCCAGCCCGCCGACCGCCAGCATCTCGACGCCGAGCCGGGCCAGGCCGAAGTCGCGGATCTTGAGCCGCAGGGGGCCGGCCCGGCCCGCCTCGCGCTCCACCATCAGCGTGGCCGGGCGCAGATCGCCGTGGGCGACGCCATAGCGGTGGGCGTAGCTAAGGCCATCGGCGCACTGGCGGGCCATGGCAAGGGCGAGGCCGAGGGCGATGGGCCGGCCGGTGGCGGCGACCCGGGCGAGCAGAGCCGCCAGGGAGCCGGCCGGCAGGTACTCCATCACCAGGTAGCCGTGGTCGTGCCACTCGCCGCTCTCGTAGACCCGCACGATATGCGGGTGGTGGAGCATGGCGGCGAGCTGCGCCTCCTGGTGGAAGGCCGCGCGCAGCTCCGGGGAGTGGCGCATGTCGGCGGCGAGCACGCGCACGGCGCGGGCCTGGCCGGTGTGGAGGTGGCAGGCGCGGAAGACGTCGCCGGTGGCGCTGGCGCCGAGCCTGGACTCGACCCGGTAGCAGCCGAGAACCGAACCGATCAGTGCCGCCATCACAGTCTGCTCCTGGCGGCCTGCGGGCTGGGCGAGGCCGCGCTCGACCGCCCGGGGCTGCGGGGGCCGGGCGGCCCGCCGCTTCCACGAGCCTGCGACGGGGGAGACTCAGTATGCCCGAACGGCCAGCGCGCCGCAAGGCCCCTGGATAGCACTTTTGTCATCGCGGGGGCGCGGGGGATGGCACTTTCGTTATTTTTGCGACGGCGGCCCGTACGCGGCTGTGTCGTCAGGGCAGGGCGGCCTCGGCGCGGGCGATCTCGTCGAGCAGGCGGCGGCGGCCGCCGCTCTCGGCGAGGGCGCGGGCCTGGGCCAGGGCGGCGTGGGCCTCGTCGGGGGGGAGCAGGGGGGCGAGCCAGATCCGCACGAGGGAGGCAAGGTGGTGAGTGCCGAGGGCGTCGGCGCGGGCCAGGGCGGTGGACAGGCGGTGGATGGCGAGGGCCGTCTCGCCGCGGCGCGCGGCGACGAGGCCGAGGTTAGCGGCAAGGCCGGCGAGCCGCTCAGGGATGGCGAGCCGCTCGGCAATGGCAAGGCCAGCCTGAAAGTGGGCCTCGGCGGCGGCCAGGTCGCCGCGGGCGAGGGCGATCTCGCCGCTGGTAGACAGCACGTAGGGCTGGAAGCCGATCGCGCCGCTTTCCTCGATCAGGGCCCGGGCCTCGGCGGCGTAGCGCTCGGCTGCCTCCATGTCGCCGAGGAGGTGCAGGTGGTAGGCGAGGTTGTTGCGGGCCAGGATGCGCCAGGAGATGGAGCCGTCAGGGGTGGCGGGGCTCGCGGTGGCGAACTCGGCCACGGCGAGGGCCTCGTGGTAGTAGGCTACGGCGCGCACTAGATCGCCCTGCTGGGCGAGGACGCTGCCCAGCTCGAAGCGGACCTGGGCGAGCGACGCTGGGTCGGCGGCGGGGCCCTGGCGCTCCAGCAGCTCCTCGGCCTCGCGCAGGTGCCCAGCGGCGCCCTCGAGGTCGGCCCCCTCCAGCGACAGGGCGGTGCCCCAGAGGAAGCGGGCGTTCACCGCCTCGCCCCGGTCGGGCGAGCTGTACAGCGGGCGCACGAGCTCGATCACCTCGTGGAAGCGGGCCTGGGGGATGAGCGCACGGGCGAGGCCGACGCGGCCGGCGCGGGCGGCCTCGGGGCTTTCGCGCTGCTCGAGGGCGGCGCGGTAGCGCTCGGCGGCGGCGGGGAACTCGCCGGCCTGGTAGTGGGCCGCGCCGAGGGCGAGGAGGGCCTCGGGGCGCCGGGCGGGGGGCAGGCCGGCGAGGGCTTGCTCGTAGAAGCCGACCGCCTCGGCCCAGGCGGCCAGGTCGGCGGCCCGGCGGCCGGCGCGCATGGCGTAGGCGGCGGCGCGCTCGGGCTCGCCGCCCTCGGCCAGGTGCGAGGCGATCAGGCCCGCCGCGTCGTCGAGCCGGTCGCGGCGCAGGGCCTCCAGGGCCTCGCCGACGCGGCGGTGAAGCAGGCGGTGGCGAGGCTCGCCCACCTCGCGGTAGGCCACCTCCATCGTCAGGCTGTGGTCGAAGCGAAAGCGCCCGTCGGGCAGGGGCTCGATCAGGCGGGCGGCGCGCAGCTCGTCGAGCGCATCGAGGGCGGCGCCCTCCGAAAGGGCAGCGGCGCGGGCGGCCAGCTCGAACTCGAACTCGCGACCGACGGCCACCGCGGCGTCGAGCACGCGGCGGGCGCTGTCGGATAGACGGGCCAGGCGCGACTCGATCAGGCTGTAGACCGTCTGAGGGACCACGGGGTTGGCCGAGAGCGCGCTGAGGTTGAGGGCGCCGTCGGGGAGGAGCATGCCCGTGTCACGGGCGTGGCGCACCAGCTCCGCCATGATATAGGGGTTGCCCTCGGCGTTGGCACCGAGCCACTGGGCCAACGGCTGGCCGAAGATCGGGCTGAGCCGGCGGGCCAATGCCTCGACCTCAGGGGGCGCGAGGGCGTCGAGCTTGATCCGCTCCAGGCGGCCCTCGCGGGTCAGCGCGGCGAGCAGGGCGGCCAGGGGCGCCCGCGGCGCGGTGGGCCGGGCGGTGGCGATCAGGCTGAGGGGCGCGTCCTCTCCGCGGCGCAGCAGGTAGCCCACAAGGCCGAGGGTGCTCGCGTCGGCCCACTGGAGGTCGTCGAGGAGCACGGCGAGCGGGCGGAGCCGGGCCACCGCGGTCAGCAGACGGGCCAGGGCCTCCCACAGCCGGGCTTCGTCGGGGGGGCCGACCGGCGCGGCCGGGGCCAGCTCGGGCAGCAGACGGGCGGCCTCGGCCACCCAGACCGGCTCGAGGGCCAGGCCGCGGCGCAGGGCGGGCCACTCGGGGTGTGCGAGCAGGCCGCGCAGGGCGCCCACCACCGGCTGATAGGGGAGGGCCTGCTCCAGCTCGCGGGCCGCGCCCACCATCGCCAGGCCGGCGCGGCGGGCCAGATACTCCTCGGCCAGGCGCGTCTTGCCGATCCCGGCCGCCCCCTCGATCAAGGCCAGCCGCCCGCCCCGCGCCGCCGCGCCCAGCCGCTCCAGCTCCGCCATTCGCCCGATGAATGGCAGGCCGTTCTGGGAGGGAGGGACAAGGGGAGGGGGGACGCGGCCAAGGGCGCCGCCGGTATACAGCGCATCGCCCGCGAGCATAACCCCAGGGTCTCCTGACCCGTGTCCCCCTGTCCCGCGCTCCAGGCTGTCAGTGATCACAGCGTCGTAGAGGGCGCGGGTCTCCTCCATCGGGGGGACGCCCATCTCGGCGTCGAGGAGGTCGCGCAGCTGCTCGTAGCGGCGGATGGCGCCGACCCGGTCGCCGCCGAGGTAGTGGAGGCGGATGGCCGCCCGCTGCAAGTCCTCCTGGAGCGGGTCGAGGGCGAGGGCCTGGGCCAGGGCGTCGAGGGCTGCCGGGAAGTCGCCGCGGGCCTCACGCAGGCGGGCCAGGCGACTGAGCCCGCGCATGGCGGCGAGGCGGGCGCGCTCGCGCTCGGCGGCGAGCCAGCCCTCAAAGGGCTCGCTGTCGGGGAGGGCGAAGCCGGCCAGCAGCTCGCCGCGCCAGCGCGCCAGGGCAGTGGCGAGGGCGGCCTCGTCGGCGGCGGGGGCGGCCACGGCGGCGGCGAGAACCCGTAGGTCCACGTCGGCTTCGGGCGCGATGGCCGCCGTGTCGTCGGTGGCGAGGAGCGCCGGGCCGAGAGCCTTGCGGGCGCCGTGAAGGGTCGTGCGGAGGATCTGCTGGGCGGCCTGGCGCTCGTGGTCCGGCCAGAGCGTGGCGAGCAGCTGCTCGCGCGCCACCGGGCCGGGCTGCGCGGCGAGGTAGAAGACGAGGGCGCGGGTGCGCCGCCGCGGCAGGCCGGCGGGCGCGCCGTCGCGCAGGATCTGCGGCGTGCCGAGCAGGAGGATCGAGATCATATGGAGCTATTATACTCGCGCGGCGTGTTTCGATAGCAAGCACTTGTGAAAATCTGCTATAATCGATGGCAGCGCCAAAAAGGCGCGATCACCCGCGCCACGTGCCAGTATGCAGAAGGCAGGCGCCCGGGGGCAGGGGCGGGCGGTGTTGAGCCAACGCTTCCCGGCGTCGCCCCGGGCCGGTTGCTCCATTCTGCACTAGCGAAGAGTAGGTAGATTCCATGGGCCTGTTTTCCCGCGGCGGGAGCCAACCGCTCACCGAGCAGCTTGTGCTGGCCGCCCTGAGCAAGGTGCAGGAGCCGGAGCTGGGCGGCGACATCGTTTCGCGCCGCATGGTCAAAGGGGTGCGGATCGACGGCGGCGCGGTCGGCCTGACGATCGAGCTGACCACGCCGGCCTGCCCGTTGAAGGACCAGATCCAGTCCGAGGTCGAGGCCGCCGTGCGCGAGCTGCCCGCCGTGACGGATGTGAGCGTCGAGTTCACCGCCAACACCCGCCGGCCGGCCGGCATCCCCGAGCAGGCCCCCATCCCCGGCGTAGCGAACGTGATCGCGGTGGCCGCCGGCAAGGGCGGCGTGGGCAAGAGCACCGTGGCCGCCAACCTGGCCGTCGCCCTGGCCCAGGAGGGCGCGCGGGTCGGCCTGCTCGACGCCGACGTGTTCGGGCCGAGTATGCCGCTGATGTTCGGCGTGCGCGGCACGCCTCAGGCCTTCGAGCGCGCCCCCGGCGAGGCCGTGATGGTGCCGCTGGAGGGCCACGGGATCAAGCTGATCTCGGTCGGCTTCCTGGTCGACGAGCGCCAGCCCGTGATCTGGCGCGGCCCCATGGTCAGCCAGCTGCTGCGCCAGTTCCTGTACCAGGTGGACTGGGGCGAGCTCGACTACCTGATCATCGACATGCCCCCCGGCACCGGCGACATCGCCCTGACCCTGGCCCAGAGCCTGCCGCTCACCGGCGCCCTGATCGTCACCACGCCCCAGACGGTCGCCACGATCGATGTGGTCAAGGCGATGGAGATGTTCAAGAAGGTGAACGTGCCGCTGCTCGGCCTGGTCGAGAACATGGCCTTCTTCATCGCCCCCGACACGGGCGCGCGCTACAACATCTTCGGCGAGGGCGGCGCGGCCCGCCTGTCCGACGAGCTCGGCGTGCCGCTGCTCGGCCAGATCCCGCTCGGCATAGCGGTGCGCGAGGGCGGCGACGGCGGCGCCCCCGCCGTGATCAGCGACCGGCCCGACGCCTACGCCGACCTGTTCCGGGCCCTGGCCCGCCAGCTCGCCGGCCGGATCAGCGTGCTCAAGTTCGCCACCGCCCAGGCGTAGCCAGCGAGGTTCCGCAATGAGCAACCCGATGCAGGGCACCGTCCCGATCACCTTCTTCGAGCCGGCGACGCTGCCGCGCTACGACACCGAGGCGCCGGCCCTCGACCAGTACGGCCGGCGGATCGACTACCTGCGGGTTTCGCTCACCGACCGCTGCAACATGCGCTGCGTCTACTGCATGCCGGCCGTGGGCATGCAGTTCCAGCCCCGCCCCGAGCTCCTGAACGACGACGAGCTGATCCGGGTGATCCGCGCGGCCGCGGCCGCCGGCTTCCGCAAGCTGCGCCTCACCGGCGGCGAGCCGCTGCTGCGCCCCCATATCGTCGAGCTGATCCGCGCGATGAAGGCCACCCCGGGGATCGAGCACATCGCCATGACCACCAACGCCCTGCGGCTGCGCCAGCTCGCCGGGCCGCTCAAGGCCGCCGGGCTGGACCGGGTGAACATCAGCATCGACAGCCTCGACGCCCAGAAGTTCCGCCAGATGACGCGGGGCGGCCGCCTCGACGAGGTGTGGGCCGGCCTGATGGCCGCCGAGGAGGCCGGGCTGACCCCGATCAAGCTGAACGCGGTGGTGGTGCGCGGCATGAACGACGAGGAGGTGGTCCGCCTCGCCGGCCTCACCCTCGACCACGACTGGGAGTTTCGCTTTATCGAGGTGATGCCGCTGGCCGGCGTGGCCGGCCTCGCCGACGAGGGCGTTGTCACCAGCGCCGAGCTGATCGCCGCCCTGGAGGCCCACTACGGCGCCCTCGAGCCCCTCGGCCACGCCCCGAGCGACCCGGCGCGCACCTTCCGCATCCCCGGCGGCAGGGGCCGGATCGGCTTTATCTCCAGTGTGAGCGACCCGTTCTGCGCCACCTGCAACCGCATGCGCCTCACCGCCGACGGCCGCCTGCACCTGTGCCTCCTCCGCGACGACGAGCTCGACCTGCGAGCCGCCGTCCGCGCCGGGGCCAGCCAGGCCGAGCTGGAGCAGATCATCCGCCACGCCGTCTTCGTCAAGCCCTGGGGCCACGGCCTCCCCGACGGCGTCCGGCCCACCCTGCGCGGCATGTCCCAGCTCGGCGGGTAGGCCCCACGTTCTACCGCTGCGCCTCCCAGCGAGCGACCGCCCGCTTTGCGCCCCGTGATGGCGCGTGCTATCATACGGCGATATTCGAGGGCCTATTCAGGTAGGGCTATGGTACATCTTCCCATGGGCCGGCGGGCGGCCCTGCGCGCCGAGCTGATGGCGCGCGTGCGCGAGCTACCGGCCGCCGACCTCGACGCCGCGATCGACAGCCTGCTCGCCGAGGTCCTGGAGAACGAGCCGATCGCCGATCCGCTCCCGGCGCCGATCGACGACACCCCCGAGGACCAGCGCATCGTCGTGACCGGGATCGGCGTGGTGTCGCCGTTCGGCGTCGGCGTGGAGCCGTTCTGGGACGGGCTGGCGGCCGGGCGCAGCGCCGTGGGCCGGATCACCCACTTCGACCCGAGCCCGTTCCCCTGCCAGATCGCCGGCGAGGTGCGCGACTTCAAGCCCCAGGAGTTTATGGACTTCAAGGAGGCGCGGCGCATGTCGCGCTCCAGCCAGTTCGCCGTGGCCGCGGCGCGTATGGCGGCCGACGCCGCCGGCCTGCGGATCGACGACGGCGCCAGCGACGAGATCGGCGCCCTGATCGGCTGCGGCACGATCTCCATGCCCGACGTCGAGCAGGCCGTGGTCACGATGATCCAGCGCGGCGGCATGAAGATCAGCCCGTTCTTCATCCCGGCGGCGCTGCCGCACATGCCGGCCAGCCAGGTCTCCATCCAGCTCGGCCTGCGCGGCTACACGACGGCGATCAGCACGGCCTGCGCGGCCGGGGCCCAGGCGATCGGCGAGGCGGCCGCGGTGATCCGGCGCGGCGACGCCGAGGTGATGCTCGCCGGGGGCGCCGAGGCCCCGATCACCGCCCTGAGCCTGGGCAGCTTCTGCGTGATGCGGGCCCTGAGCACCCAGGGCAACGAGGAGCCCGCGAAGGCCTCTCGCCCCTTCGACGCCCGCCGCGACGGCTTTGTCTCCGGCGAGGGCGCCGCGGTGCTCGTGTTGGAGCGGCTGTCCAGCGCCCGCCGGCGCGGGGCGATGGTGCTGGCCGAGCTGATCGGCTACGCCTCCACCTCCGACGCCTACCACGTCACCGCGCCCGACCCGAACGGCCACGGCGCCGCCAAGGCTCTGCGCAAGGCGCTCCAGAACGCCCGGGTCGACCCGCAGCAGGTGGACTATATCAACGCCCACGCCACCTCCACGCCCGCGGGCGATGCCGCCGAGACGAACGCGATCAAGCAGGTGTTCGGCGAGTACGCCTACAGCGTGCCGATCAGCGCGATCAAGTCGATGATCGGCCACCTCACCGGCGCCGCCGGCGCGGTCGAGGCCGCCGCCACCATCCTGGCCCTGCAGCGCGGGCTCATCCCGCCCACGATCAACCAGGAGGAGCCCGACCCGGCCTGCGACCTCGACTATGTGCCGAACGTAGCCCGGCCCGCCGAGCTTCAGATCGCCGTCTCGAACTCGTTCGGCTTCGGCGGGGTCAACGCCGTGCTGGTCTTCAAAAAGCTATGAGCTGGGGCATCATCGGCCACGAGTGGGCGGTCGAGCAGCTGGGCCGGAGCATCCGCGCCGGCAGCGACGCCCACGCCTACCTGCTCGCCGGGCCCGCCGGGGTCGGCAAGGCGCTGATCGCGCTGCGCCTGGCCCAGGCCCTCAACTGCGAGACGAGCCCGGGCGACCCGTGCCAAACCTGCCGCAGCTGCCGCCGGATCGCGCGCGGCAACCACCCAGACGTGCGGGTGGCGGGCATGGAAACGCAGGCCGCCGGCCTCAAGGCCGACGAGGCGGCGCGCCAGAAGGAGCTGAAAATCGGCACGGTGCGCGAGTGGCAGCGCGACATTGCGCTCAAGCCCTACGAGGGCCGCCGGCGCGCGCTCATCCTCCACGACGCCGAGCGGCTCAACGAGGAGGCCTCCAACGCCATGCTCAAGACGCTGGAGGAGCCGCCGCCCTTCGCCACCCTGGTGCTGGTGGCCAACTCCAGCGACCTGCTCCCCACGATCGTGTCGCGCTGCCGCGTCCTGCGCCTGCGCCCCCTGCCCCGCCGCCGCGTGGCCGAGGCCCTCGCCGCCCGCGGCCTCGCCCCCGAGGACGCCAACCTCCTCGCGGCGTGGAGCGGCGGCCGGATCGGCTGGGCCCTCGGTATGGTCGAGCGCCCCGACGATCTGGCCCAGCGCCAGGAGCAGCTCGACGCCCTGATCACGATGGCCGGCGAGAACCGCGCCGCCGCCTTCCGCTGGGCAGAGCAGCGGGCCAAGGAGTTCCGCGGCGGCGAGCAGGAGGCCGTCTTCACCTGGCTGGAGCTGTGGCAGGGCTGGTGGCGCGACGTGTTGCTCACCGCCGCCGGCTGCCCCGAGGGCGTGGTCAACGTCGACCGCCGCCCCGACCTCGAGCGGGCCGCCAGGAGCTACAGCCTGCCCCAGATCTACGCCTTCGCCAGCCGGGTCGGCACGGCCGCCCAGCAGCTGCGCGAGAACGGCAACCCCCAGCTCGTGCTGGAGAACGTCCTGCTGCACCTGCCATAGAATCGCCGGGGAGGCGCCGAGGTTGTACGAACCGGAGCCGGCTCTGCGCCCTCGCGCCTCCGCGGTGGATGAGCGCCCCCCTTGCCCCTACTCCTTCTTGCCGAAGAAGCCCCCCAGGCTGCCGATGTTACCGAGCATCCCCTCGACCTGGGTGATATCGCCCTTGACCAGGCCGTCTACCTGGCCGGCGAGGGGCGCGGGCAGCCGCTGTTTCAGAAAATCCACCACCACGTCCACAGCCTGGCCGGCCTGCTGCTCGCTGATCCCGGTCCGCTCCTGGATCAGCTGCACGAGCGTCTTGCTCATCGTCGTTCCTTCGCGTCATCAAAATTGCCGGGCGGGTGGGGGTAGTATACCACCCTGAACTGGCCCTGACGTGATCCTGGCGGGGCTGGGGCCGCACCTGTGGCATAATGCACAGGAACCCTGGTTGAACCGATGCTGCCCAAAGGAGCGCGCGATGGAGCTCGACCTTCACACCTACCCCTACCTGGCGCGGCGGACGCCGGTGGTCGCCCCGAACGGCGTCGTCGCCACGAGCCACCCCCTCGCCTCGCAGGCCGGCCTGCGCGCGCTGCAGGAGGGCGGCAGCGCGGTCGACGCCGCCGTCGCCGCGGCCGCGGCCCTGACGGTGCTGGAGCCGACTTCGAACGGCCTCGGCGGCGACGGCTTCGCGCTGATCTGGGACGGGGCGAAGCTCCACGGGATCAACGGCTCGGGCCGCGCCCCGGCCGCCCTCACGGTTGACGCGCTCCAGCGGGCCGGCCACGAGACCATGCCGCTCCACGGCTGGCTGCCGGTGACGGTGCCGGGCGTGGTGCAGCTTTGGGCCGACATGCACGAGCGCTTCGGCAAGCTGCCCCTTGAGCGGCTGCTCGCCCCGGCCATCGCCTACGCCGAGGAGGGCGCCCCGCTGCCCCCGATCGTCGCCCACAACTGGGCCCGCGGCGTGGCTGCTGCACAAGCGCGCACAAGCCCCGAGTTCGCTGGATTCCTTCCCACCTACGCCCCCGGCGGCCGCGCCCCCCGCGCCGGCGAGCGCTTCCGCTCCCCCGGCCACGCCCGCACCCTGCGCCTGATCGCGAAGGAGGGCGCGAAGGCGTTCTACCAGGGCGAGATCGCCTCGGCGATCGCCGGATTCGCCAGCGAGACGGGCGGCCTGCTCACCGCTGCCGACCTCGCCGCGCACACCAGCAGCTGGGTCGAGCCGATCAGCACGCAGTACCGCGGCCACACCGTCTACGAGATCCCGCCGAACGGCCAGGGCCTCGCCGCCCTGCTCGCCCTCGGCACGCTGGAGCACCTCGACCACCAGCGCCACCCGCGCGACTCGGCCGCCGCCTACCACACGCAAGTCGAGGCGATCAAGCTGGCCTTCGCCGACATCTTCGCCTACCTGGGCGACCCCGACCACTGCGATATGCCGACGCAGGCCCTGCTCGACCCGAGCCGCCTCGCCGCCCGCGCCCGGCTGATCGGCGAGCGGGCCCAGGACTTCGGCCCGGGCGAGCTGCCGCGCGGCGGCACCGTCTACTTCGCCGCCGCCGACCGCGACGGGCGCATGGTCAGCATGATCCAGAGCACCTACGTGGGCTTCGGCTCCGGCGTGGTCGTGCCCGGCTGGGGCATCTCGCTCCACAACCGCGGCCGCGGCTTTGTGACCACGCCGGGCCACCCGAACTGCCTCGCCCCCGGCAAGCGGCCCTTCCACACGATCATCCCCGGCTTCCTCATGCAGGGCGACAAGCCCGTCGGCCCCTTCGGCGTCATGGCCGGCCACATGCAGCCCCAGGGCCACACCCAGCTGATCGTCAACACGCTCGACTACGGCATGCACCCCCAGGCCGCCCTCGACGCGCCGCGCTGGCGCTGGGAGCGCACCGGCAAACTCCACCTCGAGCTCGAAACGCCGCGCCACGTCGTCGAGGGCCTGCTCGCCCGCGGCCACGACGTGGAGCTCGAGGCCAACTTCGGCGAATTCGGCCGCGGCCAGATCATCTGGCGCCTCGACTCGGGCGACTATGTCGCCGGCAGCGAGCCCCGCTGCGACGGCGTCGCCGCCGGGTGGTAGCCGAAGGGGCTCGCCGCTCTGCGGTAAACGAAAGGGAACGCGCGTGTACTCGCAAACCTTTCAGGCGCTCGTCGATCAGGCCGAGCAGCTGCGCCAGGAGCTAGCGATCCCCGGCGCCGCGATCGGCGTGCTGGCCGACGGCCAGATCGAAGCGGCCGGGCTCGGCGTCGCCAGCCTGCCCAACCCGCTGCCCGTCACCCCCGAGACGCTGTTCCAGGTCGGCTCGATCACCAAAACCTTTGTCGGCACCGCGGCCATGCGCCTCGTCGAGGCCGGCGCGCTCGACCTCGACGCCCCGCTGCGCGGCTCCATCCCCGGCCTGCGCCTGCGCGACCCGGAGGCCCAGGAGCGGGCGACCATGCGCCACCTGCTGACCCACACGGGCGGCTGGCGCGGCGACTACTTCGACGACCTGGGCTGGGGCGACGACGCCCTGCGTCGCATGGTCGAGGAGCGTATGCCCGGCCTCCCTCAGGTCACGCCCCTCGGCGCGACCTTCTCCTACAACAACGCCGGCTTCTACCTGGCCGGGCGCGCGATCGAGCTGCTGTGCGGCAAGCCCTTCGAGGCGGCGATGACCGAGCTGGTGCTCGGGCCGCTCGGCCTGGAGCAAAGCCACTTCTTCCCCCACGAGGTGATGCTCGGCCGCTTCGCCACCGGCCACCAGCAGGGCGCCGACGGCGCGGTGCGCCAGGTTGGGCCGTGGCCGATCGGGCGGGCCGCCCATCCCGCCGGCGGAATCGTCAGCAGCGTGGGCGACCTCCTCGCCTACGCCCGGCTGCACCTCGGCCTGGCCGATGGCCTCCTGAGCACCGAGAGCGTGGCGCAGATGCAAATACCCCACACCAGCTCGGTCAGCATCCTCGACTCGATCGCGCTGACCTGGTTCACCTACGACGCGGGCGGGGCCCGCTTCGTCAACCACGGCGGCGCGACAAAGGGCCAGGTGGCGGCGCTCTGGCTCTGCCCGGCCCGCGGCTTCGCCCTGGCGGCGCTCACCAACGCCGACCAAGGCGGCCGGCTCACCAGGGCGGTCTTCCGGGCCGCGGCCGAGCGCTACCTGGGCGTGATCGACCGCGACCCGGATCCGGTCGAGGCCCCCCGCGAGCGGCTGGAGCCGCTGGCCGGGCGGTACGGCGGCGACTTGTCCGACGTCGAGATCGCCCTGGACGAGGGCGGGCTCAGCCTCCAGCTCTGGCCCAAGGGCGGCTTCCCCACCCCCGACTCGCCGCCCGGGCCGACGCCCCCGCCGGCACCGCTGCGCCTGTATGGCGAACACATGGCCTTCGTGCCGGAGGGGCCCCAGCAGAGCGCCCGCGCCGAGTTCGGCGGCTGGGCGGACGGCCGGCCGGGCTGGATCCGCTACGGCGGCCGGGTGCGGCTGCGGTCAGATGGGTAGCCGCACGGTTCCGCCACAGCGGCGCAGAGCCGGGGGCGGCGCCCCCGCCGCAAGGTTGAACCTCGTCAACCGTTTCTGCCGTCTCTGCGCCTCAGCCGAATAGTACCTTGGACGGAAGAAGGCCCGCGATGCGACCTCGCAGCCCGCTCCTTGCCCTCGCCATCGCTTTCCTCGTCGCCCTTGGGCCCGTGGCACCCCCGGCCGGAGCCCAGGTCGACGAGCCGGCCGCGCCCGCCATCCCGCTCGGCGACCTGCGACCCGGCAGCTTCGGGCTGCTGGTATACGAGCGCCTCGTCGACGACGACACGATCTACTTCGTGTCGGCCAGCCACAATGGCCCCTTGGAGCTCAGGCGCACCGACCTGACGGCCCGGGGCAGCTTTGTCGTCAGGGAGTTCCAGCGCTACAGCATGCAGGCCCCTTTCCAGCTCGCCGCGCTGCGCGGAGGGCTGCTATTCACAATGCCCGTGGCCGACTACCAGATGGGGCTTTATAGCAGCGACGGGACGCCGGAGGGCACCGGGCGCGTCGGCTCGTTCAGCGTGACCTTGCTCGGCCCGGCCGCGGGCGACCAGCTCTTCTTTATCGGGAGCGATGAGCAGGGGACAAGCGGGCTCTGGCGCACCAACGGAACCGCCGCGGGGACGAGCCTGGTGGCGCCCGCCAGCGCCGCAGGCTACACTTCCACGACGAGGCAAATTGTCTGGGAGGGCGCTGGGCTGGCCTTCGCCGCAGACAGAGTGTGGTATGGCGACGGCACCCTCGCGGGAACCATGCCGCTCACCCCTCCTACACTTGTCGTGCGGGATCTGGTCGCCGCCGGCCCGAGCCGATTGTTCTTCACCGCGGCGCCGCGGAGCGATGGTGTTCAGCCGGCGGCGCATCAGCTCTGGACGAGTGACGGGACGCCCGCTGGCACCCGCATGGTGGTCGATCTGGCCGGCGGCACAGTCACGAGCGGCATCGCTGATCTGATGGTAGAGCGAGGCAGGCTCTTCTTCACCGTCGCGAGGGGTGATCGGGCCGGCCTCTGGGTGAGCGATGGCACCCCCGACGGCACCAGGCGTCTGCTCTCGCTCGCCCCGGATGAGATCGCCGTGCTTGATGGGCAGGTCTATGCCGCCGTGCCGTCCAGTCAGGGCGTAACGTTCTACCGCTCCAACGGATCCCAGGAGGCCCAGCGGCTTGCCGGCGTGGCGGCGCAGGTGCCCGCCGGCGGGCTAAACCTCACCGCCGCCGGCGGCGCCCTCTTCTTCGCCGGCGCGACCCCGACCCGGCGGGTGCTCTTCGGCCTCAAACCTGATGGCGGCGTTAGGACTCTGGCCGAGTTTCCGCGCCCCCAGGAGGGCGAGTACAATCCGATCACCCCCATGCTGCCCCCATACGCGCTCACGCCCTTTCGCGGCGGGCTGGCCTTCGTCGGCAAGGACGAGCAGGCGGGCGCCGAGTGGTGGCTCAGCGACGGCACCCCTGTGGGTACGCGTCTGCCCGTTGACGCCGTTCGACGCGGACTCAGCTCCGGCCCAACGTTTGTGGCCGCCCTGCCGGGCCGCACGATCTTTGCCGCCGCCGGCCGGCTTTGGGCAAGCGATGGGACAAGGGGTGGTACGCTCCCGCTCGCCGGAATCGAGAGCGGCGAGGTCGTCCGCGCCGAAGAAATCAACGGCCGGGCTGTAATCCTGGTCCACTACCGCGGGCGCGACTACAGCTCGACCTCCCTCTGGCTGAGCGACGGCACTCCCGCGGGGACGCGGGATGTGTACTCCACCAGTCTGCTCACCTGGCTGGGCCAGGTCGGCTCGGCCCACTACTTCGTCTCGCCGGAGGGGCTTTGGACGACCGACGGCACGCCAGCCGGCACGCGCCTGGCCCACCAGTTCGCGGGTCAGACGCTCCGCTTCATGGTCGAGCTGCGCGGGCGGGCCTTTTTCGGCCAGGGCGGCAAACTCTGGGCGGTAGAAAGCGGCGCGGCGGTCGAGATCGCGCCTTTCGACGTCGACCGGGCCTTTGTCATCGGCGGCCGGCTGCTCGGCTTCCGCCGCCCCGCGGGGCAGCTGACCTTTCTCGCCAGCGACGGCACCGCCGCCGGCACAAGCCCCATCGCCAGCTTCAGCACCGGCCTCACCTTCTACCAGACGGCGCTCGTGGGCGAGCGGCTATTCGTGGTTCTGTCGGAGTCCACCAGCACAGGCCAGCGCTACCAAGTAATTGCGAGCAACGGCACCCCGGCGGGAACGGCCGTGCTCTCGCCAGAGGCCGAGGGCTTGGTCGATCTGCAGCTCTCCTCCGTCGTCATCGGCGATCGGCTCATCATCCGCGTCCATCGTGACTTCACCGCGTCGTCGATCTGGTCGAGCGACGGCACGGTGGCCGGGACCGTACCTGACCTTTGGGCGGCCGCCGGGCTGCCAGCGCCGCGCCCGAATCTGGCGTTCAGCTTTGCCTCGAACAATGCCATCTACCATTTCCTCGGCGGCGCCCCGCCCCGGCTCCTGCGCAGCGACGGCACCGTGGCCGGCACCACGCTGCTGGAGCTGGCGGACGTGACCGCCGTCGACATGGCCGTCTCGCTGGGCGAGCGGGATCTGCTGATCGGCCGCAATGGCTACGGGCCGTGCGGCGGCGTCGGCCGCTGCGAGGTCTGGTCGACCGATGGCACGCAGGCCGGGACGCGCCGGCTCGCCGGGCCCGCGGGCGGGCTCACCGCCGTGCGCCGGATGGGCGGCCGCGCGATCTTCGACGAGGCGGCCCCGGGCGGCGGCGGCCTGTGGGCGAGCGACGGCACACCGGAGGGCACGCGGCGCATCGCCCGCTTTCCGTGGGAACAGGTGCGCTTCCCGAGCGAGACCGTGGCCGGCGCCCTGCTCTTCACGACAATCGCCGGCGACGGCGCGGCCCGGCTCTGGCGCACCGACGGCAGCGAGGGCGGGACGCGACTCGTGCAGGCGGGCTTCTACGCCGAGCCCGGATCGGGCCAGAGCGGAGCCTCTGGCTTCGCCCGCGTCGCCGGCGGGCTGTTCTTCGCCGGCGACACCTTCGCGACGGGCGCCGAGCCCTGGCTGCTGCCCGACAATATCGGCCTGGCCGCCCCGGCGCTGGTGGGCGGGGCGCCGGGCGGCGCCGCCAGCGTGACGGTGCAGGTGGCCCACAACGCTTCGCCCGCCGGGGCCCGGCTGGTGGTCGAGCTCGACCCGCGCCTGACGCTGATCGACGCCGGGGAGAATGGGCTGGCGGACGGCGCGAGGGTGAGCTACCCGCTCGACGGGCTCGGCTACCTCGGCGCGGCGGCGGTGGCACTGCGCGTGCGCCTCCCCACCGGCGCGCCCTTCGGTACGCGCTATGCACTCACGGCCCGGCTAGAGCGGCTGCCCCAGGGCGACCCGGCCGGCGACAACCTGGCCCGGGTCGAGCTCATGGCCGCGAGGCAGCTTGGCCTGCCGATGGTGGGGAGGTAGAGCGTCGTTCTTGTGGAAGCGCGGCGACGCAGCGCGCCGAGGGGGCGGCCGTCGTTTGGAACTGGCCGGCCTACAATACTTTTTGCGCCCGCTGCGCCGCCGCAGCGAGCTGCTTGAGGAGGACCTGATGGCAAGGGAGCCGATCCAGAAAACGGTGCTCGACCTGCTGGCCGCCGGCGACGAGGCCGCGCCGGCCCTGCTCGCCCCTGACTACCCGGGGCTGACCTTCGGCGCCCTGCGGGCGAATGTGGCCGCGCTCGCCGGCCAGCTCCAGGCCCTCGGCGTGGGCCGGGGCGACCGGGTGGCGATCGCGATGGGCAACGGCCCCCAGATGGCGATCGCCTTTCTCGCCGCGGCCACGGCGGCCACCGCCGCCCCGCTCAACCCGCGGTACCGCGCCGAGGAGTTCGCCTTCTACTACGAGGACACCCGCGCCAGGGCCCTGATCGTCCTCCCCGGCGAGGCCGAGATCGCCCGTGCTGCCATGCTCCCCGGCATGGTCCTGGTCGAGGCCGCGACAAACCCCGATGGCACACTCGCGCTCAGCGCCCCCCTTGTCCCCCAGTCCCCCCCTCCCCCTGTCCCCCCTTCCCCGGGCCTGGCCGCCCCCGACGACGTGGCCATGATCCTGCACACGAGCGGCACCACCAGCCGGCCCAAGCGCGTGCCGATCCGCCACCGCAACCTGGCCACCTCGGCGGCGAATATCGGCGAAACGTACCAGCTCGGCCCCGCCGACCGGGCGCTCTGCGTGATGCCGCTCTTCCACATCCACGGCATCGTCGCCTCGCTCCTGAGCACCCTGGCCGCCGGCGGCGCGGTGATCTGCCCGCCCGGCTTCGACGCCCTGAAGTTCTGGCCCTGGGTCGACGAGTTCAAGCCGACCTGGTACTCGGCCGTGCCGACCATGCACCAGCTCCTGCTGGCCCGCGCCGAGCGCAACCAGGAGCTGATCGCATCCAACCGCTTCCGCTTCATCCGCTCCAGCAGCGCGCCGCTGCCCCCCGTGGTGATGGAGCGGCTGGAGGCTGCCTTCGGCGCGCCGGTGCTAGAAAGCTACGGCATGACCGAGGCCAGCCACCAGATGGCGGCCAACCCCCTGCCGCCCGCCCCGCGCAAGGCCGGCAGCGTTGGGGTGGGCTTTGGCGTCGATATTGCGATCATGGACGAAGCCGGCGCGCTGCTGCCCCGCGGCGAGCGCGGCGAGGTGGTGGTGCGCGGCGGCAATGTCGTCGACGGCTACGAGAACAACCCCGAGGCCAACGCCGCGGCCTTTGTCGACGGCTGGTTCCGCACCGGCGACCAGGGCTTGCTCGACGAAGACGGCTACCTGCACATCACCGGCCGGATCAAGGAGCTGATCAACCGCGGCGGCGAGAAGATCTCCCCCCTGGAGATCGACGACGTCCTGCTGCGCCACCCCGCCGTCGCCGAGGCCCTCGCCTTCGCCGTGCCCCACAAAACGCTCGGCGAGGAGGTCCACGCCGCCGTCGTGCTCAAGTCCGCGGCCAACGAGCGCGAGCTGCGCGACCACTGCGCCCGAGCCCTGGCCGACTTCAAGGTGCCGCGCCAGATCCACATCCTGGAGGCGCTGCCCCGCGGGGCCACCGGCAAGCTCCAGCGCATCAGCATGGCCAGGACGCTGGGCCTGGCCGACTGACTCGGGTTGGCGCGCCGGCCCGTTTGGATAGAGAGGACCGTTGGCATGCCAATCTCGCCGCTCGCCGCCGAGCGGGGCCTGAGCCCGTTCATCAGCTTTTCGCGCGCCGAGTGGGCCCGGCTGCGCGACGGCATGGCGCTCCCGATCGAGGCCGCCGAGCTCGACCGCCTGGTCAGCCTCAACGACTTCGTGTCGCTCGAAGACGTCGCCGACATCTACCTGCCCCTGGTCCGGCTGATCCAGCTGTACTACGCGGCCGCCCAAAACCTGTACCAGGTCACGAACGTCTTTCTCGGCAGCCCCGCGGCCAAGGTGCCCTATGTGATCGGGATCGCCGGCAGCGTCGCCGTGGGCAAGAGCAGCACCGCCCGCATCCTCCAGGCCTTGCTCGCCCGCGGCCCCGGCGCGCCCAAAGTCGACCTCGTCACTACCGACGGCTTTCTGTACCCCAACCGCGTCCTCCACGAGCGCGGGATCATGCACCGCAAAGGCTTCCCCGAGAGCTACGACCGGCGCAGGCTGCTCCAGTTCATGGCCGACGTCAAGTCGGGCCAGCCGACCCTCGCGGTGCCCCTGTACTCGCACCTGACCTACGACATCGCCTTCGACAGCGCCCAGATCGTTGACCGCCCCGACATCCTGATCGTCGAGGGCCTGAACGTGCTCCAGCGCGGCGGCCGCGCCTCGCGCGCCCCGCAGATCTTTGTCTCCGACTTTTTCGACTTCGCGATCTATGTCGACGCGGAGGCGCCGCTGCTCCAGCAGTGGTATATCGAGCGCTTCCTCAAGCTGCGCGAGACGGCCTTCCGCGACCCCCACTCCTACTTCCGCCGCTACGCCGACCTGTCCGTCGACGAAGCGATCTCCACCGCCCGCCGGATCTGGCGCGAGATCAACGAGGTCAATCTGCGCCAGAACATCGAGCCCACCCGCGAGCGCGCCGACCTGATCATCGAGAAGGGCGACCGCCACGGCCTTGAGCGGGTCTACCTGCGCAAGCTTTAGCCGCGGAGGACGCCGGAGCCGGGGTATAATGAGATCGGCGACGTGCAGCGGGGAGGGGGCATGCGGATCTGTATCGTTGGCGCCGGGGCGATCGGCGGCTACCTGGGGGCGCGGCTGGCCCTCGCCGGCGCAGAGGTGACGCTGATCGCGCGCGGGGCGCATCTAGAGGCGATCCGGCGCGACGGCCTGGCGGTCGAGTACGCGGACGGCGCGCGCGAGGTGGCGTCGCCCGCGCTGGCGACCGCCAGCATGGAGGAGGCCGGCCCCCACGACGTGGTGATCGTCGCGGTGAAGGCCCAGGCCCTGCCCGCCCTCGCCGCGCCGATGCGCGCCCTGTACGGGCCCGAGACGGCGGTCGTCTACGCCCAGAACGGCGTGCCCTGGTGGTACTTCCAGCGCCACGGCGGCGAGTTCGAGGGCCGGCGGATCGAGGCGGTCGACCCGGGCGGCGCCATCGCCGCACACACCGAGGTCGAGCGGGTGCTCGGCTGCGTGGTCTACCCCGCCGCCGAGATCGCCCGGCCCGGCGTCATCCGCCACATCGAGGGCAACCGCTTCACGATCGGCGAGCCGGACGGGAGCAAGAGCGAGCGCGGCCAGCGCCTGTCGCAGCTCCTTTCCGCCGCCGGGATGCGGGCGCCGCTGCGCCCCGACATCCGCAACGAGCTGTGGCTCAAGCTGTGGGGCAATCTGTCCTTCAACCCGATCAGCGCCCTGACCCGCGCCACCCTCGACCGGATCATCGCCGAGCCGCTCACCCACGAGCTGGCCGCCCGCATGATGGCCGAGGCCCAGGCCGTGGCCGAGCGGCTCGGGGTGCGCTTCCCCGTCTCGATCGAGCGCCGGATCAAGATGGCCGAGGATATCGGCGCCCACAAGACCTCGATGCTGCAGGATATCGAGGCCGGCCGGGCCACCGAGGTCGACGCCTTGGTGGGTGCGGTCGCCGAGCTCGGCCGCCTCGTCGGCGCGCCCACCCCGCACATCGACGCGGTCTACGCGAACGTGAAGCTGCTGGAGCGGACGGTGGCGGGCTGAGCCGGGCGTTTGCGGCGCAGGAGGCGGAAGATATGGCGATCGAGGCGGTGCCGGCCGCGGCCGCCGGCCCGCGGCTGCGCCGGCGCGTGCTCACCCTCGCCGGCCCGGTGATCGGCGAGAACCTGCTCCAGACGATGCTCGGCATCGTCGACACCGTGCTCGTGGCGGCCCTCGGCACGGTGGCCCTGGCGGGCGTCGGCGCCGCGCTCCAGGTGATCTATGTGCTCACAGGCGCCCTGAGCGCCCTTTCCGTGGGCGCGTCGGTGCTGGTGGCCCAGGCGGTCGGCGCGGGCGACCTGGGGGCGGCCGGCGGCCGGGCCCGCCAGGCCTTGGTCTGGAGCCTGCTGATCAGCCTGCCGATCGCCGCCCTCGGCGTGCCGCTCACCCCCGCCCTGGTGGCCCTGTTCAACCTGCCCGGCGACGTGGCCGCGGTGGCGCGCGAGTACCTGGGCGTGACGATGGGCTCGGTCGGGGCGCTCACGCTGATGCTGCTGGCCGGCGGCGTGCTCCGCGGCGCCGGCGACAGCCGCACGCCGATGCTTGTCACCCTGGCCGCCAACGTGGTCAACGTGGCCCTCAGCTACGGCCTGATCTTTGGCGCCTTCGGCCTGCCGGCCCTCGGCGCCGTGGGCAGCGCGTGGGGCACCGTCGTCTCGCGGCTGCTCGGCGCGGCCGTCCTCGTGGCTGTGCTGCTGCGCGGGCGGGCGGGGGTGCGCGCGGGCGGCGGGGGGAGCTGGCGCCCGCGGGCCGGCGATGCCCGGGCCATCCTCGGCGTCGGCGTCCCGGCCGCCATGGAGGAGGTGCTGGTGATCGGCGCCTTCGCCAGCCTGACCCCGATCGTCGCCCTGATCGGCACCGAGGCCCTGGCCGCCCACCGGGTGGTGATCAACGTCCTGTCGCTCTCGTTCCTGCCGGGCATCGGCTTCGGCCTCGCCGCTACCGCCCTTGTCGGCCAGGCCATCGGGGCGGCGCGGCCGGACGAGGCCCGCGCCGTGGCCGCGATCGCGCTGCGCTGGGCGATCGCATGGATGGGCGGCCTCGGGCTGCTGTTTCTCGTCGCCGCGCCGGCCCTGGTGCGCGTCTTCAGCGCCGACCCGGCGCTGATCCAGGCCGGCGCCGAGGCCATCCGCGTCGTCGCCGTGACCCAGCCGCTCTGGGCGACAACCTTCGTGCTCGCGGGGGCGCTGCGCGGCACCGGCGACACCCGCACCCCCTTGCTGATCACCGGCCTCGTGAACTGGGCCGCCGTGGGCCTGGCCTTCGTGCTGGTGCGGGCCTTCGCCCTGTCGCTCACGCTCGTCTGGGTGGCCTTTCTCGTCGCCGCGCCGATCGAGGCCTACCTGTTCTTTCGGGCCTGGCGGCGCTACCGCTGAGCCGCGCCCCCGCGGCGTGATAAGGAGGCCGGCGTGCTGTATCTGGGCTGCCCGCTGTGGGGCTACAAGGAGTGGGTCGGCGAGCTATTCCCGCCCGGCAGCAGGAGCGGCGACTTTCTGCGCCTGTATAGCCGCCGGTTGACCACGGTGGAGGGCAACACGACCTTCTACGCGGTGCCCAAACCGGAGGTGGTGGCGCGCTGGGCGGCCGAGACGCCCGAGTCGTTCCAGTTCTGCTTCAAGCTGCCCCGCGACGTCAGCCACGCCGGCCCGCTGGCCCGCCGCCTCGACGAGACGCGGGCCTTTCTGGAGCGGCTGGCCCCGCTCGGCCCGCGCCGCGGCCCCTTTTTCCTCCAGCTCCCGCCGGGCTACGCCCCGGCCCAACTCCCCGACCTCAGGCGCTGGCTCGAGGCCTGGCCGGCCGAGCTGCGGGTGGCGGTCGAGGTGCGCCATCCCGGCTGGTACGCCCCCGACGGCGAGGCCGCCCTCCAGGGATTGCTGGAGGAGCGCGGCGCGGGCCGCGTGGTGATGGACGTGCGGCCGATCCGCGACGGGAGCGCCGGCGACGGCGCCCTGCTCGACGACGCCCGCGAGCGCAAGCCCGACGTGCCGATGCGCCCGCTGCGTAGCGGGGGCTTCGGCTTTGTGCGCTACATCGGCCACCCCGAGCCCGCCCGCAACGAGGCCCTGCTCGACGAGTGGGCGGCCCGGCTCCCCGGCTGGCTCGCCGCCGGCGACGTGTTTCTGTTCATGCACTGCCCGGACGAGGCCCGCTCCCCCGCCCTTTGCCGCGCCATCCAGCGCCGGTTGGAGGGGCATGGCGCCGCGCCGCCTCTCCCCTGGGACAGCGCCGACGACGCCGGCGCCGAGCCGGGGCAGATGCGCCTGTTCTGAGGGGCGGGCGCAAGGGGGCGCGGCGTCGTATGCGCCTCCTTGCCGCCGTGGTAGACTGGAGGAATGTAATCTTCGCCTGCCTGCTGGAGGGTTGACGATGAGCGAGGAGCAGAAGGACGAGCGGCGGACCGCCCTTGTCGTGGTGGCCCACCCCGACGACGCCGAGTTCGGCTGCGGGGGGACGATCGCGGCCTGGGCCCGCGACGGCTGGGAGGTGACGCTGGTGATCTGCACCGACGGCGGCTCGGGCGGCCCCGACCACGCCGAGGATGTCGGGCCGGAGGCCCGGCGCAAGGTGAACGCCGCCCGCAAGGCCGAGCAGCGCGCCGCCGGCGAGCAGCTCGGGCTCAAGGAGATCGTCTTTCTCGACATGCGCGACGGCGAGCTGGAGCCGAACCTGGCCCTGCGCCGCGAGATCGTGCGCCAGATCCGGCGCACCCGGGCCTTCCGCGTCATCTGCCAGTCGCCCGACCGCACCTGGACGCCCAGCTACGCGATCGGCCGCTACCACCCCGACCACCTGGCCGCCGGCACCGCCACGATCGCCGCCGTCTACCCCGCCGCCCAGAACGCCTGGGACTTCCCCGAGCTTCTCGCCGAGGGCCTCCAGCCCAGCCGGGTGCGCGAGCTGTACATCGTGGGCGCACCCACCCAGAACCACGCCGTCGACATCAGCGAGACGATCGAGCAGAAGCTGGCCGCCCTGCGCTGCCACGTCAGCCAGCTCGGCGAGGACCAGACGGAGCTCGCCAAGCGCATCCGCGACTGGGCCAAGGAGCGCGGCGAGCCCTTCGGCATGGGCATGGCCGAGACGTTCCACAAGGTGGACAACTAGGCCCGCACCGGACGGACCGGGCAGGCGCAGAGGGCGGCATGGCGCACAAACCCAGCCTTGCCCCTCTGCGCCTCTGCGTCCCCGCCTGTTCCCTGTGAGCTACGGGTTGAGCGCCACCACGTCGCCCGAGGCGAGGTAGACCACGCGCTCGGCCACGTTGGTCGCCCGGTCGCCGATCCGCTCCAGGTTGTGGGCGATGAAGAGCATGTCGGCGTTGCGCTCGGCCTGCTCGGGCGCGCTGGCGAGCATGCGCGCCACCTCGGCCCGGGCGCGGCGGTACAGCTCGTCGGTGATCTCGTCGGCGTCGGCCGCCCGGCGGGCCGCGTTCGCGTCGCCGCTTGCCACGCTGGCGAGCGCCTCCCGCAGCATGTCGCGGGCGGCCTTGCCGAGCTCCAGCAGGCTGTCCGGGGGGGCGAGCGGGGCGCTGCCCTCGGGGCCGGCGAGCTGCTTGGCGATCCCCTTGGCGTAGTCCGCGATCCGCTCCAGCTCGCTGCCGATCGCGATCGTCGACAGGATCCGGCGCAGGTCACGCGCGACGGGCTGCTGCAGCGCGATCAAGTTGACCGCCTGGGCCTCGAGGTGCTGCTGGGCCTGGTCGATCACCCGGTCGTCGGCGACCAGGGCCATGCAGCCCGCGCGGTCGGCGCCGCGCAGGCTGTCGATCGCGCAGGCGACGGCGTTTTCCGTCATCCCCCCGAGGGCCTGGAGCTGCGCCTGCAGCGCGGCCAGCTCGGCGTCGAAGTGCTCGCGGTTGCGCATAGGTCGCTCCTTCCCATTGCCGGCGGTTCCGCTCTGCCGGCCCTTTTGCTCATGATACTGCCGCGGACGGGACGACAAAAGAGCAATGCGACAACCGCCGGGGGACGAGCGCCACTCTCAGTTCCAGGGCAGGCCCGCCCGGGTGGCCCAGTAAACGTTTGGCGGCTCGGCGAGCGCGCCCAGAGCCGCCGCGGCCGCCGCGTCCCACCCCACGGCCAGCGCCGCGAGGTTGGAGCCGAGCTGCTCCGCCGTGGCCGCCCCGCTCAGCACGACGCCGGCCCAGGGCTGGGCGAGCGCAGCGGCGATCGCGAGCGCGTCGAGGCCACAGCCGAGGCGGGCGGCCTCGGCCTCCAGAACGGCCCGCGCGGGGGCGAAGGCGGGGTCGGCGTTGCGCGGGGTGAGCCGGCCGTTGGCCAGCGCCTCCTTGACGATCACGCCGAGCCCGGCCGCGTGCGCTTCGGCCAGAACAGGCCCGGCGGCGGGCTCCAGCAGGTTCCACGTCGCCTGGACGGCGTCGAAGAGGGGCGCGCCGTCGACGCGGAGCTCCAGCGCGCGGCGGACCACGTCGGCCTGGCCCGGGCCGCTCGTCGACAGGCCGATCGCCAGCCCGCCGGCCTTGAGGCGGGCCAGTTCGCCGAGCACCGCCGCGTCGTCGAGGACGCCGCTTTCCAGCGTGGCCGAGTGGATCTGGTACAGGTCGATCCGGTCGCCCAGCTCGGCCCGGCTTTCCGCCCACTGGCGGCGGAGCACCGCGAGGCTGTGCTCCTTGACCTCGTGGCGCTCGGCCTCGACGCGCCAGCCGGCGGTGTAGGTGTAGCCCCACTTTGAGCCGACGGTGGCCGCGTCGGGGGGAATGCCGCGGGCGCGCAGCCAGGCGCCCAGGAAGGCCTCGCCGCGGCCGTAGGAGCGGGCCGCGTCGAAGTAGCGCACCCCGGCGGCCCAGGCCGCGTCCAGCACGGCGTGGGCCCGGGCCTCCATCGCCGCCACGTCGTAGTCGCCGCCGAGGTCGGCGGCGTGGCCAAGGTTGATGTAGCCTGGGCGGCCGAGGGCCGCCAGCCCGAGCCCCAGCGGTGTCACGGGCGGGCCGCCGGCGCCCAGCGAACGGGTGTGCATAGCGCCACCTCCTAGCAGGTGGCGCCAGTATACCCTATCCGCCCCCGCCGCGCGCCCTACAGCTGGGCGAGCTGGTCGTTCTGCGGCCCGAAGACCCAGACCTGGTCGGAGCCAAGCAAGTGCACCACCAGCCCGCCGCCCCCGAAGTACTGGACGTTCGCCCGCTGGGCCTGCTCGGGGGCGGTGGCGTAGCCGAGCCACTGGCCCTCGCCGCGGCTGCCCTGCCAGACCTTGCCGAAGCCGCGCTGGGGGATGTACCGGCCGGGCGGAGGCGTGCCGGGCGGCTCCGGGTCGCCCTCGCCGTAGGTGTCCGGGTACAGGCCGTAGGTGGGGGAGGGCGCCGGCCGGTCGGCCGCGCGGGTGACGGCGATCGTGCGCCCGTCCGCCCCGAGGTCAAGCCAGATCATGGCGCCGTGCTCGAAGGGCTGGAAGGCGGCCGGCACATTGGCGTAGCTTTGGGCCGGGCAGGTCAGCGCGTTGCGGAACAGCACGCGCCCGATCCGCGCCTCCAGGCCAAACTCTACCTCGCGCCCGAGGACCTGGCAGGCCGGCAGGCTGTAGGCGTTGAGCACGTCGCGGCCGAGCAGGCCGAGCAGCACCTTAGTCGGTGCCGGCCAGCTCCTGGTGGTGCTCCATGCGCCGGCGCTCGAAGTACTGGACGCTGCCCGTCCAGCCGGCGATCGTCTCGACCATTGGCTCGCTGACGGGGTAGCCGAAGCGCTCCAGGCCGCCGTTGCGCTCCCAGTAGCGCAGGAAGACGCCGCACAGGGTATGGCCGGTGACTTCGAAGAAGCGGCAGCCGGCCGGGCGTTCGGCGGCGAGCGGGAAGTGCTGCCAGGCCCGGCCCTGCAGCTCCAGCACGGCGGCGCCGAGCCGGCCGGCGAGCACGCCCTTGCCCTCGTTCCCGTGATCCTCCAGGCGGTCGCGCTCGAACCACTGGACGGGGCCCTCCCAGGTGGCCTCGACGCCGGCGACGCGCTGCTCCGTGATCGGGTAGCCAAACACGGCCAGGCCGCCGTTGCGCTCCCAGTAGTCGAGGATGGGCCCGCTCACACACAGCCCCGTCTCGGGGAAGCAGCGCTGCCGGCCCTGGGCCGCGGCCGGCGCGGCGGGGGCCAGGGCGGCGAGCCCAACAATCGCGAGCAGGGCGGCCACAACCGCCCGCAGATAGGTATATCGCATTAGAGCGCTCCAAGAGGCTATAGCGCCGGCCTTCGCCGGCCACCTCATCGTACCGCCCCGCCGTGGCGGGCGCCATAGCCCCTCGCTGCTTTCCCGCTCAGCGCCGCCTGAGCGCCGGCTGACATAACCGCGTCAGCTCGGCACAGGGGCCGCCTCGGTGCCATTGTGGAGGTCGCCGGCCGCGCCCCCTACAGCGCCGAGCGGATGGCCCACAGGTCGGGAAAGAGCGGGCGCATGGTGGTGGCGAGGTAGGCGGCGCCCGCCGAGCCGCCGGTGCCGGCTTTGAAGCCGATCGTGCGCTCGACCATCTTCAGGTGGCGGTAGCGCCACTCCTGGAAGCCCTCGTCCATGTCGACGAGCCGCTCGCACAGGTTGCGCGCCTCGGGGTGCTCGCGGTACGCGGTGATCAGCGTCGCCTGCAGCTCTGGCGAGGGCTCGACCGGGCGGGTGACGTCGCGGGCGAGCAGCTCGGCCGGTACCGGGAGGCCGGCGCGGTCGAGGTAGTGCAGAAAGGCGTCCCAGAGGGTCGGGGCCTGGAAGCGCTCGGCGAGCAGGCGAGCGGCCGCCTCGTCGTCGGCGAAGTGGCGCACCATGTTCTCGCGCTTGTGGCCCAGCGCGAACTCGATCGCGCGGAACTGCGCCGACTGGAAGCCGCTCGCGCTTTCCAGAAAGCCGCGGAACGAGCTAAACTCCAGGGGGGTCATCGTTTCCAGCACGTCGACCTGGGCCACGATCGTTTTCAGGATGGTCAGGATGCGGCGCAGCGTATGGCCGGCGCGAGGGGTGTCGCCGGCGCTCAACAGGCTGCGCGCGTAGTCGAGCTCGTGGAGCAGCTGCTTGAACCACAGCTCGTACACCTGATGGATGACGATGAACAGCAGCTCGTCGTGCTCGGGCCCCGTGCTGCGCGGCGACTGGAGCTGGAGCAGCTCCTCCACGCGCAGGTAGCGGCCGTAGGTCAGCGCCTTCGCCATGGTGGCCTCCGTGTCGGGCGGGACGTCCTGGCTTTATTATACGCCCCTGTCCAAAGGGATGGCCGCCGCTCGGGCGCCCGGTGGAGCCGCGGCGCGGCAGGCTGGTGTATCCTGAACCATGCCGGCGCCCGCCGCCAACCAAAGAAAGGTATCAAGCCGTGCAGCACTTCATGTGCGAGACCTGCGGGACACAGTTCGCCGCCAGTGATGCGCCGCCCGCCGCCTGCCCGATCTGCGAGGACGAGCGCCAGTACATCGGCTACAACGGCCAGCGCTGGACGACGCTCGACGAGCTGCGGTCCGGCCGCCGCACCGAGCTCCGCGAGGTCGAGCCGGGCCTGACCGGGATCGGGGTCGAGCCCTCGTTCGCCATCGGCCAGCGCGCCCTGCTCGTGCAGACGCCGGAGGGCAACCTGCTCTGGGACTGTATCAGCCTGATCGACGCCCCGGCGGTGGAGGCGGTCCGCGCCCGCGGCGGCGTTCGCGCGATCGCGATCTCGCACCCGCACTACTACGGGTCGATGGTCGAGTGGGCCCGCGCCTTCGACGCGCCGATCTTCATCCACGCCGCCGATGCCCCCCACATCATGCGCCCCGACCCGGTGGTCCGGCTGTGGGAGGGCGAAACGCTCGACCTGTTCGGCGGCCTGCGCCTCCTGCGTCTCGGCGGCCACTTCGCCGGCGGCCAGGTGGCCCACTGGCCGGCGGGCGCGGAGGGGCGTGGCGCCCTGCTCACGGGCGATATCATCAACGTGGTGCAGGACCGGCGCTATGTCAGCTTCATGTACAGCTACCCCAACCTCATCCCGCTGCCGGCCCGCGAGGTGCGCCGGATCGCCGACGCGGTAGCCCCCTACGCCTTCGACCGCATCTACGGGGCGTGGTGGGAGCGTGTGGTCGACCACGACGGGAAGGCGGCGGTCGCCCGCTCGGTGGCCCGCTACATCGCCGCGCTGGAGTGACGGGCGTCAAGCGGGGGATAAGCGACGGGCGACGGGCGGGCATCGCTGCGTCGCCCGTCGCCCGTCAGCCATGCCACCTACTGGCCGGCCGGCAAGATCTCGATCGCGCTGATCTTGGCGTTCTCGACCTTGCGGATGAATTCGATCAACAGCACGCCGTCATCGTCGACCACCTGGAACTCGCGGACGAGCACCCGGTTCGCGCCGCCCGCCTCGGCGTACAGATCGAAGTCGGCCAGCTCGGGGTCGCCGCCCTCGATATTCACATCGAAAACCCGCGCGCCAGGGGCGAACTTATTCAGCTCCGCGAAGTGCAGCCGCACGAGGTAGGCCCCGGGCGTGACCGGGACGCGGAAGCTGAAGGCGACGGTTCCCGCGGGCACGGCGCCCGGGCCGAACTGGCCCCCCGTCCACTCACTCTGGTAGAGCGCCTCGTTCGCCGGCGGGGCGACGCCGTCGATGGCGTCAGGCTCGCCGTAGGGAAAGCCCCCGCTGACCATCCCGTCGCACGCCGCGGCCGACTCGCAGCCGCGCCAGGTGACGCCGTCGACCGTCTGGGCCGGCCCGCCAGCATTGATTCGCACCGGGTCGGCCGGCGGCGCGGGCAAGGGCGTGGCCGTGGGCTCGGGCGTAGCGCTCGGCTGCTCGCCCAGGTCGTCGGTCGGCGCCTCGGTCGGTGTTTCGGCCGGGGGAAGGTCGGTCGGCGCCTCGGTCGGTGTTTCGGTCGGGGGGACGTCGGTCGGCGCCTCGGTCGGTGTTTCGGTCGGGGGGACGTCGGTCGGGGTGCTGGTTGGGGCGACGGCCGGCGTTTCGGTCGGCGCGTCCGAGGGCATCTCATTGGGTTGGGCGCTGGCGGGAGCCCGGGTGGCCGTGCGGGTGGGGGTGGCCGTCGGGAAGCCACTCAGCGTGGCGGCCCAATGGGTCGAGGTGGCGTTGGACTGGTTGCCGGTGGCGACGTACAGACGGCCGTCGATGATGCCGGCGATGGGCGTTTTGCGCGCAGCGGGCAGCGAGCGCAGCGCCGTCCAGCGGTTCGTGGCCGGGTCGTAGACGACCACGTCGGCCAGGGAGCGCCCAGCCTTCCCGTCGTCGGCCGAGCCGCCGATGGCGTAGATCTGCCCTTTGTAGCTGATGGTCGAGGCGCTAATATGGCTGCGGCCGAAGGGGAGGTCGGCGGCGCGCGACCAGCCGTTGGTCGCGGGGTTGTACACATCGACCCGGCGCTGCGAGGTGGTGGCCTCGTATTTGCCGAGCTGGCCGCCGGCCACATAGACTTTGCCGCCCACAGCCGCGACGCCGACGTGGTTGCGCGGCCCGGGCAGCGACGCGACCGTCGACCAGGCCCGGGGGTCGTCCAGGTTGAGCACATAGCCTTCGGCGACGTCGGTGGCAGTGGTGGTGGTGCTGGAGCGGACGGCGCCGCCGAAGTGGTACAGCTTGCGGCCGACGACGGCCGCGCCGCCGCCGCCGATCGCCTTCGGCAGGCTTGGCCCGGCGCTCCAGCTGTTGCGGCCGATGTCGTACCGCCACACATTCTTTGTCGAGGGGCCGGGGTTGTCGCCCACGTAGCCGCCGATCACCCACAGGCTGCCATTGTCGGCGGCCACGGCGGCGTGAGTGAGCGCCTCGGGCAGGTCGGCCAGGCGCGACCAGGACCGGGTGGCGGGGTTGTACACGTCGACGCGGCGGGTCGCGCGGAGCTCGGCGTTGGTGAAGCCGCCGAGGATGTAGAGCTTGCCCTGGTACGCGACGCCCTGGGCCTCCATACGGGCCACGGGGACGGACGGCAACGTTTGCCAGGTCGAAAGCTCAACCGCCTGTGCGGCCGGCGCGGGGGAGTACAGGACGGCGATCAGGGCGCCCACGAGCAACAGGGCGCACCAGCGGGGGCTGATTCTGGATAGAGCGGCTGCCATGCTTTTCCTCCTGCGAAGGGTGCGTCTACGGAGGTGGGGTTCCACCAACGCCTACACACGTCATTGCAGCTAGGGTGCCAGCGACAGCCACCCGTAGATGACACGAGGGGCACTAGTTTATGAACATGCCGTAATCTGCTACCGCCGCCGTCGCAGCCCGTCGGCCAGGAGGTTGAAGCCGAGGATGCTGACGGTGAAGACGAGGGTGGGCGCGAGAAAGAGCCAGGGGGCACCGGCGCGCTGGCGCAAACCTTTGGCGAGCAGGCCGCCCCACTCGGCGTAGATCGGGTCGGTGTTGGCCACACCAGCGACGACCTCGCGCTCGGCGCCGCCGATAAAGATATTGAGAAACCCGAGCTCGGCCGTCAGCAGCAGCACGGCGGCCATGGCGAAGGCCGCCTCAACCAGCAGCAGGTCGCGCAGGTTGGGGCGCACGTGGCGCCAGAGCACCTGCCAGCGGCTCAGCCCGACGGCGTAGGCCGCCTCGACGAAGGCGGCGCCCCGCATCGCCTCGACGGCCGTCCGGGTTCGCACCGCGGCCTCGGCCCACCCGGTGAGCGCGAAGATCGCGACGAAGCCGAGGGCGTTGAGCTGGTTCGAGCCGAGGCGGTTGACCAGGGCGAGGGGGACGAGGGCGAAGAACAGGCTCGGGATGGCCGACCAGGCCCCCGTGAGCACGTCGACAGCCCTGCCGGCCCGGCCGTACCAGCCGCTGAGCATCCCGAGCATGGCGGCGATGCCGACGCGCAGTACGGCGGCGACGCCGCAGAAGATCAGCGTGTAGCGGGCCCCGAAGATCAGGCGGCTCAGCAGGTCGCGCCCGAGGTTATCGCTGCCGAGGAGCATGCCCTGGACGCCGGGGGCGTAGGGGGGCGGCACGAGGGTGCCGCCGCGGAAGATCAGGCGCTGCTCGGCCGGGTCGAAGGGCGCGATCCAGGGGGCGAGCAGCGCGCAGAGCAGGATGGCGGCCACGATGGCCCCGCCGATCAGCAGCTGGACGCGGGGCAGGCGCAGGCGGCGCCGCCGGGAGGTGGGGGACGACATAGCTTACTCCGCCCCCCCCTGCGGGACGGCGCCCCTGGCGATGATCCGCCCCACGGTGTCGACGACGACGAAGAGCAGCAGCAGCAGCACGCCCGCCCCGGCCGCGACGCCCCCATTGGAGGTGGCGATGATGCCCTCGGTGGTGAGCGAGAGCATTTTGCGGCCAAGGCCGCCCCACGCAAAGATAAAGTCGACGATCACCATGGCTCCAACAAGCACCCTGGCCGCGCCGAGGGCCGCGCCGAGCAGCGGCAGCCGCAGGGCGGGGAGCACCTGGCGCCGCCACAGATCCAGGCCGCCCAGGCCGCGAGCCCGCGCGGCGGTGATATAGTCCTGGGCCATCACGTGCTCCTGCGCCGCCTGGACGGCCGTGGCGACATAGGCGCCGCCGCGCAGCGACAGCACCGTCACGGGGAGGATCAGGTGGCCGTCGAGGCCGTAGCCCTGGACGTAGGCCAGGCGCACCCCCGTGTTGAGGGTGATCCGGGCGACCGTCTCGCCGAGCAGCAGCAGCAGGGTGAAGGTGGGCAGCGAGATCAGGGCGCTGGTCAGGGCGAAGAACAGGCCCCCGAGGGGCCGCCCGCGGGTGGCCGCGAGGCCGGCGCCCCAGGCAAGCCCCAGGGCCAGGGCGCAGACAAAGCTGATGCCCAGCAGCTCCATCGAGCGACGGGCCGCCTCGAACAGCTCGCCGTTGACGGTGCGGCCGCGCGCGTTCACGCCGAGCTCGCCCCGCAGCAGCCCGCCCAGGTACTCGCCGACCGCACCGAGGTAGGTGCGGAAGCCGGCGAAGCCCGGCGCCGCGCCGCGCCCGAGCCACTCCGGCAGAAAAACGATCGCCGCCACGACCACCACGCCGGCGGCCAGGGTCAGCAGCAGCAGCACGACCTCGCGGGCCAGGGCCGATGCTGAAAAGGGTTGTTCCATAGAAAAAGCTTTGGTTACGGGTGAGCCCGGGCGCGCCCAAAACAGCGGGGCCGCTCTGGCTGAGAGCGGCCCCGCGAGGATGTGTGGGCTTGCCGTGCTACCTGAGCGAAGGAGTTTCTGGTTCGCGGCGGCGAACTTGACGCTACACTGACTGCACGCACATGCCGCAAACGAGGGCGAAGTACTTTCTGCTTACCCACAAGACTCCCCTTTGGTACCCCCAGCGGGATTCGAACCCGCGATCTTCACCTTGAAAGGGTGACGTCCTAGACCGCTAGACTATGGGGGCGCGCCGGGAAACATTATACCAGGGAGCGGCGCGGCTTTCAAGTGCGGCGAGCGGGCGGCGCAGTCAGGCGCTGACGGCGAGCGGCTGCCTTGCGAAAGCGTGAGGCGCGTGTTATGATCGGCGAAGGCCGCCAGGACGGCATCCGAACCCCGGATCGACGACGCAGCGCTGTGGAAACGTGGCACCAACACCCTTAACCGAGCAGCGCCCCGCCCCGCCCGGCGGCGCACCGCCTCTGGTGCTGGCCTCGGCCTCGCCGCGCCGCCGCGAGCTGCTGGCCGCCCTCGGCGCCAGCTTCAACCTCATCGCGACCGACGCGGAGGACCGCGACGAGCCGGCCCCCGCGCCGATCCTCGCCAGGCTGGAGCCGCTCCCCATCCCGGCCGGCAACCACCCCGCGCTGCTGGCCTGGCGCAAGGCCGACGCGGCGGCCCGCCTGGCCCCAGGCCGGCTCGTGCTTGGCGCCGATACCACCGTCGCCCTCGCCGGCGCGGTGCTGAACAAGCCGCGCGACGACGCCCACGCCGCCGCCATGCTCCGCACGCTTTCCGGCAAGGCCCACACCGTCTACACTGGCCTTTGCCTGATCGGGCCCGGCCGGCTCGACTTCGACCTGGTGGCGACTGAGGTGGAGTTCTTCGCCCTCGACGACGCCACGATCGCCGCCTATGTAGCGACGGGCGAGCCGCGCGACAAGGCGGGCGCGTACGGTGTGCAGGGGGGCGGCGGCTTGCTGGTCCGGGCCGTCCGCGGCAGCTACACCAATGTCGTCGGGCTGCCCCTTGGCGCGGCCCACCGCCTGCTCAGCGCCGCCGGCGTCGCCGGCCTGCACGACCCCGCCGCAACCTACGAGCGATGGCTACACAGCCAGGGAAAGGAGCCCGCCCCATGCCCCCCCACGCTTCCATAAAGCTGCTGATCGTCGACGATCACCCGCTGTTCCGCCAGGGGGTGCGCTGGGCCCTCGGCTCCGAGGAGGATATCACTATCGTCGGCGAGGCGGCCAGCGGCGAGGCCGCCCTGGACTGGCTGCGCTCGGCCGGGCCCAGCCAGGAGCCGAACGTCATGCTGGTGGACCTGAACCTGCCGGGGATGAGCGGCCTCGACCTGACGCGCCAGGTGCGCCGTCAGTTCCCCGGCACCGGCGTGGTGATGCTGAGTATGCACGAAAGCGACGAGCAGGCCTTTAACGCCCTGCGCGCCGGCGCCGCCGCCTACCGCTCGAAGGACGTCAAGCCCCAGTCGCTCGTCGAGATCCTGCGCCGCGTGGCCCGCGGCGAGTATGTGATCAACGACGTGGTGCTGGAGGAGCCGCGGGTCGCCAGCCGCGTGCTCACCCAGTTCCGCAGCCTGCCCCAGGCCACCAGCACCAACCCCGAGGCCGACTTCCCGATCTTCACCCCGCTGAGCGACCGCGAGATCGAGGTACTGGAGCGGATCGCGGCCGGCGGCAGCAACAAGGAGATCGCCGACTCACTGGGCATCAGCACCCAGACGGTCAAAAACCACATCTCCTCGATCCTGCGCAAGCTGTCGCTGAACGACCGCACCCAGGCCGTGCTCTTCGCCCTGCGCCGGGGCTGGATCGAGGCCCCGAACGAGATCAAGCAGGGCGCCCCGTCGGAGGCCGAGGAGGAGTGAGCGCCTACCGCTCGCCCATCAGCCGCAGAAACTCGCGCCCGTACTGCACAAACGAAAGCCCGAAAGGCACCATCGCCAGCGCCAGGACCGGCCGCCCCATGCGCGGCCCGTCGGCCAGGTAGAGCAGAGCCGCCGCCGTGAGCAGCACGGTGGTCAGCTTGCCCGTGCTCTGCGCCGTGGTGATGTGGGCGCGCCGACGCAACACCAGCAGCCCCGCAAGCATAATGCCAAGGTCGCGGAACAGCAGCAGCGCGGTGACCCACCAGGGGAAGCCGCGCGTGCGGGTGAGGATCAAAGCCGCCGAGTCGAGCAGGAGCTTGTCGGCGATCGGGTCGAGGATCTCCCCGAGGCGCGACACCTCGCCGCGGGCGCGGGCGATCGGGCCGTCGATCGCGTCGGTCAGCATCGTCAGCGCGAGGCAGACGAGCGCGGCGCGCCGGCGCTCGGGCTGGCGCAGGTAGTGGATCGTTACCGGCACCAGCCCGAGCCGCGTCACCGTCAGCAGGTTGGATGGGTAGAGCAGCTCCCGGGGGTGGACGAGCTCGCGCAGGCCCATACGGCACCTCCCCCCGCCGGCCGGCCCGCGCCGCTAGAACGCGGGCGGCGTCGGCGAAACATAATCCATCGTCGACGGCTGCGCGCTCCGGCGCAGGTGTTGCCCGAGCAGGTGGCCGAAGACGGCCTGGGCGTAGACGCCGGTGAACAGCGCGCCGATCACGAACGCCACCGAGCCGAGCCCGGCCACAACGCCGCAGACGAGCTGGAGCAGCCAGAGCACCACCCAGCCCCCCAGGTCGGCGCGCAGCATGGCCCAAACGTCGCCCACGCGCAGCGCCGCCCCGAGGCTCCCCGTCTGGAGGTAGCGCCCGTAGCCGGCCAGCATGAGCGGCTGGAGCACCAGCCCGAGCAGGACCATCAGCGGGACCAGGCAGAGCGAGGTCAGGCCGATCAGCCCGCCGACGGCGCCCCCGTCCTCGCTGCCGCCCGCGGCCACCGCCCCGCTGATCGCAACGCAGACCAGCACGAAGGCGAGCAGAAGCACCGGCAGGGCGTACACCAGGCCGATCACAAAGCCGGCCAGGCCCTGGCTGAACTTTTCGCCGATGTTGCTCCAGCGCGGCAGCCGACGCGGGCTGCCGTTGGCCACATTGCGGGCCGCCTCAAGCATAAAGCCGATCAGCACGATCTGGCCGAAGATCGGGATCAGCAGCAGCAGACCGCCGATCAGAATAACGGTGAGCCACTCTTCATCCTCAAAGACATAGCTGAACGCACGTCCGATATCCATCGCGCCTCTCCTTGTCTGGTGGCCGGCGGGCCATGCACCTACAGAATGTACGACAGCGACAGCGACAAGTTGCAAGGGATTCGGATCACATCCCGAGGCCGCGCCGCCGGCCCTCGCGCTCGGCGGCGACATAGAGCTGCGCGACGACGAGGTGGGCGTAGACGACAGCGCTGAGCGTCAGCCAGAGCAGCGCGGCCGCCGCGAGGGCCTGCCCCGGGAAGGCGGCACCGCCCGCCGCGGCCACAACGGCGCCGAGCAGCAGGGCGGGCAGGTAGGCCGGCAGCGAGGCCAGGCGGGCCCGCAGAAAGCTGCCCCGCATTGTGGGGCCGAGGGCCCAGCGCAGCGTGCCGGCGGACAGGGCCAGCTCGGGGCGCCCCTCCTCCACAAAGCGCAGCCTCCCTGCTGGCGACGCGCTGCACGCAAACATCGCCGCGGCGAAGGCCAGGTACAGCCCGACGATCGCCCAGACGACGGCCGGGCCCGTGTCGGAGCCGCCCAGCAGCAGGCCGATGCTCGCGCACATCAGCAGCAGCAGGCCGACCAGCAGCGGCAGCACGAAAAAGGCGAAGTCGATCAGCACCGCGAAGAGCCCGGCCAGCCAGCGCGTCGTCGGGTCGGACCAGGGCGGCAGGGGAGTGGGGAAGCCGCGCCGGCTGTTGTCGTAGCTTTCGAGCACAAAGCCGGCCGCGAGCGGCAGCCCGACCCCGGAGAGCGCGAGGCCGCCGTAGAGCAGGCACTTCGCCCACCACGTCGGGTCCCGGTGCACGGTGGCGAAGGCGGCGCCGAGCGACAGCTCGGGGGGGGCGCCTGGGAAGCTCACGCGGGGGCTCCGATCAGGTAGCGCCGCAGCAGGTCGAGGCCGAGCGTGCCCACGAACTCCCAGCCCTCTGGCTCGCGCAGGTCGTAGCGACGGGTGATCTGCCGGCTGCCGTCGGGGGTGACCAGGGCGACGCTCACGGGGGTGAGGCCGCTCGGGTCGGGCTCGCTGGCGGCCTGGGCGCCTAGGCCGATGTCGCTGCGCCAGCGGTCGGCCGCGCTGATCGCGCCGACGTGAGCCAGGGAGGCGGCGGCGTGCTCGTCGGTCGGCCGGTCGAGCGGGTGGACGATCAGGCCGCGCAGCTGGTCGAGCCCGCCGGGCGTGGCGGACAGGGCCCGGTAGATTGGGGCCAGGGCGCTGCCCTCGTACACGGCGAGGGTGTGCCCCGTTTCGGCGAGCAGGCGGGCTACCGCGGCGGCCAGGGGCTCGTCGCCGGAGATGTTGTCGCCCAGCCGCTCGCGGATCGTCGCCTCCGCCTGGGCGACCAGCGCCGCGGCCTCGTCGCGGCTCGCGGCGCGGGCGCCAATCCGTAGCTCATAGCGGGCCTGCTTGGCGGAGATGCCGACCGTGGGGTTGTCGGCCTGCATCAGGTCGGCGATCAGCTCGCCGATCACGCTTTCGCCCAGGCCGGTGGCGTGGAGCGTCTTGACCAGGATCACGTCGGAGACGCCGCGCTCCTCGCGCAGGTAGGGCAGCACTGCGTGCTCGAACAAAAAGCGCATCTCGTAGGGGACGCCGGGGAGCACCGCGACCGTGCCCTCGTCGCCCTCGACGATAAAGGCCGGGGCGGTGCCGCGCGGGTTCTCGATCGCCCGCGCGCCGGCGGGCACAAAGGCCTGGCGGCGGTTGCTCTCGCTCATGGGGCGGCCCATCGCGTCGAAGCGGGCCTGAACCTGGGCGAGCAGCTCGGGGCGGAACTCCAGGGCCCGGCCGAAGGCCAGGGCCACCGCCTCGCGGGTGACGTCGTCGAGCGTCGGGCCGAGGCCCCCGGTGACGATCACCAGCTCGGCCCGGGACATGGCCTCGCGAACGCAGGCCGCGATCCGCTCGACATTGTCGCCGACGACGGCCTTGCGGAATACGTTGACCCCCGCGGCGGCGAGGTTGCGGGCGAGAAAGGCGGAGTTGGTGTCGATCGTGGCGCCGAGCAGCAGCTCGGAGCCCACCGCGATGATCTCTGCGTCCATAATGGTCTGCCCCTCACCCGCCGGCCCCTTCTCCCCGGGCGGGGGAGAGGGGGGAAGCGGCAGGGAGGGCGCAGCCCTCCCTAAGGCCCGCCCAAGGACAGGGCGAGGCGCAAAAGCCCGCAAACTCTTGCGCCCCGGGGCCTAGTAGCGGAATGGCTCGTCGTCCTTGGGCTTGTCGGCGTCGGCGACGCGCTGGCGGTACTCGCTCCACAACTCCTGCTCGCGGGCGGCGGCGGCGCGCTTGCCGGCGTCGACGGCCGACCGGAGCCGGCCCGCGAGGCCGGTGCGGGCGGTGCCGAGGTTGGCCGTGAGGCCGAGGCGCGCCTCGTCGCCGGAGCGGGGGGTGAGCATGGTCACGGCCACGGCGCCGAGCCCTACGCCAATCAGAAAGCCGACCACAAAGCGGCCGCTGCTGGCCCTGGCCCGCTTCGCGGCCTCGTAGCGCAGGGCCTCGATGATCTGGGTGGCCGCCTTGCGCTCGGCCGCCAGGGCGTCGAACGTGGCGGTGCGCTCGGCCTTGACGGCGTCGGCGAAGCGCTGGGCGGCCTCGGCGAGCGTGTCGGTCTCCACGGACATGGCAAGGCTCCTTCTGCCCCGGCGCTACGCGCGGCGCTTCACTTCCTGCGTGGCCCGCTCGACGAACTCGGCCACCGGGATGGCGCCAAGATCTTCGCCGGAGCGCATTCTGACGGCCACCGCGCCGGCCTCGAGCTCTTTGTTGCCGATTATAAGCATGTACGGGATCTTCTGCAACTGGGCCCGCCGGATCTTGCCCTGCATGCGGTCGCGGCTGCTGTCGATCTCCACCCGCAGCCCGGCCTCCATCAGCTGGCGGCGCACCTCCTGGGCGTACTCCATCTGCTTGTCCGTGATCGGGATGATCGCGGCCTGCACCGGCGCCAGCCAGAGCGGGAAGGCCCCCGCGTAGTGCTCGATCAGCACCCCCATGAACCGCTCCGTCGTGCCCGTCACCGCGCGGTGGAGCAGCACCGGCGTGTGGGGCTGGTTGTCCTCGCCGATGTACTCGCAGCCCAGGCGGGCGGGCTGGATGAAGTCGACCTGAATCGTGCTGAGCTGCCACTCGCGGCCGAGCACGTCGCGGGCGATAAAGTCGGCCTTGGGGCCATAGAAGGCGGCCTCGCCCTTCTCCTCGAAGTACTCGACCCCGTTGGCGTCGAGGGCGGCGCGCAGCGCGCCCGTGGCCTGCTCCCACTTCTCGTCGTCGTCCACGAACTTGCCGGCGTCGCCGCGCAGCGACAGCCGCACCTTGTAGTCGCCGAAGTTGTACGTGCCGAGCACCTCGCGGATCAGGTTCAGGGCCAGGCTGAACTCCTCCTGGATCTGGTCCGGCCGGCAGAAGATGTGGCAGTCGTCCTGCGTCAGGGCGCGCACCCGCGTCAGCCCGCTGAGGGCGCCGCTGTCCTCGTAGCGGTACAGCGTGGCGAACTCGGCGAAGCGCAGGGGCAGCTCGCGGTAGCTGATCACGCCGAGCTGGTTGAACAGCGTCATGTGGCTCGGGCAGTTCATCGGCTTGAGCCGGAACACCATGTCCTCGCTCTCGACCATCGGCGGGAACATGCTGTCGCGGTAGTTCTCGTAGTGGCCCGACTTGTGGTACAGCTGCTCCTTGACCACATTGCCCGTCCAGACGTGCTGGTAGCCGTAGCGCGTCTGCACGTCGCGGACGTAGCTTTCCATCAGGTGGCGCACGATCTCGCCCTTCGGCGTGAACAGCGGCAGGCCCGGGCCAACGTCCTCCGAGAAGTAGAACAGGCCGAGCTCCTTGCCGAGCTTGCGGTGGTCGCGCCGGCGGGCCTCCTCCAGCATGCTGAGGTAGGCCTCCAGCTCCTCCCTGGAGTTCCAGGCCGTGCCATAGATCCGCTGGAGCTGCGTGTTCTTCTCGTCGCCGCGCCAGTAGGCCCCGGCGATGCTCGTCAGCTTGAAGCCGTCGGCGGGGATCTGGCCCGTGTGCTCCAGGTGCGGGCCGCGGCACAGATCCTCGAACGTGTCCTGCTTGTATGTCGAGATCACGACCCCGCCCGGCCGGCCCGGCTGCTCGTCCACGGCGGCCTCGCTCGGGTCGGCGGGGTCGGCGGCCTCGCCGTACTCGTCGGCGCCCCTGGCCAGGCCGTCGATCAGCTCCAGCTTGTAGGGCTGGTCTTTGAACAGGGCCCTGGCCTCGTCGGCGCTGACCTGGCGGTACTGGAAGGGGTGATCCCCCGTGATGATCGTGCGCATGCGCTGCTCGATCTCGCCCAGGTCGTCGGGCGTGAGCGCGCGCGGCAGCTCGAAGTCGTAGTAGAAGCCGTTCTCGATCGGCGGGCCGATCGCGATCTTGCCCTCGGGAAAGATCTGCAGCACCGCCTCGGCCATCACGTGGGCCAGCGAGTGGCGTAGCCGGTAGTAGGGGTCGCTCTGCGGGTCGACGGGCATCTCACACCATCCTCTCTACTGCGTCACCAGAACCAATCTCCCCTCCTCGACGCGGACGTCGCTGACCGCGCGGCCCTGGCTGGCGAGCTCGGCGTTGAGCCGGCCGACCAGGGCGTTCGCCAGCTCGCCCCCCGAGAGCACCAGGCCGAGGGGCCCGTCGAGCTGCGCGTCGACCGCCACCAGGCGCCCGTCCTGGGCCGCCAGGCCGGTGCTCGCCACGCCCGCCACCCCGTAGGCGCTCACGTCGGCGAAGGCCCGGCCGCCGGAAAAGCGCACCTGGGCCCGGTCCAGCGGGCCGAGGGCTTCGGGGTTGGCGGCGAGCAGGCCGTTGGCCTGCTGCTCGTCGATCACCAGCTCGCCCGGCGGCAGCGCGGCTACCGCCCCCGGCAGGGCCTGGCCGGCCTGGTCCACAATCTGCCCCTCGAGGCCGCTCTGGCCGCCGAGCTGCTCGGCCGCGCGCTGGCCAAGGTAGGAGCTGAGCGCCGGCCGGGCCAGCAGCCCGTAGACGGCGATCAAGGCGAGCAGGATCACCCCGAACCACGCGACGGCCCCGAGGCACCCGGGGCCCTGGCGGGGCGCCCGGCGCGGCGCGCGCGAGTATTGGTACGACATACGGCCTCCAGCAAACAAAAAGCCCCTCGCCCGCACTGGGACGAAGGGTTGCTTCGTGGTTCCACCCACATTTGAACGCCGAACGCGAAGCGTAGGACGGGGAGCGGCGCCAGGCACCGCTACGTCTACGAGCAACGTTTGACGCTCCTCTGGTCGCGCGGTAACGGGCGCGGGCCGTGCCCCCATACTGGCCGTGCGGCGTTGGGGGGGCAAGCTCCGAGGTGGTCTTCGCCTGGCTCGCGCCTGGGCCGCTCTCAGTCGCTGGCGGGCCCTCCCTGTCGGCCGAACTCCGGGCTACTCGTCCTCGTCATCGCTCTGCGGGCAGGTTGTCGATGTGCTGACGCGATCGTACCACGCCGGCGCGCGCGGCGCAAGTCGGCCGGAGGGCGGAACCTCACCGCTTCAGCCGCGGGTCGAGCGCGTCGCGCAGGCCGTCGCCGAGCAGGTTGAAGCCGAGCACGGTCAGCATGATCGCGAGGCCGGGGAAGAAGACCAGGTGCGGGGCGGTGAAGACCTGGTTGCGCTCGGCGCTGAGCATCGAGCCCCACTCGGGGGTGGGGGGCTGGGCGCCGAGGCCGAGGAAGGACAGGGCGGCCACGTCGAGGATGGCGGTGCCGATGCCGAGGGTGGCCTGGACGATCAGCGGCGAGATCGCGTTGGGCAGGATGTGGCCGAACAGGATGCCCGCCGGCCGCACCCCGATCGTGCGCGCGGCCGTGACGTACTCCTCCTCGCGGGCGCCGATCACGCTGGCCCGGATCACGCGGGCGTAGGCCGGCACGCTCACGATCGCGATCCCGAGCATGGCGTTGAGCAGGCTCGGCCCCAGCACGCTCACGATCGCGATCGCGAGCAGCAGAAAGGGGAAGGCCAGCAGCACATCGAGCAGCCGCATGATCAGGTTGTCGAGCCAGCCGCCGACATAGCCGGCCACCGCGCCCAGCGTCATACCGATCGCCAGCGAGATCGCCACCGTCACAAAGCCAATCATCAGCGACAGCCGCGCGCCATAGACGATCCGGCTGAACAGGTCGCGGAAGTTGCCGTCCACCCCCATGACGTGCTGGGGCTGCTCCGCCGGGCAGCCGAACAGGTGCACGCAGGGGCCGGAGCGCTTCTTGACGCCCTGCTCCTGGCCGAGCAGCACCTGGGTCGGGCTGTAGGGGGCGATCAGCGGGGCGAAGAGGGCCGCGACGCTGAGCAGGGCGACGATGACCATGCCGATGATCGCCGAGCGCTCGCGCAGGAACTGGCGGCCGGCCCGCTGCCAGGGGCCCTCGACGGGGCGCTGTGCCGCAGGGGTTGGGATGCTGTTTGCCGTTGTGGCCATCGTCTACCTCAGCCGAATGCGCGGGTCGAGCAGCGCGTAGGAGATGTCTACCAGCAAGTTGACGGCCACATAGCCGAACGCGATCGCCAGGGTGAAGCCCTGGATGATCGGGTAGTCGCGGGTGGTGATCGCGTCGAACATGATCCGGCCCACCCCCGCCAGGTTGAAGATCGTCTCGGTCAGCACAGCGCCGCCGAAGATCGTGCCGAGCTGAAGGCCGACGATCGTCACCACCGGCAGCAGCGCGTTGCGGAAGGCGTGGATGAGCGTCACCGCGAAGGCGCCGAGGCCCTTGGCGCGGGCCGTGCGCACATAGTCGCGGCCGAGCACTTCGAGCATGGCCGAGCGGGTCATGCGCGCGATGATCGCCATCGGGATGGTGCCGAGCGCCAGCGAGGGCAGGATCAGGTGCTGGAGCGCGTCGGAGAACACCTCCCACTGAAAGGTGATCAGGCTGTTGAACAGCAGCAGGTTGCCGAAGAACTGCAGCAGCTGCCCTGGGCCGGCCGACAGGTCGACGTCCCAGCCCCAGAGCTGGTAGAACGGCACCGAGGTGATGCCGGAGGAAAGCCGGCCCGAGGGCGGGAGCTGGAACGGTGTGCCCTTGAGCAGCAGGGCAAAGACGTAGGCCAGCATCAGGCCGAGCCAGAAGACCGGCATGCTCACGCCGATGTTCGAGCCGACCATGGTCGCCACGTCGACGGCGGAGTTGCGGCGCAGGGCCGCGATCACGCCAACCGGCACGCCCACGGCAATCGCCAGGAGCAGCGAGGCGGCGCCAAGCTCCACCGTGATCGGCAGCCGCTCCGCGATCAGCTGGGTGACGTCGCGGTTGAGCCGGATCGAGCGCCCGAGGTCGCCCTGCAGCACGTCGGCCATGTAGATGGCGAACTGGACGGGGATGGGCTTGTCGAGGCCTTTTTCGGCGTTGAACCGGGCGCAGATCGCCTCGGTGGCCTTCTCGCCGAGCTGGGCCGTGCACGGGTCGCCCGGGATGAGCCGCACCAGAAAAAAGGTGACCGCCAGCACCCCGAACAGCACTGGCACGGCGACGATCACGCGGCGGAGGGCGTAGGCAAGCATAAGGGTTAAGGGCAGGATCAGGGCCCAGGGATGGGGGCGGCCAGGGTGGAAAACCCTGGCCGCCCCGCCCCGGCTCCCGCATCCGCTACTGGGCCGGGGGCGCGTTCAGGAAGCCGCCCCACAGCGACGAGAAGTAGGTGAAGCTGCCCTCGCGGCCGGTGTGGAGCGGGTTGGCCGCGTCCCACTGGACCGCCCAGGACATCACCACGTCGTTGGCGTCGAAGTCGGAGCCGTCGTGGAACTTCACGCCGCTGCGCAGCGCGCAGGTCCACTCCGTCAGGTCGTCGTTCGCGTCGCACCCGGTGGCCAGGGCCGGCACCGGCGCGGTGCCGCCGATCTCGTAGTTGAGCAGGCCCTCGGTGACCTGGGTGCAGATGCGCAGGGCCTCGCCGTCGGTCTCGTCGGCGCAGTACAGGCCGGCGGGCTCGCCGTTCTGCATGAAGACCAGGGTGTCGCGGCCGCCCGGGTTCATGGTGCCGAAGACCTCGTTGCCGAGCGGGCTGGTGGCCGCGTTCTCGACGTCGGCCTTGAAGGCCACGCCCGAGCCGCCGTGGGCGATCGGGACCATGGGCACGTGCTGCTTGATCAGGTTGTTGGCCTGCTCGTAGAACGGCGCGCGCGCCTCGTCGGTCGGCTGCGAGGCGCCCTGGGTGATCGCCTCGACCAGGTCGGGGTACTTCGCGCCGAACTGCGGCGAGGAGCCGGCCCCGAAGTGGAAGTCGAGGAAGTTGGTCATGTCGGGGTAGTCGGCGCCCCAGCCGAGCAGGTGGATGCCCTCCAGCTTGCCAGCGTTGGCGGCGTCGATAAAGGCGCCCGACTCGACCATGTTGATCTCGGCCCGGACGCCGATCTCGGCCAACTGGGCCTGGATGTCCTCGGCCACGCGGCCGGGCTCGGGCAGGTAGCCGCGCACCACGTCGCGGTACTCGATCGTGGTGTCGAAGCCGTCGGGGAAGCCGGCCTCGGCCAGCAGCTGCTTGGCCATCTCCGGGTTGTAGTCGTACCAGGCCTCGCCCTCGCAGGCGTTGGGGATGGCGCAGGGCGTGAAGTGGCTCGCCACCTCGGAGCCGCGCGGGTAGAAGTTGTCGACGATGCGCTGCCGGTCGATGCCCATGGCGATCGCCTGCCGCACTTTCTCGTTGTCGAAGGGCGGGTAGGCGTTGCTCATGCCCACGTAGAAGGTGTTGAGGGCCTCGCGCTCCTTGAGCTGGAGGCTCGGGTCGTTCTCGATCTGCTCGAAGGCGTCGGGGGCGGGGTTGTCGATGCCGTCGACCGTGCCAGACTGCAGCTCGAGCAGGCGCTGGGCGGCCTCCGAGCTCCAGCGGATCACCAGCGTCTCGGGGAGGGCCTTGTCGCCCCAGTAGCCGTCGAAGCGCTTGAGCGTGATGTTGTCGCCGCGCGTCCAGCTCTCGACCATGTAGGGGCCGGTGCCGATCGGCTTCTCGATCAGCTCGCCGGTGCCGCCCGTGCTTTCGAGGTACTCGCTCGGCAGGATGGCGAACGAGGTGAAGGCGACCTTGGCCCGGAAGGCCGGGTCGGGCTGGCACAGGGTGAAGCGCACCGTCTGGGCGTCGACGGCGGCGATCTCCTTGATAAAGCCGCTGTAGCCGTTGCCGCACTCTGTGGCGCTAACCGCCATCAGGTCGCCCTCGGTGTAGACGGCCTGGTTCTGGCCGCCGGCGGCGGCGGTGGGCTCCTCGGCGCCGGCCGTCGCCTCGGTTGTCGCCTCGGTTGTCGCCTCGGTGGTCGGCTCGGCCGCGGCGGTGGGCGCATCGGCGCTGGTGGGGGCGGGCGCGGTCGTGGCCTCGGCGGCCGGCGCAGCGCCCTCGGTGGGAGTCTGGGTGGACGGGGCACTGCCGCAGGCGGCCAGCACGGGGATGATCAGCGCGAGCAGCAGGGCGCCCGCGAGCGAGCGGACAGACAGGGCTGTGATACGCATAAAAACCTCTTGAAACCCTGGGCGGATACACGTGGGGCGGCGTTTTGTGATCGCAGCACCTCCTTTACATACTTTACAACACGATCATACACGCCCGCCGAGGGATCGGCCGGCGTGTACGGGGCAGAAATCGCATGTGAAGCTTACAGGTATGGCCGGCGCCACACGCCGTGGAAGAGTTTGCCCTGAATAATTACTGCCAAAATGGCACGAATCTTGCCTTGTGGCTGGCCCCAACGCATGGTCGAGGAAGAGATTGGCGGATTATAGCATTATGTTCCGCCCCCGTCAACGCACTCCTCGGCTACAGCGCGTCGTGGGGCAACCCCGTGGGGCGCCGCGAAGCGGGGGGAGGTTGGTGCTATCATACCGCCACAAAGCATAGCACGGAGAGAACGATGCTCAGCACCCAGGAGATCATGGCGATCATCCCGCACCGCTTCCCCTTTCTGCTGGTCGACCGCATCCTGGAGCTCGAGCCGGGCCTGCGGGCGGTCGGTGAGAAGTTGGTCACGGCGAGCGAGCCCCAGTTCCAGGGCCACTTCCCCGGCAACCCGATCATGCCCGGCGTGCTGATCGTCGAGGCCCTGGCCCAGACGGGTGCCGTGGCCGCCCTCAGCCTCCCCGAGCACGCCGGCAAGCTGGCCCTTTTCGCCGGGATCGACGGGGCCCGCTTCAAGCGCATCGTCCGCCCCGGCGACACCCTGCGCCTGGAAGTCACGATGGAGCGCTTCCGCCGCGGCGTCGGCAAGGGCGCCGCCCGGGCCACCGTGGGCGACCAGCTCGCCTGCGAGGCCACCCTGCTCTTCGCGATCGTCGATGGGTAGGGGCCTGCGGCCGGGGTGTACCGGCCCCCGGGTTTCGCTCCCCGTGCTATACTCGACGCACCCGCACACAAGCCGCGAGAAACGCCCATGAAGCAGCAGATCGAGGTGCCGGGCGACTGGGACGCCATCGCGACCCTGGTCGCCTTCACGGACAGCGTCGAGGCCTGCCAGCCCCTCAGCCAGCCGCAAAGCTACCTGATGCGCCTGGTGATCGAGGAGATCGCCACCAACATCGTCAAGTACGGCTACGACGACGCCAACCGCGACATCATCCAGCTGACCTGCTCCTGCGAGGGCGGGACGCTGCGCGTCACCATCCGCGACCGCGGCCGGCCGTTCGACCCGCGCGCCGCGGCCGACCCGGACCTGAGCAGCAACGACCCGAACCAGCGCGACCTCGGGGGGCTCGGGCTGTTTTTTGTGCGCGAGTACGCGGACTCGCTCGACTACCGCCACGACCCGGCGAGCGGCTGGAACGAGCTCACCGTCGTCAAGGGGCAGTGATGACCACCAACCGCATCCGTCAGCTGCCGCTCTTCGACCACCTGAGCGACGCCGACCTCGGCGCGATGGCCGGGGCGCTCGAGGAGCGCCACCTCGCGCGCGGCGCCGTCCTGTTCAACCAGGGCGACAGCGGCCACCACTGCTTTGTGATCCTCAGCGGCTCCCTGGAGGTGATCACCTTTGTCGGCGGCGCCGAGCTGCAGCTCGAGGTGTTCCGCGCCGGCCAGCTCGTCGGCGAGATGGCCCTGATCGACCGCAGCCCGCGCTCGGCCACGGTGCGCGCCGTCGACGACAGCCACCTCGTCGTGCTCGGCGAGGCCGCCTTCAAGGCTTTGATCGGCTCCAGCCCCGAGCTGGCGCTGGACATGTTGCGCCGCAGCACCGCCCGCGTCCGCACCACCAACCAGCGCATGATCGCCGACCTGGAGCGCAAGAACGCCGAGCTGCTCAAGGCCTACCAGCAGCTCCAGGCCGCCCAGGCCGAGCTGATCCGGCTCAACCGGCTGGAGGAGGAGCTGGCGATCGCGCGCAAGATCCAGAACACCTTTCTGCCCCGCCAGCTCCCCCAGCCCCCCGGCTGGCAGGTGGCCGGCTTCAGCCGCAGCGCCCAGAACGTCGGCGGCGACTTCTACGACCTCATCCCCCTCGCCGACGGCCGGCTCGGCCTCGTCGTCGCCGACGTCTGCGGCAAGGGCGTCACCGCGGCCCTGTTCGTCGCCCTCACCCGCTCGCTGCTCCGCGCCGCCTCCATGGCCCCCTGGATCTTCCAGGGCGACATGGGCCTCGACGCTGAGGCCGTGCTCACCGGCGCCCTCTGGATGACCAACGACTACATCTGCCGCGAGCACGCCGACAGCGATATGTTTATCACTCTGTTCTACGCCGTCCTCGACACGGAGACTGGCCGGATGGCCTTTGTCAACGCCGGCCACAACCCGCCCCTGGTCGTCGGCGCCGATGGCGCAAGCATCCGCGAGACACCGCCGGGCACCCTGCCGATCGGGATCATCCCAACCTCCAGCTACGAGGTGGCCTGGGCCGAGGTCGCCCCGGGCGAGCGGCTGGTCGCCTTTTCCGACGGCATCACCGAGGCGATGAACGCGGCCGGCGAGCCCCTGGGCGACGACCGGCTCCACGCCGTGCTGCGCGCGCACCCGGCCGCCCCCGCCCGGGCCCTTGTCGAGACCGTCGTCCGCGAGGTCGACGCCTACGCCGGCGCCGCCCCCCAGGCCGACGACATGACCCTGCTCGTCCTCGCCCGCGCCGCCGCCTGAGGGGCGCGTTGCGCGCCGTGCTATAATAGCGCCACAGCCCGACCCGCTTATTGTGATCTGTCGCGCTCGACACTACGAAAGGGGTTCTCGGCGTGAACTCTGAGCAGATCGACGACGTGCTCGTGATCGCGCTGCCCGCCCGCCTCGACGCCGTCGGCGTCGCCGGGATCGAGGGCCAGCTCGCCGAGGCGATCAGCGCCCATAAGGGCAAGGTCCTGGCCGATATGAGCCAGGTCACCTTTGTCGCCAGCCTCGCCCTGCGCATGCTGCTCACCAACCTCAAGGCCGTGCAGCCCCTCGGCGGCGACCTGCGCCTCGCCGGGCTCCAGCCCCAGATCGCCGAGATCTTCCGCAAGAGCCGCTTCGACACCCTGTTCAAGATCTACCCCGACCGCGAGTCCGCCCTCGCCGCCTACAGGTAGGCCCGCGGCGCGGCCGCCGCAACGGCGCTCAAACGCCAAACCCCAACACACAGGGGGAGCACCCGTATCTCGGGCGCTCCCCCTGCTTTATTGGCGAACCGGCGCGGAACTCGGCCGCGGCCTACCGCCACGCCCGGTACTCGGGCCGTGGCGGGCGCTGGCGGAAGAACCAGATCAGGGCCAGGCCGGCAACAAAGCCGCCGATATGGGCCCAGAAGGCCACGCCGCCCTCGCTGACCTGGCCGAGCGACTGGAGGCCGGGGACGAGCTGCATCAGGAACCAGATCCCGATCCAGAGAAAGGCCGGCAGCGGAAAGGTGCCGAGAAAGATCGAGAACGGCCACACGAACAGCCGCACCGCCGCCACCGGGTAGAGCACAATGTAGGCGCCGAGCACGCCAGAGATCGCCCCGCTCGCGCCCAGGTTCGGGATGCGCGAGCCGGGGTCGACCGTGTACTGCGCCGCCGTGGCCGCCAACCCGCAGAGCAGGTAGAAGATCAGGTAGGGGCCGCTGCCGAAGTTGTCCTCCACATTGTCGCCGAAGATCCAGAGAAACAGCATGTTGCCGACGATGTGGCCGATGCTGCCGTGGAGAAACATGGCGCTGAACATCGTCACCACGGCGCCGTAGCCGCCGTCGCCGTTGAGCAGGTCGGTCAGCTCGCGCGGCACAAAGCTCCAGGCGTACGTGAAGCGGTCGCCCAGCACGATCTGCATGAGAAACACCACGACGTTGGCGACGATCAACATCGTGTTCACCACGGGCGCGCGCCGCGTGGGGTTGTCGTCCCGGATCGGAAACATGCACACTCCTTGCCGCTCTGCGGCGGCGCGCTCGGCGCCTGCCTTCTGCCCTGCAATCTGGGGGAAACCCCTCGGTTGACCGCGCCTAGAACGGCGTGCTATACTCTCCCCGTATTTCTGCCAGAACAAAAAGTGTTCCAGAGAGCGAGGACGGATATGGCCCAGCCCCGCCTGGTGATCGCCGACGACGAGTCGATCATCCGCATGAACCTCAAGGAGACCCTGGTCGGGCTCGGCTACCTGGTGGTGGGCGAGGCCGGCGGCGGCGTCTCGGTGATAAACCTGGCCCGCGAGCTCAAGCCGGACCTGGTGCTGATGGACATCAAGATGCCCAAGCTCGACGGCATCCAGGCGGCCAAGATCCTGACCGAGGAGAAGATCGCCCCCGTGCTCCTGCTCACCGCCTACTCCGACCGCGACCTGGTCGAGCGGGCCAAGGACGCGGGCGTGGTCAACTATGTGGTCAAGCCGTTCCGCGAGGCCGAGCTCCTGCCCGCGATCGAGATCGCGATGGCCCGCTACCAGGAGTTCCTGGAGATGGACAAGGCGATCACCGACCTCAAGGAGACGCTCGACACACGCAAGCTGGTGGAGCGGGCCAAGGGTGTGCTCATGGATACCCAGGGCCTCAAGGAGGCCGAGGCCTTCCGCAAGATCCAGCAGCTTTCGATGAACACGCGCAAGTCGATGAAGGAGATCGCGCAGGCCATTCTGCTGGCCAACGAGATCTAGGCGTGTCCGACCAGCCCTCCCCTCCGCCGGAGCCGGGGCCCGCCGAGCGCCAGGGCCCCGCCCGGCTCGCGGGCGCGCTGCCCTTTCTGCTCACGGCCGCCGCCGCCGTCCTCCTGAGCCTCGCCCTCCAGGCCTTGATCTGGCCGCGCCAGGCGCCCGAGGCGGTGCTGTTCAACACCGCCACGCCGGGCCCCAGCGCCCCGGCGGCTCCTACCACCGCGCCCGGCACACCCTCCGCAAGCCCTGTGCCACCCCCCCGCGAGTCTGACGTCGGCGTGCTCCGCCTCGACATCCTCGACCTCGAGGCCGAGGATCGGCGCCTGCGCAGCTCCCTGTACCTCCTGCGCGCCAGCATCCAGCTCGGCGACGCCGAGGCCGCCCTCCAGGCCAACGACCTCGCCGAGGCCGACCGCGCCGTGATGACCGCCCGCCGCTCGCTCGACCAGGCCTACGCCTTCAGCGCCGAGCAGGACAAGGGCCCGATCGACACCTTCCGCCTCCAGGCCAGCCAGATCCGCGACGATATGCGCCTGCGCCCCGAGGGCGCCGACCGCCGCCTGCGCCAGCTCCGCCAGCTCGTGCTCGCCCTCGTCGACGAGGGGACGTAGGCCCGGCGCGGTTACTGCCCGGCCGCCGCCGCCTTGTTCTCGAAGTCGACGAACCGGTAGCCCACGCCGCGCTCGGTGAGAATATACTTCGGGTTCGACGGGTCCTCCTCGATCTTCTGGCGCAGGTAGGTGATGTACAGCCGCAGGTAGTGGCTTTCCTCGCGGTACTCCGGTCCCCACACCTTGGTCAGCAGCATCTCGTGGGTCTGCACGTAGCCGGCGTTCTGCACGAGGTGGTAGAGCAGGCGGTACTCGGTGGGGCGCAGGTTGACCCGCTGGCCGTCGACCAGGACCTCGCGGCGGGCGAAGTCGATGCTCAGGCGGTCGTCGACCTTGACCATCGTCTGGGGGACGGGCGGGGCCGCGTAGTGGCGCCGCAGCACCGCGCGGATGCGGCTGACCAGCTCGCGGTGGCTGAACGGCTTGCCGACGTAGTCGTCGGCGCCCAGCTCCAGGCCGCGCACCCGGTCGTCCTCGTCGTCCTTGGCGGTGAGCACAATCACCGGGATCTGCGAGAACTGGCGGATGCGCCGCAGGGCCTCGAACCCGTCCATCACCGGCATCATCACGTCGAGCAGCACCACGTCCGGCATATCGTCGCGGACCTTGTCGACGGCCTCGCGGCCGTTCGCGGCGGTGGCCACGCGCATACCCTCCAGCTCCAGGTTCATGCGCATGAAGTTGACCATGCGCGCCTCGTCGTCGACGACGAGGACCAGCTTATCTTTTAGCTCTGTCATGCTTGTTGCTCCGCGCCAAAGCGGCCAATGTAGGGTATTCTAGCATCGACACGCGGCGGATCTCAAGGCGGCGGCGAGGGCCGCGCCCTTTTTGACGATGGTGAGGGCGATGCAGACGTTGGTGACGAACTTGTTGTTGCTCGTGATCGCGGGCGGGGTAGGCTATCTGGTCGCCCAGGCGCGGCCGGAGTGGTTCGGGCCGGAGCTGCGCCAGCGGCTGCTTGTGGTCGGATGGGTGATCGCGCTGCTCCTGGCCGGGGCCCTGCGCGCCGCCGCCCTGGTGTATGGGCCCGGCGCGATGTTCGGCATTATCAGCCTCGCCGGCGGCTTCGCCCTCGGCGCCTGGCTCGCCCTCCGCCCCAGCCAGCCCGGCCGCCCCGGGCGGCGCTGAGCGAGTCAGGCAGCCAAGGCGCCAGAACCCGCCGCTCGCCGGGCAGCAGGAGCGGCCTGGCCTTCGCTCGCTCCTACTGCCCGGCCCGGCGGCCCTCGGCGTCGTCGCGCCCTAGCGCCGCCCGCCCCACGGGAGCCTCGCGCTGGCGCAGGGAGCCAACCCAGCGCCGGATCGGCGGCAGGCGCAGGACGAGCAAAAGCGCCAGCGCCGCGCCGTAAAGCAGCGGCTCCGTCGGCACCTTGGACAGCCAGAGGAAGTGCAGCACGGCCAGCACGGCCGCCGGGTAGATTAGCCGGTGCAGCTGGCGCCAGCCGCGCCCGAGCCGGCACTGCCAGCCCTTCGTCGAGGTGACGGCCAGGGGCACCAGCAGCAGAAACGCGGCCAACCCGGCCAGCACGTAGCGCTTCTCCTCGATCGCCTGCCCGATCAGCCTCCAGTCCAGCCCGTAGTCCAGCAGCGCGAAGGTCAGCAGGTGCAGCGCCACGTACAGAAAGCTGTACAGGCCGAGGGGCTTGCGCAGCGAGCCGGCCCAGCGCAGCCCGATCAGGCCCAGCGGCGTGCAGGCCAGGCACAGCATAAGCAGCACAAGGCCCGCCGCGCCCGTGCGGTGGGTGATGTCCTGGATCGGGTTGACCGTGAGCCGCCCCGCGGCCGCGTCGAAGAGCAGCAGGGCCAGGGGCAGCAGGGCCAGCGGGTGGACGAGCCAGAGCAGGCGGCGCATCAGTAGTTCGCCCGCAGGTCCATGCCTGCGTACAGCCCCGCCACCTCGTCGGCGTAGCCGTTGAAGGGCAGGGTCGGCCGGCGGCCCAGCTCGCCGATCCGCCGCTCGCTCCCCTGCGACCAGCGCGGGTGGTCGACGTCGGGGTTCACGTTGGCGTAGAAGCCGTACTCGTTCGGCGCCGAGGCCATCCAGAGGGAGACGGGCATGGTGTCAACCAGGTCGATCTTGACGATCGACTTGATGCTCTTGAAGCCGTACTTCCACGGCACCGCGAGCCGGATCGGCGCGCCGTTCTGCGGCAGCAACTGCTTGCCATAAAGGCCGGTCGCCAGCAGCGTCAGGTCGTGCATAGCCTCGTCGAGGCGCAGTCCCTCGACGTAGGGCCACTGGAACGAGGCGAACAGGCCGGGGCGCTGGCCGGGCATCTGGTCGGGGTCGTAGAGCGTCTCAAAGCGCACGAACTTCGCCGCGGCTGTCGGCTCCACCTCCTTGAGCAGCTTCGCCAGCGGAAAGCCCTGCCAGGGGATCACCATCGACCAGGCCTCCACGCAGCGCAGCCGGTAGATCCGCTCCTCCTGGTCGAACAGCGAAAGCAGGTCCTCCATCGCGAAGGTGCGCGGCTTGTTGACCAGCCCGCCGACCGCCACCTCCCAGGGCGAGGTGCGGAAGTCGCCGGCGAGCTGGGCCGGGCCCTGCTTGTCGGTCGAGAACTCGTAGAAGTTGTTGTATGTCGTGATCTGCTCGTAGCTATTGGCCGGGTCGCCGAGCTCGTCCGTGGGGGCGGCGCCGCCAGCGGCCGGTCCTCCGGTCGGGGCCGCGCTCGGGCTCACCCCGCAGGCGGCGAGCAGGCCGGCGCCCGCCGCCACACCCGCGCCGCGCAGAAATTGGCGCCGGGCGCGGAACAGCGCCTCGGGCGTGATCTCGGACGAGCGTATCTTGATCATGGCCTTCCCCGCCTTTGCTTAGCTCCATACTCATGAGTACGGTACCAGCATAGGCCGCGGATGTTACACCGCGGTGAGGGCAGGATGAGGATCGGGCGAGAGGGCCCCCCGTGCTGGCCGCGGGTCAGAGCACGCCGACGGAGCTGTTATCGCCGAGCACGAGCCGGTAGGCCCGCGGCTTGAGCGGGCTGCGCGCCACCTCGACGTTGCGCCCGATCAGGCTGTCCTCGATCCGGTGGGGCAGGCCGCGGATGCTGCTGTTCTCCAGCACGATGCTGTGCTCGATCTCGCTCTCCTCGACCAGGCAGTGGTGGTAGATCGAGGTGAAGGGGCCCACGTAGGCGTTGAGGATGCGCGTGCTCTCGCCGATGATCGCCGGCCCGCGGATGGTGCTGTTGATGATCTCGGCCCCCGGCTCGACGATCACCTTGCCGATCAGCTGCGAGTCGCGGTCGACATAGCCCTGGACACGCGGCTCCAGCTCGTCGAGCACCAGCCGGTTCGCCTCCAGCAGGTCGTCCTTCTTGCCGGTGTCGATCCACCAGCCCTCATGGACGTACGGGTAGACGCGGTGCCCGTTGCTCACCAGCCACTGGATCGCGTCGGTGATCTCGAGCTCGCCGCGGGCCGACGGCCGGAGCGTGTTCACCGCCTCGAAGATGTGCGGGTCGAACAGATAGATCCCGACCAGGGCCAGGTTGCTCACGGGCTCGCGCGGCTTCTCCACCAGCCGCACGATCCGGCCGTCGTCGTCGAGCTCGGCCACGCCGAAGGAGCGCGGATCGGCCACGCGCTTGAGCACGATCTGAGCGTTGTGGTCGCTGTGGCCGAACTGCTCGATCAGCGGGCTGATCCCGCCCTGGATGCAGTTGTCGCCCAGGAACATCACGAAGCGCTCGTCGCCGATAAACGGCTGGCTGATCTTGACCGCGTGGGCCAGGCCGAGGGGCGCCTCCTGCTCGATATAGCTGATCTTCACGCCCCAGCGCCGCCCGTTGCCCACAGCCGCGCGGATCTCGGCGCCGGTGTCGCCGATCACGATCCCGATCTCGTCGATCCCCGCGTCGCGGATCGACTCGACCACCCGGAACAGCACCGGCTTGTTCGCCACCGGCACCAGCTGCTTCGCGCTTGTGTAGGTGATCGGCCGCAGGCGCGTGCCTTTGCCGCCGCTCAGTACCAGCCCCTTCATCGGTTCGCCTTTCGTCGTCGCTTCGGCCGGCAGCCCGCCGCGCCAGCGCCCGATTCTACACCATTCGCCGGATCGGGCAAATGGCATCGCCCTGATGCCCGCGCGACCCACACCACGAGGGCTCGAAGCCAGCGAAGGGCGCCCCCTCCTTGTGTGTCTGCGGGCCACCCTGTACTCCCTGGCGCGACTCACGGCCAGTGGTGTATCATCAGGCCATGCGAATCACGGAGGGAGTGCTGTGCTCGCGGTAGGGGTGATCGCCTTCGGGCTGGCGTGGTGGCTGGGGCTGTACCTGCTCGCGCGGGACCCGCGGCGGGCCCTGCTGCGCCGGGCGGGGGGCGGCCTGGTCGCCTACGCTCTGGCCCTGGCCTGCGACGCGCTGCGCGCCTCGGGCCCCGGCGCGCCCGCCGCCGATCTGCTCGGCCGGCTCAACGCGCTGCTGGTCTTTCTGCCCATCCTGGCCTGGAGCGGCGCCGCCATCCTGCTCCTGCCGGAGGGCCCGCGCCGCTCCGCGCTCGACCTCGCGTGGCGCCGCGGCCTCGCCCCCGTCGCGGCCCTGGCCCTCGTCGGCGCGGCCGCGGGCGGCCTGCTCGGCCCCGAGCCCACCCCCGCCTACACCCTGATCGGCGCCCTGCTGCTTATCCCCCTGGCCGGCGCCCTGGCCCTGCTGGTCCGCGAGCGCGCGGCCCTGCGCTCGCTCGGCCTGGTCGGCCTGGTCGGCGCGGCCATACTGTTCCTCGGCCTCGGGGCGGCCCTGCTGATCTTCCCCCTCGGCTGGGTCCCGCGCGAGCTGGCCCTGCTCGCGATCGGCTTCGACCTGGCGATGCTCGGCGTGGCCGTCGCGATCACCGACGCCTTCGACGCCGGCGAGCGCCTGCGCCCGGACCTGCTGCGCTCCCTGCTCGCCTGCACCGCGGCGGCCCTCATCCTCGGCGGTCAGGTCGCCCTCGCCATGCTGCTCGGCGCCGGCGCGGGCCCGCCCCTCGTCGCCCTGCTGCTCGCCACCGTCGCGGCCGCCATCGCCCTCCAGGCCCTCGCGGGGCCCGTCCAGTCGCTGCTGGACCGGCTGGCCTTCCCCGAGGCCCCGGCGCTCCAGCAGGCCCGCGCCGACCTGCGGGCCAGCGCCGAGGCCCTGCCGCGCCTCAGCGACGAGCTCGACCTGGCCGCCCTCGACGAGGCCGAGCTGGCCCGCCTCACCCGCCGCGCCCTCAGCCACATGGGCGACCTGCCCCGCCTCGCTAGCAGCCCCCTCACCCGCCTCCCCGCCGTCACCGCCCGGCTCCAGGCCCGCGGCGCCCCCGACCACCCGCTGGAGCGGGCCGCCGAGCTGCGCGCCCTGCTGGCCGAAAGCATCGGCCGGCTTAAGCCCCGCGACGGCGGCGAGTTCGGCACGGGCGACGCCTGGCGCCACTACAACGCCCTGTACTTCCCCTATGTCGCCGGCCTGCGCCCCTACAGCCGCCGTGCCGACCACGGCGACCTCGACCCCGTCCGCCGCCAGGCCCTCGAATGGCTCGCCACCCAGGTCCCCGAGCGCACCCTCTACAACTGGCAAAGCAGCGCCGCTCGCCTGATCGCGAGCGATCTCCGCGCTGCGAGCGGGTAGCCCCCGCGTCGTTGCGGTAAACATGGCACCCCCCGGCGCCCGATCTGGCAGCGTCTGGCACCAGTTTTCCTGGCGCTGGCAGCGCCGCGCCGGCTATGCTGCCGGCGCAACGTGAGCCGCCAGTAGTGCCAAGGAGGAACCCGATGACCGCTCAAACCCAGACCTTCGCCGGCCGCGACAGCCTGCTCCACCGCACGCTCCAGCTCGACGGGGCGTTCTGCGTCGCCGCCGGCCTCGGCGTAGCCCTCGCCGCGTCCGCCCTCGCGGGCCTGACGGGGCTGCCCGCGGAGCTCCTCGTTGGCCTGGGGATCGTCCTCATGCCCTACGGCGCCCTGCTGCTCTGGGCCGGCACCCGCCCGGCGATCGACCGGCGCATCGTCTGGGCCAGCATCGCCGCCGACGACCTGTGGATCGTCGGCGGCGCGGCCCTGCTGATCGGGGCCCTGCCCCTCACCTCGCTCGGCTGGTGGCTGACCCTCGACCTCGCGCTGGCCGCCGCCGGGATGGGGATCGCCAAGTATATCGGCCTGCGCCGGGCCGGCTAGGAGGTGCCCCGCACAGGCGCGGCGGGCGGCTCCGTCCTTCCCGCCCGCCGCGCCGCCTACGCCGCCGGCACCAACGCCGGCCCGATCACCCCGCCCGCAAGCAGCTCGCCCACCGCCGCTATCTGAGGGGCGAGCGGCCGGTCACGCTCCATGAAGGGGACCCGCTCGCGGATGCGCCGGAAGGCCGGCTCTGTGCCCTCGCCAAGGCGCGCCGCCGGCCCGAGCGCCGCGAGCCGGAAGTCGACGCCCTGGGCCGCCGCCAGCAGCTCGATCGCGAGGATCTGCTCGACGTTGTCCAGGATCGCCCGTAGCTTCAGCCCCGCCGTGACGCCCATGCTCACGTGGTCCTCCACGTTGGCCGAGGTCGGGATGGTGTCGACGCTGGCCGGGTGGGCCAGCACCTTGTTCTCCGTGGCCAGGGCCGCCGCGGTATACTGGGCGATCATCATGCCGGAGTGGAGGCCCCCGGCCGTGGTGAGAAAGGCCGGCAGCACCCCGCCGTTCGCCGCCGCGTCCACCAGGCGCATCACCCGCCGCTCGGCGATGTTGCCCAGCTCGGCCATCGCCAGCCCCAGGTAGTCGAGCGCGATCGCCAGCGGCTCGCCGTGGAAGTTCCCGCCCGACACGACCTCCGCCGCGCCGTCGGCCCCCACAAAGATCAGCGGGTTGTCGGTCACCGCGTTCAGCTCGATCGTGAAGACCCAGCGCGCGTACGCGATGGCGTCGCGCACCGCGCCGTGGACCTGCGGGATGCAGCGCAGGGTGTAGGCGTCCTGGATGTTGTGCGGGTCGTGGCCGCGGGTGAGCGTGCTGCCGGCGAGCAGGGCCCGCAGGTGGGCCGCGCACTCCTGCTGGCGCGGGAAGGGCCGCAGGGCGTGGATGCGCGGGTCGAAGGCGGCCTGGGTGCCGTTGAGGGCTTCCAGGCTCAGGCAGCCGGCGACGTCGGCGCCGCGCGACAGCGCCTCGGCCCGCGCCGTCTCGAGCACTCCGAGCGCACACATTAGCGCCGTGCCGTTGGTGAGCGCCAGCCCCTCCTTCGCCGCCAGCCGCGTCGGGGCAAGCCCCGCCCGCGCCATCGCCACGCCGCCCGGGAGCCGCTCGCCGCGGAAGACGGCCTCCCCCGCCCCGATCAGCGGCAGCGCCATGTGTGCCAGGGGCGCCAGGTCGCCGCTCGCGCCGAGCGAGCCCTTCTCGGGTATGACGGGGTGGACGCCGGCGTTTAGCATCCCGAGCAGCAGATCGAGCGTCTCCGCGCGGATGCCCGAGTAGCCGCGGGCCAGCGTGTTGGCCCGGATCAGCATCATGGCCCGCGTGGCCGGCGCGCCGAGCGGGGCGCCGACCCCGGCGGCGTGGCTGAGCAAGATGTTGTGCTGCAGCTCCTCGACGTGCTCCGGCGCGATCAGCCGGTCCTTGAACGCCCCAAACCCGGTCGTGATCCCGTAGGCCACCTCACCCCGCTCGCAAAGCCCCTGCACCGCCGCCGCCGCCCGCTCCACCGCCGCCCGGGCGTGGCCGGCCAGCCGCACCGCCGGCCGCCCCGGCTCCCCGAACGCCACCGCCAGCACATCCTCGAATGTCAGCGTTTCGCCGTCCAGAAGGATTGTCGTGTCGCTTTCCATACCGGCTCATCCTATCCCAAAGAACAACGGGACAAAGGAACGATGATGTTTTTGCTCCGCTGTTCCTGCGTCCCTTTGTTCCTAATCCTGGTACACAACCTTCCCGCGCTTGACCACCCGCGCCACGGGGCTGCCGCCGAGCTCGTAGGCCAGGTGGCGGTAGTCGGCGGCGTGAAGGATGAGCAGGTCGGCCCGCTTGCCGGGCTCCAGCGACCCGACCCGATCCCCCAGCCCCACGGCGTGCGCTGCGTTGACGGTGCAGGCCAGCAGGGCCTCGGCCGGCAGCAGGCGCTGGTAGCGGCACGCGATCGCCATCACCAGCGGCAGCGAGGGGCACGGCGCCGAGCCGGGGTTGATGTCGGTGGTGAGCGCGAGGGCTGCCCCCGCGTCGAGCAGCGCCCGCGCGTCGGCGAAGCGAGTGCCGCCCAGGTTCAGGGTGACGGCGGGGATCGCCACGGCCACCGCCGGGCTCGCCGCCAGCAGCTCGACCCCGGCCGGTCCCGTCACGTCGAGGTGGTCGACCGAGGTGCAGCCCAGCTCCAGGGCCAGCGACAGCCCGCCGATGTCGCTGAACTCGTCGACGTGGGCCTTCAAAAGCAGGCCGCGTGCGCGCCCCGCCTCTAGCACGCGCCGGCTCTGCCCCGCGTCGAAGGCTCCGCGCTCGCAGAACACATCCACGAACAGCGGCACGCCCGCCGCGGCGAAGTGCGAGCCGGCGTGCCACGCCGCGGCGGCCGGCAGCATCTCCTCCACCACCAGCTCGACATACGCCCCGGCGCGACCGTCGTACTCGGGCGGGACGGCGTGGGCGCCGAGAAAGGTCGGCACGAGGTCGACCGGGTGGGAAGCGTCGAGCGCGGCGGCCGCCGCGAGCTGCCGCAGCTCGGCCCTCGTCTCCAGGCCGTAGCCGCTCTTCGCCTCGGCCGTGGTCGTGCCGAGGCGCAGCATCTGGTCGAGCCGCGGCCGGGTCTCGGCGACGAGCCGCGCCACATCCGCCGCCCGGGTGGCCCGCATCGTCGCGCGGATGCCGCCGCCCGCCGCCATGATCTGCTCGTAGCTTTCCCCCCCGATCCGCCGCTCGAACTCGTCCACCCGGTCGCCCGCGTAGACGACGTGCGTGTGCGGGTCCACAAGCCCGGGGCAGATCGCCGCCCGCCCGGCGTCGATCTCCGCCGCCGCCGAGAACCGCCGCCTGAGCTCGTCGCGCGGCCCGACCGCCACGATCGTTTCCCCGCGCACAGCCACCGCCCCGCCCTGGATGATCCCGAGCTCGCGCATCGCCCCGCCGCGCCGCGGGCCCGCCGGCCCCGCGCAGGTCACGAGCTGCCCGGATGTATGGATCAGCAGATCAATACTCATAATGGCTCATTGTGGATGCGCGAAGCGCCGCCGCGTGGGGGACGAGCCCGAGCAGAGTTTCTGCGCCTCTGCGGTTCAAAGCTGCGCCTCCGCCATTACAGCATGGGCATGTCGATGCCGTGCGCCCTGGCGAAGCCGGCGGCCTCTGGGTAGCCCGCGTCGGCGTGGCGGACGACGCCCATGCCGGGGTCGGTGGTGAGGACGCGCTCCAGGCGGCGGGCGGCCTCGGGGGTGCCGTCGGCGACGATTACCTGGCCGGCGTGGATGGAGTAGCCGATCCCGACACCGCCGCCATGGTGGATGCTCACCCAGGTGGCGCCGCCCACGGCGTTGACGAGGGCGTTGAGCAGTGGCCAGTCCGCGATCGCGTCCGAGCCGTCGCGCATGGCCTCGGTCTCGCGGTTGGGGCTGGCCACGGAGCCGGCGTCGAGGTGGTCGCGCCCGATCACGACGGGAGCCCGCAGCTCGCCGCTGGCGACCATCTCGTTGAAGCGCAGGCCGGCCCGGGCCCGCTCGCCGTAGCCGAGCCAGCAGATCCGCGCGGGCAGGCCCTGAAAGGCGATCTTCTCGCGAGCCATCGTCAGCCAGCGGCGCAGGTGGTCGTTCTCGGGGAACAGCTCCAGCACGGCTCGGTCGGTCGCGTAGATGTCCTCGGGGTCGCCCGAAAGGGCCACCCAACGGAAAGGGCCCTTGCCCTCGCAGAACAGAGGCCGGATGTAGGCGGGCACGAAGCCGGGGTAGGCAAAGGCGTCGGCAACGCCGGCGTCGAGGGCGCGCTGGCGCAGGTTGTTGCCGTAGTCGAAGACGACCGCGCCGCGGCGCCGCCACTCCAGCAGCGTCCGCACGTGCCCAGCCATCGACTCCATCGCCCGCTGCTCGTACTCCTGGGGGCTGTGCTCGCGCAGCGCCGCGGCCTCCTCCAGGCCCATGCCGGCCGGGATGTAGCCGTAGCGCACGTCGTGGGCGCTCGTCTGGTCCGTGGCGACGTGGGGGGTGACGCCGCGGCGCAGCAGCTCGGGCAGCGCCTGCGCCGCGTTCGCTACCAGGCCGATCGAGCGGGGCTCGCCGCGGGCCATCGCCTCGTCGGCCCAGACCATCGCCTCCTCCAGGTCGGCCGTGGCCACGTCGAGCTGGCGCAGGGCCAGTCGGCGCTCGACGCGCCAGGGGTCGACCTCCACCACCAGGGCGACGCCATCGTTCAGGGTCACGGCGAGGGGCTGGGCGCCGCCCATCTCGCCGAGCCCCGCGCTGACCACCAGCTTGCCGCGCAGGCTCGGCCAGCCCTGGGCGCGGGCCAGGGCGCCGAACGTCTCGTAGGTGCCCTGGAGGATGCCCTGGGTGCCGATATAGATCCAGCTGCCGGCCGTCATCTGGCCATACATCGTCAGCCCGGCCGCCTCCCAGCGGTCGAAGTTGGCCTGGGTGGCCCAGTGCGGCACCAGGTTCGAGTTGGCGATCAGCACGCGCGGGGCGTCGGGGTGGGTGCGGAAAACGGCCACGGGCTTGCCCGACTGGACGATCAGCGTGTCGTCGGGCTCCATGCGGCGCAGCGTGGCCAGGATCGCATCGAGGCTGGCCCAGTCGCGGGCGGCCCGCCCCCGCCCGCCGTAGACGATCAGGCGCTCGGGGTCGAAGGCCACCTCCGGGTCGAGGTTGTTCTGGAGCATGCGGTACGCGGCCTCGAGCTGCCAGCTTTTGCAGCTGAGCTCGCCGCCGCGCGGCGCGGTGATCGTGCGGGTCATCATTGTCCCTCCACTTGTGCGCGTCGACGGTGACGCGCGGCCTATCATACCGCGAAATCGCTCCCCCAGGGCAGGGCGCGTGGTTCTGATCTTGAGCCGCAGAGGCGCAAAAGGCGCAGAGTTTCAGAAAACGTGCTGCGATGGCGTTATGCTGGCCCCGTTCCGGCACAGGCCTATCCCAAGCGGCGGGCAGTACCAGACCAATTCCAACCCGCTGCGCCTCTGCGCCTGTGCGGTTAAGTGGCCTGCCGTCGGTTGGCATAGGACGCGAGGGCGTGCCATAGCGCCACCGCTGCGAGCCGGCAGGTGCGCTGGTCGATGTCGAAGGCGGGGTTGACCTCGCTGATCTCGATCAGCCGGGTGCGCGGGTGGGCGCCGGCCAGCTCCGCCACCAGGCATAGCTCCTCGGCCGCCATGCCCAACGGGTTCGGCGCGCTCACCCCAGGCGCGTCGGCGGCCCGCACCACGTCCATGTCCAGGCCCCAGAAGACCGCGTCGGCGTCGGTGCGCAGGGCGGCCTCGACTGTCTCCGCCAGGCCCCGGGCCCGGGCCTCGCGCAGGCTAACCACTGTCGCGCCGCGCTCAGCCAGGTAGCGGGCGTAGGTCGGGGAGTTCGCGAAGGGCTGGCCGCCGAGCTGGACAAGGGCGGCGGGGGCGACGTGCCCGCCCTCTAGAAGCTGCCGGTAGGGGGTGCCGCTGTTCGGCGCCGGGTCAGCCCGCACGTCGTAGTGGGCGTCGATGTTGATCGCCAGCACCCGGCCCGCCGCGTCGGCCAGGCCGGCCGCGTCGGGGAAGGCGATGTCGTTGCCGCCGCCGAGCGAGAGCAGCAGCTTGCCGTCGCGGATCACCCTGGCCACCACGCGCCGCTGGAGCGCGTGGGTCGCCTCCAGGTCGGGCTGGACGAGGGTGTCGCCGAGGTCGAACAGGCGCAGCCCCTCCAGGCCGGCCACGCCGAGCCGGTACAGGCAGGCCCGGATCGCGTCCGGGGCCTGCGCGGCCCCTGGGCGGCCCTGGTTGCGCCGCACCCCCTCGTCCTGGGGACAGCCGAGCAGCACGACGTCGGCGGCGGCGTATGCGGCCGGCTCCCGCCCGACGTGCTCGCCGAGCCGCCGGTCGTTCGGGTCGTCGCGCCGGAAGAATAGCCCCGCGTCGGGGCGGGCCGTGTGGGTGAACAGCTCGTCGTTCATCGTTTGCCTCGCGGACGCGCAAATGCCACGTGGATGGTTGCGCCGCGCGGGTCCGCCCCTCCCGCTTGGCACTCGATCCTCGTGGCATTTGCTGCTGGGCTGACGTAGCCGGGCGTTGCCGCCGCAATACTCAGTCAGCAAAGGCAGTATAGCCCATTTCCGGACGTTTGTCACTCAGTAGATCTACGGAGTCTGAGCACATTTTTTATTATCCGCCCCTCCGGCCCGAGTCTTGCTAAAGGCCCGGGCCCGTGTGTGGTTTCCACAATTATCCACATGTCGTCCACAAGGCTGTGGGTAACAGTGGATTATTTAAGGGGCGTCGGCGTTTGTACCGGGTACGACATAAGGGAGCGGATGATAAACGAAGGGGCACCCCGTTATACGGGGCGCCCCAGAAAACCGAGCCTTGTGTGCCCTAGCGGTAGGGCCGGATAGCGCCGGCGAAGTGGCTCTGCCAGTAGCTGCTCCAGATCCCCGACACCTGCACCCCGTAGCGCGGCGTCATCGCGTGGACCATCTGGCCACCGCCGATGTAGATCGCGACGTGGGAGATACCGCCGCGGCCGCCGGTGTTGGCGAAGAACATCAGGTCGCCTGGGGCCAGGTTGCCCATGCTGCCGATCATCGCGCCGTGACGGGTGCTGAACTGGGCGGCGGCGCTGTGGGGCAGGCTCACGCCGAACTGCCGGTACACATAGCTGGTGAGGCCGGAGCAGTCGAAGCCGCGGCTGGGGCTGGAGCCGCCCCACACATAGCGCGAGCCGACAAACTGCACCGCGAAGCCGGCCACGTCGCCGCTGGCCCGCACATTCACCGGCGCCGCGACGGCTGAGCCTCCACTGACCGGTCGAGGAGCCCGCGGCTGCGTGCGCACCGGGAGGGCCGGGATATCGTTGGTGACGGGGACGCGGCGGGCCGCCATCGGGGCCACTTTGATCAGGTCCGAGAAGATCCAGGCTTTGGTGCCGTCCTGGAGCTGCACGCGGTACCACTCCTTGTGGCGGGCGAGCAGGCTCACCTGGAGGCCGGCGTTGACCGAGGACACCCTGTCGTAGGCGGAGCCGGGGCCCTTGCGCAGGTTGACCGCGTTCTCGACCACCGCGCCGACCAGCGGCGGGTTCGGGTCGGGGACCGCCTGGGCGACCGGGATGCGCTCGACCACGCCCGGGACGATGTTCAGCAGGTCGCCGGTGACCCAGCCATACTGGGCGCCGTACTCGACCAGGAACCAGCCCTGGAACTGCTCGATCAGCGTCAGGTCCTGGCCCGCGCCCATCTTCGCCATCGGCACGTAGTTGGTGCCGGGGCCGTCGCGCAGGTTCACGCCCTCGTCGACCACTGTGCCAATCTTCGGCGGCGGCGGCGGCGGGATCACGCTGTCGGGAATCTGAGTCAGCGTGTAGACGACGGCGTCGGGGACGTCGACCAGCTCGGCGGCGACCCACAAGATCGTCTGGTCGCCGTCCTGGCGGACCTGCAGCCACTCGCCGTAGCGCCCGATCACCTCAACGCTGGTGCCGCCGTTCAGCCGCCCGACCTCGTCGTACGCCAGGCCGGGGCCGTTACGCAGCTTGACCACGTCGCCGGAGATTGTCGCCGGGACGGTGATCGGCGCCAGCAGCTCGCTGCGCGAGCTCAGCGAGATCGGCACGGGCAGGGCCTCGTCGTCGTCGAGGGGGGGGTCGCCGACCGCGGGGAGGGCGTCGTCGCCGGAAAGGGCGATCGGCCCGATGCCGATCATGCCGGCGTCGTGGTCGTGGGCGGCGAGCGAGTCGCCGGGGGCCGGGGCGGGTGTGCGAACGGGTGCCGCGGGGAGCTGGCTGAGGAGAAGCGCCAGCGGAACGAGCAGTGCGACAACGGTGTGGAGCAGGAAACGGGCCGGGAGATGCCGGAGCACATTGCCAGGTGACGAAAGGATGGCGCCGGATCGGTCCAAACCAGCGAGCGGTCGTGTCACCTGCCGAAATCGGCTTCGGCGGTTCGTGGCCCGTTCTTGCAGCCGCTTCATGTCGTTGCGCAGCTGCGGCGAGGCCTGGTTGGGGTTGAGCTCAATCATGGAGCGTTCCACCTCACTTCGTTCCCCGTGGAGAAGCCCTGCGGGACTGGACCCACACCACGCACTTGGTGGTACTTCTGGCCACAGTGGCAAATGAGTAGGGATGTCCGCAGTCTAGCATAGGTGCGCGAGTTCCGCAAGCGTCAGGGGCTTTTCAGGCTCATCTCATTTTCGGGGCGTCCGGCTCAGGTCCGCGCCCGCGGGGCGCCCAACCGGGATGCCCCCTAAAGATGAACATCTTGTAATCCTTTGACCTCCCGCCGCTTGACGGTTCACCGCCCGCCAAAAGTAAAGGCATATTAATAGAAGCGAGGCTTCTTGTCAATAGCCCGGGGCATTTCCTCTTTGTAATGCAGCAAATCCATCTTTGCCGTAACGGAAATGTAATCTGTAGACAATGAAAGCTGTAAAGCCTTTTCTTATCCGCCCGGCGGGCGCTGCGGCGCCAGCGCGCTGACGCACAGCGTTATCCGGCCTTCCAGAGCATAGCGCCACCGCTCTCAGAGCCGTGGACAAACCTGATAATCATTATCAGCTTTGCCCCGCGCCGGCGACGCAGCCGAAACGGCGGCGGGCCCGCTGCGAGGTAGGTAATAGGTCCTCACCTAGAGGGGGCCGCGCCTTGTGGCCCGGCCCCCACCTTTGTCCCGCCCAAAAACGCACCGCCTCAGCTGAGCGACGGGCGCGGCGCCAGCCCCGGCAGGAGGCCGGCGCTCGCGGGCGGCGGGACGGAGCCGGCCAGCACCCGCAGCCCCCAGGCCAGCTGCGCGTCGCTACAGCTGCTCTGGCCCTCGGGCGGGCGCCGCTCGGCCACGCACGGCACCCCATACTGTGGGTCCTCCGAGGGGGCGACCTGGTGCTGGGGGACGATCCCGATCCGGTGGATCTCGCTCCGATCGGGCGTGAACCAGTGGGCGATCGTGATCCTGGCGCTCGACCCGTCACGGAGCTGGTGGATGTTCTGCACCGAGCCCTTGCCGAAGCTCTTCTCGCCCAGCAGCGTCGTGTTCGGGCGGGCGTCGCGCAGGGCCCCGGCGACGATCTCGGCCGCGCTGGCCGAGCCGCCGTTGATCAGCACCACCATCGGCTGGTCGAACAGGCGCAGCTCGCTCGGGCCGGCGATCGTGCGCAGCTCCTTGACGACGCCGCCGTTCTCCTCCTCGTACAGGGCCACGCCGTCGTAAAACCGGCCCAGCACCTCCTGAGCCGTGGTCAGAAAACCGCCCGGGTTGTTGCGCAGGTCCAGCACGATGCTCGTCGGCCGGTGGGGCGCCAGCTCGCGCAGCGCCTCGTCCAGCAGCTGCGTCGTGGTGGCCTTGAACTCGGTGATCTGGATGTAGGCCACGCCGCCGTCGAGCATCTCCGCGTTGACGGTAATGATCGGCACCTCGTCGCGGGTGATCTGCAGCTCGAAGCGCTCGCCCGTGGCCGGGCGGCGCACATCCAGCGTGACAAGGCTGCCCTTCGGCCCGCGGATCTTGCTCGCGGCCTTGGCGGTGGCGGCGCCCGGGTCGAGGCCGGCGATCAGCGGGGCGAGGGATTCGCCGTCGACCGCCAGGATCAGGTCGCCGGGCTGGAGCCCGGCCTTCGTCGCCGGCGAGCCCTTGATCGGCCGGTCGATCGCGATCTCGCCCCCCTCCACCCGCAGGTAAGCCCCGATCCCCTCGAACCGGCCCTGCATCGACTCGCGGCTTTGGGCCGCGACCTCCGGCTCCTGGAAGGTGGTGTACTCATCGTCGAGGGCGGCCAGCATCCCACGGACGGCGCCGTACACCAGCTTCTGCCGGTCGATCGGCACCTCGCGGTAGAACTCGCCGTCGACCAGGTCCCAGACCTGCCAGAAGACGGCGAACTGTTCGCGCAGGTCGGCCGGCGTTTCCTGACGGGCGCCGGCGTTCGCTACGCCGGCCAGAAAGGAGTCCAGGGGGGTGGTGCCGAAGGAGCGGGCGGCGACCCAGCCGCCGAAGAAGGCGATCACGCCGACAAGGATGGCCGCCGTGGCGCCGGCGGCGATCGCGCGGGAGGTGCGGACCATGGACAACCTCATCCCAGTGACGAGCGATGGGCCAGGCGCTTCGCGACGCCATGCCCGCGGCCCGCCGCAGGGGGCGTGGCCGGAGCACCGCCGCTCGCCGCGCAGCGGGCAACCTCAGGTGGGCTCGATCTCGTAGACGATTGCCGCAAGGGCGGCGAGGGGGGCGGTCTCGGCGCGCAGGATGCGCGGGCCGAGCGACACTGCAATCATACCACGCTCGCCCGCCGCTGTCAGTTCCTCGGGCGCGATCCCGCCCTCCGGCCCCGAAAGCAGCGCGAGGCGCGCCCAGCCGCCGCGGGGCATCTCCGCCCGCAGCCACTCGCGCAGGTGCGGCGCCTCGCCCTCCCACAGCACCAGCGCCGGGCCCGCGGCCACCGCCGCGTCGCACGCTTCCGCAAAGGCGACCGGCGCGGCCACCTCCGGCAGGAGCCCCCGGCACGACTGCTCGGCGGCCTCACGGGCGATCCGGCGCCAGCGGGCGAGCTTCTTGTCGTCGGCCCGGTCGCCCGGCAGCGAGCGGGCGAAGCGCACCGGCACTACCCGCCGCACCCCCAGCTCGACCGCCTTCTGGAGCGCCCACTCAAACCGCTCGGCCCGCAGCAGGGCCAGAAACAGCGTGATCTCCACAGGCGGCTCGCCCCCCGCCGCGTGGCGCGCCACCACCCGCCCGGCCACGCCGCCCTTGCCGAGCTCGCGCAGCTCCACCTCGGCCGCCACGCCCCGCCCGTCCAGCATGAGCACGCGGTCGCCCGGCCCGAGCCGCAGCACCCGCCCGAGCTGGTGGGCGAGGTCGGCGTCGTCGACCCGCGCCTCGTCGCCGTTGAGGCTGTCGGGCGGCACGAAGAAGCGGTAGGTGTTTTTCATACGCCTAGCAAGGGGGGCCCCTCAAGCGGGCTACGCGCGGATCACCTCGGCGACGCGGGCCTCGGCGTGGCCGGCCGCGCGGGCCTCGGCGGCGAGAACGCCCAGGTCGGGGACGTAGGCGCGCAGGGCCACGGCCGCGCCGCCCGGCCCGACCGACCACGCGCCAAGGTCGGCCGGGAGCAGCAGCGAGTCGCCGCGGCGCAGCTCCAGCTCGCCCTCCGGCCAGGCCACGCCGGCGGCGCCGTCGGTCAGGGTCAGGATCTCGAAGCTGCCCGGGTCCGTGGCGAGGTGGCGCGGCCGGTCGAGCCGCCAGCGCTCCAGCGCGAAGGAGGGGCAGGCGACGAGCAGGTCGCGCCGGCCGTCCGGCTCCAGCGGCAGGGGGGCGATCTTGCCGGCGGGCGCGGGGCCGAAGTCGCTCACGTCGAGCGCCTTCTCCAGGTGCAGCTCGCGGGGCTGGCCGGTCTTCGCGTCGCGGCGGCCGTAGTCATAAACCCGGTACGTCAGGTCGGACTTCTGCTGGATCTCGAACAGCACGATCCCTGCGTTGATCGCGTGGAGCGTGCCCGCCGGCACAAAGATCACATCCCCGGGGGCCACGGGCAGCCGCTGCATCAGCTCCTCAAGCCGCTCCTCGCCCACGGCCGCCGCGAACGTGTCGCGGTCGCTCGGCCGGGCGAGGCCGTACGTCACGTCGGCGCCGGGGGCGGCGTCGAGGATGTACCACGCCTCCGTCTTACCGTGGAAGCCGGTGTGGGCCTCGCGGGTGTGGGCGTAGGCGTCGTCGGGGTGGACCTGGATGGACAGCCGGTCGGCGGCGTCGATGAACTTGGCGAGCAGGGGCAGGTCGGCGCCGTACTGGGCGACGCTGCGCGTGCCGACGAGGCCGGCGCCGTGCTCGCGGGCCAGCTCGGCGAGCGTGCGCCCGGCCAGAGGCCCGTTCAGCACCGGGTTGCTATCGAAGATCTGCCAGGTTTCGCCGAGGCGGGCGGGGCGCGGCTCGGGCAGGCCGAGCCAGGCGGCGAGGCGCTGGCCGCCCCAGATCGGTTCGACGAGCCTGCGCTCGGTCAGCAGGGGGTACAGGTGTGCGCTCATGTGTCTCCCGTCAGCGTAGGGCGGCTGCCGCGACGGCGGCTACATCTGACGTCGACCATTGTAGCGGAAGGCGGCCCCGCCCGGGGTTACAGCCCTGTCATCCGAGCGCGCGGCGCGTCTACCGCGTGTGCACGAGGGCGATCCACTCGCCCTCCTGGTGGCGCTCGACCTGCCGCAGCCCGGCGGCCTCAAAGGCGGCCACGACATCTTGCTCGCGGGTGTCGATAATCCCGCTGCTGATCAAGGCGCCTCCGGGCTCCAGGGCCGCCGCCAGGTCGGCGGCGAGGATCACCAGCACCTTGGCGATCAGGTTGGCGGCGATCAGGTCGAAGGTTTCGGCGGCGTCGCCGGCGGCCTCAGCCGCGGCCGGCCGCTCATCCCCAAAGTCGCCGCTCAGCCAGTGGCCCATGGACCGGCCGGCGCCGAGGCTGCCCTCGGCCACCACGACCCGGTCGGCCACGCCGTTGAGGACCACATTCTCGGCCGCCACGGCCACGGCCACGGGGTCATTGTCGAGGGCCAGGGTGGGGCCGGCGCCGAGCCGGGCCGCGGCGATCGCCAGGATGCCGCTGCCGGTGCCGATATCGAGGGCGCGCCGGCCGGGTGCGGCGTAGCGCTCCAGGAGCTGGAGGCAGAGCTGCGTGGTCGGGTGGAGGCCGGTGCCGAAGGCCATGCCCGGGTCCATCTGCACGACGACGTCGCCCGGCTGGGCCTCGTACGAGAGCCATGAGGGCACCACGACCGTGCGCCGCCCGACGCGCAGCACCCGGTAGTGCTCCTTCCAGGCGTTCGCCCAGTCCTCCTCCTCCAGGGTGCGGACAAGGAGCTCGCCCACAGGCCGCATCTGCCCCAGGTGCCAGAGGGCCTGGGCCACGCGCTGCCGCACATCCTCGGCCTGCTCGTCGAGCGGGATGTAGGTGCGCAGCGTGGCCGGCCGGCCCGCGTCGTAGCTGAACTCCGGCCCCTCGTCGCCGGGCGTCCAGGCGGGCTCGACCACCACGCCGCCGTTGTAGCCGTAGCGGGCCAGCAGCTCGGAGACCGCCTCGACCGCCTCGTTATCCACCTGGACCGAAAGCTCTAGCCAGCTCATAGGGCCCCCGGGCAACCTACAACTTCCACCGCGTCCCCTGCGGCCCGTCCTCCAGCGTCACGCCTAGCTCGGCGAGGCGGTTGCGGATCTGGTCGGCCAGGGCGAACTGCTTGACCTTGCGCAGCTCCGCCCGCGTCTCGATCAGCAGCTCGACGAACGGGGCGATGTCCTGCCCGCCCTGCCTGGCCTCCCGGCTGAGGCGCAGGCCGAGCACCCCGGCCAGCTCCTTGAGCGCAGCCTGGCCCGCCGCGAAGGGCGCGCCGCCGAGGCCGGCGTCGCGGGCCGAGTTGATCGCGCGCACCAGCTCGAACAGGGCGGCCAGGGCCCCGGCGGTGTTGAAGTCGCCGTCCATCGCTTCGCCGAAGCGGGCGCGGGCTGTTTCGGCGGCCTTCGCCAGGGCGTCGGCGGCGGGGCCGCGCTCCTCGGCGCCGGTGGCGGGCTGGAGCGCGCCGAGCAGCCGGTCCAGCTTGCGGGCGTTATCGGCGGCGATCTCGGCGTTGTAGGTGAGCGGACTGCGGTAGTAGCTGCCGAGCACGATCAGCCGGAACACGTCGGGGTCGTACTGCTTGAGAAAGCTGTCGATCGTCACCACGTTGCCGAGCGACTTCGACATCTTCTCGACCTCGCGCGTCTGGGGGTTGACCAGCTGGAGCATGCCGTTGTGCACCCAGAAGCGGGCGAAGGGCTTGCCCGTCAGGCTTTCGCTCTGGGCGATCTCGTTCTCGTGGTGCGGGAAGACGAGGTCGTTGCCGCCGCCGTGGATGTCCATCTGCTCGCCGAGGTACTTCATCCCCATGGCCGAGCACTCGATGTGCCAGCCCGGCCGGCCCTCGCCCCACGGGCTCGGCCAGCTCGGCTCGCCCGGCTTGGCCGCCTTCCACAGCGCGAAGTCGGCGGGCGACTCTTTGCGCGGGTCGACCTCGAAGCGGGTGCCGGCGAGCATCTCGCTCAGCGAGCGGCCCGACAGCTTGCCGTAGTCCTCGTCGCTGGCGACGCGGAAGTACACGTCGCCCTCCGCGGCGTAGGCGTGCTCCTTGTCGATCAGGCCCTGGATGAAGTCGATGATCTCGGGGATGGTCTGGGTGACGCGGGGGTAGTCGCTGGCGGGCTGGACGTTGAGGGCGCCGAGCTGGGCCAGAAACTCGTCGGCGAGCTGCGACGACATCTGGAGCGCGTCGCGCCCGGTCGCCTCAGCCCGCGCGATCACCTTGTCGTCGACGTCGGTGAAGTTGACGATGTGGCGCACCTGGTAGCCGCGGAACTCCAGGTAGCGCCGCATCACGTCGAAGACGATCGCCGACATGGCGTGGCCGATGTGCGCGTCGTCGTACGGCGTCACGCCGCAGACATACATGCGCACCACGCCCGGCTCGATCGTTTCCAGCGGCTCCGTCTTGCGGCTTAACGTATTGTAGATATGGATGGTCATGGCTGTATCTCAGATCCCCGCGCCCAGATTATACTCGTCGTCCCTGCGGCCGTTGCGGGCGTCGAACTCGTCGAGCGCGCGCCACACGCTGGTTGGCAGGGCGTCGTGCTTGAGGTGGTGCTCCTCGTGGTGGGTGTGGGTGGCCTCCTCGATATCGGCGAGGCGGTCCTCCAGCTCCAGCACCTTGTCGCGCAGGCCGCGCAGCATCTCGCCCTCGGGGTCGGGCAGCTGCTCGACCCGGCGCACCGCGCCCGTGGCCGGGTCGCGGGCGACGACGACGCGGGCCGGCACGCCGACGGCCGTCGAGTGGGGCGGCACATCCTTGACCACCACCGCCCCGCCGCCAACGCGCGCGCCGCGGCCGATCGTGATCGCGCCGAGCACGATCGCGCCGACCCCGATCACCACCTCGTCCTCCAGGGTCGGGTGGCGCTTGCCCGTTTGCTTGCCGGTGCCGCCGAGGGTCACCCCCTGGTACAACATCACCCAGTCGCCGATCTCGGTCGTTTCGCCGATCACGACTCCCATGCCGTGGTCGATGAAGAAGCCGCGGCCGATCCGCGCGCCGGGGTGGATTTCGATCCCGGTCAGGAAGCGGCCGATCTGCGAGATCAGGCGCGGGAGAAAGGGCAGCCGGCGCCGGAACAGAGCGTGGGCCAGGCGGTGCAGGACGATGGCGTGGAGGCCGGGGTACAGCAGCACCTCGGGCAGGGTGCGGGCGGCCGGGTCGTTGCGGAAGATCGCGCGGACGTCGTCGCGCAGGGTGCGCAGGGCCTTTTCAAGCAGCATGGGGGACTCCGCGGTGGGCGCTCTTTGCCGGGCCAGCGAGGCGGACAACGCCGAACGGGGCGCCGCTGCTAGCGACGCCCCCAGCTACAGATGCACCCGAGGCGGGAGTGCCGGGGCGCGCTCGCGCCGCCGGCGGGGAGGAAGGGGAGTTCAGTCGTTGGCAGGGGAGCTGTCACTCGTCGTGCTCTCGCTTGCGCTTGGCGCCGTCTCGCTCGTGGTCTTCGCGCTGTCGCCGTCGCTCTTCGCGCTGCCGCCATCGCTCTTCGCGCTGCTCACGCTGCTTGAGCTGCCGCCGCGGCTGTCGGTGATGTACCAGCCCGAGCCCTTGAAGACGACCCCCGCCGGCTGGATCACCCGGCGCACTTTGCCCTCCGTCTGGCAGGCGGGGCAAACCTTGAGCGGCTCGTCCTTGAAGCTCTGGAACTGCTCGAACTGCTTGCCGCAGCTATCGCAGGCGTAGACGTATGTAGGCATAAACGGTCAACCTCCTTGAGGTCGCTGGTGAATGCAGCCTTCTGGACGTATTGTAACTGAACCCTTCCGGACGCGCAATAAGAGGAGTATTAGACCATCGTAGGAGCCCGGCGCCTACTTCTGCTGCCCGCCCTGCGGGTCGTCGAGGGGCACCAGGCGCTCGCGCAGGGCCAGCAGCGCGGCCTGCGTCCGATCCTGCAGGTGGAGCTTGGACAGGATGTTCGAGACATGGGTCTTGACCGTGCGCTCTCCGATGATCAAGTGCTCGGCGATGTCGGCGTTGCTCATCCCGCGGGCGATGCAGGTCAGCACGTCGCGCTCGCGCTCGGTCAAGAGGTCGAGCGGCGAGGAGCGCTGATTCGTCAGCTCCTGCATGAGCCGCGCGGCGACGCTCGGGTGCAGGGTTGCCTCGCCGCGCCGCGCCGCCTTAATCGCGCGCACCAGGTCGTCCGGGCCGACGTCCTTCAGCAGGTAGGAAAGGGCGCCCGCCTTGATCGCCGGGAAGATCCGCTCGTCCTCGCTGTAGCTGGTCAGCACGATCACCTGGGAGCTGGGCGAAACGGCCTTGAGCTGCCGCGTGGCCTCGATCCCGTCCATCTCCGGCATCACCAGGTCCATCAGCACCACGTCGGGCAGCAGCTTGGCGGCAAGCGCCACCCCGGCCGCGCCGCCGTCGGCCTCGCCCACCACCTCGATCTCGGGGTAGGTGTTCAGGTAGGCGCTCAGCCCACGGCGCACGATCCCGTGATCGTCGATCAGCATCACCCGGATCGCCTCGGAGCTTGTTGTCATACCGCCTCCATCTATTGGACAAGGGGAACCGCTCGCTGCGCTCGCTCAAAGAACAAGGGGACAAGGGGGGCGGTCAGGCTGGGTAAAGGCTTGTTTGAGCGAAACGTTCCCCCGGCCCCCCCTCCCCTTGCCCCCCCGCCCCCTTGTCCCCCTGTCCCCCCGTCCCCCTGTCCCCGGCCGGCACCGTCGCGCAGATGGCCGTTCCCGCGCCGGGGGCGCTCTCGATCGTCAGTGTGCCCCCGAGGGCGTTCGCCCGCTCGGCCATGCTGTGGAGCCCGACGCCGCGATTACCCTCGGTGGACGGGTCGAAGCCGCGGCCCGCGTCGCGCACGGACAGCGTGATCGCGTCGTCGCCGTAGCGCAGGTCGACGCTGGCGGCCCGCGTCCCACTGTGGCGGGCGACGTTGGCCAGGGCCTCCTGGCAGATCCGGAACAAGGCCTGCTCGACCTCCAGGGGCAGGCCGCGCTCGCCCTCGATGTGCAGGTCGACGGCGAGGCCCTGGCGCTCGCGCAGGCCGGCCGCGAGGTCGCGCAGGGCCGGGGCGAGGCCGCGGCCCTCCAGGGCGGCCGGGCGCAGGGCGAAGATCAGGCCTCGCGTCTCCTCCAGGGCCCGGCGGGCCGTCGATTCGATCTCCAGAAGCTGGGCGGCGGCGGCGTCAGGGCGCTGGTCGATCATGCGCCGGGCGGCGGCGGCGAGCATCGACAGGCTGAACAGCTCCTGGCTCACGCTGTCGTGGAGGTCGCGGGCCAGCCGGTTGCGCTCCTCCACGGCGGCGAGCTGGGCGGCCTGCTCGGCGAGCTGGGCGTTGCGGTCGGCCAGGAGGCGCAGCGAGCGCACGTGCTCGGCGAGCTGGTCGGCCATCGCGTTGAACTGGCGGCCCAGCCGGCCGATCTCGTCGCGCGACGGGTCCTCGATCCGCCGGCTGAGCGAGCCGTCCGACAGATCGACCGTCGCCTCGGTCAGGCGGGCCAACCGGCGGGCCAGCCCGCGCCCTACCAGCCAGGAGTAGAGCATGCCCACGCCCCCGCTGACCACCATCCAGGGCAGGATAAAGGTGATCAGGAAGGGCGTGAGGTTGGAAAGAAAGATCCCCGCCTCGGGGAAGTTGACCAGGCGCATATAGACGACGCCCAGCACTGCGCCCTCCGGGCCGATCACCGGGGCCACGGCGATCGGCTGGTGGTCGGGGCGGGTCCAGCCGCCGAGCTGCGCCGTGTCGGTCACCCCACGCGTGGCCAGCAGGATCAGCTCGCCGGCCGGCTCCGGCTCGATCGCCCCTAGCGTGGCGCCCGCCTGGTAGCTGAGCGGCAGCGTGGTGGTGATGATCTGGCCCGATGGGCCGAGCAGGGCCACCAGCAGATCCCCGGCCGGGTCGTCGCCGGAGGTGCCGACCTGCACGTCGACAACCCCGTCGCGGCCCGCGGGCGGGCGGGGGGCGTTGGGCGCGACGACGGGGCGCAGCCGCTCGATCAGGCGCTCCGGGCTGCCGTTCGGGTCGGCGTACTCGCCGGCCAGCGACCGGGCCACGTTCGCGGCGTCGCCGGCGAGGGCGTTGGGCAGGATCGGGGAGTTGAGAAAAAAGACGATCGCGGCCAGGAAGATCGCCACCAGGCTCAAGCCGAGCAGCAGTGCCACCAGCATAAAGGCGCCGGTCAGCTTCCAGCGGATAGTCCTGAACCTGTCAAAGAACGCGCCCATCGTGCCCCCGGCCTGCCGCTCACACGCCTCGCCCACTATCCATTATACCCCCGTGGGCCACCCCCGGCTTCGCCGCCCTCGTCGCCATGATTGACAGGCCCGCGCGGCTCCAGATATAATCCACACTATTCCCCAAATTATCCACACCCCACCGGCCCGCCTCGACGAAAGGAGCGTTCGATGCTGAACCTCGCCGTCCTGCTGGAGCAGAGCACGCGCCGCGATCCCGGCAAGGTCGCCGTGATCCTGGACGACTACCGCCTGCGCTATGCCGAGCTCAACGGCGCGGCCAACAAAGTCGCCAACGCCCTGGTCCGGCTCGGCGTGCGCCGCGGCGACAAAGTCGCCCTGATGCTGCCGAACACACCTCACTTCCCGATCTGCTACTACGGCATCCTCAAGGCCGGGGCCACCGTCGTCCCGCTCAACGTCCTGTTCAAGCAGAACGAGGTCCAGTACCACCTCGAAGACGGCGACGCCGTCGCCCTGATCGCCTGGGAGGGCTTCCTTGGCGAGGCCGCGCCCGGCTTCCGCAAGGCCGAGACGTGCCACAACCTGGTCGTCGTCCAGGCGCCGGGCAGCAGCGCCGCGCTCCCCGAGGGCGCCCACGGCTTCAACCAGCTGCTCGCCGAGAACCCGCCCACCTTCGACACGGTGCAGACGCAGCCGAGCGACACCGCCGTCATCCTCTACACCTCGGGCACCACCGGCCGGCCCAAGGGCGCCGAGCTGAGCCACTTCAACATGTTCTTCAACGCCATGGTCAGCTCCGAGAAGCTGTTCAGCATCGGCCCCGACGACGTGCTCCTCGCCACCCTGCCGCTGTTCCACTCCTTCGGCCAGACCTGCGTGATGAACGTGACGATGTTCCTCGGCGCGACCATGACAATGCTGCCGCGCTTCGATCCGGTCAAGGCGATGGAGGTCATCCAGCGCGACAAGGTCACGCTCTTCGCCGGCGTCCCGACGATGTACTTCTACCTGCTCAACCACCCCGAGGCCGGCGGCTACGACATGAGCTCGCTGCGCCGCTGCGTCTCCGGCGGCTCGGCCATGCCCGTCGAGGTGATGCACGCCTTCAACAAGAAGCACAACGTCCAGATTATGGAAGGCTACGGCCTGTCCGAAACGTCGCCGGTGGCCTCGTTCAACCACCTCGACCGGCCGGCCAAGCCGGGCAGCATCGGCACCCCGATCTGGGGCGTCGAAATGCGGGTAGTCGACCCTGAGGGCAAGCCGCTCCCCCCCGGCGAGATGGGCGAGGTCGTGATCCGCGGCCACAACGTCATGAAGGGCTACTACAAGCGCCCCGAGGCCACCGCCGAGGCCATCCGCAACGGCTGGTTCCACACGGGCGACCTGGCGAAGACGGACGAAGAGGGCTTTTTCTTCATCGTCGACCGGGTCAAGGACATGATCATCCGCGGCGGCTTCAACGTCTACCCGCGCGAGGTCGAGGAGCTGCTGTACGCCCACCCCGCCGTGGCCGAGGCCGCCGTGATCGGCGTCCCCGACCCGGCCCTCGGCGAGGAGATCAAGGCCGTCGTAGCCCTCAAGCCCGGCCAGTCCGTCGCCGAGCAGGATCTGATCGACTACTGCAAGGAGCGCCTCGCCGCCTACAAGTACCCCCGCTCCGTCGAGGTGCGCGAGGGCCTGCCCAAGACGGCCACCGGCAAGATCCTCAAGCGCGAGCTGAAGGCATAGGAACAAATGCCACCTCAGCGCACGCTGATAGTGGCGAGGGTGATGGGGGCGCCGCTGTCGGCGGGGAGGGCCGCGCCGGTCGCTGTGTCGTAGAGGCCTATGTCGAAGCGGTACTCGCCGGGCGGCAGCGCGGGCAGAGGCATGTCGGCCCGGTCGATCACCAGCTCGCCCGGGCGCCAGCGCGAGGGCGGGTAGTCGTCGCTGCGCGGGGGAAGGTCGCGCTGGGCGACGCGCTGGCCGGCGGCGTCGTACAGGTGCAGGAACAGGGTGTAGTCGGCGGCAGGGGGGGCCAGGGCCCGCCAGTACAGGTTGATCTGGAGCGGCTGGCCCGGCGCGAGGGCCCGCTCGTCGGCGCCCTCCAGGGGGCTCACGCGCGGGCGCGGGTCGCCGGGGCGCATCTCGTAGCCGAGCAGCTCGATCTGGCCCCCGAAGCGGGCCGGCCGGCGCACAAACGGAATCATGTCGGGGTACTCGCCCAGGTCGAGCAGGGCCCCGCCCGGCCCCGGCATCAGCCCGAGGTCGCGCGAGGGGAGCGCGAGCAGCACGCTCGCGCCCGCGAATAGCCGCTCGTAGGCGGCCTGGTCCTGCGGGGCGTAGTTCTCGCTGTTCACGATCAGGAAGCGGTAGCCGCGCTCGCGGTACCAGTCGGGCGGGTAGGTGCCGAGCCAGCGCACCGGCTCCACCACGGGGTCGCCCGCCCACTGCACCGGGTTCGACTCCACCGCGGCGAGCATGCCGCGGGGCTGGGCCCGCAGCTCCTCCGCTGCGCGCACCAGCGTGTGTGGCTGGCCCCAGTAGCGCAGCAGCCAGAAGGTGTCGCGCGCCTGCGGGGCCAGCATCACCGCGGCCAGCGCGGCCAGGGCCGCCGCTGACCAGCGCGCGGCCAGGGCGAAACGCCGCCGCTCCAGGGGCGAGGGCGGCGCGTCGGGGCGCACGTCGATCAGCTGCGGCCCTTCCACACCGCCGGCCCGCCGGGCCAGCAGCCCGCCCAGCCCGTCGGCAAGGGCCGCCGCGCCGGCGGCGGCGAGCAGCACCACCGCGGGGTAGATGATCAGCAGGTTGCGCAGGAAGTTTGTGACGTAGGGGAGCAGCAGGAGCAGCTCGATCGCGGCCACGGCGAGTAGCAGCGCCGTCTGCCGCGGCCAGCGGCGTAGGAGCAGCGGCAGGCCGCCTAGCAGCGCCAGGCTGCCGAACCACCCCAGCCCCGACGACCAGAAGAAGCCGGCGTACCCGCCCACGTTCCACGGCCCCTCGAAGTTGCCCCCGCCGAGCTCGTAGAACCCCGACTGGCCGGTCACGTCGGCGTAGAAGTGGTCGAAGTCCAGCAGCGCGAACGGGTTGACGATGAGGAAGACCACGATGGACAGCGCGGCCGCCGCGATCAGCCGCGGCAGGTGGACGCGCAGCAGCTCGCCCCAGCGCCCCCACGCGTAGAGCAGGGCCGCCACGCCGAGCCCGAGGCTGATCGCCGCCGCGTTGTACTTCACTGCCGCCGCCAGCCCCGTCGCCGCCCCCGCCACCAGGTAGCCCCGCCACGCGCCGGCCCGCGCCACCTCCCACATGCCGAGCAGGAGCAGCACCGCCGCCAGGCTCGTCGGCCCGCTGGTGGCGATGTAGTAGCTGTGCTCCACGTGGAAGCGCGCCACGGCCAGAAATACGGCCGCGAGCAGCGCCGCGCGCAGGCCGAACATGCGCCGGCCGAGCACGAAGAGCAGGCCCACCGTGGCCGCCCCTAGCACCGCGATCAGCGCCCGGCTCCACACGTATAGCCCCGGCACCGTGGTGTACGTGTACGTCTTGCTCGGCAGGTCCGCGAGCGAGGCCAGCTCCCCCGCCCGCACCGCCCACCACGCGTACGCCCTGGCGACGATCGTCAGCAGGTAGAAGACCAGCGGGGGGTGGCGGAAGAAGTTGGGGTTGGGGTCGCCCCGCTGGACCATGTCGACCACCACTTCGACATAGTGGGGCTCGTCGGGGTGCTCGACGTAGGGCAGGCCCCAGCCGAGGGTCCACAGCCGTGTTGCGAGGGCCAGGGCGAGCAGGGCCGGGATGGCGAGGCGTTCAAGCCAGCGGCGCGACGGGGAAAAGGGCATGGGCGGGGCCGATCAGGCGTCGTGGTCGAGCGCGCGGCGCACGGCATCGGCCAGGGTGGCGAGCGTGAAGGGTTTGCGGAGCACCTCGGTCAGCCGCGGGTGCTCGATCGGGTCGTCGGTGTAGCCGGTCATAAACAGCACCCGGGCCGCCATCCCGCTGGCGTACATCCGGCTCGCCAGCTCCACCCCGCCGACCTGCGGCATCATCACGTCCGTCAGCAGCAGGTGGAAGGGGCGGCTATGCTCAGCCGCGAGGGCAAGCGCCTCCGCCCCGTCGGCGGCCTCGGTGACGGCGTAGCCGTGGCTGCGCAGAACCCGCGCCAGCAGGCGCCGCACCGCCGGGTCGTCGTCGACGAGCATGATCGACTCGCGCCCATGCATGGTGTGCCCGACGCTGTCCGTTTCCCGCGTGAACAGCGTGAACGGGCTTTGCCCGGCCAGCGGCTGGGCGCAGATCAGCGGCGCTTGCGTCGGTTGGGGTGTGGCGAACATGGCCGTCGTTCTCTTCTAGGGTCTGTTAGTCACGGCGTGCAGGGCACCTCGTCATTATACACCGCTTCTTTTACTAGCAATAGTAGTAGAGCCAGCCCGAACCCCGGCGGGCCGCCGCCCCGGCTACGCGTCCGGCCCACGCGCCGGCAGCGACTCGAGCAGCAGCTCGGCCACGTCGCGCCGCTTGAGCGTCTCGTCGCGGCCGGTGTTCTTCGCCGCGTCCTCGAACATTACCATGCAGAAGGGGCAGCCCATTGCCAGCGTGCTCGGCTCCTCCTTCGTCAGCTGTTCGAGCCGGATGACGTTGATGCCCTTCTTGCCCCAGCCCTCCATCCACACATTGCCGCCGCCGCCGCCGCAGCACATCGCCCGCTCGCGGTTCTGCTCGGGCGCCTCCACCAGCTCCAGGCCGGGGATGCTTTCCAGCAGCCGGCGCGGCGCGTCGTAGATGTCGTTGTAGCGGCCGATGTAGCAAGGGTCGTGGTACACCACCTTCTCATTGATCGGCGTCTGCGGCGTGATCTTGCCCTCGGCCACCAGCCCGGCCAGGAAGTCTGTGTGGTGCACCACCTCGTAGTCCACGCCGGCGGTGCCCCCGAACTGCGGGTACTCGTTCTTGATCGTGTTGAAGCAGTGGGCGCAGGTGGTGACAACCTGCTTGAAGCGGTACTGCTTGAACGTCTCGAGGTTCTGCTGGGCCTGGGCCTGGTACAGCAGCTCCTCGCCCATGCGCCGCGCCGGGTCGCCTGTGCAGGTTTCCTCCTCGCCGAGGATGGCGAAGTCCACGCCGGCCCGCTGCATTAGCTCGACCATGGCGCGGGCCACCCGCTTGCTCCGCTCGTCGTAGGAGGGCGCGCAGCCCACCCAGTACAGCACGTCCACCTGCTCCTTCTCGGCCAGCGTCGGCACGTCGAGCCCCGCGGCCCAGGCCGTGCGGTCCCGGGTGGGGAGCCGCCACGGGTTGCCCGCCCGCTCGATCCCCTCCAGCACCCGCTTGACGCCCTGCGGCACCTCGCTCTCGATCATGGTCAGGTGCCGGCGCACGTCCACGATGTCGTCCACGTGCTCGATCATCGCCGGGCACTCATGGACGCAGGCGTAGCAGGTCGTGCAGCTCCACAGCTCGTTCTCGCTGAACAGGTTGCCATAGAGCGGCAGCGCCTCGGCCGCCGCGCCGTTCTTGCCGTTCCCATTGGCGCCGGCCTCGCCCGGCTCCAGGTCGGCCAGCAGCTTGACCTCGCCGTCGCGGAAGCGGATCGGGTCACCGCGCTGCAGGTCGGCCAGCTTGGTGATGATGTACTTCGGCGACAGGTCCGAGCCGGAGGCGTGGGCCGGGCACACGCTCTGGCAGCGCCCGCAGCGCATGCAGGCGTCCAGGTCCATGCGCCGCTTCCACGTCAGGTCGCCCAGGGCGGCCACGCCGAGCTTGGGCTCGTCCTTCTCGATCTCGGCCTCAAGCTCGCCGATCGGGTCGAGGGCGCCCTTCGGGGTGCGGTCGTGGAAAAAGGTGTTGAGCGGGGTGTAGAAGATGTGGCGGAACTTGCTGAACGGCAGCGTGCCGATAAAGGCGAACGTGGCCGCCCCGTGCGTGAACCAGAGCAGCTGGTGCAGAACCAGGCCGGCCGGGCTCCCGTCGCCCAGGCCGATCGCGCGGAAGATCGTGGCGAAGCCGAACCCGACATAAGAAAGCCGGGCCCAGCCCTGGTCATAGGTGGGCACCCCGCCGATCTGCTGGTTGGCGATGCGCAGCCCCTCGATCAGAAAGCCGCCGACGCCCAGGAACAGTAGCACGCCGAGCACCCAGCCGTCGGTGCGCCGGTTGTCCAGCCGGTCCGGTCGCTGGCCGTAGCGGCGCACCGCCGCCCAGACCAGGCCGGCCACGAACACCAGCCCCAGCGTGTCGAGGATCAGCTCGTAGCTCTGGTAGAAGCCGCCCACCAAGATGCGCCCGGCCTGCTCGCCGGCCAGGGGGATTGTGAAGTCCTCCTCGACGGCAATGACGTCGGTGCCGATGAACAGCGTCAGAAAGCCAAAAAAGATCAGCGCGTGCATCAGGCCCGGCTTGCGGTCGCGCAGCACTTTCTTCTGGCCGAAGGCCTGGGCGAGAAACTCAGCCGCCCGGGTCGGCAGCTGGCTGATCCGGGCCTCCGGCCGCCCCTGGCGCCAGCGGCCGATGTCGCGCAGAATGCCCCAGGCCATCACGGCGGTGGTGATGATGGCCGCGAGGTAGATAAAGCCTTGGCCGAGGGCGGGGTTGATGTTCCAGTAGATCTCGCGGATGGCGACTATCTGCTCTTGCTGCATGGCGCCACTTCGCACCTTTCTAGCAGGTCGCGGGGATGGCGCCGATCATAACATTCTTGTCACGCCGCGTCAAACCCTCCCCCAGCCCTACTCGGGGCCGTCGGTGATCGGGAGCTGGATGGTGAAGGTGCTGCCCTGCCCCACGGCGCTCTGCACGCCGATGCTGCCGCCGTGGGCCTCGACGGCGAGCCGGCAGAAGTACAGGCCGAGGCCGGTGCCGCGGCGGCGGTCGTCGTCGTTGGCCTGGTAGAAGCGCTCGAAGATGTGGGCCTGGGCCTCGGGCGGGATGCCCTGGCCGCTGTCGCTCACCCCGATCTCCACGGCGTGCCCCTCGTGGGCCAGCCGCGCCGAAACCACGATCTCGCCCGTGGCCGGGGTGTACTTGATCGCGTTGGTGATCAGGTTGGTGAGGACGCGCTCCATCAGGCCGCGGTCGAGCCAGATCACCGGCAGGTCGTCGGGGAGCACGCTGCGCAGCCGGGCCTGGTCCGGCCGGGCGGCCAGCTCCAGCGGCTCGCAGACGGCCTGCACGATTGTGCTCAGGCGCACCGGCTGGCGCTTGATCGACCAGGAGCTGGTTTCCAGCCGGGCCGAGTCGAGCACCGTCTCGGTCAGGTTGAGCAGGTAGCCGGCGCTTTCGCGGGCCACGCCGAGCAGCTCGGCCTGCCCTTCCGGGTCGAAGCGCTGGCGCTGCAGGGCCTTGATGCTGATCAGCAGGGTGTGGAGCGGCGCGCGCATGTCGTGGACGATCATGCGCGTCTGGTCCTCGTGGTTGCGCAGCCGCTCGGCCAGGGCCCGGTTGGCCACGGCCAGGGTCGAGTGCTGGCGCGCGGCGAAGTCGAGCAGGTCCGCGCCGAGCTGCAGCATCCTGTCGGCATCCGGGGCCTCGAGCCGGCCGAGCTCGGGCGGGTGGGGCGGGGGGGCGTCGGCGAGCTCGAACAGGGCCCGCACCGCCTCGGGCGCGCAGCTCCAGCAGGCGTCGTGGAGGCGGATGCTGTCGTCGCGCCCGAGCGGCTCCGTTGGCACGGCCACCAGCACATAGCCGAGCCGCCGCCCGATCCCCACCAGCGCGAACCCCGGCCCCGGCGCGGGGGCCGCCGGCATCGCCACCCGCCCCACGTCGGCCTCAACGCCGCGCAGCGCCAGGTCGGCCCAGGCCCGCTGCGGGTCGCTGTCGGCGAGCAGCAGCAGCCCGCCCTCGGCGAAGACGGAGCGGCCCAGGCTTTGGGCGAGCTGGGCCAGGGTTGCCGGTGTGTACACCCCGGACACCACCGCCCCGTCGGCCGCGCGCAGCCGGGACACGAACACGCTGATCGGGTGCGCCATCCGCCCTCCGTCGCTCACATAGGCACGCGCCCGCACATGCGACCGCCCCGCGGCGAACGCCCGTCACTCATACCGCAGCGCCACCAGCGGGTCGAGCCGGGCCGCCCGGCCCGCCGGGTACAGCCCCGCCACGATCCCCACCAGGGCGGCGAAGCCGAGCGCCGCCAGGGCCAGCCACCAGGGCGTGACGAAAAAGGTCGCCTGGATGGGCAGCTGCTCGCGCTCGATGTACCAGGCGATCACCCGGTTGAGCAGCAGGCCGAGCACCCAGCCGCCCAGCACGCCCGCCGCCCCGCCCAGCAGGCCGATCAGCCCGGCCTCCAACATGAACAGCCCGCGGATGTCGCCCCGCGAGGCCCCGATCGCCTTGAGCGTGCCGATCTCGCGCGTCCGCTCGTAGATCGCCATGATCATCGTGTTGACGATCCCCAGGCAGGCCACGAACAGGGCCAGCCCGCCCACCGAGGCCAGCATCACGTTGATCACCGCGAACACCCGGTTGGCCTGGTCGAGGATCAGCTCCAGCGACTGGACCCGGAAGCCCTGCTCGCGGAAGCGGCTCACCAGCTGCGCCGCCCCGTTCACGTCGGTCGCCCGCACCACCGCCTGATCGTAGCCGCGCGTCGCCAGGTAGTCGGGCGTGTTGAACCACCACGACTTCATCACCGCCATGTCGGCGGCGGCAGCCTGGACCTCGTTCTCCCGCGAGTCGCTTACCCCGGCCACCGTGAGCGGGAAGCGCTGCTCCTCGCCGCGCGGGCTGCGCAGCACCAGCGCCGCCTCGCCCCCCACCAGCCCGGCGGCCTCCGTCCCGCGCGGGAGCGCGCCCGCCGCCAGCACGACCTGGCCCTCGCCGGGCGCCGCGATCTCGCCGGCCAGGGCTGCCGGCGGCGAGCGGAACGGGTTGCCCAGCAGCTCGCCGCCGCTCACCTGCACCTCGCCCGCGTCGGCGCCACCCGGCAGCACCAGAAACGCGACCACGCCCTCGAGATCGATCGTGGCCGCCACGCTCTGCACCTCCGGAAGCCGCTCCCACTCGGCGACCTGCTCGGGCGTGATCGGCCGCTCGCGCTCGGCCGTGGAGAACTGGGTGAAAAAGTCGCGCTCGCGCTGCTCGCCCGGGCGCACAAACACATTCTCCAGGCCCACCGCCGCGAACTGCGCCCGCACCTCGGCCTGCACGCCGACGCCCAGGCTCACCATCGTCACAATGGTCAGGATGCCGACGATCACGCCCATGGAGGTGAGCACCGTGCGCACCTTGCGCCGGCCCAGGTTCTCCACGGCGGTCTTGAACATATCGGATAAGGTCATCGCTCTCCTCAACCACAGAGCCGCAGAGGCGCCGGGAGCAAACACCCCCTGCGGCTCTGCGCCTCCGCGGTGTCCGTCCCTAGTCGATCACAAACGCGTCGAGCATCTTGTTAAAGGTGTCGACCTGGGCGTCAAACGTCGCCTCGGGGGCCTCCGCCGTCACCAGGTAGGTCCGCCCGGTGTCGGCGCTGGTCACCGCGATCGCCACCACATAGCTCACGCTGCCGTCGTCATTCCGGACCACGTACTCGATCTTGCGGCCCGGCTGGCCGCCGGCGCTGAAGTCGGCCTCCTCGGCCCGCACCTCGCCCTCCGGGTTCTGCTTGATCACCTCCAGCAGCTGGCGCAGGATCTCGCTGTTGGCCGCCGCCGGGTCGCTGATGCCCAGGCTGTACACGTCGACCCCGAAGAAGGTGCCGTCGTCCACGTTCGGGTCGGTGAAAACGATCTTCTCCCGCCCCGTGTCGTACGGCTGCCAGCTTTCCGGGTGCTCGATCTGAAAACCGAGCCCAGGATTATTATAGGCCAGGAAGCCCGGCTGCGCACCGACTCCGCTCGTCGCCGGGGCGGCCGGCGTGGCCGGCTGGTTGTTCGCCCCGCTGTTGTCCACCGTTACGTCGACATAGTCGTAGCTGTAGTTGCCCGAGATGTCGCGCACCAGAAAGCCCATCACATAGTCGCCGCTCGGCGTCGGGCCGTAGCTGACGCTCATCGGCTGGTCGGTGAAGGTGATCGTCGCGCCCTCGACCGAGCCGGGCTCGAGCCGGGCCCCGGTGTCGGTGTAGCTGCGCGAGTAGGCCGTGAAGGTGTCGCCCGCCGCGGGCCGCAGCTCGTAGGGCTGCCGCTCCTGGTTGCCCTGGGCCTGGGGGAAGCCCCAGATGCGCACCAGGGTGCCCTGGTTCTGGCTGACCTCGAAGATCAGGCCGGCGTCGGTCTGCTGGCCCGTGGCCGCCGAGGTGTAGACGCCCTCGACGCCGTAGAAGTTGGTGCCGTACTTCACCGGCCCGAGCAGCACCTGGATCTGCTCCTGACCATTGCTCAGGTACCAGCTCGTCGCGTCCCAGTTCAGGCGCAGGTCGTACTGGCCGTTCGCCCAGCCCGGCTCGTCGCCCGGCGCCGCCCCCGGCGGGTAGATGTAGTCGACGTACACCAGGTTCACGCCGTCGCGGCCGGCGTTCGGCACGCCGATGAACGAGAAGACATAGGCGATGTCGCTGCCCGAGACTGTGCCGGTGAGGGCGGTCGGGTCGTTGACGCTGACCAGGTCGTCCTCGACCTGGAGGTCGCCGATCGTCGGCCGGGTGACGGTTTCGCCGGCGCTGTGGAACGCCTGCAGGAAGTCGGCCCAGCCGGTGAGGCGAGGGAGCGGCGAGGCGCGCTCGTAGGCGTCGACGTACAGCTCGGCGAGCTGCGGGAAGTAGATCGAGATCCCGCTGGTGTTTTTGTGGTAGCTGCCGGCCTTATTGGCGATCCGCGACGCCTCAAGGGCCCGCGTCACCTCGGCCGCGGCCTGGGCCACCGGGGTGCCCGCGCCCTGTTGCGGCAGCAGCGCGGCGAAGTGGCCCAGGTCGATCGCGTTGAACTCCTCCGGGTAGGCCGGGGCGTACACGTCGACAAACGAGCGGGCCTGGCCGATCGCCGTGTAGGAGCTGCCCAGCTCCTCGCGCATCGCGGTGGCCAGGTTGCCCACCCGGTCGGTCAGCGCGCCGAGTTTGGTCAGGTCGAAGGCCGACAGGGTCACCTCGTCCGAGCTGGTGTTCTCGAAGTGGTCGATATAGGTGTCGACGATCGTGCCGGCGACCTGCCGCGCGTCCTGCGTCGGATCCTCGGCGAGGGTCGCCAGCCAGGCGTCCCAGGCCCAGCCGTCGTTGGGTTCGAGCTCGGCCGAGGCGACCGCGACCTGGCCGAAGGGCTGGATGGCCTGGAACACGTCGAGCTGGGCCATCAGGCAGGCGTCAAAGCCGATCAGGTCGAGCGTGCCGAAGCCGGAGCGCTGCTGCGCGGTGGAAAGGGCCGAGCTCAGCTCGGGGATCAGCAGCCGGTCGCCGTCGTCGGTGTCGTCGCTGGCGACGCCCATCCACGAGGCGCCGTGGTCCCAGATGATCAGGGCGTAGCGGTTGGCGGGGTAGGTCTTCACGCCCCACTCGACGAAGTCGGCCAGGCTTTCCGGGTCGCCCATGTTGACCTCGCCCAGGTCCGCCAGGGCGGCCGACTCGTCGGGCTCCATGCCGCGCTCGACCCGGAAGCGCTTGGTGCCCTCCCAGTCGCCGGCGCTGGTGTCGTCCCAGAACTCGGGCGAGCTGATCCGGTCGAGCTGCACCACGATGTTGAGCTGGTCGCTGGAGCCGACCTCGGCCATCTCGCGGAAGTCGATCAGGGCGTCGGGCTCGAGGTTGTTGTCGCCGTCGAGGTAGACCAGCACTGTCCACTCGGCGGCGCCCGCGACTGGCTCGCGGGTGGGTAGGGGGCCGGCGGTGGGAAGGGCGGCAGGCTCCCCGCTCTCGACGGCCTCGGGGGTGGCATCGGTGGTGGCGGCGCCGCCGATCCGTGTCAGCGCGTACACCCCGCCGATCAGGCCCGTCAGCGCGACGCACATGAACAGCAGCCCCAATCCGAGGAAGATCGGCAGCCGGGAGCGCTTGGCCGGCGGGGCGGCCTGCGGCGCGGCGTAGGCCGGGGGCGGCGCGGCGTAGGCCGGGGGCGGCGCGGCCGCACCTGACGGCAGGGGCGGCAGCGGCTGCTGGCCGCCGTAAGCTGGCGGCTGCTGGCCGCCGTAAGCTGGCGGCTGCTGCGCTGCATAAATAGGAGGCGCCGCGGGGGGCGCGGGCGGGGGCGTGCCGGCGAGGAGCGTGCGGTCGACGGCGGCGGGCTGCGCGGCGTCGAAGCGGAAGGCCTCGTCGCCGATCTCGAACACGTCGCCCGGGCGCAGCCGCTGGGCCTGGACGCGCTGGCCGTTCAGCAGGGTGCCGTTGGAGCTGCCGAGGTCGGCGAGCACATAGCCGTCGCCGTCCCGGCGCACCTCGGCGTGGCGGCGCGAGGAGAGCGGGCTGGCGATCACCACCGTGTTCTCGGGGGTGCGGCCGAAGGAAAGCGGCGCCTCGCCGAGGGCGAACGAGCGCCCTGCCAGCGGGCCGCGGATGGCGACAATCTGCGGTTGCAATGGAGCCTCCTGGTGTGCGCGGTGCGGGAATGCCCTGCGAGGTGGTGTGGTGCGGCGGGGGCCGGCGGCTACGCACATCGATTGTAACAAACGGGCGCGACGGTCTTTCGCGCCGCTACATGTACGACGTGCGAGGTACGGGCGCTGGTTTCCGGCCGCAAAAACTGCGGAGGCGCGGCGCGCGAAGGGCCACCGCGCCAGGCGTCCATCTTCGCGCGCCGCGCCTCCAGGTTACAAACGATCCCCGCTATGGTATCTGGCACACGTCGCCGCCGAGCACCAGCGAAAGCGCCCCGAGCTCCTGGGCCCCGCCCGTCAGCGTGACCGGCAGCGACGGCACCGCCTGCTCGGCCAGGTAGAGCTGGCTGTAAAGCCGCGTCACCCTGTCGTCGCCGCGGAAGGCGAGAACGGCCGCGAGCTGGTAGTCGCCCGCGGGCAGCGCGCCGAAGCGGAAGCTGAGCCGGCCGGTCTCGGCGTCGCGCACGATCGGCGCGGCGTGCTCCTGGCCGGAGACGACGGAGCGCAGCCGCACTTCACCCACCGCCGGGGGCGGGAAGGGGGCGCCGGCCGGGTAGTTTGCCGCGGCCATCGCATCCTCCCACGTCGCCGAGGCGGCCGGCCGGCAGGCCGCCGATCTGGTCTGTGCCAGGATGAGGTTGAAGATCCGGTCGACGTTGCTCGTCCCGTCGGGAAAGCGCTCCACCGACCGCGCGGGGAAATAGGCCGCCGGCACACTGGCAACGCCGTTCTCCAGCCCCGTCGCCGGGAAGGTGCTCAGTGCGACGACGTACACATCCACCGGCCGGCCCGGGATGGCCATGAGCTGTTCGCGGCTCACCTTCACCGCCTGGCTGATCGGCCTGTCCCAGCCCTGGTACCGCCCGCCGCCCTCGGTCGTCTGGCAGAAGGCGTCCTCCATGACGGCGGCTCCAAGCTGTCTGCAAGGGCTCCCAAAGGGATACGTGTTGTTATCGCTCACTCCGCCGTTGAGCCCAGGCGCTGCAGGGTCGAGGAAAGTGCTCGCGACGCCGTCTGTGATAAAGACCACCCGCTCTTCGTAGTCGAACGATTGCCCGGCGGACTCGACGCTGGCGGGCGCGGCTTCGATGGCCTGGTAGGCCCGGAGCAGCCCGGCGCCCCAGTTGGTGCCGCCGTCGGTCTTGTAGGGGTCGCCGCCGAAGGCGCCGGCCTGCAGAACCGCCTCACGCAAAGCCGCCGGGTCGCTGGACCCGCCGCCGGCCGCGTCTTGCGGGAAGCGCCAGCTCCCCTGCGCGGCGTGGTTGTGCCACACAATCACCGCCTGATCCGCGGGGCGGCTCGGGTCGTAGCCGGGGTTGCCGAGCATGTTGAGCTGGCCGATGAAGCGCATCGCCGCCTGCTTTTGCACATAAACCCGCCGCTGCTCGACGATGCGATACGCGTACGAGCTGTTCGGCACGCAGCCCATCGCCGGCGTGCCAGCCGGCCCATTCGCGCACTGGACATCAGCGCCGGTTCCCGGGTCGCTGCCGATGCCGTCAAAGGTCATGTTTTGCGAGCCGCTCACATCCAGCACCAGCACGTACCGCTGCGGCTGGACGGCCGGCAGCTCGACAACCACCGTGCGGCTCAGAATCGCGTCGACAATTGTGTCGACGTTGCTGCGCCCGGTGGCCGGGTTGAGCTCCAGCCGCTCGGCGGCGTAGTAGAAGCTGGGCGCCGTTGCCACGCCGTCTTCCAGGCCCGTGGCGGGGATCGACGAAAGCGCGACCACATAGATCTCGGCGCTCAAGGCCGGGTTTGTTTTGATCCGCACGGCCTCGCCAATCATCTGGGTGATCGGCCGGTCCATGCCATGGTACCGGCCGCCGACCTCGGTGGTCTGGCAGGCCGCGCTTTCCCCGACTGCCACGCCGAGGCTGCGGCAGTAGCTCCCCGCCTGGTAGGTCGCCGAGCTGCTAGACCCGCCCCAGAGATCCGGGGCCGCCGGGTTCAAGAAGTTGTTTGAAACGCCGTCGGTGAAGAACACGACGTAGTTGCGATAGGCCAGGACGCGCCCGGCGAACGTTTCCTCCGGCGCCGCGGCGGCGAGCGCCTGGGAGGCGCGGAACAGGCCGGCGGCCCCGTTCGTGCCGCCCTCTACTTTGTACGGGTCGCCGTTGTAGGCGCCCGCTGCGAGCACAGCCTCACGCAGCGCGGCCGGGTCGCTCGCGGCCGGGTCGTCGGGGTTGGCGGGGAAGCGGGCGCTGGCCGGCACGCCGTGGTTGAACCACACGACGGCCACCTTGTCTGACGGCAGCTCCGGATTATAGCCGGGGTTGCCGGGCATGTTGAGCTGGCCGATCAGGCGCAGGGCGGCCTGCTTCTCGACATAGATCCGGCGCTCTGCCAGCACCGGCCATGCATACTGGGGGTTGCCGCAGTTTAGCGGCGTCGGCGAGCCCGCCGGGCCGTTCGTACACTGCACCACTTGGCGTGTGCGCGGGTCGACGCCCTGGCCGCCGAAGTTCATATTCTGCGAGCCGCTCACGTCGAGCACGATCAGGTAGCGGCGCGGGCCGGGGATCAAGGTGCGATAAGCGGCGGCGACGGGGCGGACTAGCACGCTTCCGCCCGGGCCGGAAAGCGCGCTGGTGCTAGTGGGCGTTGGGGATGCCGTTCCTGCCGTCGCCGTCTGCTCGGCGGCCGCCGTCGCCATTTGCGCCGCCGCCGTTTGCGTCCACTCCGCGACCGGCGTCCGGGTGATCGTGCCAGTCACCGATGGCGTCCCCGCCGCCGTCGCCGTCAGCGCCGTAGCTGTTTGGGTCAATTCGATGATCGGGGTTCCCACAGTGATTACGGTCGAGTGCGTCGGCAGGGCGGTGGCCGTCTGCGCGGCTGAGGTCATGGTCAGGGCCATCGCCGCCGTCGCGGTCAGATCAAAGCCGGGCAGCGCTGTGGTCGTGCCGGCGCGGGCCGTCTGCGTCGCCGCGATCGAGGTTCCCTCGACCCAAGGCGTCACCGTGATCGTGCCCGTGACCGAGGGCGTCCCCGCCGCCGTCGCCGTTAGCGCCGTCACGGTCAGCCCGAACGCAGTTCCAGTCTGCGCGGCGATTGCCGTGCCCGCCGCAGCGGTTTGTGTGCGGGGGATGGCCGTAGGCTCGGCCGTCAGGGTGGCGGGTATATCGGGGGTTGGCACGGGGCCGTTGGCGACAAAGGGGACGAACAGCCGGGTGCCGCCTGGCTGAGCCTGGGCGACCGCGAGTGCGGCGAGGAGGATCAAAACCAGAAAGGCCAGCCGGGCGGCGAGCGTGCGAGGCTTCATACAACGCTCCTTGAGCGGAGGGGAAACGCGAACAGGCCGCCTCAAGATAGCAAGGATTGGCTGCGCCACAAGTGCCCGAAGGGTGAAGGGCAGCCGGCGAGATACGCGAGCGCTGCTTGCAGTATAGCTTGTTCTACGGGGCTCGCCAGTAGCCTAAAGATCCTGAAACAGCATAAAGCCCGGCCGCGCGTATGGCCGGGCGCTGATCGTGGGCGGATTGAATGCGTCGCCGATTCTAGAACCCGACGTCGACGATCGTCCGTCCGGTGCGGTCCTGAAAGAAGCCGACGCCGTCCTGGATCAGGCCGACATAAAAGCCCAGGCGCGTTTCGCGCTGGAGCACGCGCACCTGGCCGACGATCTCGACCTCCTCGCCGGGCATCAGAAAATCCTCGACGCCCGGGACGGCCCACTGCTCGGGCGGTCGCGGGGAAAGGGCCCAGCGGAAGGGGTAGCGCCGCGGCCCGCCGCCGCTGTTCGCGTCCCAGTCCATCCCGACCCGCCAGAAACCGCCGGCCTGGGCGGTGTAGCGCCCGCCCTCCACCGAGGAGAAGACCTCGTCGGTGGTGTAGGTGTAGCCGCTGGGCGGGCCATACGTGCGGATGGGCACGCTGCCGGTGTTGCGGACGCGCAGGGTGACGGTGACGACCTCGCCAAGCATCACCCGCTGCGGCGCGATGTTGGCGTAGACGATGCGCGCCTCCGGCTGGCCGACGTTCTCCAGGGTCAGCTCGCCGCGCCGCTCCACCACGTTGCCCAACTCGTCCTCGGCGCGGACGGTGTAGGTGTAGGCGCCGGCCGGCAGCAGGGCGCCGTTCGGCCGCTTGCCGTTCCAGATCTCGCTTTGCTCGTAGGGGCCCTGCTCGGCCCTGGTGACGACCGGAATCGTGTCGCCGCCCGGCGCCGTCACGTCGATGCTCACCGTGGCGCTCACCGGAAGCCGGTAGGTGAACTCGGCCACGTCGTCGATCGCGTCGGCGTTCGGCGAGATCGTGTCGGGCGACACGACGAGGTTGTCGATGCTCAGGCCGGGCTGCTCGTCCCCGGCGATGGTGAGGCTGAGGCTGCGCTGCTCGCTCGCCCCCGCGTCGTCGCGGGCGGCGACCACCAGCTCGTACTGTCCGGGCGGGAGCAGGCGCCGGATCACCTCGGGGTCGTCGGTGGGCACGGTGCCGTCGAAGCGCAGGACGTACGGCTCGTCGCTCGCGGGGCGAGGCTGGCCTTCCCGCAAAGTGTAGCGCTGGCCCGCCCCGTCGAGCACATAGATGTCGACGGTGGCCGCGCGCCCGAGGCTATAGCTGACAGTCAGCGGCTGCCTGGCCGCGGCCGGGGCGTAGTCGCTCGCGCTCGCGCTCACCTCGCCCAGCAGCGGGCCACCGCCACAGGCCGTCAGCAGCAGGGCGGCCGCGGCAATGGCAACCAGGGTGGCCGCGCGCAGGGCCCGGATGGGATGGATCGTCAGATTCATAGCTCCTCCTAAAGCCGGGCCATCCTACCAGCATCCCGCCAGGGGCGCAACAGGCCGCCGCCCCCCGTCTTCGGTTGCCGGCGCACCGCCAATAGTGTTAGAATAACAATTATATCAGGGCGGGCCAGAACCCGCCTACATCTGACGGAGCCTTATGCTGACCGTTCTTTTGATCGGCATCATCAACCTGTGGCGCGGGGCGCGCAATGCCTGGCGGCGGCTGCTGCACCGCTCCCCCTACTGGGCCCGGATCGAGATCAGCGGCGCTCTGCCCGAGTTCGCCGAGCCCCCGACCCGCTGGCGCCGGCTGCTCGGCGCCCAGGAGCCGCTGAGCCTTCAGTCGCTGCGCCGGCGCCTGGAGCGCCTGGCCGACGACCCGCACGCCCGCGGCGCCCTGTTCGTATTCGACGACCTCGCAGTGGGCTGGGCCGGCGTCCAAAGTCTCCAGCAAATCCTGCGCGATCTGCGGGCGGCTGGTAAGGGCGCGGTAGCCCTGCTCCCCGCAGCCGACACGCGCAGCTACCTCGCGGCCTGCGCCGCCGACCGGATCATCATGCCGCCGACGGCCTACCTGAACATGCTCGGCGTGCGCGCCGAAGCCCAGTTCTTCGCCGACAGCCTGCGGCTCGCCGGCGTCGAGGCCGAGGTCATCGCCGTCTCCCCATACAAGAGCGGCGGCGACCAGCTGGGGAAGGCGACGATCTCGCCGGAGGCCCGCGAGCAGCTGGAGCGGCTGGTGGAGCAGCGCTACGAGCTGCTGGTGCGCGGCGTGGCCGACGCCCGCGGCATCGCCGACGAGGAGGTGCGCCGCCTGATCGACACAGGGCCGCACCTGGCCACCGCCGCCTGCGAGGCCGGCCTGATCGACGCCGCGCTCTACGAAGACGAGCTCGCCGCCACCCTCCGCGCCCCCGGCGACGCAGACGCAAAGGACGCCGAGCCGCGGCTGATAGAGTGGGGCGCCGCGGCCCGGCGCATGCCCCTGCCACTGCTACGGCGCGAGCGGCGCCACGTCGGCGTGGTCAGCGTGACGGGCGCGATCTCGGCCGGTCCCAGCCGGCGCTCGCCGCTGCCGCTCCCGATCTTCGGCGGGGCCCTGGCCGGCAGCGACAGCGTGAGCGCGGCCCTGCGTCGGGCCGAGCGCGACCGCCGGCTGGCGGCGCTGGTGCTACACGTCGACTCGCCGGGCGGCGACTCCTTCGCCTCCGACCTGATCTGGCGCGAGGTGCTGCGCGTGGCGAAGGGCCGGCCCGTGGTCGTGAGCATGGGCGACGCGGCGGCCAGCGGCGGCTACTACATCGCCGCCCCCGCCCGGGTGATCGTGGCCCAGCCCGCCACGATCACGGGGAGCATCGGCGTCTACGCGGTGCGCCCCAACATCGCCGGGTTGCTCGAAAAGGCCGAGGTGGGCACAGCCGTGATCGCCCGCGGCGCCCGCAGCGGCCTGTTCTCGCCCCTCGCCCCGCTCAACGACGAGGAGCGGGCTGCCCTCGCCCGCACCATCGGCGAAACCTACGCCGCCTTCAAGGAGCGGGTCCGCGCCGGCCGCGGCCTGAGCGAGCAGCAGCTCGAACCGATCGCCGGTGGCCGTGTCTGGACCGGGGCCGAGGCCGCTCAGATCGGCCTGGTCGACCTGCTGGGCGGCCTGCCGGCCGCTGTCGCCAAAGCCCGCGAGCTCGCCGGCCTCCCCGCCGACCCGCGCGCCCCGATCGTTCTTTACCGCGGCGGGCGCGGCCACACCCAGCCGAAGCCCTTTGCCGAGCCGCCCGACCCGCCCGCCGCCCTGGCCGCCCTTCTCGGCGACGCCCTGCGCCCGCGCATTCTGGCCGCCCTGCCCTGGGTGATCTGGGAGCGGTGAAACCGCACACTAGCGGTTAGCGCAGCCACAAGCCCCCTAATCGGCCACGGCGCCGGCTTCGCGCGGGCGGCCCTTGACGGCGCGGCCGCCGGCGAGCGAGGGCAGGATCGCAAGCAGAGCCAAACTGGCGGCCACGCGCATGGCGATGTCGAAGCCGCTGGCGAGCGCGGCGGGGGGCGCCGCGGTGATGGGGTCGACCGGGGCGCCGTTGATTGCGATCACCGCGGAGGACCAGATCGCGCCCGCAACGGCGATGCCCGCCGTCTGCCCAAGCGTGCGCATCACCGCGAGCAAGCCGCTGGCGACGCCGAGGGCCTCGCGCGGGGCATTGCCGAGCACCGTGCTGTTGTTGGGGCTTTGGAACAGGCCGACGCCCGCGCCGACCACCATCAGGCAGCCGATCAGCTGCCAGAGCGGGCTCGTCTCGCGGGTGAAGCTGACCCCGAGCAGGCCGGCGGCGATGCAGCACAGCCCGCCGACGGTCAGCACCCGCGGCCCGATCCGGTCGGACAGGCGGCCGCTGAGCGGGGAGAAGAGCGACAGCATCAGCGGCAGCGCCATCAGCGCGAGGCCAGTCGTCTGGAGGTCGAAGCGGTAGACGAGCTGGAGAAACAGCGGCACGAGCAGCAGGTTGAAGGCCAGGCCGAGGAACAGCACGAAGCCGGCGAGCAGGTTGAGCGAGAAGGCCGCGCTGCGAAACATGCGCAGGTCGATCATCGGCTGGGGCGCCCGCAGCTCCCATGCGATGAACAGCCCCCCGGCGACCAGGAACAGCGCGAGCAGGCCGAGCACCCGCGGGTCGAGCCAGCCCCAGGCCGGGCCCTCGGTGAGCGCGAGCAGCAGCCCGAAGAGCGAGGCGAGCAGCAGCAGCGCCCCACCCACGTCGAAGCTTTGGCCGCGGGCCACCGGCGGGTCGGGGGCGATGCTTTGCAGCGTCAGCCAGACGCCGACGATGCCGACGGGGATGTTGACAAAGAAGATCGACTGCCAGCCGACGTAGCGCAGCAACAGGCCGCCCAGGGCCGGCCCAATCAAAATACCGGCGGCGACAAACGAGCCGATCGCGCCCAGAGCCGTGCCGCGCTCCTTCGCGGGGAAGGCCGTGACGAGCAGGGCCGGGCCGACTGACTGGATCATCGCGGCGCCAACCGCCTGGGCCACGCGGAAGCCGATCAGGGCGCCGATGTTCCAGGCGAACCCACACAGCACCGAGGCGATGGTGAACAGCACAAAGCCGGCGGCGTAGACCCGGCGCTTGCCGAACATATCGCCCAGCCGGCCCATCAGCAGCAGCAGGCACGTGAGCGTCAGCAGGTAGGCCAGCACCACCCACTCGACCGCGCTGAGGCTGCTGTTAAACACGCCGACAAGCGTGTTGAGCGAGATATTGACGATCGAGCCGTCGATGGTGGAAAGCAACACGCCGCTGCCGACGGCCGCCAGGGCCCACCACTTCCGCGAGTTGTCGCCCACACAGGCTCCTTACGCTCGGTTGCGAAGCAGCCCGTATTGTAGCACCACGCCGGGCGACATAAAGCGAGGGCCGGCGCTTGGCGCCGGCCCTCGCGGTTCCGATGCAGGAGGACGAGTACTACGGAGGGGTCAGGCCAGAGTTGATCTGGGAGAAGACGGTGCTGACCTGGCCGCCGAGGAGGGAGAGGATGCCGATAACAACAATAGCGATGAGCACCAGGATCAGGGCGTACTCGACGAGGCCCTGGCCCTCCTCCTTGGCGAAGAAACTGCGAAGCATCGGGGTAACTCCTCTAGTGGTAGATTGCTAGGTACGACGAATGAACCGAGGACGTTAGGACTACGGAGGGGTCAGACCGGAGTTGATCTGGGAGAAGACGGTGCTGACCTGGCCACCGAGCAGCGACAGGATGCCGATAACAACAATGGCGATGAGCACCAGGATCAGGGCGTACTCGACGAGGCCCTGGCCCTCCTCCTTAGCGAAGAAGCTACGAAGCATTTGCATTCACCCCCTTTCTGTGTTGGAATGTTGGTGTAGGTGTTCCCTACGCATCGAAGTATACGATTGCCCACCCTCCCCCTCAATAGCTCCATGGTACCAAGTCTTTTGGTACTTATACCAGTACTTCTGTCATTTAGAGGCGGTTCATTCGAGATATTGATGAATGGCAATGAATGACACATTATTCATCACCACATGCACTATCATAAACAATATTATGACAAGCTATAGCAGATGATGAATAACAAAAGGGCCCGCGGCAAAAGCGGGCCCTCCGACAGCTGTTATTGCGGATTTAAGGGAGGGGGATGGTTGCGGCGACGCGGGTGCCGCGCCCGATCGCGCTCTCGATGCCGAACTCGCCGCGCAAAAGCGCCTCGACCTGCTGGCGCATGCTGGCGACACCCATGTTCTTGCGGGCGCTCTCGTTGGCCAGCGTCTCCATCACGTGGAAGCCGCTGCCATCGTCCTCGATCAGGATTTGGAGCGTGTCGGCGGAGCTGTCGAGGAGGAGGCGGATCTGGTTCGCGTTCGCGTGCTTGGCGACGTTGTTCAGCGCTTCCTGGATGAAGCGGAAGATGGTCACCTCGTAGTGGCTGGGGAGCCGCTGCTCGAGGTTCTGGATCATCAGGTTGACCTCGAGGCTGCTCTTCTCCCCGAACTGCGTGGCGTAGCGGCGCAGGGTCGGCACGAGGCCAAGGTCGTCGAGGGTCATGGGGCGCAGGTCGAAGATGAACTTGCGCGTGTCCTGGAGGGTGGCGTTGATCGCCGACTTGAGCGCGTTCAGCTCGGCGCGGGCCTGGTCGAGGTCGTGGTCGATCAGGCGCTGGCAGATCTCGGCACGCAGCACCAGGTTGCTCATCGACTGGGCCGGGCCGTCGTGCATCTGGAGGGAGATGCGCAGCCGCTCGTTCTCCTGGGACTGGATGATGTTGGCGATCATGTCCTCGGTGTCGAGGCCGTTGCCCGCCGCCTGCGCTTTGCCGCCGCCGCGCAGAACCTCCACGGCGCCGTCGAGCAGGCTGATCACGTCGCCGATCTGGCTCTGGCGTGCGCGCAGCGACTCGCGGCGAGCCTGGACCTGCTCGAGCTGGGCGCGCATGATCTGGAGCCGCATCTGCACCTCCTGGGCGGTGGTGTAGAAGTTCTTGATCTCTTCCTTGCTGTACTTGTCGAGGTTGACTTCAAGGTCGCGCACGCGGTTGGAGACGGCCAGCTCACGCTGGGCCAGCTTCTCGACCTCGACGGTGCCCTGGCGCACCAGGACCTCGACCTCCTGGGCCTCGCGGCGGGTGCGGTCCAGCTCCTCACGGTAGCCGTCGCGCGTGGATTCGAGCCGCTCGATCACATCGTCACCAGGCACGGTATCCTCCGTTATCAGGAAGCAGTGGGCGGGGGAGCAGGAGGCGGGTCGCACGTCCTCGCGTCGGCCGCGCCGCTTTGCGTCAACCAGTATCCGGACGGTCAGAAAATTATAAATGGCGTGCGAAGCGCCCGCAACCCCCGGCGGGCCGCGGCTAGATCAGCCCGAACCGCAGCTTCCACACATTGACCAGGGCCTCGAGGACGATCCGGCGCGACATTTTGGAATGGCCGACGCGGCGGTCGGGGAAGATGATCGGCACCTCGCCGATGCGGAAGCCGGCCCGCCGGACGCGGTAGGCCATCTCGATCTGGAAAGCGTAGCCGTTCGACCGCACGGCGGCGAGATCGAGGGTTTCGAGCACACGGCGGCGGTAGCAGCGGAAGCCGCCGGTGCTGTCGGCGAGGGGCAGGCCGAGGATCAGGCCGGCGTAGATATTGCCGCCGCGGCTGATCAGGCGCCGGCCGAAGCCCCAGTCGGCGGTGCCGCCGCCACGCACATAGCGCGAGCCGATCACAAGGTCATAACGCTCCTCGGCGGCGCGGAGCAGCGCGGGCAGGTAGCTAGGGTCGTGCGAAAAGTCCGCGTCCATCTCGAAGATGAACTGGGCGCCCTCGGCGAGGGCCCGGCGAAAGCCGGTGATGTAGGCGCTGCCGAGGCCGAGCTTGCCGGAGCGGGACAGCAGGCCGACGCGCGGCTCGTCGCGGGCCATGGCGTCAACCACGGCGCCGGTGCCATCCGGGGAGGCGTCGTCGACCACGAGCACCCGGAACCGTGGAAGCGCAACGATTTGGCCGATAAGCTGACTGATGTTTTCCACCTCGTTGTACGTGGGCACGACAACGCAGCAGTCGGCGGTGGCCAGTGCGCCAGGCGGATTCGGGGGCGTGTTCATCAACGAGGAGTGTACCATACCATCTTCCCGGTGTGCCGTAATCGTCGCGTGCTATTATAACGGGCGCCGATTACCGGCCCCTGCCGGCGTTCAAACGCGGAGGACTCCTTGGCCCAATCGATCAGCGAGCGACAGGCGGCCCCCCGCGCGCTACCGGTCGTGCGCCTGGAGCATCTGTGGGCGTTGCTCGCAGTCTGCACCATGGCCGCGTTTATCAGCATGCAGCCGACCGCGCCGAACGACTTCTGGTGGCACCTGAAGGCGGGCCAGCTGATTGCCACTTCCGGCCTGCCGACCACGAATTTGTTCGCCTGGACGCTCCCGGCCGACCACCCCTACGTTTATCAAAGCTGGCTCGGCGAGCTGCTGTTCTACTGGATCTACCAGCTCGGCGGCCTGCAACTGGTAGTCTTTACGCGCAACCTGCTCGGCATGCTCGCCTTCGGGATGGTGGCCTGGGAAACACAGCAGCGCACCGGCTCCTGGCGCTGGGGCGCGGCGGCCACCGCCCTCGCGGCCGCGATGACGATCAACAACTTGACCACGCGGACGCAAAATTGGTCGTGGCTGCCCTTTATGGCCACGTTCATGCTGCTGAGCCGCTACGCCGAGGGGCGGCTGCGGGCGCGCTGGCTGGCGGCCCTGCCCCTGATCATGGTGTTCTGGGTGAACGCCCACGGCGGCTTCGTGCTCGGCATCCTCGTGGCGGGGGCGTTTGCGGCCGGCGAAACTCTGCGCCGCCTGTTCAAGCAGCCGCGCGCCCTCGGCTGGATGGAGCTTCAGCCGCTGTACGCCGCGGCGGGAGGAATGGCCGCCGCGACAATCGTCAACCCGCTCGGAGTCGGCGTGTTCGGCTACGTGCGGACGCTGCTGAACGACAGCTCGAGCCAGAGCTTTATCAACGAGTGGCAGACGCCAAACCCGCGCGACTTGGCCGGGGCCTTTTTCTACCTGGGCGTGCTGGCCCTGCTGGCCGCCTTCGCTTTCCAGCGCCGCCGGCCGACCTTCACCGACGTGGTTCTGGCCTGCGGGCTGGCCTGGCAGGCGTTCGTCGGCGTGCGCTACGTGGTCTGGTTCGGGATGGCGGCAATGCCGATCGCGGCCCAGGCTTTGGCGGCGCGCCCGGTCTTCAGCCTGGGGGCCGAGCGGCCGGCGGGCGGCCGCGAACGCGGGGGCGGGGCGGCGGCGAACCTGATGGCGGCCGGGCTGCTGCTCATGGTGGTCGCCTCGGTCCAGCCCTGGGTGAAGCCACTGCTGCCATTCCCGACTTACTATCGGGCGCAGTTCGTCGACGTGCCGGGCGCGCCGCAGCTGTTCAGCGCGGCGACACCCGTGGGCGCGGTGGAACACCTGCGGGCCGAGCCGTGCGCGGGGCCGATCTTCAACGAGATGGGGTACGGCTCTTATATGGCGTGGGCGCTGTACCCGCGGGCGCAGTCGTTCATCGACCCGCGGGTCGAGCTATTCCCGCGCGAGCTCTGGGTCGACTATATCGCCCTGCACAACGGGAGCAACGTCGCCGCGCTGCTGGGCCGGTACGGGGTCGCGTGCGTCCTGCTCGACGCGCCGACCCAGCCGAAGCTGGCGGCGGCGATGGCCGGGCTGCCGGGCTGGCAGCGCAGCTTCGCCGACGGGCGGAGCGAGGTGTGGCGGCGACAGTAGCCCCGGCGCCGGATTGCCGCACAGCCGCAGAGGGCGCAGAGGTTTGAAGGGGCGGCGCGCAGCAACCGTGGTCGCCACCCCGGAGCACAGACTGCTATGCTGAACAGCTCATCGCAGCGGACGAGCGTCACCGGAGGGTCGCTGGGAGAGCGGCTGCGCCGGCTAAGGCTGGACGACGTCTGGGTGGCGGTGGCGCTGGTGCTGGTGGCGCTGCGCGCCCTGCTGACGCCCGTTCCCCCGTACGATTTCTGGTGGCACATGGCCACCGGCCGCCTGATCGCTGCGACGGGCCGCATCCCCACGGTCGACGGCTTTTCGTACACTCGCGCCGGCGAGCCGTTCTTCAACCAGAGCTGGCTGGCCCAACTGCTGATGTACGGCCTGCACACGCTGGGCGGCGTGCCGCTGCTGATCGCCTTCCAGGCTCTGCTGCTGGCGGGGACTTACGGCCTGTTGCTGCGGCTGTGCATCCGGCGCACCGGCGCCGTCCGGCTCAGCGCCGGCTTTCTCATGCTCGCCACCATGCCGGCCTCGTTCGACAACTGGATGGTGCGGCCCCAGACGTACGCGTTGCCGCTGTTCGTCGCGTACCTGTATGTGCTGGAGCGCTGGCGAGCCGACGGCGGGGGCGACGGGCTCTGGCGGCGCTGGCGGCGGACAGGGCTATGGCTCCTGCCGGCGCTGGGCGCGGCGTGGGTCAACCTCCATGGCTCGTTCGTGCTCGGCGGCGCGCTGGTAGGGCTGACCTTTCTCGGCGAGGCGCTGGGGCGCTGGTGGGAGGGCAGGGCCGCGGGGCCGGCCGGCCGCACGATCGCCCGCCCCCCGCTCACCGACCTACTGCTTGCCGGGGCGCTTGTGGGAGGCTCGTGGCTGCTCAACCCTGGCGGCCCCATGGTGATCGGCTATGTGCGCGGCCTGCTCGGCAGCTCGGCGGTGACGCGCCTCGTCACCGAGTGGTCCCCGCCGACGATCCGCGAGCCGAACAGCCTGATCTTCTTTCTGTTCGTCACCGCGGGGATGGCGATCCTGGCCTACAGCCGGCGCCGGCCGCCGCCGAGCGAGATGCTTGTGGCGGGGGCGCTGCTCTGGCTCAGCCTGAGCGCGGTGCGCAACATCATTTGGTTCGTCGCCGCCGCGACGCCGCTGCTGGTGGCGCAGCTCGCGGCGTGGCGCGAGCCGCCGGCCCCGCGGCGGGCCCCCTTCCAGGGCCTGCCCGCGGTGAATGGGGCCCTGGTCGGCGTCTTCGGGCTGCTGCTGCTGATCGCGCTCCCCTGGGTGAAGCCGGCGCTCAACCTGCCGCCGCAGGTCGGCGCGCTGCTGGACGCCGATACGCCGGTAGCGGCCGTCGAGCGACTCCGGGCCGACCCGGACCGGCCGGAGCGCCTGTTCCACGAGCTGGGCTACGGTAGCTACCTGATCTGGTCCGCGCCCGAGCAGCCGGTCTGGATCGACCCGCGGATCGAGCTGTACCCGTTCGACCAGTGGCGCGACTACCAGCGCCTTTCGGCCGGCGAGGACGTGGACACGATCCTCGCGCGCTACGGCGTGGACGGGCTACTGGTCAGCCTGGAGAAGCAGCCGGCCCTGGCAGACTACGCCCGCGCCCGCCCCGAGCAGTGGGAGCTACGCTACGAGGACATGCACAGCGCATACTTCGTGCGGCGCGGGGCGTAAGTTTTCCGCAAAGGCGTAGAGGGCGCGGAGGTTTTTAGCGTCGCTCACAGAACAAGCCGTACCGCCTCGACCGGGACAGGCCCGGCCGAAGCGGTACGGCTTTGTGACGACCCAATCCGACTTTCTGCGCCTTGGCGCCGCTGGGATGGCCCTTAATTGCGCGGGGCGATCACGCGGACGCCGGCCGGCGGGGTGACGCCGGGGCCGTAGACGTAGAAATCCTCCCAGGGGGTGTACTTGGTGAGGTAGGTGTTGCGCTGGGTGGTGCCATTGGCCCGGGTGATGATGCGGGTGTAGCTGACGTCGACGCCGGAGCGGCCGTGGACGAGCTGGCGGACGGCGCCGCGGGGCATGCTGCGGTCGAGCTGCCAGACCGGGGTGCCGGGCTTCGTCCAGTTCTGGGTGAAGGGGCCCTCGTAGCGAACGCGGCGGCCGTCGCTGCTGCCGTAGACCTGGAAGGTGAGCCGGCCGGCGGCGACGTCGGTGATGCCGACGATGTAGACGGGGCCGGGGCTGTCGTTGCGCCAACGGAAGTCGACACTAGGGGTGAAGACGGTGGCGTCGAAGCCGAGGATGTTTTCGTAGAAGTTGACGATGTGGCTGTGGCCGACGCGGCGGGTGACCTGGAGGCCGGCGTTGGAGACGGCGCGGAACAGGGTGGTGGAGACCTGGCATAGGCCGCCGCCGATCACGCGCTCAAGGCGGCCGCCGACGATAGCGTAGCCGTCGACAAAACCGTTGGCCTCCGAGAAGTCGCCGAGGGCGACAAAGGAGAACTCCGCGCCGGAGGGCACCACATAGCCGTTCGCCATCGCCGTGGCGCGCGAAATGTTGGTGACGCGCTCGCGGGAGGAGCTGCTGAAGCCGGTGGAGGCCTCGCCGAGCAGGGAGATCGCGGCAACGGGGGCCATCGCGGCGAGGGCGACCGGGTCGCGCTCGATCAGCTGGCGGCCCAGGGGGGCGAGCTGCACCTCGTCCGGCGTGCCGGCCTTGTCGGGGTGGTACTCGAAGCGGGCGCGCTCGAAGTACTGGACGAGGTACTGGGCGCCGTCGGCGGCCGGCTCGTAGAACTCCTCGGAGATCGGGAAGCCGAAGGCGTTGAGGCCGCCGCGCGTCTGCCAGGCCCAGCGGAACGCGCCGCCGAGGGTGTGGCCGGACTCGGGGAAGAAGTCGCGCCCCGGTTCGGGCGAGGCGGCGAGCCACTGGAACGGAGGCTCGGCCTGGCGGCCTTCGGTGATGATGGCGCCGGCGCGGGTGACGACGATGCGCTGCCCGGCGGGGGCGGCGGCGTTGTACTCGAGGCGGGCGCGCTCGAAGTACTGGACCTGGCGGCCATCGGCGCCGACGATCAGCTCGGTGAGCGGGAACCCGAAGGTGGCGACGCCGCCGTTGACGTCGAAGAACGCCTTCACCAGCCAGCCGACGTTGTGCCCCGTCTCGGGGAAGTAGGCGAAGGCGGTGGGCTGGGCGGCCGGGGCGGCGGCGGTGGGCGCGGGGGACACGACCGTCGTGATCAGCAGGGCAGCGAGTGCCAGAAGCAGGAGCGCGCGACGCATAGGGTTTCCTCGGGGCCAGGTCCGGTGGACGGGCGGTTTTTGCCGCCCTAGTATAGCACGCGCGGGCTGCAATGTAACGGCCAGGGGGCGATTCTGGTATACTAAGATCTGTCAGCTATCTATTCGCCGCATCGACGCCCCTCAGGCACCAATGCGGCGGGAGGACGGGGCACGCCCCCTCACAGCTATGGAACTGCGACATCTGCGCTACTTCGAGGCGGTCGCCCGGCACTCCCACGTGACGCGGGCGGCGGCCGAGCTGCATATCGCCCAGCCGGCGCTCAGCAAGCAGATCAGCCAGCTCGAACAGGAGCTCGGCGTAGCCCTGTTCGACCGGGTGGGCCGCAACGTGCGCCTGACCGAGGCCGGCGAAGCGCTGCTGCCCCACGCCCGGGCCGTGATGGCCCAGGTCGAGGCCGGCCGGGCGGAGATGGCCGAGCGGATCGGGCTGCGCCGCGGCCGGGCCAGCGTCGGCACCCCGCCGACGGTTGGCACGCGGCTGCTGCCGGGCGTGCTGGCCGCCTTCAACCGGCGCTACCCCGGGATCGAGCTGCGCCTGCGCGAGGCCGGCGTTCAAACTCTGCTCGACCTGCTGGAGACGGGGCTGACCGACGTGGCGGTGGTGACGCTGCCCGTCGACGACGAGCACCTGACGGTGATGCCGCTCTTCACCGAGGAGATGGTGCTCGCCGTGCGGCCCGACCACCCGCTGGCGGGGCGGGGCGAGGTGTCGCTGGCGGAGCTGCGCGACGAGGCGTGGGTACTGTCGCCGGAGAACTACGAGCTGCGCGAGGCGACGCTGAGCGCCTGCCAGGCCGCCGGCTTTTCCCCGCGCGTCGTGCTCGACGGCGGCGAGACGGACACACTGGTCCACTTCGTCGCCGCGGGGATCGGCGTGGCCCTGCTGCCGCGGCTCGCCGTCCACGGCGACAGCACGGTGGCGACCCTGCGCGTGAGCGACCAGCAGCTCGAGCGCTCGCTCGGCCTGGTCTGGCGCGGCGACCGGGTGGCCTCGCCGGCGGCGCGGGCGCTGCGCGAGTTCCTGGTGGAGGAGCTCAGGCGCGGGTAGCGCTACTCCTCCACCCGCTCCAGCTTGGCGAAGCTGGCGAGCAGGCGGCGCTCGCGGTCGGCGAAGCTGACCGTCACCTCCTCGTCGCCGTCGACCAAGCGGCTGCCCATCACCACGCCCTCGCCGAAGGTGCCGTGGCGCACGCGCTGCCCCGCGAAGAAGGTGACTTCGGTGGGGCCGGCCGGCCTACCGCGCTCGCGCCCGCCCGCCGCCCCGCGCCCCGACGAGCCCCAGCTCGCCCCGCTCGATGAGCCCCAGCTGGAGGCGCCGGACGCGCGGCCGCCGCTCTTTGGCGAGGAGCCGCCGCGGCCGCCGAAGAGCGGCGAGTCAGGGGCGATCACGGCGGTGCCGCGCTTCTTCGGCTGCTTCAGCAGCTCCCTGGGGATGTCGGCGAGGAAGCGCGACGGCGTGGTGACGTTGGTGCGGCCATAGCTGGTGCGCCGGAAGGCGTAGCACAGGTACAGCCGCTGGCGCGCCCGCGTCACCCCGACGTAGAGCAGGCGGCGCTCCTCCTCGACCTTTTCGCGGTCGTCGCTGGAGCGGCTGTGGGGCAGCAGGCCCTCCTCCAGGCCGATCAGGAAGACCACCGGGTACTCCAGGCCCTTGGCCTGGTGCAGCGTGATGCAGGTGACGGCGTCGGCCTGGGGATCCATGTTGTCGACGTCGGCGATCAGGGCGACCTGCTCGAGGTAGGCGCCGAGCTGCTCCTCGACGGGCAGGTTGACAAAGTCGAGAGCCTTGTTGCCGAGCTCGAGCACGTTGCTCCAGCGGTCCTCGCCCTCGTCGGGGCCGTGCTCGCGTACCAGGGCCTCGCGCACGTCGAGGCGGTCCACGATCCGGCCGATCAGGTCGGCCAGGGGCAGCTCGCGCCGGGCGGCGATCAGCTCCTCGGCGATGGCGAGAAAGGCGAGCAGGGCGCCGCGGGTGCGCGCGTTGAAGGGCGCGCGGGCGGCGCTTTCCTCGTCGGCCAGCTCGCGGAGGGCCTGGAAGATCGGGACGCCGAGCTCGTTGGCCCAGCGGATCAGCTCGGCCTCGGTGCGCTCGCCGATGCCGCGGCCGGGCCAGTTGATCACGCGCAGCAGGCTGACGCTGTCGAAGGGGTTGGCGGCGAGCCGCAGGTAGGCCAGGACGTCCTTGACCTCCTTGCGGTCGTAGAAGCGGGTGCCGCCGACGATCTGGAGCGGGATGCCGCGGGCCTCCAGCGCCTCCTCGAGCGCGCGGCTCTGGGCGTTGATCCGGTACATCACGGCGAAGTCGCGGCGGCGCAGCCCGCCCGCGGCGGCGAGGCGGGCGATCTCGTCGGCGACGAAGTTGGCCTCCTCGTTCTGGTCGTAGCCCTCGTGGAGCGACACCTGGAGCCCCTCGCCGTTCTCCGTCCACAGCTTCTTGACGTGCTTGCGCTTGCCGGCGCCGTTGATCACCGCCTGGGCGATATCGAGGATGGCCTGGGTCGAGCGGTAGTTCTGCTCCAGCAGGAGCACCTTGGCGTCGGGGTAGTCCTGCTCGAACTGCAGGATGTTGCGGATGTCGGCGCCCCTCCATCCGTACACCGACTGATCATCGTCGCCCACGGCGAACAGGTTGCGCCGGCCGGCGGCGAGCTGCTTGACGAGGACGTACTGGCAGCGGTTGGTGTCCTGGTACTCGTCGACGAGCAGGTAGGCGTAGCGCTGGTGGTACTTCTCCAGCACTTCGGGGTGCTCGTCGAACAGGCGCACCGTCTCGACGAGCAGGTCGTCGAAGTCGAGGGCGTTGCTTTCGCGCAGGAGCCGCTGGTAGCGCTCGTAGCAGCGGGCGACGATCTCGTCATAGTAGGTGCGGTTGAGGCGGGCGTACTCCTCGGGGCCGACGAGCTCGTTCTTGGCGCTGGAGATGCGGCCGTGGATGGCCCGCGGCGGGTACTGCTTTTCGTCGAGGTTGAGGTCTTTGAGCACCCGGCGCATCAGGCGGTCCTGGTCGTCGGAGTCATAGATCGCGAAGTCGCGCTCGCGACCGAGGTGGACGATGTCGCGGCGCAAGAAGCGGGCGCACAGGCTGTGGAAGGTGCCGACGGTGAGGGCGTGGGCGTCGGCGGGGCCGATCAGCGCTTCCAGGCGCTCCTTCATCTCGCGGGCGGCCTTGTTGGTGAAGGTGACGGCGAGGATGTTGTACGGGTCGACGCCGACCGTTTTGATCAGGTAGGCGATGCGGTGGGTGAGCACGCGCGTCTTGCCGCTGCCCGGCCCGGCGAGCACCAGCACCGGGCCGGCGATCGCCTCGACCGCGCGGCGCTGGGCCGGATTCAGCCCCTTGAGAAGTTCGGACATCGCGTGCTCCCCCGTGCCGTCGTCGGTCGATACAAAGGTTAGCAGGGGTGAAACCTGCTTCTCATGCGGGCGGCGGTCACGCCGCACCTCAGCTCAAATGGTAGATGCAGGCGCCCTCGCTGTCAAGGCGCCCGTAGAACAGCCGTGCGACGGCGGCTGTCGATTGTACCGCTGGGGGGAGGGGGAGGATTCGCGGGGCGGGCGGGGCGAAGATCGGCCGGAGGTCGATGCGCGGGCCTGCCCGATCCGGGTATACTCAGGGTGCGGCGACAGCGGAGCAAGGAATGGAGCGCGGAGGCGAGGATGGCCAGCTACTACGACTGCATCACCCCGGAGCAGGCGGCGCTGATCGAGCGGGCGCCGCTCTTTTTTATCGCCACGGCCGACCCGGAGCTCGGCCCGGGCCCCCACGAGGTCGGCCCGATCAACCTGTCGCCCCGAGGCGGCGTGCCGCTCCAGATCATCACGCCGTCGCGGGTGGCCTTTCTGGACTACAAGGGCAGCGGTGATGAGACGGGGCGCCACGCGCGGGCGGGCAGCCCGATCACGGTGATGGTCTGCTCGTTCGAGGCCGAGGAGGCGGCGATCGTGCGGCTGTACGGGCGGGCGCGCGTCGAGCCGCTCGAAGGGTCGCCGCTGGCCGAGCGGCTGCTGGCCCGGCCGGCGGAGCAGCTGCGGCTGCCGCTGCGCCAGGTGGTCGACATCAGCGTGGAGCGCACCGCGACGAGCTGCGGCTACGGCGTGCCGATCATGGAGCTCGTGCGCCAGCGCGCCGTGTCGGACCGCGGGCGCCGCTACAAGGAGGCGAGGTAGGCGTATGCTGACCCCCACCCAGCTGCTCGGCCGGCTCGACGCGATCGGGGCGGCCCTCGCCGCGGACGGGCGGGCCCTAGCCCTGATCGGCCTCGGCTCGGCCGGCGCCGAGACCGACCGACTCGACGAGCACTCCGACCTGGACTTCTTCGTCGTCGTCGAGCCGGGCGCCCGCGACGCCTTGCTGGACGACCTCGGCTGGTGCGCGGCGGCGCACCCGGTGGCCTACGCCTTCCGCAACACCGCCGACGGCTACAAGCTGCTGTTCGCCGACGGGATCTTCTGCGAGTTCGCCGTCTTCGAGCCGGCGGCCCTGGCCGCGGCGGCCTTCGCCGCCCCTCGGATCGTGTGGCGGCGCGACGACTTCGACCCTTCTCTGGCCACGGCCTCCGCCGTGGCCGGCCCGCCCACCCCGCCGCCCGCGGAGTGGCTTGCCGGCGAGGCGCTGACCAACCTGTTCGTCGGGCTCGGGCGGGAGCGGCGCGGCGAGCGGCTTTCGGCCACCCGCTTCATCCAGGGCTACGCCGTCGACCGGCTGATCGACCTGGCGCCGCAGCTGGAGCCGCCCCAGGCCGCGCATCGTGACCCATTCGCCGGGGAGCGCCGCGTCGAGGCGCGCCTCCCCGGCCTGGCGGAGCGGCTGCCCGCGTTTGTGCAGGGCTACGGCCGTAACGTCGAGTCGGCGCGGGCCATCCTCGCCTTTCTGGAGGAGCACGTCCCCGTCGACCCGGCGATCGCCGGCGCGATCCGCGCCCTCTGCGACGAAGGCTGACCCAGGGGCGCGGCTGTGCTACGATACCGCACGTAGACCGCGTTCGACACGGAGAGGAGCGAGAGATGGCGAGCGAGAGCACCGCGATGGAGATACGCGACAACCCGGAGGAGCGCCGCTACGAGGCCCACGTCGAGGGCCGGCTGGCGAAGATCGACTACTGGCTCGGCGACGGATCGATCAACATGGTACACACCGAGGTGCCCGAGGAGCTGGAGGGCCACGGCGTCGGCAGCCGGCTGGTGAAGTTCGCCCTCGACGACGCGCGGGACCGGGGGCTCCAGGTGATCCCAAGCTGCCCGTTCGTGGCCGCCTACATCGAGCGCCACCAGGAGTACCAGGCGCTCGTGCGGCAGCGCGAGGAGGGCTAAGGCGCCGCCGCCCAGGGAGCGAGGATCGGCCGTGAAAGGTCGGCGCGGCCTTAGCAGCGCAGGATGTCGGGCTCGCAGGCCAGCTTGTGGCGCGCGTACACCGTGATGCCGACGAGCGCGCCGTTGAAGACCAGCCCGATCAGCAGGACGATGTGGCCCGGCAGCGGCCCGACCTGGGCCCGCTCCAGGAACTGCGCGAGGCTGGCCAGGGGCTCGGGGTGGAGCCCGATCTTGACAAACCAGATCAGCAGGTTCGCCAGGTACAGCCACAGGTAGTTGCGCCACAGCCGCCAGCCGACGGCCTCGACAAAGGAGATGTGATACTGCGGCCCGCGCATGTCGTCGGCCAGCTCCTTCTGCCAGCCGGGCTGCTCCTGGGGCGCGGCCGGGTCGAGCAGCGCGGCGTAGTAGGCGCGCTCGATCAGGTGCACCCGGTGCTGCCAAAGGTCGTAGTGGCGGTAGCGCCGAGCCTCGAAGAAGAGGAAAAAGGTCATCAGCACGGAGCTGAGCAGGATCACGACGTGGCGCTGCGGCTGCGGGTCGCCGAGGGCGAAGGTCATGCCGGCGCCGGTGGTGACGACGGCCCAGTTCGTGGTCACGTCGAGCCGGCCGCGCCAGCTCACGGCCCGGCCGACCTCGGCGCGGTACAGGTGCACGAGGGCCGTGGTCATCTCGCCCGACGAGAGCGGGCGCGGCGCGGGGTGGCCGTTGCTCGGGCCCGGCTCGCCGGACGGCTTCGCAGTCTGGTAGTCGGTCATCGTCGCCTCCCCGTAGAGCACGCCGTGATAGCCACGAGTGACAAGCAGCAATCGCCATACCGCGCCGCATGCCAGGGGCGGCCGGCGTGCGAGCCAGGATAGCTGGCGCGACAGCGGATGGCGAACACCAGGAACCGTGGCTCGTGCGCGGGCGGCGGGGAGGAGGGGCGATGACGGACCCGGTGACGACGATCTTGCGGGATTACCCTGCGGTGGTGCTGGACGGGGCCCTGGCGACGGAGCTGGAGCGGCGGGGCTGCGACCTGGACGACCCGCTGTGGTCGGCCAAGCTGCTGATCGAGCGGCCCGAGCTGATCCGCCAGCTTCACGCCGACTACTTTGTGGCGGGCGCCGACTGCGCGATCAGCGCGAGCTACCAGGCCAGCTTCGCCGGATTCGCCCGACGCGGGATCGGGGAGACCGAGGCGGCCGAGCTGATGGCCCGCTCGGTGCGGCTGGCGGCCGAGGCGCGCGACGGTTTCTGGGCCGACGCCGGCGGGGGCGGGGGGCGGCCGCGCCCCTTCGTGGCGGCCTCGGTGGGACCGTACGGCGCGATCCTTCATGACGGCTCTGAGTACCGGGGCGACTACGGGCTGAGCGAGGCCGCGCTGGCCGACTTCCATCGGCCGCGCATCGCCGTATTGCTTGCGGCGGGGGCCGACCTGCTCGCCTGCGAGACGATCCCATGCCTGGCCGAGGCCCGCGCGCTGCTGCGGCTGCTCGGCGAGTTTCCCGCGGCGCGGGCCTGGGTCAGCTTCAGCGCGCGGGACGAGGCGCACACCGCACAGGGCGAGCCGCTCGCCGCCTGCCTGGCCGAGGTCGGCGCCCACCCGCAGGTGGTGGCGGTGGGTGTGAACTGCACGGCGCCGCGCTTCATCCCGGCGATCGTCGCCGCGGCGCGGGCCGCCACCGACAGGCCGATCGTGGTCTACCCCAACTCTGGCGAGCGCTTCGAGGCGGCGACAAACAGCTGGGCGGGTGAGGCGGCCTGCGACGCCTTCGCGTCCGACGCGCGGGCCTGGTACGTCGCCGGCGCCCGCCTGATCGGCGGCTGCTGCCGCACCACGCCCGAGCACATCCGCGAGCTCGCGGCGTGGGTGCGGGAGATGCCGGGGCCGGGAGGAGCGGATAGGGGTGGTCCAGCGACGGCCGGCGACTTAATCTTGCGCTAACAGGCGATTAACGCCACTCTAACCTTGCGAGCCTATACTCACAGAACCGGCGAGCGCTTGCGGTGGCCCTCGCCACGTCTCAGACAAGATCCACCAATATACACCGCGCCCCACCCTTTTCCCGGCTGCCTGCATCAGGCGGCCGTTTTTGATCCTCGGCGCCTCAGCGGGCGGGCCCGGCGACGACGATCATGCGCGGGCTGCCGGTGGCATACTCTTCGAGATCGTAACTGCCGTAGACGGCGCGCGTGCTGAAGCCGGCGCGGGCGAGCAGGTGCTCGACCTCGAAGCGGTAGAACCAGCGCATCGCGAAACGCATAGTGCGCCGGGTCAGGGTCCCCGCCGCGTCCGTCTCGTCGTACAGGTAGGTGACCCGGCTGAGCTGGGCGGCGGCGTCGCTGTCGATGGCGATGAACTTTTGGACGTGGCGGCCGTCGAGATCGTACTCGCGGTCGAGGACGAGCCGGTTGTCCTCGCGGGCGATCTCGGTGGGGTCGGGGTTGAACAGGTCGAGCACCAGCAGGCCGCGGCGGGCGAGCGCGCGGCGGACGTTGCCGAGGGCGGCCAGCTGGTCGCGCACCTCCTCCAGGTGCATGAACGAGTTGACGGCGACGAAGGCCATGGCGAAGGCCCCCGCCGGGAGCTGGACGTCGCGCACGTCGCCCTCCAGGAGCGAAACGCTGTCGAGCAGCCCGGCGGCCTGGAGCCGCTCGCGGGCGATGGCGAGCATGGCGGGGGAGATGTCGACGCCGGTGATCTGGTAGCCGGCCTCGGCGAGGGGGACAAGCACGCGGCCGGTGCCGCACATCAGCTCCAGAATGGGGCCGCCGGTGCGGCGGGCCATCTCGCGCAGGAAGGGCACATCCTCCTGGTAGTCGCGGAAGTCGGCGTCGTAGAAGCGGGCGAAAGGGTCGTAGGTGTTCATAGCGGGAGACAGGAGGCAGGGGTCAGGCCCGCCGCGCTCTGGGGCCGGCTACGGCAGCGAGCCGGCGAGAAAGAACAGGACGAGCAGGAAGGCCCCGAGGGCCAGCAGGCCCACGATCCCGAAGGTGAGCACGCGCGGGTCGATGATCGGCTCAAAGCGCGGAGGGCCGGGCAGCGGCGACGGCCCGTCGGGGAAGCGCATGGCCGGGCCGGTGGTGGGTCCGGGCGGGAGCCGGGGTGGGGGCGTGGAGCGCGGGGCTGGTGGTGCGGCCGGGCGCGGAGGCGCGATCGGGCGGGGCGGGGCGCTCGACGTGGGGGGCGGCGCGGGCAGGCGAGTGTCGCCAGCGCCCCGCGACCGCCCAAGGGCGCGCAGGGCCGGGGCGAGCACGGCCGAAAGCACGTACAAGCCGATCATGCCGGCGATGATCGTGCCGGGCGCGACGGTGATGCCCAAGTTCTGGGCGAGCCAGTTCGACAAGGGCCCGGCCAGGCGCGGGGCGAAGATGATCAGCGCGAAGAGCAGCCATCCAAAGGCGCCCGAGCCGCGGCGGCGGCTCTGCTCCATACTGTTATCCTTTCTCGGCGGCCCGCTGCCGGGTAGCGGGAAGGGGGGGCGGCCGGCGTGTTATGCTGGCTACCCCGGGTAGGCGCGTACGATCAGGCGGTGGGTGTAGACCCCGATCGGCACGCAGGTGATTAGCGTCAGCACCTCGTCGTCCGTCGGCGCCATCACCCAGGTTTCCTCGGGGAGCAGGGTCAGCACCTCACGAACGAGATAGCGGCGCTCGGCGCCGCCGGCCGCGACAAAGATCGCGTCGCCCGCCTGAATGTCAGGCAGCTTGTTGAAGATGATTCCGCGGTAGCCGACGTGGCCGGCGATCACGATGTTGCCGGGGGTGCCGGGGTAGCCGGCGATCGGCCAGTAGTGGGCGGCGGTGTAGCGCGGCACGTCCCACTCCCCGAGCGAGAAGCCCGCGCTGACGACGGCGGTGTCGACGCCGACCCGCGGCGCGCGCAGGTGGGTGGGGCGCAGCGCCTCCCACGCCCGATCGGGCGAGGCGACGGGTGCGAGGGCCCAGTCGGGCGCGCCGCGCTCGGCGAGGAGCTGGCGGCCGAGGTGGCCGAGCTGGACCTGGTGGCGGGCCGGGCTTTCGGGGTGGTGCTCGAAGCGGGCCCGCTCGAAGTACTGCACCCGGTAGCTGCGGCCGTCCTGCTCGTTGATCTCGTCGAAGGGCTCGGAGATCGGGTAGCCAAAGGTGGGCAGGCCGCCGTTGCGCTGCCAGAAGGCCAGGAAGGGGCCCGCGAGGGTGTGGCCGGTGGTGGGAAAGAAGGTCGCCCCCGCGGGCGCGCCCCCCACCGGGGCGAAGGCGGGGTTAGCGGCGCGGCGCTCGGCGGCCCAGCGCCCGAGGTGGCCCGCCTGGGCCAGCGCCAGGTTGCCGTGCCACTCCAGGCGGGCCCGCTCGAAGTACTGCACGGGGCGCCCGTCCTCGACGAACACCTCGGTGAGCGGGAGGCCGAAGATCGGCAGGCCGCCCTGGCGGTCGTAGAACTCGCGGAAGGCGTACCCGAGCGTGTGGCCCGTCTCCGCGAACAGCACCGGCGTGCCGGCGGCGGTGTTTGCGGCCGCCGGAGCGGCGGGGGCGCTGAGAGCTGCAATCGCCAGGATCGCCAGCAGGCAGAGAAGGCGGCGCACGGGTTTCTCCTGATAACGGCCGGCGGCCGGGCGCACCGTTCCGGTGCCGAGCAGAGGCAGCGACGTGTGACCCAATTGTACCACGCCGCGCCGCGCCGAGCCCGGCCTCTCCTCCCGTCAAGGCATCACCACCACGACATCCGGCACCGTCAGGCCGTCCTCGTCCACCAGCATCAAGTGCAGGAACCAGCGCCACGGGATCTCCGTGCCTTTGTGGTCGCAGACGACGAGCAGGTGGTTGTCGCCGGCGCGGAGGCGCATAGGCGCGCTGCGCGACCAGTCGGAATTTTGCCTCAGCATGTCGTTCTCGGCCTGGTGCTCGATCGGCAGGGGCGCGCCGTTGAGCACGAGCTGGAGCGGCCGGTAGGCCTGCGTCGCCACCCGGGCCACACGATCGTCGGGGCTGCGCAGCGTGACGGCCACGAAGGCGACCATGTCGGCGTCGCCCTGGGCGCGGGCCGTCAGCGGGACGTTGTAGCGCTCGGTGAGGTTCTGGAACTCGCCGTGGGCCGGCGTGTGGAGGAAGGGCTCCCAGGGCAGCTCGGGCTGCGGCGCCCCCGCCGCGTCGATCACCTCGGATAGGGGGGGCGCCCCATCCGCCGTGTGCGCGAGCAGGCGGCCCACGCCGACGGTCGGGAACAAGCTCTGGCTGCGAAAATGCTGCTCCAGCAAGCGGCCGCGCCACTCCATGCGCAGCTCCAGCTCCCAGCGCGCCGCGGCCACCGTTCCGTCCCACGCGAAGGGACAATGGACGACAGTGTCGGCGTGGGTCGGCCCGAGCTCCAGCGTCTCCTCGCGCACCCCTTCCCGGCTGATCAGCCGCCAGGTGCCGCGCACAGTCACGGGGCTGCCGTCCTGGGGCGCGGCGACCACGAGCCGGCCGAGCCAGCGCGCGGCGTCCTCCGGCGTCGTGTGCTCATAGACACGGGCGAAGGGCCCGCCGAGGCGCGCGAGCGCGGTAAGCCCTCGCTCTCCGCCCACGGCCACGGCCGCCTCCATCAGGTCGGCGTCGGCGGCGGGCACGGCCGCCTCCCCGAGGAGCCGGCGCGCGTCGGCAGCGCGGCGCTCCGAGGCCCGGGCGAACGTCGCCAGGCTGAGGGGCTCGTCGGACCGGACGGTGATGGCGATCGGCTGGCTCTTCGGCGCGGGGGGCAGCTCGACCAGGGCAGTGTGGGTGTCGGCGTCGTACCGCCACGTGAACCGCTCGACTCCCGAGACGAACAGGCTGGCCGGCTCGCAGATGTGCCTGAAGGCGACGCTAACGGTGCGCTCGGCGGGTAAGCCGTCGCAGCGGCCCTCGACGGCGCCGACGCTGATGGTGGCCTCCTGGCCGTCGGCGCCGGTGCTCAGGTGTACGGCCGTCCACTCGTACTGGCCATCGCGGTAGCGCTCGCTGACGCCGTCGTCCTCGTAGACGCGCTGCTCGCCGCTCGCGCCGGGGAAGACCGACAGCTCCAGCGCGCTCTGCGGCTGCTGGTGGCTGCGCAGGGCGACGGGAGCGAGGGGCAGGATCGCGCCGGCGCGGACGAGCTGGGGCATCGCCGCGAGGTCGCCGACAAGGCGATGCCACTTCGGGCCGACGAACAGCTCGCCGCTCGCGCGCTCCACCCATTCGCCCGGGGGAACCCAGACGTCGGCCGGGGCCAGGCCGGAGGCCGGGTCGGCGGGGTGGACGACGGGGGCGACGAGGAGCTGGTCGCCGAGCATGTACTGCTCGCGCGCGACATAGGCCGACTCGTCGGCGGGGGCGTCGTAGTACATCGGCCGGCAGGGGGATATCCCGCTCTCGGCGTGGACGCGAGCGAGGGTGTACAGGTAGGGCAGGAGCCGGTAGCGCGCGCGGAAGGCCTCGCGGGCGACGGCGAGGACGGGCCCGGTGAAGGCCCATGGGCGGCGCTCCGCGGCGGGGTCGTTGGTCGAGTGGAGGCGCAGGATCGGGCTGAGGGCGCCGGCCTGGACCCAACGGGCGTACAGCTCGGGCTCGACGATGCCGAAGTGGCCCCCGATATCGTGGCTCCACCAGCCGAAGAGCACATTGGCCGCGTTGGCCGTGAAGGACGGCTGGAAGCGCAGCGACTCCCAGGTGGCGTAGGTATCGCCGGAGAAGCCGACCGGGTAGCGGTGGTTGCCGAGGCCGCCCCAGCGCGAGAAGACCATCGGGCGAAGGCCGGGGCGACGGCGCATGTCGTGGTAGTGGAGGTGGTTGAGCCAGGGCAGCGGGTCGAGCCCGGGCAGCTCGCTTTCGCGGCCCTGCTGCCAGTCCATCCACCAGAAGTCGACGCCCTGGTCCTCCAGGGGGTGGTGCAGCAGCGCGAAGTAGCGCTCGGCGAAGGCGGCCTCGCTGATCTTGAAGGGGACGCCGCCAGCCATCGGGTCGATCCCGAGGGCGCGGGCGAACTCGGGGAAGGCCTCCTCGAAGCTCCCAATGCCCTCGGCGGGGTGGAGGTTCAGCGTGACGCGGAGGCCTTGCTGGTGGAGCCAGCCCAGGAAGCCGGCCGGGTCGGGGAACAGCTCGCGGTTCCAGGTGTAGCCCGTCCAGCTGTTCGGCAGGTGCCAGTCCATATCGATCACGAGCACGTCGAGCGGGATCTCGTGCGCGGCGAAGTCGGCCACCAGGGCCCGCAGGTCCTGCTCCTTGTAGGCGTAGTAGCGGCTCCACCAGGCGCCGAGGGCCCAGCGCGGGATCATGGGCACGGCGCCGCCGAAGCGGGCGTACTCGCCCAGGGCGGCCCGGTAGTCGTGGCCGTAGGCGAACAGGTACCAGTCCTGGCGCGGCCCTGGCAGGGCGGGGACGACCCAGCCGCTGGACGGGTCGAAGCGCACGGCGGCGCTATCGTCGTGGAGCGACCAGCCCGAGCGGGACAGCAGGCCGGGCTCAAGGGCGGCTTCGCCGCGGCAGCCGTCGAGGGTGCGGCGCGCGCCGCGCAGGTTCGCCGGGTCGACCAGGCCGGGCGCCCAGATGGCCGGCGCGCCATCCAGGGTGAAGCTGACTTGCAGGCTCTCGGCGCCGAGCGGCCCTGGCGCGCCCGTGTAGCTGAGGCGCAGGGCGCCGGTGTCGATGGTGAGGGCGCCGCCGCCGACCGCGACATGAAAGCCGGGCACCGGGCCGCGCCGCGAGGGGAAGGCGTAGCTCGGCCGGTCGTCGAAGGCCCCCCCGGGGGCCCACTCGATCCGGATGAGGCGCGGGGTGAGCACGGTGAAGCGAGCGTCTCCGTGGGCCACGACGGCCGACGGGTCAGGCAGGTGGTCGCCGCGCAGGGCAACTCGCGCGAAGAAGTCGGGGGCGGACATAAGCACGCTCACGCTAGTGACGGGTGACCGGTGACAAGCGGCGGGCCGGCCCCTTGGCGGGTGCAGGCCGGCCTCGCCCGTTCGACTAGCTTCACTGTAGCATGGCGGCGCCGGGCGGCGCAATTGTGGGGGCGGCACGGCGCCGCCGTTCGCCTCAGCCCCGCCTCAGGCCAACAACCCGGAAGCCGCGGCCGAGGGTGATCGTGGGGGTCGAGCTGCACCCGCGGCCGGTACGCTGGCTCGGGCGCTCGCCGCAGCGCCCTGAGCAGCGTTGCCGCGGCGAGCGCGATCTGCACCTCGGCCAGCCCGACGCCGAGGCAGGTGTGGGGCCCGACACCGAAGGGCACGTAGGCGCCGCGCCGGCGGTGCTCGTTGCGCGGCGGCGCGTAGCGGTCGATGTCGAAGCGCTCCGGCTGCGGAAACAGCTCACGCAGGTAGTGGGCGACGCCGCCCGCGATCAGCAGCGGCTCGCCCGGCGCGACGGAGTGGCCGCCGAAGCTGAAGTCGCGGACGGCGGTGCGCCGGTCGAAGCCGGCCACCGGGTACATGCGCATTGTCTCCATCGCCGCACGGTGCAGGACGTGCAGCTCGCGCAGGGAGGCCGGGGAGGGCTCGCCGGCCAGACGGTGCGGGCTGCCAATGAGCGGTAGGCCTGGGGCTAGGGGCGGACGGGATACGGCGCTCTGGCCGCTCCAGAGCCGGAGGACCGGGGTCATCATCTTCTCCGCGGGTAGGTTGAAGTACGTCGGCGGATCGTCATGCACGTGTACGGCAGGGCGACACCGGGCGGTCAGTGTGGATCCGCCTCGTGAATTTCTCCACAAATTCCACCGCTTATGCACAGCGGCGCGACATGCTATAGTAGCGGCAGATCCTCCGCGAGCGTAGCACGAAGGAGCGCCCGATGGACAGGGTGGTCTACGTTGTGAGCGACCTGCATCTGGGGCCGGGGTGGCTGCCGAACGGCGAGGTTGACCCGCTCGAAGACTTCATCTACGACGCTGAGTTTCGGCGCTTCCTGGAGCGAATCGGGCGGACAGGCCAGCCGGTGGAGCTGGTGATCGCCGGTGACTTTCTGGAGTACACCCAGACTCTGCCCGAGATCGGCCTCGCCTCCCCAACCGACAACCTGGGCAGCACCGAGGAGGAGTCGGTCCGGCGCACCAAGGTGATCATGGGCCAAAGCCCGGAGATCGCGTCGGGGCACCCGGAGGTCTTCCAGGCGCTACGCGATTTTATGGTTGAGGGTAACTCGATCACGATCATCGCCGGGAACCACGACATCGACCTCCTGTGGGACGGGGTCTGGGCGCTGCTCTTCGACGCGATCTACCCGCCGGGCGCGGCGGGCGACCTGCGGCTGCTCCCCTACAGCCACACGATCGGCAGCGGCCACCGGGGACGGGTCTACATCGAGCACGGCCACGAGTACGACCCGGCGAACCGCTTCGGCGACCAGATGCAAGCGCCCTTCGCCAGCGACAGCCGCGGGGTGCGCCGGCTGAAGCGCTGCTGGGGCACCCTGTTCGTCGACAAGGTGTACAACCAGCTGGAGCTGGAGCGCTGGTTTATCGACAATGTGAAGCCCATCCCGCGGGTGATCAAGCTCGGCCTGGCCAACGACTTCCGCTTCACTGCCACGGCCCTCGGCCTGATCGCGCGCTTCCTGTTGACCAGCGGCCTCCCGCCGCTGCTTGGCGGCAGCGACGAGCCCCTCGGCGCGGCGCCTGGGGAAACACCGCCGGTCGAGGATCTGGTGAGCGCGGTCGCCGACCCGGAGCTGCGGATGGCGCTGGAGGCCCAGCTGGCCGACCCGGCGGCCCGCGCGGAGATCGAGGGCGTGATGCTCGGGATGGGCGCCTCCGAGTGGAGCATGGTCCAGTCCGGCGCGGCGCCGGCCCTGACCCTGGACTCGGTCGACGTGGTGACGGGCGGCGAGGTGGTGCTTGGCGGCGGCACGGGCGCCGACGACGGGTTCCGCCAGGCCGCACGCATGATCCTCGAGGTCGACCCGACCATCGAGACGGTGATCATGGGTCACACCCACGGCCCGATCGACGGCTACATGAGCCCGCTCGACCTGCCAGACGGACGGCGCGGCTTCTACTTCAACAGTGGCACCTGGACGCGCCACCTGCGCGACGCGGGTCGCAGCTATAGCTGGCAGGAGATCGCCGACCAGCGCAACTACGCCTCCTCCTTCTCATACATCAGGCTCGACCCAGAGGCGGACGGATCGTACCGGCCGAGCCTGGGAAGCTGGGCCGCGGGCTGACGGCGGCACGGAACCTGGAACGCAAGAGCGCAGAGCGCGCGGCCTTTGCGCCGCTGCGCTTTTTAGTGAACAACCGAGAGAAGGAGCACAAGATGCGCTACCGGCGCCTTGGCGACGCGGGCATGAAGGTGAGCGCGGTGGCGCTCGGCGGCTGGATCAACTACGGCGAGGGCAAGGTGGCCGCCGACGCGGCGACGTCGGTGGTGCGGCGGGCCTACGAGCGGGAGATCAACTTCGCGGGATCGGCCTGGTGGTCTGGTCGCCCCTGGCAATGGGCATGCTGACCGGCAAGTACGACGAGGGCGTGCCCGCCGATTCTCGGTTCGGCCGCGAGGAGTGGGCCAAGGAGCGCTTCCTGACCGAGGCGAACGCGGAGCGCGTGCGCCGGCTGCGCCCGATCGCCGACGAGCTCGGGATCACGCGGGCCCAGCTCGCGCTGGCCTGGGCGCTCCGCACCCCCGCGGTGAGCAGCGTGATCATCGGCGCGACGCGCCCCGAGCAGGTGGACGACAACGTCGGCGCGGCCGAGGTGGAGCTGCGCGACGACGTGGTGGCGGCGATCGAGGCGGTGTTGCGGTGAGGGCTGTAGATGGTAGGCGGAAGGCTATAGGCAGTAGGCGAGCGAGTTTTGGTGCTGGCTTAGTAGCAGAGCACCACTCACAGCCTAAAACCTATATCCTTAGCAAAAGCCCGAGCCCTATAGCCAATAGCCCAAAGCGCCTCACTGAGATGCGACGAGCGCGAGGAGCAGCAACGCCTGCATGCCGCGGCCGAGGTTGGTCGGGACAATAAACTCGTCGCTGCGGTGGGCGTTGCCGCCGTCGGTGAGGCCGACGCAGACGGCGGGGATGCCCTGGCTGAGCGGGATGTTGGCGTCGGTGCTGCTTTGCTGGTAGCTGACATTGGCGCCGACACTCTGGTAGGCCGCGACGGCGGCCTGGACAAGGGCGTGGTCGCGGGAGATGGTGCCGGAGGGCCGGTCGCCGACCACCTGGGCCCGCACCTGCACCTCGCCATGCTCGGCGTCGGCCTGGCGGATGAGCTGGTCGATCTGGGCGACCAGGGTGTCGAGGGCGGCGGCGCTGACCGAGCGCATGTCGAGTAGCATGCTGGCCTGCTGGGCGATCGTGTTGACCGAGGTGCCGCCGGAGATGACGCCGATATTGAAGGTGGTGCGCGGGCTGCGCGGCACCTCGATCTCGGCGATGCGCGCGGCGAGGCGGGCGAGAACATGGATGGCGCTCGGCGTGCCGAAGTTGCCCCAGGAGTGGCCGCCGGGGCCCGTCACCTCGACCCGGTAGCGGCGGACGCCGATCGCCTGGTGGTGGAGCGTGCCGAAGTCGCAGCCTTCGAGGGCGATCACGCTGCCGAGCCGATCGCGCAGACGGTCGACCGCGGCGCGGATGCCGCGCAAGTCGCCAAGGCCCTCCTCGCCGACGTTGGCGACGAACCAGATGTCGGCCTGGTTCGGCAGGTCATACTGCTGGAACGACTGGGCGAGGTGGAGCAGGCCGGCGACGCCGGTGCTGTTATCGCCGAGGCCGGGGCCGTAGATCCGCTCGCCGGAGCGGCGAATGGTCAGCTCCGTCTCGCGAGGGAAGACCGTATCGAGGTGGGCGGCGACGAGCAGGGCGGGGCTGCCGCGGTGACCGGGCCGGCGGCCGTAGATATTGCCGAGGGCGTCCCGGTCGATGTCGGACAGGCCCAGCTCGACCATCCGTCGGCGCACGAGCTCGCCGCGCTCGCCCTCGTCAAAGGTGGGCGCGGGCACCTGCTGGATCGCGATCGCGGTGTCGAGGACCGGCCGGTAGTCGGTGAGGGCGGCGAGGGCCTGTCGGACGGCGGGGTGATCGCGCCAGCGCTGGATGTCCATAATCGCACCGTTCTTCACTCGCATGGGCGTGGGCAGCGGGGTTTCCTGAAATTATTGCCGATCCGTGCCCCTGTGTCAATTTGCCAGGCCGCCCCGAATTGTGGCATACTGGCGCGAACAAGCAGGGGCGAGCAGTGTAGGAGCCATCTATGTCGTTGCTGCCGACAACTACCATCGCGGACATTGCCGCCCACGTCGGCCAGACGGTGACGCTGGCCGGCTGGGTGTACCACAAGACTGAGAAGGGCAAGCTGATCTTTCTCCAGCTGCGGGACGGCAGCGGCACCATCCAGTGTGTGGTGTTCAAGAAGAATGTGAGCGAGGAGGCTTTCGCCCGGGCCCAGGGGCTAGCACAGGAGGCGTCGGCGCGGGTAACGGGCAGCGTCCGCGCGGACGAGCGGGCGCCGAGCGGCTTCGAGCTCGACGTGCAGGAAGTCGAGCCGGTCGGCCTGAGCGTGGAGTACCCGATCTCGCCCAAGGAGCACGGCACCGAGTTTCTGATGGAGCACCGCCACCTGTGGGTGCGCTCGTCCAAGCAGCACGCGCTGCTGCGGGTGCGGGCGGAGGTGATCGCGGCCGCGCAGGAGTGGCTGAACAGCCAGGGCTTCGTCCGCTTCGACTCGCCGATCCTGACCGCAACGGCGGCCGAGGGCACGACCAACCTGTTCGCCACCGACTACTTCGACCTGGGCAAGGCCTACCTGGCGCAGACGGGGCAGCTCTACGTCGAGGCGGGCATGATGGCCTTCGGCAAGGTGTACTGCTTCGGCCCGACCTTCCGGGCCGAGAAGAGCAAGACCCGCAGGCACCTGACGGAGTTCTGGATGATCGAGCCTGAGGTCGCCTTCGCCACCCACGCGGACAACCTGGTGCTCCAGGAGAGCTTTGTGAGCGCGATCGTGCAGCGGGTGCTGGAGCGGCGCGCCGACGACCTGCGGACCCTTGAGCGGGACACGACGGTGCTGGCGAATGTGCGCCCGCCCTTTCCGCGGATCAGCTACGACGACGCGCTCAAGCTGATCGAGACGAACCAGGGCGAGGTCGAGGGCGCAACGCCGCTCCCCTGGGGCGAGGACTTCGGCGCCCCCCACGAGCAGCTGATCGCCTCGAAGTTCGACCGGCCGGTCTTCGTCGAACGCTACCCGTCCGCGATCAAGGCCTTCTACATGGAGCCGGACCCGCAGCGCCCCGAGGTCGCCCTGTGCGCCGACCTGCTTGCGCCAGAGGGCTACGGTGAGCTCATCGGCGGCTCGCAGCGCATCCACGAACCCGAGCTGCTGGAGCGGCGCATCCGCGAGCACGGCCTCAACGTCGACGACTACCAATGGTACCTGGACCTGCGCCGCTACGGCACCGTTCCCCACAGCGGCTTCGGCATGGGCATCGAGCGCGCAGTGGCCTGGATCACAGGCACGCGCCACATCCGCGAGACGATCCCCTTCCCGCGGATGCTCTACCGGATCTATCCGTAGGGCTTGCCGCAGAGGCGCGCGCGGCACAAAGCGTCTCCACGTCCTCCTGAAAACGCCGAACCGCTCCGAAAAGGCTTTGGCCTGTTCGGAGCGGTTCGGCGTTGTTATGACCGCTGACCCGCCGAGCGCGGGTCAGCGGTCAAACCGGGCTTTAGCGAACGAGCGTGCGCCGGACGGTGTCGGCGGCGGTGCGAGCCGCGCCGATGTAGCCGCGGTAGACCGAGGCGCGGCCGAAGCTGAGCGGCGTGGCGATGCCGACCAGGATCAGGGCCGGCACCCACATGATCGCGCCGAAGAAGGCCGTGAGCCAGGCGAAGATCAGCCCGCCGCCGATCAGAACGTTCAACAGCGCCGTGCTGCCGCGCTGGGCCACGTTGGCCCCAATCAGCTCGCGGACGTTGGCCAGGAGCAGCAACGCGCCGGCGAAGGCGCCGAAGTGCCGGATGAGGCCGGCGCTGAAAAAGCTCATCACGAAGTAGATCGCCACCAGCAGCACCACGGCCAGGGCGATATACAGGTAAAGCGGCTTGACGCGAAAGCCGCCGATGTTGGTGTAGTTCCCGCCGCCGTTGTTGTTATAGCCGCCGCCGTTATACATCGCCGTTCCTTTCGAGCGGCCCCAGGCCGCTATGTATGACCACGCTGAGGCTTATACGACGTGGCGGGGCGTGATGTTGCGGTGCGGCCCCTACTCGTCGAAGACAGCGCGCACGCGGAACATGCCGTCCTGCTTGTCGGGCGCATTGCGAAGCGCCTCCTCGCGGGAAAGCTTGCCGACCGGCACGTCCGACCGCATGACACTGGTCAGGCCAGTCACTTGAGCGGTCGGCGGCACGCCCTCGACGTCGACCTCCTGAAGCATGGCGATGTAGTCCAGAATATCGGAAAGCTGGCCGCGCATACGCTCGAGCTCGTCGGGGCTGAGGTGGAGCCGGGCGAGGCGGGCGACATGCTCGACTTCAGCGTTGGTCAAGGCCATGATTTACCTCGTCTTTAGATCCGAACTATCGGCAGCAGTAGCAGGGGCACAAGGGAGCTGAGGCGAACCCACTTCACCGTCACGCAGGCAGTGCGGATCGCGGCCGGGTCGGCGCGGGCCGTGAGGGGCAGGATCCGTAGCCCGATCGGTAGCAGGGTGCAGGCCAGCAGCGCGAGCAGGTAGAGTGGCGAGGCGGCGCCGCTGAGCAGCGGCAGCAGCGCGACTGCAGCCGCGACGACGATCAGACTGCGGAACAGCCAGAGTGTTGACTCGACGCCGAAGTAGACGGCGGTGGTGCAAAGGCCTGCCCGGGCATCCCCCTCGCGGTCATCTACAGTATACAGCACCTCCTGGGCGAGGGTGTACACAAAAATCATTGCCGTGACCTGCCAGACGAGCGGCGTGAGCCCGTCGGCCGCCAAAGCCCCGAACGCGACGATCGAGCTGTTAAGGAAGGCCATCGCGATGTTGCCCAGGAGCACCGTTCCTTTGAGCTGCAACGAGTAGGCTGCCGCGAGGGCGAGGTTGAACACGGCCAGTGGCTTGAGCGGGCCGGGCGCGGCGATAGCTCCGACCAGAACAATGCCGCCAAGGGCAAGGGCGATCGCCCCCGCTTGCGGACGCGAGAGCATGCCTGTAGGGATGGGGCGCTCGGGCTTGGTCAGGCGGTCGAGCTCGGCGTCGGCGTAGTCATTGATCACAAACCCGAAGGCGACGACGAGGCCGACGAGGAGGGCGGCGAGGAGCGTGGCTCCACCAACTAGGGAGGCCGCGCCAGCGCTTATGTATGCGCCGAGAAAGGAGTAGGCAGCGGCCTGCGCGGCGATGTGTGGGCGGGTCACCTGGAGCAGGGCTGACAAGCGCAGAGGCGCGTATCGCACGGCAGAGGTACCTCGTAGTGGAGTGGTGAGATGCGCGGGGCCGGTGTCCAGCATGTCTTTACCACCGAGCGCCCAGCTATCCGGGGTTGCCCTGCTTGGCCGCCGGCAGCTTGCGGCCCTCCGCGCGGTCGTGACGACTTTGCTGCCACACGGAGGCGAAGCGCTGCAGCGCGCTGAGGTTGGCGAGGGTGGCCAGGAGCCAGAGGCTGACGATCGTCCAGCCGGACAGCATGCCCAGGCTGAGGATGATCACCCGCCCCGGCCGTTCAAGCAGCCCGCCGCGACCATCAAAGCCGAGCGACTCCGCGCGGGCACGAACATAACTGGTGAGCAGGGAGCCGTTCGCGGCGAGGAAGATCAGCACGGTGTAAAGGGTCGGATCGGCGACCTCGCGCTGATAGAAGATCAGCAGCCCGAGGAAGACCAGCATCTCGGAGTACCGATCGATGGTCGAGTCCAGAAACGCGCCGAACTGGCTTGCGACATGCTTTGCGCGTGCAAGGGCGCCGTCGAGCATATCGAAGGCACTGGCGATCAGAAACAGCGCGCCCGCCCATGGGATGGCCCCGCGGACAAGGAGAAGGATGACGCCGAGCGTCAACACAAGTGTCATGAGCGTGAGCATGTCGGGGGTCAAGTTGATCAGGCCGGGCGTCCGCGCCACGATCTCCTCGACCCGCACCCGCACCTGCTGCTCCAGTCGTTTCGGCACCATAGCGTCCCCCTGAGCAAGCTCCAAGGTGGAGCGGTGATACGTCCCCGCCGCCGTGGTTCTTAAGAGAGACGGCTAGTCACGCTACAAAGCGTCCGTGTATACGCTATCAGGAGCTGAGCCGCTCATACAGCGCCTGCAGCTGCTCGTCGCCGAACACAGTGATCGTCAGCCGGACGGTGTTGCCGGATCGGATGAGCTGCACGGGCGTCTCGAGGGCGGCTTCGAACAAGCGCTGCGCCTCGGCGTCCTCGGGCGACAGCTCGCGCCCTCCACGGTTCACCGCCTGCGGCTCGGCCGGCGTAGTCGGTGCCCCGCCAAGAGCGCCACTCCGGTCACGCGAACCAGCGAGAGCCTGGCTGATCGGCGCCCCCTCGGCCACCAAGCCGATCACTCGCTCGGCCGCCCGCGCCCCTAACCCCTGGTCCAGGATCGTCTTCAGTAGCTGCTCCTGCTGAGCGAGATCCTCGATGCGGAGCAGCGCCTGGGCGTGGGCGACGCTGATCGTATCGTCAAGCAGGGCCCGCCTGACCAGGGGCGCGAGGTGGCCGTGTTGGGCCACCTCGGCAAGCCGCTCAGCCTCTCGTACGCTCAAGTGCTGCCGAACGAGCAGCGCCAGAACCGCCTCCTGCTCCGCTGGGTTCTCGAAGCGCAGCAACGCCCGCCCATGGCCCGCGCTGACGACTCCATCGAGCAAGGCCTGCCTTGCCGGCGACACAAGCTTGATCAGCCGGCGGGCGTTCACTACGGCGACGCGGCTTTTGCCGACGCGCTGGGCGATCTCCTCGTCGCTGAGCTGGAAGTCGTCCTTCAAAGTCTGGTAGGCCAGCCCTTCTTCAAGCGGGTTGAGGTCCGCGCGCTGAACATTCTCGACCAGCGCCAGCTCAAGCAGTTGCTGCGGCGTCGCGCTCTTCACTAGCACGGGCACCTCGGCCAGGCCAGCCCGCTTCGCAGCCCGCAGGCGTCGTTCGCCGGCGATTAGCTCATACCCGCCGGCCGGATCCTCGCTGACGATCAGCGGCTGGATGAGCCCGTGGGCGCGGATCGATGCGGCGAGCTCATCGAGGGCCTGTTCGTCAAAGCGGGTTCGCGGCTGGCTGCGGTTCTCGCGGATCTGGTCGACGCTTGCGCGGCGCACCCCTTGGTTTTCCGCCGGGCCTGCCGTCGGAATTAGCGCATCAAGCCCGCTGCCCAAGCCTCGTCTACGACTCATACACCCGCTCCTCCCGCTGCACGATCTCTTCGGCCAGCACCGCGTAGGCCTGTGCGCTGCGCCCCTGCGGGTCGTACTCGGCGATCAGCTTGCCATAGCTAGGGGCCTCGCTGATCCGCACACTGCGAGGAATGAGCGTGCGGAAGATCAGGCGCGGGAAATGGCGCTGCACCTCGTCGACCACTTGCTGGGCGAGGTTTGTGCGCCCGTCGTACATCGTCATCACGACCCCGATGATCCGCAGCTTCGGATTCAGGCTATCGCGCACCCGGTCGAGCGTTCCCTTCAGCTGCGCGAGCCCTTCGAGGGCGAGAAATTCACATTGGAGCGGGATTAGGACGCCGTCGGTCGCCACAAGTGCGTTCAAGGTGAGCAGCCCAAGCGAAGGCGGGCAATCGATCACGATCCGGTCGTAGTGAGTAGCGAACTCCTCGATCGCCCCACGGAGTCGCTGCTCCCGCCGGTCAGCATTCGCCAGCTCCACCGCGGCGCCAGCAAGGTCCTGGTCGGCGGGGATGATATCGAACTGGTCGCGCCCTGTGTTGAGAATGGTCTGTCCCACTGGGGCGGTCTGCATCAATACGTCGTACGTTGTCGCCTGGAGGGTACGTTTATCGAGGCCCAGGCTCGTGGTCGCATTGCCCTGCGGGTCGCAGTCGATCAACAATACGCGCCTGCCGCGTCGGGCGAGCTCACCGGCAAGATTGACTGCCGTGGTCGTCTTGCCGACGCCACCTTTCTGATTCGCGACAGCGATTACTCGCGCCCGCGATGCTGGCGCAACCTGTTTCACGTGAAACACCACCTGAATCTATGATCGAAGTATTAGCTGTATTGTAGCACGCGTGGTAGCCGGCTTGCCAGGGGAGCAAGGAGACAATACGACACGCAACCGCGAACAAACTGGCGCGATTTCAATAGGGCGTCGCAGCAATGTAGTGGATGCGCCCGACAGCAGCGCCCGGGCGAGCTACCAGCCTGCACTGGCGAATAAACGGGACGAGGGTGCGTATGGAAGGGACATAGCTGGTCTACGGCCCGGCCTGCCTTTATGGCAAGAACCGGAGCGGGTCCACGGCCCGGCCATTCACAAGGAGTGTAAAATGCAGGTGGACCCCTGTGGAATACCCGCCGCCGGCCCGGTCATATGTGCTGCCCATATAGCCGATCAGTTGCCCGGCCGTGACCTCTTCTCCTGCTGAAACAACCGGCTGGTCAACCATATGGCCGTACACCGTCTCTACCCCGGCCGAGTGTCGGATCTTGACACAGTAGCCGTACCCCCGGCACCAGCCCGCTTCCCGCACCCTTCCAGCGCTCGCCGCGCTAATTGGCGTCCACACCCGATTTGCGATATCCAGGCCGTTGTGAAAGCTTCCCCAGCGCGGCCCGAAGCCGGAGGTCAGGGTACCTCGGGCGGGCCAGATCCAGCGCGGAGGTGGGGGAGGAAAATCGCGGGTTTCCGGTAGGGCGGTGACCACCGCAGGTGCCACGGCAAGAAGGTCGGCGCGGATCCAGCCCTCGACGCCTGCAAGAGCGGCCTTCACCCACTCCTTATGCCGTCCCCGCAACTCTACCTGCCGGCCAGCATCCAGCCTGGCCACCCGCGGGTACTCAGTTCCCGGCCCCTGGCGTAAATTGGTCTCTTGCTCCCGCACAAGCGCCGCCACGACGGGGCCGCGCCGCGCCAGCCCCGATCGGCCTCCAGACCATTCAAGCAGCCCGTCCGGCAGCGCGGGAGCCACCCCCGGCACAAACAGCTCCACCCCGGGCCGCAATGCAACCCCTTCTGACAAACGGTTCGGGCTGAAGTCGACTAGGATCTCAGGAGAAACCTGGTGCAATGCAGCGATCTGCTCCACGTTATCGCCGGGCCGCACTATGTACGGCACCCCTGAAACCCTAGGTATACGAAGCCATTGGCCGACCATCAAGGCATCGCCGCGCTCTAGACCGTTCGCCCAGATCAGCGACTCAAGGGACACGCCGTAGCGCTCGGCAAGGGCGCCGAGGGTATCGCCAGAAGCAAGTAAGTGCGGCTCCCGAAAAGCGTTTGTCGGTTCAACCGGTGAACTCAGCGCGGGTGCGAGCGGGGCATGCCTGACGGTGCGAAAAGTGATAACGGAGCGCGCTGCATGGAGCGAGGCGGCTGGAACAGCATCGGCACCGGCGCCGAAGGCGCGGGTGGACGAGGTGCCGGTTGAGGTGAATTGGCTGGATAGGCTTATAAAAAGCTCTGCTGTGGCGACAAGTAGCACTACTACGACGATACACGTGTGGAGGGCAACGCGCTCGATTGGCAAGAACAATAAAAGCTTTCGTTCTGGCCGATCAACACGCGACGCTGGAAGCGGGGAGGCCAGCCCTTGCACCTGCCCATGTGTGACACGCGCGAGCATCGCGCGTGCATGGCTGGCCCTCGCTCGCCGTTTCGCCCGGCTGCGAGAAGCCTTGTTGGTCGACAGCCCTGTAACGGGCAGCTCCGCTTGGCCAGATTGCGGGTGACTCATCCGGAACAAAGCTGCAACCTTCTCGGCTGGCAGCACAGGCAGGCTCGCAGGCAGAACAGAAAGGCCTGTGTTAGGCCTGCGCGCACGCGGCGTTCAGGTTCAGCCGAAGCGTGTGGCGGAGAGGATACACGTACCGCCCCTGTTTGTCAACTACACCACCAAAATAGTGCATCCTGACGCGGTTTATCCCCAAAGGCCCACCTGGCGCGAGCTTTGCAACTTCCTTGACGGACGCTCTTTCATCGTGATAAGATACCCCATAATCATAGAGCGTCATGCTGCCAGCGGCAGACGGCCTGGCTGGCCCCGTTCCCCATTCCATTGAAAGGTCGGCAGATGATACGCGTAATGGTAGACAGCATCCGCGTGAGTCTCCTGACGCAGCATCGCGTCGTGGTGCTCCGGGAGACGGATAGCAAGCGCTATCTGCCTATCTGGATCGGGCCATTCGAGGCTGACGCGATCGCGATGGCAATTCAGGGTCACGAGCCCCAGCGCCCAATGACCCACGACCTGCTCAAGACCTTGATCGGCGAGATGGAAGGCCAGATCACTCATATCTTCGTCAGCGACCTTCAGGACAACACCTTCTTCGCCCGCATTGTGATCGAGCAGCGTGGCCGCACTGTCGAGATCGACGCCCGCCCCAGCGACGCGATCGCCCTCGCCGTCCGCACCGAGGTGCCGATCTTCGTCGAGAACCATGTCCTCGATCAGGCCGGCGTCTTTTTCGATGAGGAGGAGCAGGCTACCCCCGAGGCCAGCCCGCCCGAGCAGCCCGAGCAGGAGGGTGAGCCCGAGCTCAACGACGATTCGATGTCGATCTTCCGCGACTTCATCAACCAGCTCGACCTCGATAACCCCAACCGCGGTGGGAATGATCCATCCAAATCTTAAGCCCTTCATTGTGGGCTTTCACCGAGGCCCCGCCTTCCGGCGGGGCCTCGCGTTATCCCAATCCACGTGCTCAGATGACGTAATGTGGATAAGTACCTAGGTTCTGTGGATAACTAGGGGCATTTGTGGATAAGTGGGGAATGAACTCGGGGAACGGCTGTGTAGAGATTTGTTCCGACCGCCGCTTCCAGCCCGACGCCCGAATCATGTGGACAAGCTTCCACCATGTTCCCACAGCCCATTTTGCCGATTGCTGTGCTCTAGCAAAGCAACATTCCCCATTCTCCACACCCCTATTACATGTTCGGAATCATCCATCCTCTTTTACACATGAATGATGATCCGGACTCTTTTCCTATGGGCTTGCAGGATCGGTGTAATCGGGTATAATGCCTCAGGCACCGAAGAACGGCAGATACTCGCCGAACCCCGCCAGGGCCGAAAGGCAGCAACGGTAGGCAGGTTCCTCTGGGTGTTCTGAGGTGCCTTTACTTTGAATCGATAGGGGCGCCAGGATCATCCCTGGCGCCCCTGATTCTACCTCCTTGCCGGCATTACAACCCGTCGTGGGCCTCGCTCAGCTGGGCGGCTCCGAAGCCGTGGGGGAGCAGATCGGCCGTGCTGGTCACCTGCTGCTTGCCGTCGCGGCTCAGCAGCACGACTGCGGCGCCCGGCGCGAGCTCGAGCATCACCTGGCGACAAGCGCCACAGGGGCTGGCCACATCCTCTGTGGGCGTGATCACCGCGATCGCGATGATCTCGTGCTCCCCCTCCATCAGGGCCCGGAACAGCGCGATCCGCTCCGCGCATGTCGTGAGCGAGAACGAAGCGTTCTCGACGTTAGCCCCCTGGAAGATGCGCCCCGAGCTTGTCTGCACCGCCGCCCCCACGGCGAAGCGCGAATAGGGCGCGTACGCCAACGACTGGGCGGCGGTCGCCGCCTCGATCAAGGCCGCGTAGTCAGGCCGGGCCATGGAGCCTCCCTTCGACAAGCAGATTGCCGGCGTCGCCCTCCTCCTCCACGGGCGCTCGCCGCGCCACGCGCAGCCGCTGCGCCCGCACACCCTTCACCGACTGCACCGTCACCTCCGCCTCCTCCAGCATAATCTGGTCGCCCGGGCGTGGGATGCGGCCAAGCTGCTCATAGACCAGGCCGCCGATCCGGTCGGCGCTGTCGGAGCGCAGGGCGGTGCCCAGCAAGTCGTTGATGTCGTCGATCGGCACGCGCGCGTCGACGATAAACACTCCATCGCCGGCCGGCTGCACCGACGGATCCTCGGTGTCGTACTCGTCCTGGATCTCGCCGACGATCTGCTCGACCAGGTCTTCGATCGTCGCCAGGCCGGAGGTGCCGCCGTACTCGTCGACGATGAGCGCCATATGGGTCTTGCGCCGCTGCATATCCTCCAGCAGCGCGTTCACCCGCATCGTTTCCGGCACGAAGTAGGCCGGCCGCAGAAGGTTCTCGATCGTTGTGACGCCGCCGTCGCGCAGGGCCGGGATCAGATCCTTCGCGTATAGGATACCCACAATCGTGTCGAGGCTTTCGTCGTAGACGGGGATACGCGAGTGGCCCCGCGCTACCACCACGTCAAGCGAGCGCGACAGGGGGGTGCTACGCTCCAGGGCGACGATGTCCACCCGGGGCACCATGATCTCGCGCACCAGGGTATCGCCGAAGGCGAAGACGCCCTCGATCATCGCCCGCTCCTCCTGCTCGATCAGCCCCTCCTCCTCGCCGACGTTCACCAGCAGCCGCAGCTCCTCCTCGGTCACGAGGGGTGCCGGGTGGGCGGTGCGCCCGCTCAGCAGGACGAACAAGGGGCGCGTGAGCAGGTTGAGCAGGCTGATCAGCGGCCAGAGCAGCCGGGCCAGGGCGCTCAAGGGCACCGCCAGCGCCTTGGCTGTCGCGTCGGGGTTGCGTACGGCAAGCGCCTTCGGCACAACCTCGCTGACCACCAGCATCGCCAGGAGCAGCAGCCCGAGGGACAGCACTTGCTGCCAGAGGAGCAGGCCCGCGCTGAGCTTGAGCGTGACCGCGGTGATGCTGATCGTCGCGGCGGCGTTAAGAAAGATAATGGTGGATTTGAAGCGGTAGGGGTCGTCGATCAGTCGTGAGACGGCCCGGCGGGCGCGCGAGCCGCCGTCGTTGAGGATGATATTGAGCCGGTGGCGGCTGATCGCGGTGAAGGCCGCGTCGGCCGCGGAGGTAAAGGCCAGGAGCAGGAAGCAGAGCCCCAGGCCGATCAGATACAGACTAGGTTCAGGGTCCTCCAAGGCGGACACTCCTTAAGTGTAGTTGGGACAGTCGGACGGCCGCGGCGCAGCCACGGCACAGGTGCGGTTCTAGGAGAACAGGGCGCTGAGCGATAGGTCCTTGTGGATGCGCATGATCGCCTCGGCGAAGAGCGGGGCGACGCTGATCGTGCGCACACGGGCCTCGGCCGCGTTGGCCGGCTGGGGGATGGTGTTGGTGACGATCGTTTCCACGAGGTTTGAGCGGCCGATGATCGCGAGAGCCTCGGCGGCGAAGACGCCGTGGGTGGCGCAGGCGTAGACCTTGCGCGCGCCCCGGTCGAGCAGGGCGTGGGCGGCCTCGACCAGGGTGCCCCCGGTTGAGATCATATCGTCGACAATGATCGCTGTCTTGCCCTCGACCTCGCCGACCATCTCCAGCACCTCGGCGGTGTCAGGCTCCGGACGCTGTTTGGCGATGATTGCAAGTCCTGCGCCAATTCGCTCGCGGAAACGATTGGCACGCCCTACCCCACCCGCGTCGGGCGAAACAACCACCGGATCGGGCAGGCTCAGCTCGCTGATGTAGTCCGAGATCAGCGGGGAGGCCTGCAGGTGGTCCACTGGGATGTCGAAGAACCCCTCGATCGCCGGGGCGTGGAGATCCATTGTCAGCACCCGGTCGGCGCCGGCCGTACGGATCAGGTTCGCCACCAGCTTGGCCGAGATCGGCTCGCGCCCCGACGTCTTCTTCTCCTGCTTGGCGTAGCCGTAGTAAGGGATGACGGCCGTCACCCGCGCCGCCGAGGCCCGGCGGAACGCGTCGATCATGAGCAGCAGCTCCATGAGATGGTGGTCGACCGGGGTGCAGGTGGGCTGGACCACGAAGACATCGCAGCCGCGCACATTGTCGTGGATCTTGATCCGCGTTTCGCCGTTCTTAAACGTCCCGACCATCGCGCGACCGACGTTGATCCGCAGCGAGGTCGCGATCTCCTTCGCGAGCGTCGGGTTCGCGTTTCCGCTGAACACTAGCAGGCGTCCGTCCATTTAGGCCTTTCTCCGCTCAAGACATAAAAAAGGCAGCGAAGCAGCACGAACCATTGGCGTCCGCGCCGGCGGCGTGGCCGGAGGCGCAGGGCGCGGGGTTGTTGCTGCTTCCCGCCATCACTAGCGCACGGAGCTGCGCATCTCGTTCGTACCGGGTGGCTGCCGGGCCAGGACTCGAACCTGGACAGACGGATCCAAAGTCCGCCGTGCTGCCATTACACAACCCGGCAGCGCACCCCCATTATAACATGCACGACTCGCTCTCGCAAAGCCTCCGCGCCCCGGCACGCGAGTTGCTGATCCTCTATATGCCGCGGCTGGCTCACCTGCGTGTCAGCTTTCGACGGAGCGCCCGTGCTATAATCATCACCGGTAGGCCGCCGGCGAGTGGAGCAGAAAGGGGAGGCCTGTGCCCGGCTTGAGCGATCTGAGCACCGCCTTCGGTACGCTGCGCGAGCTCGACGTCAATGCGATCCGCGAGGAGTCCGAGCGCCCCCTGTCGATCGCCTGCTTCGGCCCGCCCCCCCTTACCGACGCCGTCCTCGACCTGCTGACCAACACCGGCGGACGGCGCTACGGCCCCGCCGGCGTCAACCCCGTCCAGGTGCGGCCCCTGGCTGCCCTGCCCTCGGGCGACCCGCTGCCCCGCGCCGATATGCTGCTCATCCTGCTCGACGGCCGCGAGCCGATCACGGGGGCCCAGCGCGCCGCCCTCGAAAGCCTCGCCCGCATGGCTCTGCCCACGGTGATCGTGCTCTGGCACCGCGACTTGCCCCCCGGCGCCACAAACGAGGTGCGCCCGCTCTTCTCGCACGCCTATATCGTCGGCCTCCCCAACCCCGCCACCCCTGACGCGGCAAGCCGCCTAGCCCAGGCGATCCTCGAGCGGCTCCCGTCGGAGCTGCACCTCGCCGCGGCCCGCCGCCTGCCGGGCCTGCGCCCCTGCGTCGCCCAGCAGTTGATCGGCTCCACCGCGTTCGCCAACGCCTCGTACGCCCTCGCCTCCGCGCTCCCCGAGCAGATCCCGCTGCTCAGCCTCCCCTTCGCCGCCGCCGATACAATCGTGCTGACGAAGAACCAGGCGCTACTTGTCTACCGGCTCGGCCTGGCCCATGGCGCCCCACCGGAGTTCACCGCCCGGCTGCGCGAGGTTTTGCCTGTGATCGGCAGCGGTTATGCCTGGCGGCAGGTCGCCCGCGCCGCCGTGTCGCTCATCCCGATCTGGGGCATCGTCCCAAAGGTGGCGATCGCCTACGCCGGCACCTACACCACTGGTGTCGCCGCCTGGCGCTGGTTCGCTGACGGCGAGCTGGTTAGCCAGGCCAAGCTGCGTGAGATCTCGCAGGAGGCCGCCCGTCTCGGCCGCGAGCGCGCTCTCGCCCTTGTCGACGCGGCGAAGGAGGGCGGTGAGCAGGGGGGGAGCGCCCTACGCCGCATGGGCGAGGGATTGCGCAGCCGGTTGCCGGGCGGGCGCAAGAAGCCGTCCGTGCCCGGCCCGGCCGAGTGAAACCGCACCACAGGCGCTGCGGCCTTGGCAGCACTTCTCGGCGCAGCCACCCCGCTCAGCGTGGGCAGATACCAATCATTAGTTTTCCACAATAACTGTGTATAACGCGTGGATAGTTTTGCACTAGCGCGCGCCCGGCGCATGCCCTGCCTGCCGCCGTCGCGCATCGTCCCGGAGAAGAGAGGCTCATGGAGCGCTTTGTGATCGAGGGCGGGCACCGTCTGTCAGGCGCCATTGTCCCCGCCGGCAACAAGAACGCCGCCCTGCCCTTGCTGGCCGCCGCCCTGCTCACCGACCAGGGGCTCACCCTGCACAACGTGCCCGATATTGGCGACGTCCGCACCAAGCTCGCCCTGATCGAGCGCCTCGGCGTCACAGTCGCCCGCGACGACGCTCACACCTACACCCTGCGCGCCGCCGGCCTGCGCGCCGACAACCCGGATGTAGCGCTGGCCCGGCGCATCCGCACCTCGCCCCTGCTCGCCGGCCCGCTGCTGGCCCGGCGCGGTCACGTCACCCTGCCTCGCCCCGGCGGCGACGTGATCGGCCGGCGCCGCCTCGACACCCACTTTCTTGCCCTCAAGGCCCTCGGCGCCGCGGTCGAGGTCACGCCTGCCAGCTATGTTCTCACCGCCGAGCGCCTGTCCGGCGCCGACATCTTCCTCGACGAGATGAGCGTGACCGGCACCGAGCAGGCTATCCTCGCCGCGGTGCTGGCCGAAGGCCACACGATCATCGGCAACGCCGCCTCCGAGCCCCACGTCCAGGATCTGTGCCGCTGCCTCAATCAGATGGGCGCCCGGATCAGCGGGGTCGGCACCAACCTGCTGGAGATCGAGGGCGTGGCGAGGCTGGGCAGCGCCGAGTTCACGATCGGGCCCGACTTTATGGAGGTGGGATCGCTGATCGGCCTGGCCGCCGTCACCCGCGGCGAGGTCCGCATCGTCGGCGCCCGCCCGCGCGACCACCGCATGAGCCGGATCGCCTTTGGCCGCCTTGGCGTGAGCTGGCGCGAGGACGGCGACGACATCATTGTGATGGGCGACCAGGAGCTGCAGGTGCAGGACGATATGCACGGCCAGGTGGCCAAGATCGAGTCTATGCCCTGGCCCGGCTTCCCGACCGACCTGGTAAGCACGGCCCTTGTTGTCGCCACACAAGCCCGCGGCACGGTGCTGATTCACGAGAAGATGTTCGAAAACCGGCTGTACTTCGCCGACCGCCTGATCAGCATGGGCGCGCGTATCGTGATCTGCGACCCGCACCGCGCCGTCGTCGTCGGCCCGGCCCAGCTCTATGGCGAGCCAGAAGGCCTGCCCAGCCCCGATATACGCGCGGGCATGGCGCTGGTTACGGCGGCGCTCTGCGCGAAGGGGCGCAGCCAGATCTACAATATTGGCCAGATCGACCGGGGCTACGAGCGGATCGACGAGCGCCTCGCCGCGCTGGGAGCGCGGATCGAGCGGTCGAGGGAGTAAGGACAGGGGACAGGGGCGCAAAAGCCGCCAGCCCCTGTCCCCTGCGGCTCAGGCCACGGGCGCGATCAGCGCCGGGCTGTCGTTGCTCACGCGGTTGACGGCCTTGCTCACGGGGTAGGTGTGCATGAGGTCGGCCGGGAGGGGCGCGAACAGGTCGGTCACCGCCGCGGGGTCGCGCAGCGACGGGTCGAGCCAGCGACCGTAGTCGGCCGGGCGCAGGATGACCGGCATGCGATCGTGGAGCGGCTGCACCAACTCGTTGGCGGCGGTGGTCAGAATGGTGCAGCTTTCGATCTGTTCGCCCTCGGGGCCGCGCCACCACTCCCACAGCCCGGCGAAGGCGAACGGCCGCCCCCCCTCGACGCGGAAGTAGAATGGCTGCTTGCCCGCGCCCGTCGTCTGCCACTCGTAGAAGCCGTCGGCGATGATGAGGCAGCGGCGCTGCTTCATCGCGGCGCGAAAGGCCGGCTTCTCGGCGGCCGTCTCGGCGCGGGCGTTGATCATGCGCGCGCCGATGGACAAGTCCTTCGCCCAGCTCGGGATGAGCCCCCAGCGCAGCAGCGCGAGGCTTGGCTCCCCCTCCGCCGCCCGAACGGCGGCCACCATCTGGGTTGGGGCGATGTTATAGCGCGGGGCGAGCGCAGGGGCCTCGCTGAGGCCGAACTGCTGGGCCGCCTGCTCGCCCGGCGCGGTGAGTGTGAAACGTCCGCACATCCTGCCACTCCACACTCGCTATGGTACGAACGATTACTCCTGCTCGATGTCGAGCCGGGTCGTTTCGCCGGTGGTCGGCGGGGTCGTCCCGGTGGTCGGCGGGGTCGTCCCGGTGGTCGGCGGGGTCGTCCCGGCGCCGCTGTCGCCGGCGTTCTCGGCGCGCATACGGGCCGCAAAGGTGGCCAGCTGCTCGTTCAGCTGGGAGATGCCGCGGGCGAGGGCTTCCTGCAGGTCCTGGGCGGCCTTGCTCTCGCGGGCCCGCTCCACGGCCTGCTGGCCGCGGTCGGCCAGGTTTTGCAGCTGAGGGCTTTCCTGGATCGCGCGCACCGCCTGCTGAACCTGGGTGCCGATCTCCTTCATGCCGCTGGAGACGTCGGACTGGATCTGCTTGGCCTTGTCGCTGGAAAGGGCGCTGCGGATGGCCTGCTCAATCTGCTGGCCGAGCTCGCGCAGCTCGGTGCCGAGGTCCCCGCTCTGCTGCTGGCCCTGGTTCGGCTGCTCCTCCGGGTTGCTCATCGCTTTCTCCTTGCTGTGTGACGAGGCAGGCGCGTTCGTGCGCCTGCGCCACTTGAATGGACGACGCGGCGCGGCATGATGTTGCGCCGTGTGTCGCGGGGATGTGCGGTCGTGCGAGTTTACGTGCCCTCGCGGCCGCGCCAGCGGCGTAGCAGCCAGAGCGCGAGGGCGAGGACCGTCGCGGCCATCACTGCCCTTGGGGGAACCGGCCGCTCGTCGGGGCGGAGCAGGCGCAGCAGCGCGCCCCGCTCGACGTCGCCCGCTGGGTCGCGCCGGGCCGGGATGGCCACCTCGGCCATCGGGAGCCCGCGCCGCGCCGCGGCGGCGAAGATCTGGCCATGGACAAGGGTGTTGTCGGCGTCGTCGGGGAGCAGGTCGCCGAGCTCGGCCTTGAAGAGGCCGAGGCGCAGCCCCGGGTCGTTAAGGCGCGCGCCAATCGTGCGGTTGGCCACGGCGTTGTAGAGCGACGCCCGTGGGCGGCGCGGCCCCGGCACCCGGTAGGCCACCGCCCCGGCGTGGTCCGCGAGGTAGGGCAGCAGGCGGGGCAGCGCAGCCGCGCCGAGCTGGCCGCCGTCGAGGGCGAGGATGAGACTGCCACGGGCGACGCTCCAGCCGTCGCGCAGGGCGAAGGCATAGCCGCGCGGGCGGCGGTGGTGCACCACCATGACCGGCGCGCGAGCCGCCGCGAGGTGGTCGGCCGTGGTGGCCGTCGCCCGGTCGCCGCTCACGTCGACGAGGATGATCTCGTAGTCCGGGGCGTGGCGGGCCGCTGCATCCTCCAGCTCGCTGACCGTGGCCGCCAGCCGGCGCGCGTCGCCGCGCACCACCACAACGATCGACAACGTCCCCTCGTACACCGTTCGCCCCCGTTGCTGCGCGTTCCCGGCACAAAGTATAGCACACCGCGTCCCGGCACAGCCTGTGCTGTGCTGATCGCGCCCCGCCGCACGAGCTCGGTTCACGGCGAGCCCGCCGCCACGTCCGCGTTCCCCAGTCTGTCCGCATGAGGAGCACGCGCTATGGTTTTCAACCACTTGTCGCCATCCGCCCGCCGGTGGTCGCTCGCCCTCGCGGCCGCCGCGCTGCTGTCCGCCTGCGGGGCACAGCCCGCTGTCCCAGGCCAGAGCGCCGCCTCATCCCCCGGGGCGACGTCCACTGAAATCTCCCAGGGAGGAACTTCACCCGCCACGGCCCCTAGCAGCGGCAACACCTCCCCGACCGCAAACCCCGTGCCGTCAAGCGCCGTCGCGCCGACGAACGCCTCCGCCACACAGTCTACGCGCACGGCCCCCGCCATGGCCGCTACCCCAACGGGCCCGACGCCTGCCCCGCCCCCAGCCCCGGGCGATGGCGCGGCGGTGCCCGCGGATCTGCTCGGGCAGCTGGTGGCCGACCTTGCATCCCGCAGCGGCGTCGCGGCTGACGTGATCACCCTTGTGGAGAGCGAGGCCGTCGAGTGGTCCGACAGCGCCCTCGGCTGCCCGCAGCCCGGCATGAACTACATGCAGGTGATCACGCCTGGCTACCGCGTGGTCCTCGACGCGGGCGGCGCCACCTATGCCTACCACACGAACGATCGCGGCGCCTTTGTGCTCTGCCAGCAGGGCGGCTAGGGCACGCCTGAGAGCCCCATAGCTGGCAGGCCTAAGGCCAGCGGTAGGGCACCCCCGGCGGGAGGCGCAAGCTATCATCGCCAAGCCTGCCGAGCCCTGCGGCGCCGCCGCCCGGCGGCCGCTCCAGCCGGGCGTCCCTCGTCCATTGGACGACCCACCCGTTCCGCTCGAGCTCGCCGCTGAGCGCCGGCCCGAGGCCCGCCGCGTCCAGCGAACCCGGGGCGTCGGCAAACCCGGGGCAGATGCCGCTGGGCGTCGCCGGCTGCGCGTCGCCGAAGCACCCTTCTCCGCGGATGGTCTCCGCGAGGTACAGCCGTTCGCCGAGCGGGCGCACCGACGCCGCATCGCCGCGCAGCTCCAGGCAGATCCGCTCGAAGCATTGCAGCCTGCCCCAGGCGAAGGGGACGAGCGGTGTCAAGGGGTAGCCCGCCCGCTCGACGCCGCCGAGGGCCGTCCAGGCCCGCAGCACGGGCGCCGGGACGAACTGCCCGGTCTCGTCGAAGCGCCGGCCGCCCTGCGGCGCTACGCGCACCGCGGCGATAGGGCGCAGATCGCCCACGCTCAGCCCCGCCACGAGCTGGTATTCGCCGGGCGGCAGGTCGGCGGGGAGCGCGAGCGGCTCCATGTGCTCCAGCGTCGCCCCATCTGGCCAGCGTGCCGGCGGCAGCGCCCCGTAAAGGAGCGGCCGGCGAGCCTCGGCGCGGGCCACGCCAGAGCCGTCGCGGAGCTGGACGACTACCTCCGGCGAGTATTCGCCCCCCGTGCCCCCCGCGCGCCGCCACAGGAGCGCGAGGGTGAGCAGCTCACCGGGCTCGTAGGTGGGGCCGGCCGGCGCGGCGAGGCGCGCCCTGCTCAGCCATAGGCCCGCCGCCGGGAAGCGCTCGTCGAGGGGCCGGGGAGGGCCGGGGTCGACCGGGCGGAACAGGTCATAGGTGCCGAGCGAGCCGTCCTGCGCGTAGCGGCGGCGCAGCAGCACGACCATCTCGGGCGTCAGCCAGTTGCCGAGGTAGTCGAGCACCGCCAGCGGCGGCTCGCCCCGCGCCAGGTCGGCCAGCAGGGGCGCTGGGTCGGCCAGCCCCTGGTCGAAGAGCTGGCGGGCCTCGAAGACCGGCGGCCGGGCCTGGGCCCCCGCCATCGCGGCCACCCCAGGCATATCGGTGAAGATGACCGGGCCGGCGGCCTGAACCTCGGGGAGCAGGGCGGCGTGGACGCGGGCCAGGGCGGCGAGGACTTGCGCCTCGCGCCGCGCGTCGGCCCATACTCCGTAGGAGCCGAAGGCGACCCGCGGCGGGCTCGGGTCGAGCAGCCCGGCCGGCCGCAGCCGCTCGTCGTCCCACAGGGGCGGGTAGCGCAGCAGCGAGGCCAGGAGCAGGCCGAGGAGCGCGGCCGGCAGCAGCCTCCGCGGCCACGGCTGCCGGCCCCTCGCCTCGATGGGCGCCCGCCCATCGGCGACGACGCCGGCCCCTAGCGCCACAAGCCACACCAGCCCCGCGTACAGCTCCAAGAAGTAGTTGCTGTAAGCGCCGACCTTGCCGACGCCCGCGGCGGTGATCGCGCCGAGGGCGGTGTAGAGGCCCGGGAGCGCCAGCGGGCCGTCCCGTCGCTCCCAGACGATCGCCGCGCCGGCGAGCGCCGCCAGGGCAAGCGGCCACCGCAGGGTGGCCTGCTGAGCCCAGAAGCCCCGAGCCAGCCCGGCCTCCCAGCGGTTGGCGTTGGCGGCGACCACGTGGAGCGCGAACCACCCGCCGCTCGCCAGCTCAAGGAGGGCGAACAGCGCCCCGCCCAGCACGAGGGCGCCCCCAAGCCCGAGCAGCGCCGCCACGTGCCCCCGGCGCTGTCCCCGGGGCGCGCGGGCTGCCCCCAGCGCGAGCCAGAGAGCGGCGGCCCCCGGCGCCGCGATCAGCGAGGGCTTGACATACAGGCAGGCACACAACAACAGGCCGGCGAGAAAGGCCCGCGTGGCCCCGCGCGCCGGCGCCCCGCGCAGCAGGGCGAGCCCGCCCAGCCCGAGGCACAGCCCGAGCGTATCGACCCGCATCAGCGCGGCCCACTCGCGGACGATCGGCACGCACAGCAGCAGCACGGCCGCCAGCGCCGCCCCGAGCTTGCCGCGCCACCCGGCCCGGCCGGCCGCGGCGAGCAGCCCTACCGCGCCTACGGCCCCGAGGGCACCCGCGAGCGAGAGCAGCCTGCCCGCGGCAAGGGTCGACCCGGCCAGCGGGGCGAGGGCCGCCGCGAGCAGCAGGTAGAGCGGCGGGTAGTTGACGATCAGGAAGGGCGGGGACTGCGGGTCGGCGTAGAGCCGCCAGATCGGCGTGCCGCCGCGAAGCTGGTCGACCTGGGCGAGCAGCGGGCCCTCGCCGTAGTCGAGCGGGTAGGGGTGGCCGAGCAGCTGCGCGGCGTGGTCGGCGAAGTACCAGAGGTACAGCCCGGTCAGGGCGGCGAGCGCGGCGAGCGCAGCCAGGGCCGCCGCGCGGGCGAAGGCTTGTGGCATCGGGCGATCCGTCGGCGTGCGGCGATCAGCCCGGCTATTATACCTGCTTGCCGGTGCGAGGGGGCAGCCACGACCCTCTGGCCGCCCCCTTCGCGCGCCCTACTCGTCGGGGTTGCCGTACTCGTCCGGGTTGGCCGGGTTCGGGTTGTTGAAGGGGGTGTCGGGCGGGGTGGCCGGGTTGTTGTCCAGGCCGGCCTCGGGGCTGAAGCCGGGGTCCGGAACGGTTCCGGCGCTCTGCTCCAGGGTGAAGCCCGCGATCACGAGCTGGCGGCTTTCGGCGCCCTGGGCCGTAAGCTGGTAGAAGCCGGTGGGCAGCCGCTCGTCAAGCGCCAGCTCGACCATGAACTGCCCCGCGACCGCGTCGGCGAAGGGTGAGGGGAAGCCGCGCACCGCCCCGTCCGGCAGGGTCAGCCAGATGTCGACGCGCTCCCCCGGCCAGAACAGGTTGCCGTTGGCATAGAAGACCGTGCGCTGCGGGCTGCCCCGGTCGAAGGGCACCACCACCTGAAGCTGGGCCGGGCCGCTCTGCTGCACTGGCCGTGGGCGCAGCGCAAAGCCGGCGAAGACACGCGAGCCGCTGGTCTGGCCGAGGGCGGTGAAGATGTAGTCGCCGACGGGGTTCTTGCCCTCGAACTGGAACGAGGTCGAGAACGCGCCGGCCGGCGTCGTCTGGACCACCTGCTGCCCGGGCGGGAAGTCGAGCACCGTGCCGTCGGGCGCCGTGAGCCAGAGCGAGACCAGCTCCCCCCCGACAAAGCCGCGCCCGTCCACCTCGACGATGTCGCCCTGCTGGGCCTCGGCCGCGTCGACGCCGTTGCGGGTGACCCGCATGCTGGCCGGGCCGCCGCTCGGCCCCGGCTGGCCGCCCGGGATCACCACGAAGTTGGCGCTGCCGGTGTGGATGGCCCCGGCCAGGCCGCGCCCGGTGATGGTGTAGCAGCCGTAGGGCCAGGTGCCGGGCACCTGCACGTTCAGCGACAGCTGGCCGGCGCCATTCGCGGCGAAGCGGCTGCCCACCGGGCTGTTGACCGGCATGTCGATCACCCCGTCCAGGGCTTGGCTGGCCGAGTAGGTGAAGACGCGCCCATCGGGGAAGGTGATGTCGACCGTGATCTGCTCTGGGCCGAACGGTCCCTCCAGCACCCGGAAATAGTCGAAGGCCACCAGGAAGATCTGGGTCTGGAAGACGGCCGGGGCCTGTCCGCCGCTGCGCGCGCAAAATGCAGTGCCCTGCGGCGTGTAGATCGTCACCCGGGCCGCCGAGGCGAAGGCCCCGTAGCTGAACACGGCCAGGGTTAGGCCCAGGGCGAGCGAGCACGCCAGCGCAAACATCCGCTTTTGGCCGGGAGCAAGCATAACCATGCCTCCTCAAACTCATGGCGACCACGTCGGGCGCCGCTAGGCGCGGTCAGCAAAGCTGAGAGCGACCTGAAAGATAGATGAAAGCATAATGAGATGGCCCGCCGACGCACAAGCCGCGTAGATTACGCCGCCATGACGGGTCCGTTGAGGGGAGGTAAAAGAGCGCCCGCGGCCGAAGCCGGGGCGCTCGAGGAGGCGGGGTTGCGGGGCGCTCAGTACAGCTTGATCTTGTGCCCCACCTGTTTGAACAGCTCGCTCGCGATCACGTGCTTCTGGATCTCGTTGGTGCCCTCGAAGATCCGGGTCACCCGGGCGTCGCGGTACATGCGCTCCAGGGGCAGCTCGCGCGAGAAGCCCATGCCGCCATGGATCTGGATCGCCTCGTCGATCACCTGGCTGGCCATGTCGGTGCAGTACAGCTTGACGATGCTGCTTTCCAGGGTGGCCGGCTTGCCGGCGTCAACCTTCTTTGCACAGTCGTAGACGATCTGCTCCATCGTGTAGATCTTCACCGCCATCTCGGCTAGCTTGAACTGGAGGGCCTGGAAGTCGGCGAGCGGGCGGCCGAACTGGTGGCGCTCGACCATGTACTTGCGGCTGAGCTCGAACGCCTCCTTGGCCGCGCCCACGCTGCTGCCGCCGAGCCCGCAGCGGCCGATGTCCAGCGTCCGCATCGCGAGCGAAAAGCCCATGCCCACCTGGCCGAGCACATTCTCCGCCGGGATGCGGCAGTCCTCGAAGAACAGGCTGGCGGTGTGCGAGGCCTTGAGGCCCATCTTCTCCTCGACCTTGCCAACCTTGAAGCCCGGCGTGTCCTTCTCGACAATAAAGGCCGAGATCCCGCCCCGGGCGCCCAGGCTCTTGTCGGTCAGGGCGTGGACCACGATCATGTCGGCGAAGCTGCCGTTGGTGATCCACATCTTCTGCCCGTTGATCACCCACTCGTCGCCGCGCCGCTCCGCGGTGGTGCTGATGTGGGCCGCGTCGCTGCCGGCGCCCGGCTCGGTGAGCGCCCAGGCCCCGATCATGCGCCCTTCGTTGAGCGCCCGCAGGTACTTGTCCTTCTGGGCCTCGCTGCCCCCGAGGAAGATGCTCATCGCGGCGAGCTGGGCGTGGGCGCCGATGATCGTGGTGTGGCTGGCACAGACGCGGTTCAGCTCCTCCATGAGCACGCAGTAGCCGGTGATGCCCATGTCCAGGCCGCCGTACTGCTCGGGGAAGGGCACGCCGAGCAGGCCGAGCTCGCCGGCCTTCTTCAGCGTCTCGAAGGGCACCCGCTCCTCCTCGTCGATCGCGCGGGCGATCGGCCGGACCTCCTTGTCCACGAACTCGCGGATGGTGCGGCGCAGCAGCTTAATCTCGTCGGTGTGCTCGTACTCCATTGTCGAGTCCTCTCTTCAGATCGACGCCATCTCCTCCCTCGTCTTCGCCGAAACGACCGGCAGCACCAGGGCCGAGGGGTGTGCCGCGTCATGAAAGATTGTTTGCTCGGCGGGCGCGCCGTAGCTCGGGCTGCTCAGGCCGCCGTCGCCCTGGTTGGCGGCCCAGCGCGGGTGGGCGGCGCTGCACACATCGAGCCGCACCCGGTGGCCGCGCCCGAAGCGCTGGGCGGTGGACCAAAGGTCGATCTCGATCCGCAGCGTGCCGTCGGGCTGGGGCTCGCCGCGGCCAGGCGCCACCCGGAACAGCCCCTCGCACACATTGATGCTCGCGCCATCGGGGCGCACGTCGCAGAGCCGGCCGATAAAGTCGGTGTGGTGCTGGCTGGAGCGCACGAACAGCTCCAGGCGCACCGGGCCGATCACGTCGAGGTCGGCCGGCAGGGGCGGCGTGGTGTAGGTCAGTATATCGCCGCGGGCCTCGATCGCTCGCTGGTCGCGAGGGCCGCCGAGCTCACTCAGCACCGGGCCGCCGAGCGATGGCGTGGGGTCGCGCGGGTCGTAGGTGTAGCGGTCTGGCGGGCTGTGGCTGGCCGGCGCGGCGGTCGAGAGCATCCCTTCGCCGTGCAGGTAGTGGCGGGTGAGCCGGGCTGGCGGGGGCCAGAAGTCCATTTCGTGCCACTCGCGGCTGCCCATCAGGGCCAGCCGCACCGGGCGGCGCTGGTCGAGCAGTTCGCGCTGGCCCTTGAGATGGGCGTCGAACCACCAGAGCCCTTCGCGCAGCCCCTCCAGCTGGACCATCGTGTCCGTGTGGGCCCGCGGCAACACCGTCAGGTAAGGGGTGCGGCCGGCGGCGAGCAGGGCGGTGTAGTCGGCCAGCTGCCCGCCGAGAAAGATGTCGTACCAGCCGGCCACCAGGTGCACGGCGGCGTTGACCTGGCCGATGCCGCGGTGGTGGTCGACGCGGCGCCAGTAGTCGCCCTCCTGGTCGGTGTCGGCGAACCAGCGCCGGAAGAAGGGCACCGGCCCGCCCGTAGCGACGACGTCGGCCTCGCCGATCGGCACATGGCCGAAGGCGGTGCCGAGGGCCGTTCTGGTCGCGCGTGAGGACATTCGGCGCAGAGCCGTGAGGTCGAAGGTATTGTTCGCGCCAACCATCATGCCGGTCAGTTGAGCCCAGCGCAGCGCCGTCTCGAAGGCGAAGGAGCCCGCGGGGTAGAACGAGCGCCAAAAGCGCGTCGTCGTGATCAGCGGGACGATCGCCTTCAGGTAGTCCGGCGCGTCGGCGGCCACCGCCCACTGGGTGTAGCCGAGGTAGCTTGCGCCCCACATGCCCAGGTTGCCCTCGAACCAGGGCTGGGCCGCGACCCACTCCAGGGTGGCCCGGCCGTCGGCCGCCTCGTGCACGAACGGGTCGAACTCGCCGCCGGAGCGGAAGCGCCCGCGCACGCCCTGGACAACCACGTTGTAGCCGCGCTCGGCGAAAAGGATGTGACCGAAGTCAGTCAGCGGGCGCAGCGGCCCGCTCTCCGAGGCCCGGCTGTAGGGCGTGCGAATGAGGATGGTTGGGAACGGGCCGGCCGCCCGGGGCGTGTAGCGGTCGGCGTAGAGGATCGCGCCGTCGGGCATGCGGACGGGGATGTCGCGCTCGACGCGCACGGGGTGCTCCGCCGGGCGCAGGCCGAGCGCGCGGGCGATCAGGGCGCGCCGTGCGGCGTACAGGCCGAGCCCGGCCAGGCCGAGGCCCGCGAGGCCGGCGATGGTGCGACGGGCCATACTCGAACTCCCAGGCTTCAGCCGCGGCGATCGGCTTGTGGCGGCGATGCGCAAGGCTTCCCGCCTATGTTGGGCATTCCACCGGATATGACACGCCGCGTTGTCGCAAAATCATAGCACGCGCCATTGTGGGGTGTCAAGACAACGCGGCGCGTCATAGACGGGTTTCCTACGTAGCGAGCGGCGCGTTATCGGGCGGGGCAAAATCTGCGATAATCTGGGCAGCGCACCGTGCACTACCAACCGGGGGCCACTATGATCGCCAGCCTGCGCGGCACACTTGCCCACCTCGGCGTCGACCATATGGTGATCGAGGCGGGCGGGGTCGGCTATCTTGTCTACGCCCCGCGCCCGACACTGGGGGCGGCCGGCGCCGTGGGCGACCAGATCTTTGTCCACACGATGCTGATCGTCCGCGAGGACAGCATGACCTTGTACGGCTTCGCCAGCCCCGAGCAGCGCGCGCTCTTTGAAAGCTTTCTCAGTGTCTCGGGGGTCGGGCCGAAGGTCGCCCTGAGCCTGCTTTCCGCCGGCGACCCGAGCGAGATTCGGATGGCGATCGCCGGCGGCGACACCGCCAGACTTTCGCGCGTGCCCGGGATCGGCAAAAAGACGGCCGAGCGCCTGGTGCTGGAGCTCAAGGGCAAGATCGACCTCAAGGGGTTGCCCGCTCCCGCCGGCGCCACCGGGCCGGGCCAGGCGCCCGTCGGCGTCAACGCCGAGCTCGCCGAGCTGCTGGTCAGCCTCGGCTACAGCAGCGCCGAGGTGGCCGCCGCGGTGGCCAGCCTCCCCCCCGACGCCCCCCCCGAGCTTGAGGAGCGTCTGCGGCTCGCTCTGCGCTACTTTGGGAGCGCGTAGCGGCTCCTGCCCGCCGGGGGCTAAAGGTCATGGTCGAGACGTGACCTATGGCCTAGGAATCGTGTGCGAAAATGGTTTACGACTACAAGAGCTCGTGGTACTATACGCAGCAATTATGACAACCGTGCACGTCACGTAAGAGCACGTTCCCCATCCCTCCAGGAGGTCTGGCATGGCCGCTGAGACTGTAGCAGATTCCCCCACTGCCTCGCATACCGGCAGCACGGCGGCGCCCCGTCCCGCCAAGCGCTACGCCCGTATCCCGCCCTTCTACAAGGCCTTGATCTGGACGTCGTTCCTGATCAATGCAATCCTGCTGGTTATCCTCGCCGTCGTCGTCGGCGTGCTCTGGCAGCGCCAGCAGCAGCTCCTCGCCCTCAGCGACGTGGGCACCGCCTTCGCGGCCGGCAACCTCGCCGAGCTGCAGGATGTGGTGGGGAAGCTCGAAAACTCGACGATCATCTATACGGTGCCGTTGAACACCTCGCTCCCGGTCGACCTCGACGTGCCGATCAACCGCGAGACGATTCAGACGGAGCGCAACGTGGTGACGCTCACCGAGCCGGTGCCGCTGAGCGTCCCCGCGTCGATCATCTTCCCGGGCGGCGGCGGTAACCTGAACGCCTCGGTGAACATTAACCTGCCCGCGGGCCTCGAGCTCCCCGTCGACCTGAACATGAACGTGCGCCTCCAGACCCAGATCCCGGTTCAGCTCGACGTCCCGGTCAACATCCCGCTTGCGGAGACGGAGCTCGGCCCGCAGTTCCGCCGCCTCGGCGCGATCGTCGACCGGCTGGTGACGCCGATCCAGCCGATGCTCCCATGGCCCGAGCAGGCCCCCGACAGCAGCATCGCCCCGACCGACGCCGTGTTGCCGCGGAACGAGCCCGCCCTGGAGGCCCAGCCCGCCAACCCGTAGCGCCGAGGCGCGGGGCCCCACACAGGCATGCGAGGAAGAACCCTCGCATGCCTTTCGCGTTGCCCGGCTTTATGCCCCGCGTACTCTATGGTATAAGGGAAGCATGACAACGCGGAAGCTTGCCCTCGCCGCAGGCCTGGCCCTCGTCGGTCTGGCCGTGGTGCTGGCCCTCACTGTCGGCCGCCCGGCCCTGCGCGGCCTGCTGCGCCCCGAGCCCCCGGCGCCGCTGACACCCCTCGCCCTTACGGTGCCGGAGCCTGGCACATCGGCCCCGAGCGCCCCCCCCTCACCGGCCCCGCCGGCGCCAAGCGCGACTCTCGAGCTTCGCGCCGTGCCGCGGCAAAGCCCCGCCCCCGAGCCGAGCGCAACAGCCGCGCCGAGCGCAACAGCCGCGCCGAGCACCACGCCCGCCGCGCCCACGCCCTTCGTGGTGGGCGATCGCACCTACACCGTGCTGCTGCCCGCCGCCGTGAAGAACGGCCAGCGCTTCCAGTACAGCTGCGAGTTCGACGCGGCCTGGGTGATCATGCAGAGCTACGGCCTCGACGTGGGCGAGGACGAGCTGATCGCGGCTATGCCGCGCGACGAGCGGGTCGAGCCATATGTCGTGGAGGACCCCGACGCGGGCTTTCTGATCTACGGCGGCGACATCCGGCGCGCCTTCTCGGGCGACTACACCGGCAACTTCCTGGCCCGGGCCACGGGCGACGCCTTCGCCGGGCTGTTCGCCAGCTACGGGCTGGAGACGGCGCCGGTACGCACCGAGGAGGAGCTGCGCTCGGCCCTGCTGCGCGGCGAGCTCGTCTGGATGAAGACAACCGTCGACTTCAAGCCCTGGCGCCCCGCGACGTGGATCACGCCCGAGGGCGAGCGGATCACAACGGTGCTCGGCAACGACCACGCGGTGGTGGTGATGGGCTTCAACGACGAGGTGGTGGTGATCCGCGACGTGCTCGGGCCGACGAGCACCGGCCCCGACCGACCGTTGGAGTACGAAGTGCCGTGGCAGGCGTTCATGGCGGCGTGGGGCGCCCAGGGCTACGACGCCATCGCCGTGGCCCGGCCGTAGCGTCGGGGGCGAGGGGCAGAGGTCAGGGCGCGGCCAGCGGGACTTTCGGCAGGGGGCCGGCGGTGTGGAGCAGCGTGAGGCCCCCGGCGTCAGGCCCGGGTGGAGCGGGCGAACGCGAACGGCAGCCAGACGCGCACTTCGGCGCCCTGGCCGGGGCGGGCGAGGATGGTAAGGCTGCCCTCAAGCGAGGCGGCGCGCTCGCGCATCTGGCGCAGGCCGAGGCGGCCGCCCGGCGCCGCGGCCTGGGCGCCCGGATCGAAGCCGACGCCGTCGTCGCGGACGACGATCTGGAGGCCGCCGTCGCTGGAGCGCAGGGCCACGCCGACCCGGCCGGCGCGGGCGTGCTTTGCCGCGTTGTTGAGCGCTTCCTGCACGAAGCGGAAGGCGGCAAGCTCCAGCACGTGGGGCAGATCGGGCGGCAGGTCGCTGAGGTCGAGGTCGAGATCCCAACCCTGCTGCTCGGCGAACTCGCTGACAAAGCGGCGCAGAGCGCCGGCGAAGCCGAGCTGGCTGAGCTCGAGCGGGCGCAGCTCGAAGATCGCGCGGCGCAGCTCCTCGATCTGGGTGCGCAGGTTCGACTTGAAGGCGGCGAACTCGGCGCGCAGGAGCTCGCGGTCCTGCTCCAGCCAATCCTCCCACAGGTCGACCCGCATGCGCATAAAGGCGAGGCTTTGCGCCACGCCGTCGTGGAGGTCGCGGGCGATGCGGGTGCGCTCGGCGGTGATCGCCTGCTCCAGAGCGACGACGCTGGCGATCTCGCGGGCCCGGCGCCGGCTACCCTGGATGGCCTCGGCCAGCTCGCCGCCGGCGGTACGCAGGAGCGGAGCAAGCTCCTCCCAGGTGGCGCTATCCGGGGGGGCCTCCAGATAGGCCTCGATCCAGCCGAGCGGCGGGTCGCTGCCCTCCGCGAGCGGGACGACGATACAGGCGCCGATCCGGCCGCTGGCGCGCCCTGGCGGGAAAAGCAGGTGGGGCCCGCCCAGATCCGGCGGCGCCGGGAGCAGGCCGAAGGCAGCGCGGGCGTGTTGCAGGTCATCGTCGCAAAGATTGGCGCAGCGGAGCATGTGGGGCTCGCCGCGCTCATCGCGCAGGACAAGCACGGCGCCGAGGGCATCGAGCAGGCGGGCGGGGAGCGTGATCGCGTAGTCGAGCACGTGGTCGAGCGTGTCGCTGCTGGCGATGCGCTGGTTGATCTCGTACAGCTGCTCGAGGCGACGGTTGGCGCGGCACAGGTCGCCGAGCATCACCGTCTCGGCGGAGCGGCGCAGGTGCTCCTGGCGCGCCGACCAACTCAGCACCGCGAAGATCGCGAGGGCGGCGAGCAGGCCCCAGAAGATCGGGTCGAGCGTGCGCACGACCGGCGTGGTCTCCTGGAGGTCGATCAGCTGCGACTCGACCAGCCGGGCGAGCGCGAAGGCCAGGCCGGCCGCGCCGGCGAGGGGCCAGCGCAGCCGGCGCAGAACATCGGTCAGGTTAGGCTCACGCTGCTGGCGGGCCATATGTGTCGCTCCGTGGCTGCCGCCGTCGACGTGCGCGAGGGCGGCCGCGCGGGTGGTGTCGCGGGCGGTCGGCGGCGTTAGTCGTGGACGCCGGGCACGCGGCTCATGGCGCGCCAGTGGATCGGCAGCGTCTGCTCGATATGCCGGTCGGCGGCCTTCCAGGTGTGCTGGCCGTCATCCAGGGCGGCGACGGGTGCCTGGTTGGGGATGCCGAGGGCCGCAAGGGCGCGGAGCAGGTACTCGCCGCGGTAGAAGTTAGAGCCCCAGGGTTCGATCGACTCGGGGCCGTACTGGACAACCCAGGCCAGGCGGCGCAGGGCGTCGTGGTCGGCGCGGAGCATGAGGACGGCCGGGGTGACCACGTCGAGCTGGTCGAGGGCGCGTGTTGCCCCGAGGGCGGCGTCGAACATCGGGTTGGCGAGGACGGTGTCGGACGCGCGGCTGTGGGCGCCGGCGTCGGCCGCGTAGAGGATGGTGCCGTCGAAGCAGCCGACGCTGACAAAGCGCTCGGGGTGAAGCGCGGCGGCCAACACGGCCATTAAGCCGCCAAGCGAGAAGCCGGCGACCGACCGGGCGCCAGGAGCGGCGCGGAAGGTCCGGTCGACATAGGGGAGGAGCTCGTCGAAGAAGAAGCGCCGGAAGGCCCCGCTCCCGATCCCGGCCACCTCGGCGAGAGCAGGGTCGGCCATGTCGGCGAGCACGCTCGGGACGGCGTTATCGTCGCTGGCGAGCCCCGGCATCACCAGGATCATCGGGCCGACGGCGCGGTCGGCGCGCAGGCGCTCGTAAACGTCGATCACATTGGTGCCGCCGCGGCTGTCGTCCTCGGCCCCGTTGAGCCACTCGCGCTCGTTGCCGCGGAGCAGGTAGAGCACGGGCAGCCGGCGGCCTCGCTCGGCGTGTTCGGGCGGCAGGTAGACGTAGCACGGCTTGGCGATGCCGAGCGCGGCGCTGGGGATGCTGATCAGGCGCGCGCGTCCGTCGTACGGGGGCTGGGCCATCGGCGGCTCCGCAAAAGGCAGTGAGCTGGCCCGATTATACGTGATGGGCCGGCGCCGTCGCCAGTGATGAATCTAACGAAGCTCCATCACAGGGCGGATTGACGTCCGGCCCCGGTGCGGTATAATGGTCGTGTTTGGGGATGCTTGGCTTCGACAGGGAGTGAAGGTCGTAGATTGCAGGCCGTGTCGCCCAGTCACGTAAAAGGGGCAAATGCCAACAACTGGCAACAACAGCTACGCGGGCCGCATGGCCCTCGCTGCCTAATAACAGGTAGCGCGCCTCCCTCAGTTCGCTCGATGGCTGTGGTGTAGGCGTCAACAAGTCGAGTGCTCCTCCGGTGACCACCTGCTGGCTGGAGGAAAAGATTAGCGGGTTGGCCCAAAAGCCGCTTCGCCTGGGGTGTGGCTGCGGGCGAGATATAAACACCGGGATAAGCCTGTAGTATATCTGCGATTTAGCTTTCTGGACGGGGGTTCGATTCCCCCCATCTCCACCAAGGTTGCCCGGAAGGGCATCAGGAAGCGCTGGACGGAACAGAGAAGGGAACAGCATCCTCCCCATCTGCTCCGCCCGGCGCTTTCGACTCAGACCTGAACAAAACCTAAGTCTGGTTGTTCGGCGCAGGGGCGATCGTGGCCCGGGCGCCTCACAATACAACTGGTTGTTAAGGTGCCGCTTTCCAGCGACGCCGAGGCAGCCGCTCCGAGGCCCATCCTGTCAGCCGCCAAGCTATAGCAGGGTGGGCTTCGTGTTGCCTACGAGCGTTCCTTGTCCCCTCGGTCCCCCACGAGCACCAGGATGTCTCCCGGCGTGCACTCAAGGATGTGACAGAGCTTCGCCAATGTGTCACGGTCGATGCGCAGGGCCGTGCCGTTCCACAGGTTGTTGGCGGAGTTCTTGTTGAGCCGGATCCGCTCCGAGAGCTGGAGCGCTGAGGGTATCCCCTTCGCTCGCGCTAGCTCCCGCACACGCCACTGGATGCGCTCACGCCAGAGCTGGTCCTCGCGATCTCGTTCCTCGGCGCCGCTCATGCCCGAACTATAGCACCTGCGATCTCCCTATTCAATTATTTCCAGGGAAACGGGCAAAACAGGGCTACCAGCTCGCGGGGAGCAGGTTCAGGCCGTCCTCCAGGTCCTTCGGATTCACGCCCAGGTAGGCGGCGGTGGTCTTGAGGCTGCGATGGCCCAGCAGGAGCTGGATGTCACGCAGCGTGGCGCCGCGCCGGAGCAGCTGGGTGGCGAAGGTGCGGCGCAGCTGGTGAGCCGTGATGAAGACCTCGAACTTCGGCAGCCAGCGCTCGAAGATGTGGGCCATTGACTTGGGCGTGAGCGGCTCGTGCTCGATGCTGCCGGCCACCGGCCAGGTGGGGCGGCGCAGGGCGACCTTCTTCATCTCCTCCTTCAGCGCCGCGTGGATGGGCAGCTCGCGCCGGCGGCCGCCTTTGCCGCGCTGGACGACGAGCATGTTGTCGTCCAGGTAGACATCCCTCCAGAGCAGCTTCGACACCTCGCTGATGCGCAGGCCGGCGTAGAGCATCAGGTAGATGGCGAGACGGTTGCGGCGCCAGTAGAACTGCTCCTCCTCGCTCAGCCCCTCAGGCTCGGCGATGACCCTGAAGAGGAGGCTGAGCTCCTCGTTGGACAAGGCGCGGACGATGGGGTCCTCGTGGGCAGGCCACTCCACAGCCCGGGTCGGGTCGTCCACCAGCTTTCCCTGGACGACGAGCCACTTGCAGAACGAGCGGATCGCCGTCAGAGCGTTGCCGATTGTCGCGCCGCTGCAGCCGCGCTTCGCCAGGAAGACCCGGTAGCGCACGATCATCTGGGGTGTAATCGCCGACAGATCCGCGTCAGGGCCGAGGAACGCGATGAAGCCGTTGATCTGGTCGATGTACCGACGCACGCCGCTCAGGCTCCGGTTGAGCGAGTGCAGGTGATCCCGGTAGGTCGGGACCAGGCTGCCGATAAAGCCGATACGCATTGCCGTCACTCCCAACAAGGCAATAGGAAGCCAGACCTCCCCGATTAAGGGAAGCGAGGAGCGAACCGGGTTATGCCTTGACCTGGGTGAGGGAGCGGCCTACACTGAGGCTGCCACACACTCAGTTTGAGTCGTTCTCGCCGACCGCGCATTGCGCGGCCGTTGGCGTTATGCGCCTACCCCTGCCGGGACAGGCGCGGCCGGTTGCCCTCCTCAGCCAATGGTGGGGTGGCCGCCGGCGCGAGGCCGAGCAGCCGCGCTGCCTCACGGATGACCTGGCGCACCGCATCGCTCTCGGTGCGGTCCATCCGCTCGGCGATCCGGGCGACGAGCCCACGCTCTGTCTCGCTGAGGCGAACCCTAAACATCGTTGACCGTTTCACCCAACACCTCCTGGCTCCAGCTTCAGGCCGAACCGCTCGACCTGGGGGCAGTGTAGCGGGCGTCCGACGGCGTGGTACGGAATTCCTATAGGAATCGAAAAGGCGCGGTTTTCCGCTTCCCTACGACATTTCCGAAGAGTTCCTTGCTCGGAATTCCGACACGGATTCTTTCGCTGGCTCAAGCGGTTGCTGGAGCCATACCACAACACTACCGTTTCACGAGCAGCGCCGCACGTTTCGCGGCCCTGCTGACCACCTGCGGGTTGACGTCCTGCTGTTCCGTCTCCAGAAAGGCACAGTAGCTGGTGAGGAAGTGGTTCTCAAAGCCCAAGGCCTCTTCGCAGAGCGCGCGTAGCTCGGCGATGTCGGGTGCTGAGGCGGGAACCTGATATCCCCAGTCGCCGCGGCAGCGCTCGAACACCGCAGCGACCAGGGGCGCCCATCGGTCGCCAATCACCAACGCATATTGCTCGGGGATGTCACGCTTGCGGCCGCTCCCGACATACTGCCCTGCTTCTTTCCAGGTGAGGGCGTTGGCGATGCCCAGCACAACGCTGACCAGATCCTTCGTTCCCACCGGGCGGGCCTCGCCGTCGACCACGACTGTGCGATGGTCGTACCCATAGAACAGGCCGGCAGGGTCAGGGAACTCTACCGGGAGAGCCAGGGAAGGCGGGTCCCCGCGCATGCGCAGCATCAGCGGGAGTACGCCATGCATCAGGTCGCGGGCATGGGTGGCCGCCGGTTTCTGGGGGACGCGCGGCCTGATATCCTCGCCGTAGAGCAGGCGGCTGGCCGTCTGAAACCAGACCCCGCCGACGCGCATCAGGTGCTCCTCGCTGGTGGCTGAGCAGTCGAGCATCAGAGGGCTGCTCGCCCGGCACTCGTCGCGAACCTGGGAGAACAGAGCCTGGCCTGCCTCGTCGAGGGGCGCGCGGAAGACCACGACGATATCTACGTCGCTCGCCGGTGTCGCCTCGCCTACGGCGTAGCTCCCTACGAGGTAGTAGCCAATCACCCGATCAGGGAAGGCGGCCTCGCAGCGTCGCACGAGCTGGTCTACCAGGGCGTTCACCTCATCCATCGGCGCCTCATCACATCATTAGCTGGCCCGCTTCACACGCGCTGTGGGCTGTTCTGCTCAGACGTGCGCGACGCCCACGTTGTCCTGCTGCCGCACGACGCTCTCGACGTCGCGGGGTAGCTGTCTCCGCTCCCGCTCAGGCTGGCAGCCGCGCTGCTTGGAGCCGCATACGCTACGGCTCGCCTCGTTCGCTAGCCTGGTTGACGGCCGTGATGAGGCGCTCGATGATGCCGTGGGGGTCGTAGAGCGCCCGGCATCCGTCTCGCACCACCTGTTGCGTACCGCTGTCCAGCGGCTCTGTCGCTGCCCACGATGGTCTGGTAAAGCCGAACTCTATCTCATGTCCCAATGCCAGGAAGACCCGCCGCGACCAGAGTGGGCCGTAGTCCTCGTCCTGGGAGTTAAGAACCGAGTCGTTGAGCTCATTCACCGCCAGGGAGCTGAGCCAGCTCTGCTCGCGCCGATACGCTTGAGGGTCGTCAACCAGGATGACCAGGTCGATGTCGGAGTCTGGGCGGGCGGCGCCCCGAGCGTGCGAGCCCACCAGCGCGATTGCTGCAACCCCCGGGCGCTCCTGGAACCACACCGTGATCTGCTCCAGCAGACGTGCGGCCGTTTTTGACTGATCCGGTTGGCCCATACTTTCTCACTGATAGGGCTGATTGGCGCCGGTGGGCCCGGCCCTGTGCGCCACGAGCAGCAGCGTCTCGTAGTGGCAGGTCACGACATTCCCAAAGCGGGCCAGCTCCGCCTGCACCCCCTGGAAGAACTGGGTCTTCGCCGGCTCGGGGAGCGTCTGGTGGTTGGAGAAGGTCTGTAGGAGCTTCAGGAACTGCTGTCCCGTGTACTGCCGCTGCCAGCGGTGCCGGAGGGTGGCCAGGCCGGCGAAGAGCTGCGACTGGCTGAGGGCGTCGTGGTAGCGCATCGCCCGCTGCTCCAGCGGGTCGACGTGGCTGCGCTGTGCGTCGGAGGGGAGGAAGCGCTCGTAGAGTGGCCGGGTCGCCCGGTAGAAGTCGGTGTGCTCGGAGCGGTCGATGTGCCAGACCAGGGCGATCGCGCCCTCGGGCTTGAGCGCCTGGGCCGCCTTCGCAAGCCCAAACGCGGGCTCGATCCAGTGGAAGGCCTGGGCGGAGAGCACCAGGTCGAAGGCCTCCGGCTCGACGGGCCAGTCCTCGAAGGCAACGTTCAGGACGCGCACCAGCGGATACGGCGTGAGATGCTCGGCCGCCAGGCCTGCGAGGGCCGGCCCCAGCTCCAGGGCGAGGATGGCGTAGCCGCGCTCGGCGAAGGGCCGGGTGATCTGCCCCGTGCCGCAGCCGATCTCCAGGATGCGGCCCGCGGCCGGTAGCCGCGAGCGCTCGACGATTGCCTCGACGATCGCATCGGGGTAGCCGGGGCGCACTTCGTCGTAGAGGGCCGCGACAGCATCGAAGCTCGCTCGCAGGGGTGGCTGGTCAGGCATCGCACTTCTCCCATATGTGCAGCGCGCAGGGTGACTATTGCTCGCCAGGGCGATCAGCGCTTCGTCTTATCCATCTGCTGCCAGGCCGCCTTCAGCTCCGGCTCGTAGGCCTCAGCCGTCTTGAGGTCGATATTCACGCGCTGGCACGCAACGTTCCAGGAAAGCTGGGGGTGTCTCCCGGCTTGCTTATCGTCGAACAGCTCGCGGAGCTTCGCGAGTTTCGCGCGCGTCTCCTCGCGTGGCTGGCGAGTTGGACGCGTCGAGCCGACCTCCGCCGCAAGAAGGGGCCCGTCTGACACGACTTCCGCGGAGGAACTTGGTGGGCTCTGAAGCGTCGTCCTGTGGGTATGAGCGGCCAGCACTGTCCGCTCTCGCGCCGTGCGCTGAACACTGGGCGCTTTGTCAGCATAGGCGGCACGCCGATAGCCTTCGCCGGTACCTGCTCGGCCTGTGGCCGGCCCGCGTTGCGCGTGATGCTCGCCGGCACGCTCGACTCGAAGACGTAGCCGACGACGTGGAAACCGGCCGCCCGTGCTGGAGCGATGTAGGCTGCGCGGCCAGTCGCGGTGACGTTGGTGTTGTCGACGACGAGCCGCTGACCGTGGCTGAGGCACCAGGCCAGGAGCGAGCGCTCCCGGTGGCGGGTGCGCAGCAGGTCGAGGCTGACGCGCACGTGCGTGGCGAAGAAGCGCTCGCGGTAGAACGTGGACTTGCCGGCGGCCTGGATGCCCACGAGGATCACCGCCTCCATCATCCTTCCTCCAGCTCTACAGGAACCAGCAGGTCGTTCACGGCTTCGCGGCAGCCCGGCTCGTCGCTCATCAACCCTCCACAACGGTGATGCGGTGCGCCTCCGTTACGTCGGGCGGCTCGGCTCGGGACGCAAGGCGGCGGATGATTGCCTCAGGCACCGGGCTTGGGCGTTGCCGGTTCCGCTCGATCACCCGGCTCAACGGCGCGTCAACGACTACGATCCGCACGCTCACGCCATAGCCCAGGAACAGATCGACCAGCGGATCGCGCAGCCTGCGGGTCAGGTTGGTAGCGTTCCAGATGAAGGGCTGTCGCCGGCGCAACAGCTCGCGGGCTCGCTCCTTCGCCGCGCTCACCACACCGCCCTGATTGTCAGCTGGGTCGACGCCCAGTTCGCCACGAAGGGCATCCAGGGAGATGACGGGCAGCCGTGAGTGTTGCTCATAAAGCCAGGTGTCCTTGCCCGCGCCCGGGAGGCCGGAGAGCAGGGTGACCTCCCCCCAGGTGTCGTCGTAGGCGTGGTACGTCGGGTCCTGCTGGGAGCCGCGGCAGTAGCGCACGCGGCTATGGTCGGACGGGAACGGGTACGGGTTTTCCAGGCAGCGATGCTCGGTGCACCAGTCGCGGAACAGCTCGACACGCCCGAGCAGCTCATCGCCGTCGGCACAGATGCGGCCGCGCACGTCGGCCTCGGCCAGAGTTGCCACCAAGCTCAAGGGCGCCCGCAGGCTTGCGGGGAACACCGCGCGCGCGATGTCCGGCCGCTCCAGAAACCAGAGGGGCAGGCCGTGTAGGCGTACCAGGGCGACGACCAGTTCGCGCTCGGCGAAGGCGAGCGGGCCGTCCAGCCCCTCGTCGCCCCAGAGCAGGCTACGGGTGATGGAGGCGCCTACCCGCGCGTGGTTGGGCGAGCTGATCCGGCCGTCTGGGGCCACCTCGGTGGTGGCGGGCTTGCCGATGTCATGGAGCAAGGCCGCGAGGAAGAGTGCCCCGCGCTCGGCCGGGGGCAGGGAGCGCCAGGTCTCCAGCTCCGCCAGGGCCTCAGCGACCATGCGCGTGTGGATCAGCACGTCGCCCTCGGCGTGGTGCAGCGGGTCCTGCGGGGTGCCCGCGAGGGGGAGCAGCCAGGGGCAGGCGGCAAGGACGGCCGGCCAGTCCACACTCCAGCCCGGCGCGCACGGGAGCCACGGGATGGCGGCAAGCGCTACCACAATGTCACCCCCGCCTGGAGCCAGTTCGGCAGCAGCGGGCGATCCTGCCAGTGGCTCCCCGAGTCAAGCACGGTCTGGAGGAAGCCCCGTCGGACATACTTGTAGCGCCCCGTCACGGCGCCGCCGCCCTCGACCTTGATGTACAGCCCCTCCATCAGCCCGCTCGGGTCGGTCTCGGCGAGGGCCTGGACGGGGTCGAGGCCTGCCTCTGTGGCGGCCTGGGCAAGCTGCTTGCGGTGGTCGGCGGTGATGAAGTGCGAGGGGCCAATCAGGGCGTGGAGCGCGGCAAGAGAGGGCAATGGGCCCGCGTGCAGCACTTCGACCGAGGCGACGAAGGGCGCCCTTTCGAGCATCGCCGCGCGCCGCTCCGTGGACAGGAAAACACCCTCGTGTGTGTCAAGGATGTCGAACTCCAGAAGGTAGTGGGGCAGGTCGGTGTAGAAGATCGAGTGCTTACCGTAGCACCACTCGCCGTAGAGGACGTAACGGTCGCCAAGCAGCTCCCAGAGGCCGGCGGCGTGGGTGGAGGCCCAGCCCTTGAGCAGGTCGAACTGGCGCTCGCGCGGGCCGCCGGTGAGGTAGTGCCCACGGCTCTGGAGGCGCAGACGCCCGTCACGGCCAAAGCTGACGCCGCAGTTGGCGCCGTCCATCTTCTCCTCGACGACGAGGTGGCGGCCCGCGAGTTCTGCCCAGGTCGCGGTCACCGGATCGTCGTCGGCCTGGAGCCCCGAGCCCTCGATGTGGCGTGTGCGAGGGTACTTGTAGATCTGCTCCATCAGACTCCTACCTTTGCCACAGCGATCAGGTGGCCGGGCACCCGCTCGATCGAGACCCGCATCGCCCCCTGCTCGCGGAGCAGCGCGGTGAGCTGTGTGGCGCTGAACAGGTGAATATGCTCGGGGTTGTCGTCGGGGCGCGACGGCACCGAGAGGATAACGAAGCGCCGCGCGACGCGCAGGACGGAGTGGAGCGCCGCAGCGGTGTCGGGGATGTGCTCCAGCACCTCCAGCATCGTCACCACATCGAAGCTCCGGTCGGGGAAGGGGAGGTCCGTCACATCTGCCCGTGCGGCCGTCAGGGTGGTGACGCCGCCGGCCGCAACCCGCTCCAGATCGACAACGCGATGGTCGAGCACGTCGGCGGCGGTGACTGGCAGCCAGGGCATCGCGTCGAGCAAGGGCCAGAGGAAAGCACCGCGGCCGCTGCCGATATCGAGGATTTCCGATGGGCCGATGCCGCGCAGGATACCGAGCACAGCGTGAACCCGCGACAGACCCATCGTGCGCTTGAAGCGGTGGAGTCGCAATCCCCGCGCGTGGCCGAGCTGCACGATCGCCGCGAGATCAACGTTGCCGAGCGTGTCAAGCGGTGCGGTAAGTAGTTCGCTGCCTCCAGCTAGCTCCGACTCACTACGCAGAGCGCCGCGGACGTAGGCAGCGGCGAGTTGCTCGAACAGCGGTGTCTCCGTGCTCACAGGCGTGCTCCTTGTCTGTTGTGCTCGCTCTCTGTGGAGCTTTCACGCCGGCGGTCGGCTGTGGCTACGTCGCGTGCTCACCCAGGATACATCGTTCGACGGCGGCGGGCCTCTGCCCAGGGTGGTATTCTCACCCCACACCGCTGACGTCAGTGTGCCAGCAAGAGGAGGTGTCGCTATGAACCGCCACGACGAGCTCGACCACCTGCACGGCTTTTGAGGTACCAGCAAGCGGCGCAAGGGCTTCCCATCAGAGACGCACGTCAAGCGCGGCGAGCGGGTGGTTCATGGGGACAAGGAGCTGAGCGAGAAGCTTGGTCGCAACGACCCCTGCCCCTGCGGCTCCGGGAGGCGCTTTGAAGAGCTGCTGCCTGCGCACGGGCCGCTATAACGGTGTGATCCGCGGTTCGCGCACGATCTCAAACCCCGTGCCGCCGGGGTCGTCCTGGTACTTCAGTTTGCCTTCTCGATGGTAGGGGTGGGCTTCCGGACGAGCCGGGTAGGTACGGGCGTGGGCCGTGATAGTGATGCGGATGGCCTTGGTCTTGGCCGGCGGGCAGGTGGCGCAGAAGTGGCACCGAAACATGGAGCGACAGCCGCAGGAGATCGCCCGAGCTGGCTGAGCTCTCGGGCGGGTACAGGGTCATGGTGCGCCACGAGGCGCTGAAGGCGAGTAGACGAACAGGAAGTCGAAGCCGGCGGGGTAGGCCACGAACACCGGCTTGCCCGGAAGGGCCTTGAGCCAGGCCACGTAGGCGGGCATGGCCTGCTCGGGCGGCTGGGTGTTCTCGCGGCAGGCCGCCCAAGCCTCGGGCTGGCTCGCCCACCAGCTCATGGTCGGGGTGGCCCTGAGCGCCCGCTAGCAGCTCCAGGTTCGCGCTGAAGGTGCCCAGCAGGCGCTTGTCGGCGGTGTAGGCTGCCGAGGCGAAGCTGAGCATGGAGTGGGGGCCGGGGAACGGCCCATCGGTCTCGACATCGGTGCTGACGTACATCCCTGGCATGATGACACCTCCGCCGGTATCGTAGCACGGCCGCGGGGGAGGTTGAACCGCCCTGAGCCGTAGCAAGCCTTTCTCGCCTGTACTGCTCCGGCTCAGTCGCGCGTCTGAAGCGGCTGGGTGTGCGAGCGCCTATACTCGCCTTGGAGGCCACCGATACCATTGATAGCGAGGCGGCCATGACCATCTACTTCTACACCACCCGCGATGCCCACGGCAACTTCTCAAACTTCTCGCGCCACGGCTTCACCCTCAAGGGGCTCTGGTGGCCGACCAGCGAGCACTACTTCCAGGCCCAGAAGTTCGCCGGCACTGAGCACGAGGAGCCCGTCCGGCGGGCCAGGACGCCGAAGGAGGCCGCCGAGCTCGGCCGCGACCGGCGCCGGCCGCTGCGGGCTGACTGGGAGCAGGTCAAGGATGACGTGATGCTCGATGCGGTGCGGGCGAAGTTCCTGGCCCACGCCGACCTGCGGGCCGAGTTGCTCGCCACCGGCGACAAGGAGCTCGTCGAGAACGCGCCTGGCGACTACTACTGGGGCTGCGGCGCTGATGGCAGCGGCAGGAACATGCTCGGCCGCATTCTGATGGCGAGTAGCTTGCAGGAGGAAGCAGTATGGGTGCGGTCTCCGTTGTGCCGCTGCCGCCCGGGAGCCTGGCCGCTGCCAGCCTGCCGCGCATCGACTACGCCGATGCCTACCTGGCCCGACTCCCCGCTGGCCGCCACTACACCCTGGACGAGGCCGTCGCGCTGGTCTTTGCGACGACGCCGGGCTGGGTGAAGGGTCTGATGCAGCTGCGCAACACACTGGTGCGGCCATTCGGTCTGAAGGTCGATCCTCCCCGCGAGGCGCCCAGACGGGCCGGCCCACTGCTTCCCGGGGCGCGGGTCGGCATCTTCCGTGTGTTCGACCGGCGGCCCGACGAGTTGCTCCTCGGCGAGAATGACCGCCACCTCGACTTCCGTGTCTCAGTGCTGCTGCGCGACGACGACGAGGCGCAGTGGGCCACCGTGACCACAGTGGTCCGCTTTCACAACGCTTTGGGCCGGGCCTACTTCGCCGTAGTGCGGCCGTTCCACCAGCTGATCGTGCCTGCGCTGATGCGCCGCGCGCTTCGCGTGGCCGCCTCATCGCGCAGCGCTTAGGCGCCGTCGCAGCGGTAGGGCGGGCCGGCGATGCGATGGCGTGAGCCGTCGCCAGACGTCAGGGCGAGCTGGAGCGGCGCGGGGGCCGCCGCTAGGCCGGTGCTCGGGTACCACTCGCGCCCGTGCTGCACGACGATCAGCAGCCCCTCCTCGTCGCCGAGAGCCGTGAACGTCTCGCCCTCCGATCCGCGGAACGGCGCCAGCCCGAGCGTCTTGCGGAGCATCGCCGCCATCGCCGGCACGTCGTCCACGACAACCCCGACCTCGCACACCGAACCGATGCCCGGCGCCTGCAGAGCCTGGGGGTCGTCTGCCGACTCCCCGCGCCGGGCGATACACTCCAGAATGCTGCCGGCCGGGTCGCGGAAGTAGAAGGCGACGGCGTCCCAGCTTGCGTGGATGATCACCTCGTCGCCGCCGGCAGTGATAAGCGGCGTGCGGGCGGCGACCAGGCGCCGGGCCGCGTCGAAGCGGGCGAGCGGCACGCTAAAGGCGAAGTGGTAGCGTGGCTGCTCCCCCGCCGGAGCCTCGCGCAAGGCTAGTCGCGTGCGCCCGGCTGCGAATGCGAGTCCGGACTCGGCGGGCAGCTCCGCGAGCTGGAGCACGCCCCTGTAGAAGACTCGCATGGTCTCCAGGTTAGGGACGGACAGCTCGACCTCATCAAATCGCATGGGCGTCTCCTTCCGCTGGGCGAGGCCCGATCATAGCACGCTTGCGCGCAGCGGGCCTCGTGCGATACTCGGCCCACCGGCGAGAGACAGTCTGATCTGACCATCACTGAGGTGAGTGCCACGCCTGAGTTAGCGACGGCATCCGTTCATCAGGCCTGTTGTGGTACCCTATGGGCCGAAACTTTGGCCTACGGAGGACGTATGGCGAAGCTGCGCTTTGACGAGCGCGTGGCGCGGGAGGCGACGCTACAGGTCGGGGCCTCGGCACTGATCCTGGACGAGGCGGGCGAGCGGGTGCTCCTCACCCAACGCACCGACAACGGGCGCTGGTGCTTGCCCGGTGGGCGCACCGACCCCGGCGAGAGCCTGGCCGAGACCTGTGTGCGCGAGGTGCGCGAGGAGACCGGCCTAGAGGTGGAGGTCGTGCGCCTGGTAGAGCTCTACAGCAGCCTCGACGTGGTGGTCGAGTACGACGATGGAAACCGGCGGCAGATTGTCGCCGCCCACTTTCTGGTGCGCGTCGTCGGCGGCACGCTGGGGCTGAGCGATGAGACCAGTGAGGCGGCGTACTTCAGCCGGGCCGATCTGGAAGCTCTCGACCTGATGAAGCACCACCGCCCCCGGATCGCCGACAGCTTCGCCGATCGCGAGGCCGCTTTCATTCGCTGAGCTCAGCAGGGGTTGCCGGCGGCTTGCATCGGCTGCAGGAGGCGAGATGGATGGGCAGTATCGGAAGAACATCCGCCCCGGGCTGCGCGTGGCGATCGTGCGCAAGCAAGACCAGCGCACGGGCCGGCGCACGGTCGGGGTGGTGCAGGCTATCCTGACCTCGGCGGAACGCCACACGCGAGGGATCAAGGTGCGCTTGACCGACGGGCAGATCGGGCGCGTCCAGGAAATCGAGCCGGCCGAGGGGCCAGGAGCGCCAGCCACGCACGGCGAAGGAGAAGATGATGCCGCCTCGTAAGGCCGCGGCCCCGAGCCGCGTCTACCAGCTGAAGATTACCCTCAAGGACAGCAAGCCACCCATCTGGCGGCGCGTCGAGGTCGCCGACGACATCACCCTGGCGAAGCTCCACCGCATCATCCAGGCGGCGATGGGCTGGACCGACTCGCACCTGCACATGTTCAGCCTCGGCAGGACCACGTACGGCGTGCCGGACCCCGACTATGACGAGGACGTGCGCGACGAGCGGCGGTACAAGCTGAACCAGTTGCTCACGGAGCCGAAGCAGAAGCTGAGCTACGAGTACGACTTCGGCGATAGCTGGACGCACGAGGTGCTGCTGGAGAAGGTGCTTCCCCCCGAGCCGGGGGCCACCTACCCGCGCTGCACCGCCGGGAAGCGCGCCTGCCCGCCCGAGGACTGCGGCGGCGTCTGGGGCTACGCCGAGTTCGTGGAGGCGATCGCCGATCCGGAGCACGAGCAGCACGAGGAGCTGCTGGAGTGGGTGGGCGGCGAGTTCGACCCTGAGCAGTTCGATGTGGCCGAGGCCAACACGGCGCTGCGCTCGCTGCGGTAGTTATCAGCACAGGTGTGTGCGAGCAACAAGGGGCTTGAGGGGGAGGATTCATGCGGCTCGCCGTGTTCGCGGATATCCACGGCAACCTGCCGGCGTTCGAAGCCGCTCTAGCCCATGCCCGCGGCCTGGGGGTCGAGCAGATCGTGATCGCCGGCGACGTGGTGAACGGCTCACCCGACTCGGCGGCCTGCTGGCGACTTGCCAGTTCACTCGATTGTCCAGTGCTGCGGGGCAATCACGAGCGCTACGTGGCCGACTTTGGAACCGAGCGCGCTAACCCGGGTTGGTCCACGCCTCAGTTCGCCCCACTCCAGTGGACAGTGAATCAGTTCTCGGAGAGCGAACGCTGGGAGCTCGGTGCTCTCCCTGCCTTTTTGCGTCTTCCGGGTGCACCTGGCCTGCTGATTGTCCACGGCTCACTCAGGAGCGACACCGACGTGCTCCCGGCTCACACGTCCACCGAGATGCTCCCGGCGATGTTTCCCGACGTCGAGGACGAGCTGATCGTACGTGCCCACGATCACATCGCGACGATTTACCTTTGGGGAGAGCGGCGCATCGTAACAGCGGGCTCCGTCGGGCTGCCTCTGAATGGGCTACCAACCGCCCAGTATCTGCTGCTAGAGCGGCTGGACGGGCGTTGGCACATTGCTCACCAGTCGTTGCCCTACGATTTCAACCTCGCTCTGGCTCGCTTTGAGCAGAGCGGGTATCTTGACGCGACCGGGGTGGTGGGGCAGCTGTTCCGGCGCGAGTTGGCTACCGCCAGCTTCCAGATTGTGCCGTTTTTGCGGTTGTATCAAGAGCTGGCAGCACAGGGTTCCGTCAATCTGGAGATGGTGTTAGCGCACTACCTGGAGCAGTGAGTCGATCTACGAGCCGGAGAGATATTCTGCGCGCTGCTTGAATGTTGCGAGCTCACCATGGTAGGCTGCATACACCGCCTCCTCGAAGCAGATCACTCGCACTTCGGCAAGCTCCGGCCGCTGCTGTAGCGCCGCGGCGATCTCGCGCAGGGCGATCGGGACGGCCTGGTCTAGCGGGAAGCGGTAGATGCCGGTGCTAATCGACGGAAAGGCAATTGTTCGCACGTCATGGGTGGCGGCGAGGGCGAAGCAGGCACGGTAGCAGCTTGCCAGGAGATCATGCTCGCCGTACTCACCGCCGCGCCAGACCGGGCCGACGGTGTGGATGACGAAGCGTGCCGGTAGGCGGAAGCCCGGCGTAATGCGCGCCTCACCGGTGCGGCAGCCGCCCAGGCGGCGCCCGGCCTCGGCCAACTCGGGGCCAGCGCGCCGGTGGATCGCCCCGTCCACGCCGCTCCCGCCTTGAAGTGACGAGTTTGCTGCGTTGACGATTGCGTCGACCGTCTGCGTTGTGATGTCGCCTCGAACGATGCTCAATCGTTCCATCGCGTCACCTCCCGTTCGAGCGACGAGCGCCTCCGGCTCTAAGCCAGTACCAATCAACCGTCGTGGCGAGCAGCACGCCCACAGCATAGCAGAGCAGGTCGTCCCAGCGGAAGCCGGCGCCAAGCACCAGCCGGACGGGGAGCGTCCCGCGCAGCGCGTCGAGCCAGGGGGGCTGGTACAGCTGGCTGAGCTCAACAGCGTAGCAGAAGCCGAGCGCAACCAGGGCGAGGCGCCACGTTGGCCAGCGCGGCCACAGCAGCGCAGCGAGAAAAAAGATCAGGGTCGCGTAGAGCGTGTCTCCGCCGTAGGTCGCGATGAACGCCGGGAGCGGAAGTTCGGCCCGCGTGAGCAGCCCCAGCGGCACGGTGAGCGCGGCCGCCAGGGCGCTGCGCCAGCGCGGGCGGACGGGTGTGTGAGGCGGCTTGATATGCACTACGGCGCCTCGCCGTGGGGCAGGGCCAGCTCCCAGATATCACGGTCAGGGTCGTAGCTGCGGGCCGAAGCGCCGCCGAGGGCGTGTGGCGCGACGATGCCGGCGTGCTTGAGCACGCTCTTGTACTGGAGAAAAGTCGTCGAGCGGAAGTGCCGCGGCTCAACCTTGTGCCAGAGGATCTGCCCATCCTCGCCAACGACCGTGCTCACGGCGTCGGGCTGGAAGAAGACCGCGGGGGTGAGCGCCCGGTCGCGCTCGGCGCTGAGCAGTACCAGGGCGCGCATCGAGAGCGGGGTGGCCGCCCTCAGCGTCTCGGTGAGTAGCCTGGCCACCGGGTCGCTCATCAGCAGCAGGCGCAAGATCGCAGCGGCCTGCGGGTGGTGTGCCGCCAGCGTCGCGCCTCGCCCGCCGCCGACGACCGCTGTGTGCAGCGCGGCCAGCTCCGGCGCGGAAGGCAGTAACGTGGCGACGGTTCGGCCAGTGAAGGTGAACTGGGCGCGGTCAGCTTGAAGCTCGACCAGGCCGAGCTTGGCCGCCCCGTGGAGCGCGCCGCGCAACGAGGCGTCAGTCTTCGGCAAGGCCGGGTAGAGGTTCCGGGCAAACGGGGCAAGCTCGGGCAGAGGCGCCCAGGGCCCATCGTGGGTCTGCGCCCAGGCCTGGAGCACCGGCGCCATCGCCAGGTAGTGGGTCGGCAGGTTGAAGGTGAATGGGCTGACCATCGCGACGTTGAGCGCGAGCTGGCGGCGAATGCGCTCGGCGTGACGCAGGAGGGGCATGTGGAGCGGCGGCAGGTCGAGCAGCTCGACCCGGTCCGGGTGTACGGCGAGCACCCCAACGGCGCGCTGGCGGGCGAGGGCCAGCAGCTCGCCGGGCGGCCGCCCGGCGCTGGCGAGCAGGACAAGGTGGAAGCCGCGCCGGTAGAGCTCGGCCTGGGCGATGCCGCGCAGCAGGTCGCCACCGCCCTTGGCCTCGACGGCGACGAGCGACTCACCGTCGGCAAGGCGGCAGACCAGATCGGGGTGGACGGCGAAGCCGTCGAAGGCCAGGGTGAATCGCTGAAAAGGGCGCAGGTCGGCGGCGCCGAGCAAGGTTGGGTGGGCGTCGGTGAACAGGTCGAGGACGCCGGAGCCCATCAGGCCACGCTGCTGGAGGAATCGGCGGGTCGCCCTGATGACGTCGATCTCCTGCACGGCGTTGCTCGTGGCTGAGGCGGAAGCCCGGTGCTTGCCCCATTCTAGCATGAGGGGTAACGAACCTCAGGGCTGTGAACGTGCGGGCTCTGAGATGCAGACGGGCGAGCGCAGTCGCGGGGCAACGTGAAGCCAGGCCTGCCGCTCGGGCTCGCTGCGTACAAAGGGCTCGAAGCCAAGGGCCAGGTAGAGGTTGAGCGCCGGGATGCGCCGTGTGTTGGTCTCCAGGCAGGCCTCGCGGTAGCCCCGCTCGCGTAGGAGCGCACATGCTCCGCACACCATCGGCTTGGCCAGGCCGCGGCCACGGGCCGCGGTGATGAGCGCCACCCAGTGGATCTGTCCTATCTCCCGCCCGGTCAAGCGATCATTGGTCCATGCCGTCACGGTGCCGACGTCTTCGCCCGCAGGGTCGACGAGGAACATGACCCGGCTGGCGAGCAGGGCTGTGTCGCCCGGCATTGAGCCCGCAAACGTCTTGGCGGTCGGGACGAAGAACGGGTCGTGGGCCTGGATGCGCAGCCAGACGTCGAGGTCGCCCTCGCCATAGAAGCGCATACGGTAGCCGCTTGGCAGCGGCGGCGATGCGATAGCCCCAAGGTCGGGGTGGGTCATCCAGACGTCGGAGTCCACAGGTTGCTCACTCATTGGCCCTCCCTGTCAGCTGCGCAGGACGGCGAGGATCTCGGCCCAGGTTCCTTCGAGCGGATGAACCTCGGTGAAGCCGTCCGGGTACCGGATGCTCGTGCCGCGCAGCGCCGCGTCGACCGCCGGCCAGGACTCGGGGCCGGGCATGTAGCCGTAGGAGCGGTTGTTCAGCGCGGTGATCGCCCACGTCCCGTCGGGCTGCTCCTCCAGCACCGCCTCGCCGGCGGCCAGGACCGGTTGGCCGCCTGCCGCGTCGACGTGCTCGTTGATCTGGCCGCCTAGGACGAAGACGCCCTCCTCGCTGATGACGTAGGTCTGGGGCTTCTCGAACGACCATGTGCGGTCCTCGCGCAGCACTGGCGCGAGCGCCTGAAGGTCGCTCTGGCCGCGGATCGGGTGGCCGCCCCGGGCCTCGGCCTCGCGGCGCCGGACCGGCTCGCCGAGGAAGTGGTAGCGCCCCTGGGCGTCGGGGCCGAGGTTCGCGATGGGCTCGGATTGCACCACGGGCCGTGGGCGGGGCGGAGGCGGCGGGGGCGGCGTCAGGCCGCCGAGGTTGTAGCGGAACGACGGGGCGCCCCTGGCGAGATCGTCGCGGGTGTAGCGCTCCACGGCACCACCGCGCGCCACCACCAGTCGCCCCTCCCCGTCGTAGCCGGCCCAGCTCACCTCCTCGTCGAGGAACCCGGCGTGCTCGTCCAGGCTGTAGGTGAAGACCCGGCCCCGGTTCTGGAAGTAGCCGCGGTAGGTCAGGCGCAGGGTGGGGAGGTCAGGCGCTGGGCGAAGCACCCACTCGGGCCCGCCGCTGTGTATCCAGACCTGGGCGTTGCCGCGGTCGTAGGTGACGCCGGGCGGGTCGTCGCGCCGCCAGCCGTCGCGCTCCAGCCTCCGGTAGAGCGGGCCCTCGTCCTCGCCGTACTCGGTGCGGCCCCAGCGCACCGCGAAGCCCAGCTTGCCCGGGGTCGGGTCGCCCTCACGGGGAGCGGTCCCTGCGGGCAGGTTCAGCCAGAGCTGGCCCGGCCCCGTCCAGACCCCGCCGCCGTTCCAGGTGTCGCCCATCGGGTAGAACAGCTCGGCCTTGACCCAGGGCGGGCGCGAGACGGCCGTCCAGCTATAGTGCTGGCGGGTCGGCCCCATCGCGAAGTAGACCAGCCACTGGCCGTCCCACGAGAGGTCGCAGCGGTGGACGTAGAGCTGGCCGCGAAACCAGGAGCCGTGCTCGACCGTGTCGGTGTCGGTGCGCCAGAGGGCGAGGTGGTAGACGCGGGCGGGGCCGCGGCGGATGATCAGGATGCGCGGCGCCGCGCGGGCGACGAGCAGATGTAGGCGGACGGTCGGGGGCGTGCTCACGGGGCCTCCAGTGCGGCGCGCACCTGGGTCTCGGCGAGCTCGGCGTAGCCCTGGGTGGAGCGGGGGTCGCGGTGACCCAGGACGCGCTGGACGATCTCCAGCCGCTGGCCCTGCTCGACCAGCTCGGTGGCGCGGGTGTGGCGCAGCTGGTGGAGGGTGTAGCGCGGCTTGCCCACATCATCGGCGAGGCCGGCGCTGGCGCAGGCCTGGGTCCACTGGTAGTGCAGGGCGTCGTAGCTGAGGCGTGTGCCGCGGTTCGAGCGGAGGAGTGGGCTGTGGGGTGGTTCGTCCTTGCGTTCGCATCATGTCGCCCCTCCACACAAGAGTTCTGACAGGCAGAGCATAGCGAGGAACGAAGCGTTCGTCAATCTCTCGGGCTGGCTGCCCTGTGAGGTCTTGCGCATTGGCCATCAAGGCATTGCCTGCGCTACCATGCGAGGGCTCGCTACCGGAGGTCGGTATGGAGCTACCGTTTCCTGGGATGGACCCATGGTTGCTCTGCGGCCGGCGGCTCGTTCTCTGTGAGCCCTGCCTCGATGTATGCTACCGCGAGCGCCTCGACGGACAGACGCTCGACCTTCGCCTGCTGCTGGAGCCGCTGGGCCAGATGTTCAGGTAGTGTGATCGAGGTTGTCATTGAACACCTCCTTGTGGAGTCTGCTGCGATCATTGTACGCTGCCGGCCCCCGAAGTGAAAGGGCCGGAACGCTCCAGCCCTGGGCGCCCGGCAGAACTGGGGAAAGACTCTCGAAATGTCTTACACGGGTCGTGAAAACTTCGCGTTGGAGCGGGAAGAAGCCTGGAAATGTGACTCCCCCCATCTCCACCAAGGTTGCGGGCAATCGCATCGGGAAGCGCCGGACGGAACAGAGAAGGGGACAGCATCCTCCCCATCTGCTCCGCCCGGCGCTTTCAATTTATCAAACCTAAGCCTGATTGTCCGGCGCTCAGGTTTCTCACGCGGAGTTCCCCTGAGCGCCTTCAATACCACTGGTTGTTAAGGTGCCGCACTCCAGTGACGCTGAGGCGACCGTCCCGACGCCCATCCTGTCTGCTGCCAAGCTAACGCAGGGTGGGCTTTGTCTGGTGCGTCATTTCACACTCCACCTTCCTGCCCTGATGACTTCAGGCCGAACCACTCGACCTGGGGGCAGTGTAGCGGGCGTACGACGCAGTGGTACAGAATTCTTATGGGAATCAAGAACGCGGTGTTTTTGGCATTCCTATGCGATTTCCGCATCGGAATTCCCTTGTTAGAGGGCAGTGAGCGATGCATCTTTGATCAAGGAATGTAACGCCTATAACTCAAAGCAAAGCCGATGAGCTGCCTTCCTCTCGACATGTTGAGCCCAAACGTGCTGCGCACCCGCAAAGGAGAGAAATTGCTTACACAAGAGACGGGCGAAGGCGCATCATCAACGCCCATGCTATACTCGCCCCACTACCCAGGCGCTCAGACCAAGAAGGTGTCTACCGGGCCACTCCCGAGCGCCTGTCGGGCTGGGTTGGGAACCAGACATGCGGCGATAGGCGCTGGCCACCGCCAAATGGATCTACGGGGACCGTGCCGCGCTTGAGCCTGAGCGGCGGGGGCGAGCACGCAGTAGCAGCGCCGTCTGGTCCGACTGGCTGGTGTGGTACTGCGCCTGGCGGGCCATGACCAACCTCGGCGCGTAGGCCGGCGTCGCTCGGCCCGTGGCGTACCGGCCGCGCCCTGGCTACCAACCGAGCAGCATCGCCGCGACGTCGTCGGCGGGCTCAAGGGCGCGGAGCTCGCGCGCGAGCGCCGGGTCGGGGCAGGCGCGCCCGTGGCGGTTCAGCCAGACGGCGGCCACCCCGGCGGCCCGTGCGCCGAGCACGTCGGCGGCCCAGGAGTCGCCGAGCATCACAGCGTCGGCGGGGGTGCGGCCGAGCTGCCGCAGGGCAGCGTGGAAGATCGCTGGGTCGGGCTTGGCCACGCCCACCGTCTCAGACACCACCAGCGCGTCCACCAGGTGGGCCATCTCCAGGGTGTGCAGCTTCTCCTCCTGCTCGGCCTGCAGGTTGTTTGTCACCACCGCCACCGCCGCCCGGCCGCGCAGCAGCTCCAGCAGCGCCAGCGCCCCAGGAACGGGCTGACGCGATGACTGGTACGCCTCGCGGTAGGCCGCGGCGAGCGCGTCAGCATCGCCCGCGCAGCGGTATCGCGCCAGCAGCCGACGGAACCGCTCGGCCCGGGCGGCGTCGAGGGAAAGGGCGCCGCGCAGCACTTGGAGGTGCAGCTCCTCCAGCAGCAGCGCGTGATCGGCCTGCACCTGGGCGAAGGGCAGGGCGGCGAGGGCGGGCGCGCCGGCGCACACCGTGGCCAGGGCCATGGCGCTACTATGGGTGTGGTCGAGCAAGGTGTCGTCGAGGTCGAGGAGCACGGCGCGCATTGCTCAGCCCTCCACCGGCCGCCCCCGGTCGGTCAGGTTCACCACGCTGGCCCCGGAGGCGCGTACGAGGTCGGCGGGCGCGATCAGGATCTCCTCGCCCCACTGGCCGGTTCCCACGCCGAGCAGCGGCTCGGCCATGAGCGACGCGTCGAGCAGCGAGCGGAAGCCCGGCAGCTGCCAGCCGAAGGGCGGGATCGAGCCGATGACGTAGCCAGTAAGGGCCAGCACCGCCTCGGGGCTGGCCATCCCGACGTTGCGCGAGCCGACGATCTTCTTCAGGTGGCCGGAGACGACGCTCTGGTCGCCGCCGACCATCACCAGCACGGCCTCGCCGGTGTCGGCGCGAAAGATCAGGGTCTTTACCATCTGGCGCTCACGGAAGCCGAGGGCGCGGGCGACCGAAGCGGCGCCCTTTTCGGTCTCGGGAGGGAAGGAGCGGGCCTCGTAGGGGATGCCGCGCTCGTCAAGGTAGTGGTGGACGGGAAGCTTCATGTCCCTATGCTATCACACTCACTCCACCATACATATGTTCGCTATTATCCCCACCAGTGGCTAGAACATTTTGTATATGAATAATTAGATATGCATAATACGTAAATTTGCACTTACGACACATTGTCGCTTGCGTCAGAATGGAGCTGCCGATAGACAACTTTGACACAAATGCAGACGCGAGGTCGGCATCGCGTTCGCAGGTAGTACACGAGGGTGGAATGACACAGCGGCAGCGTCAGGCCCGGTCGGACGGACAGCGCTACACCCAGCAGGAGTCACAACAGAGGATCATCCCCGCCCCACTCGCGCCGAGCCGGGGGCACTACCCGGAGGCGGTCAGCGGGGAGCCGGCAGCTCTGGGACGCGAGGGGCTCTTCACCCGGCTCCTAGCCGGCACGCTGGAGCAGCTGCTTGAGGCAGAGCGGGCTACTCAGATCGAGGGGAAGTACATGCCCGTCGAGGAGCCTCCTCCTCCTCCTCCAGCCGCGAAGGGTGGACGCGGAAGCCAGCACGCCCGTGCGACGAGCAACCAAGTGCGCGGCACGGAGGTAAGTGCTACAAGTGGAGAGCCACGCTCCCTCAGCCCCTCCGAGCTCGACGAGCGGGTGATCGCCCTCTACGCCAAGGTCTGGACGCTGGTTGAGGACTGGCAGAGCCGCCAGCTCGCGACGATCTACCCGATCGTGTTCCTCGATGCCATCCACCTCAAGTTGCGCCGCGACGGGAAGGTGATCACCACAGCCATCTACAACGTGCTGGGGGTTGACCTTGACGGCCAGCGGGATGTGCTTGGCCACTGGGTGGGTGACGGGGCGGAGAGCGCGAACTTCTGGCTCTCTAACTGGCCCGCCATTCTCAACCAGCTCGCCATTCGCTTTGAGGAGCGGGTGCCGAGATAGGGCTTGAAGCGTAGGGGTTAGGAGGTGGGGCTAACCGTACTGCTCAGCTAACCCTCCATTTCAGTGTGTTGCTTCAAGTGCGGCGCGCACATGACTTCGGCAAGTTCAGCATAGCCCTGGGTGGAGCGCGGGTCGCGGTGGCCGAGCACACGCTGGACGAGCTCTAGCCGCTGGTCCTGCTCGATCAGCTCCCAACGTGATCCGGGCTTCACCTGTAGGGCAGCCACCGAGACGCCGGCCCGACTCAGCCAGCTCCGGCCCTGCGCGCCGATGGATGGCGCCTTCGACGCCCCGCCTCCGCCCTGCAGCGCAGAGTTTGCCGCGTTGACGATGGCGTCCACTGTTTCTGTTGTGATGTCACCGCGCACGATGCTCAGCCGCTCCATCCATGTCGGCATCGTGCGAGGCTCCAGCAAAGGGATGTGGAGAAGGTGTGGAAGACGACAGGACTTCTGGCCGGTTGAAGCGCCACTGAAACTAGGATAGCATACGAACTGCTCGTTGTGAGCTATCCTGAGCCATAGAGCTGTCCTAAGAGCTGTAGTGATAGCCATCTTCGTGGGAGGCGAGCCCCGGCTTGGCGCGCTACAATAGGGTTATGACATATCGGGGAGGCGCTCATGCTGACTGACGCTCGGCTCGTTCGCGCCCGCGCCTCGCTTGAGGGCCTCGCGCTCGGCGACGCCTTCGGCGACCGGCTGTTCTTCGACAACTACACATTCCAGCGCGACGCCGCAGAAGAGCTCTTCGTCGACCGGCGCCCGCCAGGAGGGCGGTGGGATTACACCGACGACACCCAGATAGCGCTCTCGGTGGTCGAGACCCTCGCCCGCCAGGGGCGGATCGACCAAGACGGGCTGGCCCACAGCTTCGGCGCGCGCTTCGAGCGCGGCCGCGGCTACGGCCCGATGTACGACCTGCTGCCGCAGCTGCGCGCCGGCGTGCCCTGGGAGCGCACCTCACGCGGCCTGTTCGGCGGGCAGGGCTCCTTCGGCAACGGCGGGCCATGCGCATCGCCCCGCTCGGCGCCTACTTTGTCAACGACCTGTCGGCCGTCGTCGAGCAGGCTGCCCTGGCCACCGAAGTGACCCACGCCCACCCGGAGGCGATCGCCGGGGCAGTCGCCGTCGCGGCGGCCGCAGCACTCGCCTGGCAGACACGCTTCGAGCCAACGCTTGTCGGCGCAGCCTTTCTAGAGCGCGTGCTTGCCTGGGTGCCGGATAGCGTCGTGCGCGAGCGGATCGCCCAGGTGCAGGCATTCGTGGCCGACACGCCGATCTGGACGGTCGTGCGCGGTCGGGAACGGGTCGGGCATCACCGCTCAGGACACCGTGCCCTTCTGCTTCTGGTGCGCGGCGCACCACCTCGACAGCTACCTGGCCGCCATCTGGCGTGCGGCAGACGGGCTCGGCGATATCGATACCAACTGTGCGATTGTGGGCGGCATCGTGGCAGCGCGGGTTGGGGTGGAGGGATTCCCGGCCGACTGGATAGCTCGCCGCGAGCGCCGGCCGGGCTGGGCCTTTGGGGCAGCGGATGTGGGAGAGCAATTGATGGTGTTGCACTATGTGATCGGTGATGCGACGGCGCCACAGGGCGACGGCCCGCGCGTGATCGTCCACGTCTGTAACAATGTGGGAAAGTGGGGGAAAGGCTTTGTGCTGGCCCTGTCGCGTCGTTGGCCCGAGGCTGAGCGGCGCTATCGAGCCTGGTATCAGGGCGAGGAGCCAACCCCCTTCGCCCTTGGTGCGGTGCAGTTCGTGGCAGTGGCGGAGCGGCTGTGGGTGACCAACCTGATCGGCCAGCACGATGTGCGCTCTCGTGGCGGGGTGCCCCCGGTGCGCTACAAGGCGATCCGCGAAGGGTTGCGTGCGGTCGCAGCGTTCGCCCGCGAGCAAGGGGCTAGCGTGCATATGCCCCGTATAGGTGCGGGGCTCGCCGGTGGGAGCTGGGAGGTTATCAGCGCGCTGGTTGAGGACGAGCTCACGAGCCAGGACGTGTCTGTGACGGTCTACGATTTGCCATCGTGAGCGGTGGCACCTCGTCCATTGAGCGTGGGAGGTCTGTGAACGGGCAGTATCGGAAGGACATCCAGCCGGGGCTGCGGGTGGCGATCGTGCGCAAGCAGGACCAGTGCACCGGCCGGAGGACAGTCGGGGTGGTGAAGGACGTCCTGACCTCGGCGCCGCATCACACCCGCGGGATCAAGGTGCACCTGGAGGACGGGCAGATCGGGCGCGTCCAGGAGATCGAGCCGGCTGAAGGCGCTGCGGGCTGAACGTTCATCGTGACGTGTACAAAGCGAAACAGCGGCTCCTTGTTTACCTGGCCCCAGGGGCGGGCTGAGCAGTACGAGGTTGGCACCACGGAAGGTAGGTGAGCGTATCCATGCCGTCTCTCTTTGACACTCTGCCCCGCGGATTGTTCAATCCGCTCGCCGCCCAGCACGCCCCGCTTTATGCTAATGTGCTCCTGACGCTCTTCGCCGAGACTCAGCGCCACCAGCAACCGCTCTCCCGCGACCTAGCCGCCGGGCTCGTTGCCGAGGTAATCGACCGCGCCGCCGTGCAAGAAGATCTGGCTGGTCTGCCTGACGTAGAGCAGGATCTTGCTGATGAGGCTGACCCTACCCTTGCCCGCAGCGGCGCTATCCTACGCTACCTCGTCCAGTCCGGCTGGTTGCGTGTGGAAACGCAGAGCGACTTCTCCCAGGCCTACACCCTCCCCGACTTCGCCTTCCGTCTGCTCGCCACCCTCCAGGAGATCGCCGAGAATGAGCCTCTCCGGCTTCAAGGCCTGATCTGCGCAATCCACGACATGCTTCAGATGGCGGTACGAGAAGGTACGGCGCACGTTCGCCTGACCGAGGCCTACCGGCAGACCCGCGCCTTGATGAACGGCCTCAAAGAGCTCCAGCACAACATCGGGCTCCACATCGAGCAGGTGCTGCGCCAGCTCTCCGCCCGCGATGTGCTGGCCCAGGTATTCACCTCCTACCGCAACGATGTGGTCGACCGGGCCTACCACCAGCTGCGCACCACCGACCACGTCTCGCGCTTCCGGCCCGGCGTGCTGGAGGCGCTAGCCCAGCTGAGCGGCAACGCCCAGATCGACGAGATCGCCCGGCTGCTCCGTGCGTCCAACGGCGACCCGACGGTCGACGCCGCGGCGGCGCGCCTGCTCGACCAGATCCGCGAGGTGCGCGAGCAGTTCGAGGGCCTGGATCGGCTGCTCCAGCTGATCGACGTGCGCCACAGCCAGTTCGTCGACTCCGCGGTGCGCACGGTCGAGCTCCAGCTCGCGGCCAGCACCACCACGAGCGGTCAGCTCCACGCGGTGCTGAGCGCGATGCTCGGCGACGGCGCGAACACCGAGCTTGCGGTGGCGACCGACGGGCTGGTACGCCTGCATAGCCTCGGCCTGATCGACGAGCAATCGCTCGCCCCGCCCGGCCGCGCCGCTAGCGCCTTTGTGCCGGACGCCCTCCCGACGCCAGGCCTCTCAGAGGCGGAGCGGGAGGCCGCCCGGGCGCGCACCTTCCAGCAGCTGACCCGCGCCATCGGGCGCGACCGCGTCCGGCGCTACGCCGAGGCGCTGCTGGAAGGACGCGAGCAGCTGCGAGCGGCAGAGATTCCGCTCGCCGGCGCCGAGGAGCTGCCCCTAGTGATCTATCTGCGCCAGTACGGTGACGGCTCACTCGGCTATGTTGCCGAGGAGGCCGGCGAGGCAGCCTGGGTCGAGCGCGACGGGGTCGGCTTCCGTGACTTTGTGCTGCGTAGGGTATGATCCGCTATACTGTGGGCGCTCGTAACCACTGGGAAGATACACATGCCGCTAGCCGAGTTTGCCGCCGAGTACGCCCAGCTCTCCGCCGGCGAGCAGGCCCTGTTTGCTGAGGCGACCCGACGCCTGCTGGCGGAAGGTCTGATCTGGCGCGGCGACGAGAGCGACACGCGCGTCTACGCCTTTCTGCTGCGGCGGCGCGAGCTGGTAGCCGAGTATCTCCAGGTGGCCGGCTGGGAGCTGCGTCACGACGAGCGGGCCCAGGTCTTCCAGGTGGCCCACCGTGACGGCGCCCACCGCCGGCGGCTCAACCGCGACACCACCGTCTGGCTGTTCCTGCTGCGGCTCATCTACGCCGAGAAGCGCGAGCGCGTCGAGTTGAGCCTGACCCGTTATCCAACAGTAACGGTGGGCGAGGTGGCCCAGCGCTACGCCGAGTTCTTCCCCGGCCAGGCGGTGCGCAAGAAGACGAGTCTCGACGAGGCGCTGCGCACGCTCCAGTCGCTCAAAATTGTGCGTGCCGGGGGCGGGGGCGTCCTGCGGGCGGCCAACAATGACCAGCTGATCGAGCTCCTGCCGACACTTGAAGTGGTTGTGCCGGCCGCCGCCATCGCCGAGCTTGCCGCCCGTCTGGGCGAGTACCAGCGCGATCGGGCCGAGCCGTCGGAGGCAGATTGATGCTCTCGCTCACTCGGATCTTCCTCTACAACTGGCACCGCTTCGACGATCATCTGCTCGACGTCGAGGATAGCCTGTATCTGGCCGGGCACAATGGCGCCGGCAAGTCCTCGGTGCTCGACGCGATGCAGGTGGTGCTGGTGGCCGACCAGGGCATGGTGCGCTTCAACACCGCCGCCAACGATCGCAGCTCGCAGCGCAACCTCGACAGCTATGTGCGCGGCAAGATCGGCGAGGGCCGCTACCTGCGCCCCGGCAACACCGTGGCCTACATCGCCCTGGAGTTCGCCAATAAAGGCCGCGGCACGACCGTAACGGCCGGCGTGTGCATCGAGTGCGGCGAGGGGCGCGGCGCCGAGCGCACCTTCTTTATTCTGGGCGAGGGGATCGATCGGGGGTTGTTCGTCGCCGGTGCCCGCCCGCGCACCCGCCGCGAACTGAAGCAGGAGCTGCGCGCCCGTCGCGGGGCGCGCAGCTACGACGCCGTTGGCGAGTATCAAGTCGAGCTACTCAATCGGCTCGGCGGCCTCCACGAGCGCTTCTTCGACCTGTTCCTGCGTGCGCTGACCTTCCAGCCGATCTATAACATCCGCGACTTTGTTGAGCGCTGGCTGCTGGAGGGGCAGCCGCTGGCGATCGAGGCGCTGCAGCGGGTGGTCGAGCGCCTGGCCGAGCTCGACGCGAGCGCCCGCGAGGTCGCGGAGAAGCTCGACGCCCTGCGGGCGATTGTCGACCGCCAGGCCGAGGTGCGGCGCCTGCGCGACCTCCAGGCGACCTGGGGCCTGCTGAGCGTGCTGCTTAGCCAGGCCGCCGCCCAGCGGCGCGTCGCCGCGCTTGAGCGCCAGGAGGCCGACGCGGCCCGACGTGTGGAGCGTGCCCGGGCCGAGCACAAGGAGGCCGAGCGGGCCTATCAGAATGCGAACCAGGCGTTGATCGCCGTCCGCGTGCAGCTCGAACAGTCGGACGTGGTGCGCCGGCGCGGCGAGCTAGAACGACAGATCGGCACGGCCCGCGAGCGCGTCGTTCGCATCACCGACGAGCGAACCCGGCTGTACCGTGAGCTCGCCGTAGCTGCGGCCGGGCTGCGGCCGCTGCTCGCCGCGCCCGCCATCGCCCATCAGGAGCGCGCGAGCCTCGCAGCGCTGGCCGAGCTGGTGGGTAGCCTTAGACCAGCCGCCCCGCCGCCCGACGCGCTCGCGCCCGGCATCGACGCGGCGATCGCCGTTCTCGATGTCGTGGTGGGGCGCGTGCGCCAGGAGGTGTACGAGGCCGATCGACAGGCCCGCGAGCTGCGCGACCGGCGGGCTGAGGTGGCCCGCCAGCTCGAGCGCCTGCGCCAGGGCCGCAAGTCCTACCCGCCGCAGGTGGAGCGGCTCCAGGAGCTGCTGTCGCCTATTGTCGGCGACCGGCCCCCGCTGCTCTGCGAGCTGCTGGAGGTGCCGGACGAGCGCTGGCAGAACGCCGTCGAAGCCTTGCTCGGCGGCCGGCGCTTCACCGTGATCGTGCCCCCTGAGCGCTTCGACACCGCCCTGCGCGAGCTCGACCACGCCCGCGCCGCCGAGGGGCTGCGCGACGCCGCCCTGCTCGACCTTGAGCGTGTCCGCGCCGATGCGCCCCCGGCCCGACAGTTCTCCCTTGCGAAGCAGGTGCATGTGAAGGCCGCCCCGCTGCTGCCCTACATCAACGCAGTGCTCGGCGACATCATCTGCTGCGAGGATGTGGGCGAGCTGCGCCGGCACCGTCGCGCCGTCACCCCCGAGGTTGTCGTCTACAGCGAGTGGACGGTGCGCGCCCTGCCGCGGCGCAGCTTCGAGCAGTGGTTCGTCGGCGGCCGGGCCATCCTCTCGCAGATCGCCGCCCGCGAGCGCGAGCTGGCTGAGCTCGACGGCGAGCTCGCCGCGATCGATCCGCGGCTGCGCGACCTCCGTGCCCTGGAGCGCGGGCTCGACCAGGGGCGCGTCCTCTCGAACCTGCGCCAGCGCCTCGACGCCGACCTCGACAGCCGGCCGCTTGAGGAGCAGATAGCCGGCTGGGCGGACGACCTGCAAGCCCTCGACCTCGGCGGCGTCCGCGCACTGGAGGCGGAGGCGGAGCGGCTGCAGGCGCTGGCCGAGGCCGAGCGCCGGACCGTGGAGCGGCTGGGCGGCGATATCCGCCTTGCCGAGCGCGACCAGGAGCAGCTCGGGCGCGACCTGCAAAGCGCCCGCCGGGCGGCGGCAGACGCAGAGGCCCAGGCGTCGGCAGCCCGCGCCCAGCACGCCTCCGCCGTCGCCACGGCCGAGCCGCTGCTGCACGAGCGCCTCGCGGCCGACGATCTCGCCGAGCAGATTCGTATTGCCGAGGGCCAGGCCCGCGGCTTCGAGACGCGCACCCAGAATGAGCGTGAACGGCTGTTCCAGGACGCTGCCACCTACAACACCCGCTACCAGTTCGCCGGCCGCCCCGACCCCGACGACCCCGGCTTCGCGGCCGAGCAGGCCCGCCTCGGCGAGACCGAGCTGCCGCGCTACCGCGACCAGATCGCCGTTTCGCGCCGCGAGGCCGACGAGGAGCTGCGCGAGCACGTGCTCCACCGCCTGCGCGAGCAAATCCTGGGCGCCCGCCAGCAGCTCAATCGGATCAACGACGCGCTCAAACGTCTTGACTTCCACGGCGAGCGCTACCATTTTGTCACCTCGCCGGCCGATGATCTTCGCGAGTACTACGATCTGATCAACGAGGCCCAGGTGATCGGGGCGGGCTCGCTGTTCGAGAGCAGCTTCTACGAGAGCCATAAAGTCGCCTTCGACCGCTTCTACGAGGCGCTCACCCGCAGCACCCAGTCCGAGGTCGAGCGGAAGGAGCAGGCCCGGCTCACCGACTACCGCAGCTACCTGACCTACGACATTGAGGTGACCCACGCCGGCGGGCAGGTGTCGCGGCTCAGCCGGATCATGGGCCAGACCTCGGGCGGTGAGACGCAGACGCCCTTTTACCTGACGATCGCGGCCTCGTTTGTCCAGCTCTACCACATTGGCGAGCGCTCCAACCGGCCGACGATTCGCCTTGTCGCCTTCGACGAGGCCTTCTCAAAGATGGACCAGGACCGCATCGGGGCGACCCTTGACCTTTTCCAGCAGTTCGGGCTCCAGGTGATCACGGCCACGCCGCTGGAGCGCTGCGAGTACCTGGTGCCCAAGATGTGCACCAGCCTGGTGCTCACCGGGGTGGGCGACACGGTGCTCGTCGAGCCCTACCGGAACTACGCGGCCCGCCTGGGCGAGCCAGAGGCGGTCGGTGAGCGCCGTTGAGCCGCCGGAGCTCGCCCGCTCCATCCTGCTGGCCCTGCTCGACCGGGCCGAGCAGCCCGGCCGCCGGCAGGTGGCGCGCGTGCGGCTCAGCGAGCGCGAGCACCCGGCCTACTTCTCGATCGAGGACGCGACGCCCCGCCGGGCGACGAACACTGCCCTTGAGCAGCTCGCTCGCGACGGCGTGCTGAACCTGCGCTGGCGGCGCTGGGAGGAGGGTAACTGGCTGGAGGCCGTCGACCTGCGGCCCGAGGGTCTCGACGCGCTGCACCGGCTGCTCGGCCGCGCCCCGCGGGCCGCCCAGGAAGAGGTGCTGCGTGAGCTGCTCGCCGCACAGACGCCGCTGCCCGGCTGGCACGCCGCCTTTCTCGCCTGGTCCTTTGCTCAGATCGACGTCGGCCGCTCCCCTTCGCCGCTTGACCGTGACAACCTCGCAGAGTCTGCGGCTCTGCTCAAAGCCCTCGCCGCCCTGGCCGCGCTGGAGGCGCCGACCCTTGAGCGGGCGCTGAGCGTTCGGCTGTTCGGCGATAGCAAGCGCCTCGCGAGCCTGCGCGGTGCACTGCTGCGGGTGCTGCGGCGCCACGACCCCGACGCGCCGCTCTACGGCGACGACGACGACGCGCTCCTGCGCGCGCACCAGCTCGACCGCGCGCCGGAGTATTTGCCCCTCGCCGGGCCATTGGTTATCGCCCTCCCAACCTCTGCAACACCACTGGCACTCGCGCCGTTCACACCGTCGCTTGCGCTCCCCGCTCCGCTCCTGCGCGCGGCCCGGATTGCGGAGGTGGGCGCGCAGGCGATCATCACCGTCGAAAACCTGACCAGCTTTAGTGAGCTGTGCGCGCTTCGCCCGCCCGACGTGATCGCGCTCTACACTGGCGGCTTTGCCAGCCCGACGGTTGTGGAGCTCCTGCGGGCGATTCGCAAGGCGGGGCCGGAGATTGCCATCTGGCACTGGGGCGATCTCGACGCGGGCGGGCTGCGCATCCTGGCTCACCTGCGCGCAAAGCTCGGAAATGTCCGCGCGCTCGCGATGAACTCTGCCGTGTTCGTCACCTATGCTGCGGCGGCGCAGCCGCTCACCGCAGGCGATAGAGCAAGCTTACGAGAGCTACAAGCACACCCGCTGCTGGCCGACTGTACACGTTTGATCGAGCAATTGCTGGGAGCGGAAGCGAAGCTGGAGCAGGAGGCGGTACCGGCCGCCGTGGCCCTTCGACAGTTGGAGGCAGAGTGATACGTTTCCCGCGCTCAATTCGCCGCGGATCCGCCGGGGCCAAACTGCGGTAGGGAGATGAGGGATCATATGGGACGAAAGACGGGGCTCAGTGCAGGGCCGCAGCCGCTCACGGCAGCAACGGTGCGCTCAGTGGCTCGCGCCTTGGAGGGAGTTCTCGCCGAGCTTCAGGGCGGGGCGGAGTTTCAGCTCACCCGCATGACCAGGGTCAAACGGCTCTGCACTGACCAGGCCGCAGCGGAGGCGTTTGCGCTATTCATCGCCGGCCGTGCCCTGGCGAAGCTGGAGCATCGCGAGCGGCCGGACTCGGTCTCCCCGGAGCGCTGGGAGCAGTTCATCGCCCTGGCTCGTGACGGCGTAGCTCGCCTGGAGGAATTTCTGCCCGGCCGCTCGGCGGAGAACGAGCGCGCGCTTCGCGCACAGCGCCACGCGCTCTACCAAGCCCAGAGCGAGCACAAGGGCGTCCCCTACGGCAGGGTCCGCCTGATCGTCTGTTGGGAGGCGATGCAGGTTGAGCGAGCAATTGACTGCGTGTTGTCCCGCTGGCCTGAGGAGCGGGCGCGCTACGGCTACGAGCTGGCCAGCGACTACGTCAAGCGCTATGATCCCGGCGCGTTCCGCGAGCTGAACTGGGCCTCGGCCGCGCCCCTGGCTGAGATCATCGGCTTCTGGCACGGCTACGCCGACTCGCTTGCCGCCGCTGCGCGCGCCCCCGGCGCGGCTGAACACGGAAAGGGCCGATGATGAGCCTTCCATCGCTCAGCGAGGCGCAGATTCATCAGCACGCCAGCGCGGAGTCGTTCGCCCGCGGCGCGAGCTACTACCACAACGGCGCCGTCGGCGGGCTCGTCCTGCGCGGCGGGCTGCTCCATGCTGAGGTCGAGGGTAGCGAGTACGAGCCCTACCGGGTGGCTGTCAGCCTCGACGCCGGCGGGGTACGGGCCGCCAGCTGCACCTGCCCCTACGACTGGGGCGGCTGGTGCAAGCATATCGTGGCGGCGCTGCTGGCCTACGCGAACGCAAAGCCTGGCGCCGTGCAGGTCCGCCCACCTCTGACCGAGCTGCTCGCCGGCCTCGACCGCGACCAGCTCGCGTCGCTGCTGCTCCGCCTCGCCGATGAGGAGCCCGCGCTCGCCGACCGTGTCGATGCGCTGCTCGCCGCCCCGCCCCCGGCCGCGGCCAAATCCGCCGCCACCCCGGCTCGGCGCACAGGCGTCGATGTCGCCTCGTTCCGCAAGCAGGTTCAGCGCATCTTCCGCGGCCAGCGCTCCGACGACTACATGGCCTATGAAGGCATCCTCGTGGATCTGGAGCCGCTTGTTGCGCAGATCCGCGGTTTCCTCGACGGCGATGATGCCCAGAGCGCCCTGCCGCTCCTTGAGGCGCTGACCGACGAGTACAGCGAGGCCTGGGTGGACTACGACGACTCGGACGGCGAGCTGGGGGGCTTCTTCGAGAGGCTCGGCGAGCTGTGGGCCGAGGCGGTGCTGGGCGCCAACCCGAAGAAGGCCGAGCTGAAGCGCTGGCGCGAGCGCCTGGAAGCGTGGGCCGCGACGGCCGAGGAGTACGGCTGCGAAGGGCTGAGCATCGCCGTGCAGGCCGCCGGGGAGGGCTGGAGCGACCCCTGGGTCGACGCGGCAATCCTCGGCGATGCCCGCCCCCGGCCGCGCCCGACGGACGAAGACGCCGCCGAGCTGCTGGCGATCCGCCTGCGCATCCTGGAGCGTAGCGGCTATATCGACGAGGCGCTGAGCCTGGCCGCGGCGGCGGGGATGCACCGCGAGCGGGCGCTGCTGCTGGCCCGCCTGGGCCGGGGTGCGGAGGCGGTGCAGCTCGGCCACCAGCAGTTCAGCACGGCGGACGAGGCCTTGACCCTGGCCGAGACACTGCGCGAGCGCGGGGACATCGCCGGCGCGCTCGCTATTGGCGAGCAAGGGCTCAGCCTGGGCGAAGCTGACACGTCAATCTACGGGCAGGATCTGGCGCGGGCGCGCCTCGGTGCCTGGCTGGTGGACGTGGCTGTCGGCCAGGGACGGGTCGAGCTGGCCTTGCGCGCCGGCGAGGTGGCCCTGCGAACGGAACCAGAGCTGGGCCTCTACCGGCGCATGGGCGAGCTGGCCGGCGCGGAGTGGCCCTCGCTTCGCGAGCGGCTGGTGGCGGCTCTGCGGGCGAGTACGGGCTGGCGAGCTTCCGGTCGAATCGACATCTTCCTGCACGAGGGACTGATCGACGACGCGGTCGCGGCGGTGGGCCGCTCGACCGCCAGCGCCGACCTGGCGCGGGTGATGGACGCCGCGATCGCGACGCACCCCGATTGGGTGATCGCCACCGCGACGGGCCGGGCCGAGGCTATCACCGACGCAGGCGATGCCAAGCACTACGGCTCGGCGGTCGAGTGGCTGCGCAGAGCTAGGGCAGCCTACCAGGCGGCAAGTCGAGGGGAGGACTGGGCTACCTACTTCCAGCAGCTGCGAGCGAAGCACGCGCGCAAGTACAAGCTTATCGGGCTGCTTGACACGCTTGAGCGCCCGCGACGCTAACGTTTACGGACCTAAGCACAAAACGGTGAGGCGAATTCCGGTTACGGCCCCTCGCGTTCCAATGCGGCGCGCAGCTGGGCCTCAGCAAGCTCGGCGTAGCCCTGGGTAGAGCGGGGGTCACGGTGGCCGAGCGCACGCTGAATAATCTCCAGCCGCTGGCCCTGCTCGACCAGCTCGGTGGCGCGAGTGTGGCGAAGCTGGTGCAGCGTGTAGCGCGGCTTGCCGGCGTCGTCGGCGAGGCCGGTGTCGACGCAGGCCTGCGCCCACTGGTAGTGCAGTGCGTCGTAGCTGAGGCGGGTGCCGCGGTTTGAGCGGAAGAGCGGGGCGTGGGCTGGCTCTCCCTTGCGCTCGCGTAGTTCCGCCCGCAGCCCGCGCAAGCTTTTCGGGGTCGCAGTGGGGCCGAGAATCACCATGCGCTCAGTGCGATTCTTTGGATCGCGCACGTGCAGGGCTTCGCGGCCAGCGTCGAGGGCGACATCACCCAGATTGAGTGCTAGCACCTCGCCGGCGCGTATGCCGGTTTCGCGTAGGAGGGTCAGCGCAAGGCGGAATGGCTGCGGGGTAGCGCCAATCGCTCGCTCCGCCGCAAGACGATCGGCGTCGGCGCGGATTGGACGTGGTAGGCGACGTGGGCAGCGGGGAGCTTCGAGCGCTGTGGTGGGGTCGCTGCTGATGTGCCCTTCGCGCAGAGCCCAGCCGAAAAGCCCGCGGAGCGCAGCGAGCCGGCGGGCAAATGTGCTTGGGGCGAGCTCGCCGTCAAGATAGGTGCTGAGGTCAACAGCGGTGATCTGTTCGACCGGCTTGACGATAGCGCCTGCGGCTGCCGCGAGGTCCTTCCGGTAGGCGCGGATCGTCGAGGGCTTCAGCCGGCCGCGGGTGCGCGGGTCGCTGAGAAAGGCGTTGGCCGCATCGTCCAGCAGAAGCATCGTGACAACCCTTCTCTTTAGGTCGACGAAGGGGAACTCAGCACGCTGCGTCACGCGGCGCCCTTGTCGGCGTCAAGGGCTCGCAGTAGCGTGTTCACGGCATCAAAGGAGTCGTAGGGTGACCATACGGTGTGGTGCTCGTCAGGCTCGGGGAGGCTGACCTGAGCCTCGACCGCGAGGTCGTGCACCAGGGTGTGCATCAAGCTCAGTTTGTCGGCGTGCGACAGCGCACGAACCTCAGGAAGGATGTCAGAGAGCGTGCGCATGGTTTCCTACCGTGCCTCGCTGCGGTTATAAGGCGCTGGCCTTGGTGGGGTCGACAGCACCCGCTTCCATTTCGCCAGGAAAATCCGCTCTTTGGCTATTCTAGCGACTGTATGACAGAGCGTCAAGACGAGGAGGCGGAAACAAAAATGCCAGGAAATCCGACTTTCCTGGCATTGTAGGTACGACTAGGTATTATTCGCAAGAGAGTAGTAGTATTAGCTTGGGTTTCGGCCACCAAGTCTCGACATCGAGGTGGATAGTCACGCCGGCTGAGCGCAGCGCGACACCTGCCGCAGCGCGTCGCCGCGGCGGAGGGTCTCATCGTCGTGGTAGCGGCGCTAGTACTCGCTCCCCTCCCCGAGCTGATGCTGCTCAGATCGCCGCGTGGCGAGCTCGAAAGGGCTGATGATGAGCCACTACATGGCCTATGAAGGCATCCTCGCGGATATCGGCCAGGGCCGGCCCGAGCTCCAGGGCGAGGATGGAGTGGCCGCGCTCGGCGAAGGGGCGTGTGATCTGCCCCGTGCCGCAGCCGATCTCGAGCAGGCGGCCGCCGGGGGCAGGCGCGCGTGCTGGACGATGGCGTCGATGATTACGTCAGGGTAGCCCGGCCGCACCTCGTCGTAGAGCGCAGCGACGTCGAATGTTTGGCGTAGCGGCACCTCGCCGGGCATTGGGAGCCGCTCAGCTTGAGGTTAGACCGTACCGCGCCACGCGGCCGCAAGCCGCTAGGCGCCTCAGAGCTCCATCCGCCGCTCAGCCACGGCGCCGGCTTTTCCGCTGAACCAGGACCACGCGAGCGGCCGGGCCGCAGCAATACCGGCCGACGGAGCAGGCGTTCCGCCAGGACGGCCAGGCCAGCCCAAGGCTCCAATGTCTGCCTTTGAACGAACGGCAGGTCATTGAAGGAATTGTTGCACGGCGCCTTTCGCCCGTAATGGAGCGGTGTTCTTCACATATGGCCTGCCAGGAAAACAGATTGCATTTTGCCGTTGCCTCCCGTACTATGAACAAACGCCCGCCCGGGTTAACGGTGATTAGATCAGGTGGACGATGCAATCGCCGAAACCATCGTGTGAAGCGACAACGGCAGTTCTTGAGCAGGCGCTCGCTGCCGGCAGCCTGCACCGGCCCCCGGCAAGCGTTGTCGAGCATCTTGCGTCCTGCGCCCACTGCCAGGGCCGCCTCGCGGCGGCGATCGGCGCTCTTGCCGAGGCGGAGGGCGCCGCGATCGACTGTGAGGCGTGCCAGGCCGGCCTCGCGGCGTTGAGCGCGCAGGAGCCTGCGGATTGGGCGGGCGCTATCGCCGCCTATCCGCTCGTCTGGCGCCACCTTTGGAGCTGCCCGGCGTGCCTCGACGACTACCTCACAGCCCTGGAGCGGGCCCCGGGAGCACAGGCTGGCACGCTCCGGGAAGCAGGCCTGCCCGGGCAGGCCATAGCTGCGATCAGGCGGATTACGGTGCCACGATCGGTGCTCGCCCTCGCCCTACCGCCGCCCCGCCTTTCCGCGTCGCCGCTTCGCGGGCATGGTGACAACGAGTTTGTGATCTTCGAGGATGGGGGGTACGATCCACAGGCCCACCTGACCGTGACCGTCCGCGATAGCGGCGACGGCACCTGGGAGCTCACGGTCACCACGCACCCGCCGGTCGTCGGCCGGCTTCGGCTGTCCGCCGGCACGACGAGGCTTGTCTCGGAGTTCCGTGGCGATGGCAGCGCGACCATTCACCAGATCCCGTTTGCGCTGCTCGGCGATGAGGCGGCCCCCGATTTGGAGCTGATCATTGTGCCTGTTCACGCAGCGCCTGATGGCTAGGTGTGTTGAATAGTCTTTCTAATCAAGGGCTACTGCGAATTGTTGGGGGCTGGCTCGGGCACTACCGAGGCCGCTGTCGTACCTGCGCTGCTGGATGCCCCCGGCGCGGCGAGGCCGTCGCGGTAGGCCGCGTAGACCGGCTCGTCGAAGCACACTACGCGCACCTCGCGGAGATCCGGACGAGCCCGCAGCGCCCTGGCGATCTCGCGCAGCGCGATTGGCACGGTCTCTGCGAGCGGGAAATTGAGCCGCTCCATCCCTGTCGCTCCTCATCTCCGGCCGCCCGTTGCAAGGCCGGCCCGCACTACCTGCGGCGCGCCGTCTCCCGGGCGCAGGCGGGCGGCGGGCGCTAATCGGCGGCCCTATGTCAGCCCGGCCGGCTCGGCAGGCGCCTGGTCTCCTGCCAGTCGCTGGTCATGACATAGATCGTCGTGCCGTCGCGGCGGACGAGCGCGGTGAAGCGGCCCTCGGGCCGGGCGATCGCGATCCGCACGTCGTCCGCGTAGAGCCGGGCGAAACGATCTTTCGAGATCACTGTTTCGCCCACGATCGTCCAGTCGTCGCACCCGGCGAACCGTTGCAGCCGCATCGCTCCCTCCCTTCCGGCCGCTTCGTGCGAGCCCGCTATCGGCGTGCCCTAGCCGGCGTGCTAGTGGAGGTCGTCGCGTCGAGGACGTCGGCCACGCTCGCCGGCCATGGGCCCCGATACCAATCCGGAGCGGGCTCCCCCTCATGGCGGCGCACCCGGGCCGGCCCGTTGGCGGCGCGCCGCACCTGCCGCCGTCAGCCCCGAACTGTCGGGGTCCTGGAGGTTGTAGGTGGTTACGGCGTAAAAGTGCAAGATCGAGCCCGCAACGCTGGGAAACCCGCCCTCCAACACGAGCAGGCTGCGGTGATTCCTAAGGGTCGAGTCGCCAATCGATCGGCGGCTGACCTCGCTCCTCGAGGGCCGCGTTGGCCCGCGAGAAAGGCCGGCTGCCGAAAAAGCCGTTGCGGGCCGACAGCGGCGACGGGTGGGCCGAGCGCATCACCACGTGTCGCCCTTCGTCGACCAGCGCGGCCTTCTTCTGCGCGGGGGCGCCCCAGAGCAGGAAGACGGCCGGCCTGTCGCGCCCGCCGATCGCCCTGATGATCGCGTCGGTCAGCTTCTCCCAGCCGTGGCCCTTGTGCGAGTTCGCCTCCCCCGCCCGCACCGTCAGCACCGTGTTGAGCAGGAGCACGCCCTGGCGGGCCCACCCGGCCAGGTAGCCGTGCCCCGGCGGGCTGATCCCGAGGTCGCTTTTCAGCTCTTTGAAGATGTTGACCAGGGACGGGGGCGGGGCCACCCCCGGACGCACCGAGAAGGCCAGCCCGTGGGCCTGCCCGGCGCCGTGGTAGGGGTCCTGCCCCAGGATCACGGCCCGCACGTCGTCGAAGGGCGTCAGCTCCAGCGCCGTGAACTCCTCGCTCTCCGGCGGGTAGACGGTGTGCTCGCGCCGCTCGGCCGCCACAAATGCGGCAAGCTCGGCGACATAGGGCTTCGCCAGCTCGTCGGCCAGCACATCGCGCCAGCCTGGGGGGACATTCAGCGGGCTGCTCATCACGCTCCTCCAGTGCTACTCGCGGCGGGCCGGGCGCCGCCATCCGTGGCGCTCCTATCACGACGCGTGCCGCCCCGCCTGGTGCGATCAGGATAGCGCGTCAACGCGCCAGCGGCCGTCACACTGCGTCAGCGCCGTCGAGCCCGCTCAGGTTGATCGCGAGGAGCTGGCCCGGGTCGGGGTCGGCCCGCAGCTCGACCGCCACGAGCCACTTGACCCAGATGAAGCCCCGTTCCCCGGGCGCGACCAGACGGGCCGGCGCCCCGTGCCCGTGGCTCAACCGCTCGTCACCCACCCGCGTCGCCAGCAGCGCGCCCCGCGCCGCCTCCAGCGGCAGGCTCCAGCGGTAGCCGGTGACGGAGACGAAGCGCACCCAGCGCGCCCCCTTGTCCGCCCCCGCCCGGTCGAGCAGATCGGCGACGCTGGTGCCGCGCCAGATCTGCTCGGTGTAGAAGCCGCCTGTGCAGTCGAGGATCGCCGGGAGCTCGGCGGCGCCGTCCAGCTCGTCGAGGCTGAGGGCGAGCGGGCGGGCCACCATGCCGCGCACCGCCAGCCGCCACCCCGCCTGGTCCAGGGGTGCCGGCCGGTCGGCCATCCACGAGACGGTGGGAAAGGCGTTGCCGCTGAAGCTCGCCAGCTCGCGCGAGCCGGTGAAGCGCCGCGCCGCGCCCGGCAGCCCTAGCCCGCGGATGAGCGCTTCCTGAAGCGGCCACGCCAGCACGGCGCCAAGCAGCGCGCCGCCACTTTGGAGCGCCTGCCGCCGCCCGCGCAGGTGCCGGGCCAGGAGCGGCCGGGCCCGCGCCAGCATGTGGGCCGACACCACCGCCACCAGGGCGAAGCCGAGCAGGATGTGCCAGTTGAGCAGGTTGTAGCCCAGGGCGGCCAGCCTCGCGCCGGCCGCCCACGCCACCCCGCTCGCCACCACCGCCAGCGCCAGCGCCGTCGCCGCCAGGCCCGCCCAGCCGCGCGGCTCATGGACGGCCGTTGGCATGCGCCGGGCGACCCTGGCCAGCTTCGGCACGAGCAGCAGCGCCGTCAGGTAGCCGGCCGCGCCGTGGAGCACGAACACCCACCAGCCGGCCTCGCGGCCCGTTGCCAGCGTCCACAGTCCGGTGGCGCCCGCCGCGGCTACCCCGGCCGCCAACCCCCAGTCTGTTACCCGCGGGTGCATGCCGCTCCTAAACCCTCCGCTCGCCCTGGCGCCGCTTGGCCTTACAGGGCCACCGGCGTGAACGACACGCTGCAAGGTACGCCGGGGGCCACATGCATCACCCGCTCGTCCAGGTCGATCACCACCCCGCACACGCTTTCGCCGCGGTCCACCCGGGGCAGCCGCGGGTCCGGGTGCCGGCAGATGCAGCGCGGCTCGCCGTCGTGGTCGCGCAGGATGGATTGCAGGAAGGGCACGTCGACCCGCCCGCGCGCGCCCTCCAGCAGCTCGCGCGCCCGCCCGTGCCGCTCCCGGGTGGTCGCCGTCGGCTCAAGGGCGCACTCGCCGGCCGCCGCGCCCGCGTCGAGGCAGTGGTTGGCGTGGGCCAGCAGCCCCGCCTCGGCCCACACCTCGGCCACGCCGCGCGGGCTGATCTCCAGGCTCACCAGCTCGCCGCCGCTCCCCGCGACGCTGATGCACGACGAGCCAGCGGCCGGCGCGAGGTTCGCCGCCGCGCGCGCCTCGCCGAACGAGCGGGCCTGCAGCATCTTCCGCAGCAGCACATGAACGGGCATCCCCACCTCGCGCCCGTCGTCCTGCGAGCGCAGCAGGTTGAGCGACACCGCCACCCCGGCGCTGTTCAGCCCGATCTTCGCGACCATGCCGGCCTCCGTGAGCGTCAGCAGCACCGGCTCGCCGGGCGCCCGCACCCGCAGCAGCACGCAGGCCGCCCGCTGGTCGCCCTGCCAGTCCCAGGTCTGGGCGAGCAGCGTGCCGCCCTGGGCCGTGCTCGCGCCGCTCGCCGCCGCCGTTGTGCACTCGCCGTCGTCGACGCCCGGGGCAGCCTGCGGGGGCGGGCCTTCGTCAGCATGGGCGGGCACGCCGGCCGCCCGGTTGCGAGCGAGGGCGTCGGCCTTGCCGGGGTGGTGGACGCCCGTGCCGACGCCGGCCATCAGCTCAGTGCGTACGTTCAGCGCGACGATCTCGGCGAGCTCGCGCCCGGCGCCCGCGGCTATCCCGCGCATCTCCTCCAATAGGTCCGGGGCGACCTCAGCGAGCAGCGGGAGGTAGCGCCGGGCCTCGGCCTGGCTGGCCGCCCAGTCCAGCCCGCGCCGGGTGGCGAAGAGCCGGGCGTAGCTCGCGATGCTGTGGCGGACGAGCGGGGCCACGGCCGCGCCATACTGGCGCCCGCGCTCAAAGGGGGCGCCCTCGACGGTCAGCTCTGGAAACATGTCGCGCTCCTCGGGGTGTCGGCGGTGGTCCGGGGTGCCGCGGGCGAACGGGTCGCCGCTAGTTGGGATTGTACACCAGGCGCCGGAAACACGAAAGGCGGGCCCGCCGCCCGCCTCGCGCGCACGCCCCGCTCGCCGGGCATATCATACTGGAAGTGCTGGCCGCCGAGGCCGGGCGCTCGGCGGTGTTGCCCGCGCGAGGCGCCGCCCGGCCGCGCTGGAGGGGGCGCTCGTGAATGCGGCGGCGGTGTCGGCGAGGGTGGCCGGGGCCCAGGTGCCCGCCGGCTGGATGAAGTAGGCCGGCGCGTCCGTCTGGCCCTCCTGGACGAAGTGGTTTTCGCCCGCGCCGAGGTTGCACGTGACGATCCGCCACCAGCCCGCCTCGGGGGTCGCGATCACGTCGCCGCCGCGCTCGGTGGCGGTGCCGTTGTTCCACTGCCCGTCTTGCGAGGCCGTGCCCGCGATCCCGCCCGCGCGCCCCTGCGGGTCATAGGCGGCGCTGGGAGGGTAGTAGCGCACGTTGCCGCGAGGGCCGTCCAGGTCATAGTTGTGGAAGGTTACGCTCGGGAGGCCCGGGCGCACGAACTCGAACAGGGTCAGGCACGCCGACGGCGCGAGGCGCGCGGTCGCCTGTTGCAGGCCCACATAGATCTCGTCCCCGCTCCCCCCAACCACGTCGAGGTCGCTGGCCAATGTGTCGCCGTAGCCCACCCGGAGCCCCCAACCGTTGGTGTCGTTGTCGGACGTCTCGGCCCGCAGGAAGTAGATTCCGCACCCCGCGGGCAGCGGCGCGGCGTAGAGCGAGCCCGCACTCCCCGGGTAGGTGTTGCTGGCGACCGTTGTCGGCGCGGAGGGCCCCGGCAGGCCCTCGGCGTAGCTCCACCCCTCCGGCATGTGGTGCAGCTCGAATACCGTCCTGTCGGCCTCACCCCGCACCCTGTCGCCCTCCGCCCCGTCGAGCCCCGGGCTCGTCAGCTCGAAGCGCACCTCGATCCCGCTCGATCCGCACGGCACGTCGATCCGGACATAACTATAGCCGTTGTTCGGCGGTGTCGCGTACACATTCCAGCTGTTCGCGTTCCAGTTCGGCCCGGCCGTCTGGAAAAAGTCCGTCCGCGTCGTCGGCGCCGGGTCGTCGTCGCGGATGCTGCCCACCCCTTCTCCATCGACGATCCGGAGCGGGTCGACGTCGGGCGCCGGGCTGGCAAGGCGCAGGTACAGCTGCTCGTTCGCCTCGAAGAGGGTGTCGCCGATCACCGCCACGGGAACCTGCAGGGTGGTTTGTCCGGCGCTGAACACCAGTGTCGCGGCCGTCGCCTGGTAGTCCGACCCGGCCAGGGCCGTTCCGTCCGCCGTCGTGTAGCTCACCCTGACCGGGCCGGCCGGCGCGCGGCTGAGGCTGACGGTGAAGATGAGCTGGTTGGCTGGCCCCGCGCCGTCCCCCTCGTCGACCGGGCCGGCGTCGCTCACCTGCACCGTGATCGGCTCCACGATCGTGGCCGCGAGCGTTGCCACCGCCCCGTTGTAGAATGGGTCGCCCGCGCTCGTGGCGCGGTGGCCCACGCGCGTCGTGCGCGTTCCCTGGGCGATCCCGTCGAAGGGTGAGCGCAGCGTGACCTGCTGCGGGATGTTCCAGCGCTCCGGCGTGAACGTCAGCGCAGGCGGGTCGGCGGTGATCTGAGGGTCGGGGCTCAACGTGACGGTCACGGTTCGGGCGGGCCTGCTATTCAGGTACACGCCATAGGCGACGTCCGGCCCGCCCTCAACCAGCTCCACCGCGTTGGGCCGCAGGACGATCCCGGCCACGTCGTCGTCGTTCACCGTTACCGCCAGCGCGGGGCCGGCCGCGATACGGTAGTACGGGTCGTCGCTGGCGGCGCTATGGCTGATGGTCGCCGCGCGCGGCGGCAGCTGGATCGCGTCGTCCTCGACAGTTACCGTGACAATCTGCGCCGTGTCCCAGTTCTGGGTGGTGAAGGTCAGCGTTGCCGGCGCGATGATCAGGGGCGTGCCGCTCGGGGCCATAGTGATCGTCACATCGGCTGTTGGCTGGGTGGCGAGCTTCACGCCGTAGGTCGCCCCCGGGCCGCCCTCCTCCACTGTGAGCGCCTGCTCCATGACGCGGATCTCGGCTTCGTCGTCGTCGTTCACCGTCACTGGAAGTGCAGGGCCGGCCGCGATACGGTAGTACTGGTCGGCGCTGGCGGCGCTGTGGCTGATGGTCGCCGCGCGCGGCGGCAGCTGGATCGCGTCGTCCTCGACCGTCACCGTGATGGTCTTGGCGATGTTCCAGTCCTGGGCCGTAAAGGTCAACGTTGCCGGGTTTATCGTCAGCGGCGCGCCGCTCTGGGCGATGCTGACGGTCACAGTCGCCGTGGGCTGGCTGGAAAGGCGCAGCCCGTACGTCGCCCCCGGGCCGCCCTCCGCCACCGTGAGCGTTTGTGGCGTGACGGCGAGCCCCGCCTCGTCGTCGTCGCGGACGGTCACCCGTATAACGGCGGGCTGTGGTGGGTTGGTGGCGGCGAGCACGGGCGCCGGGTTGTAGAACGGGTCGGCGCTGGCGACGGTGTGATCCACTGTTTCGTCATATACGTCGCCCCGGTCGACGAAGTCGTCCACCGCGGTGATCGTGACCGTCTGCGGCAGGTTCCAGTTCGTGCTCGTGAAGGTGAGCGTGTTGGTCTGCGTCTGGGTGGGGGGGGCTACCGTGATGCGCGAGCTTGGCTCCAGCGTGACCGTCACCGGCGCCGTCGGCTGGGAGTCGAGCACGAGCGTGTAGGTGGCCTGGCCGCCCGCCTCGCGGATGGCGTTCGAGTTGTCCGGGGGCGTCGGCGGCAGAAAGGTTAGTCCCGACACTCGCACAGCCGCGCTGTCGTTGTCCGTGATCCGCACCGCGACCGCGGCGGCGGCGATCCGGTTGTAAAGCGGGTCGGCGCTGGTGACGACATGCGTGACCTTACCGCTATGAGGTTCCTGCTCGTCCACCCGGTCGTCGATCGCCGTCACGCGCACCGTTTGAGGAAGGTTCCAGTTCGCGCCGTCAAAGGTCAGGGTGGCCGCGTCCGCCGGCGGGCCTATCCCCCGGTCGATCTGCACCTGGGCGTCGCCCCGCACGAGCACGCTGACGGGCTGTGTCGGCTGGCTCGTCAGCCGGACGGTGTACGTCGCCGTGGCGCCGCCCTCGCTCACCGCGACAGTCGGCTGGCTGATCGCAACGCCCGCCGCGTCAACGGCGTCGCCGATTATCACGCCGACGGTGGCGACGGCGAGTGCGTTGTACTTCGGGTCGGCGCTGGAAACGGCGTGCCTGATCGTGCCGCCGTACGATGCGCCCTGGTCCATCTGGTCGTCGACGGCGCGCACAGTGACCGTCTGCGGGAGGCGCCAGTTGCCCGGCGTAAAGGTGAGCGTGGACGGGGCGATGTTGTAGCGGCCCCCGCCCGTGACGATTGCTGATAAATCGATCCGCACGTCCGCCGTGGGCTGGCTGTTGAGGCGCAGCGTGTAGCTGCCGGCGCCGCCCTCCTCGTCGAACGCGAGCTGGAGCGGGGCGACGAGGACGCCGGCCGTCTCGTTGTCGACGATTGTCAGCGTGGCGACGCTGGGGGCGGCCATGGTGGCGTTGGTCGGCGTGCCGAGGGTCACAACCAGCGTCTCGTCGTCCTCGTCGACAAGGTCGTCCACGATCGGAATGCGCAGAAGGGCGCTGGTCGAGCCGGCGGGAATGATCAGCGTGCCGGGCCTGAGGCGGTGGTCGGCGGGGGAGGCGCTGCCGCCGAGGCTGTAGGGCACGCTGACGTCGACACCGCTGGCCTTGCTCAGCTCGACGGGCAGCGAAACCGTCCCGCCGGCCTCGCCGACCCGAACAACGACGCGGGCGAAGCTGATGGCCGGCGCGTCGGTGCTGTCGGCAATTGTTGCCGTGATCGGGTTGGGCTGGGCGATAATCAGGCCGGCGGGCGAGTGGAGCTCGATCCGCAGTGTTTCCGGCTCCTCGTCGACGCCGTCCTGGATCAGCTCGATCCGGAAGCGTTGCTGCGTCTCCCTGGCGGCGAAGGTGAGGGTGCCGGCGGCGGGGCGGTAGTCGACCCCGGCGGTGGCGCTTCCGGGCAGGGTGCGGTAGCTCACGCTCACCGCGGCGAGCGGCGGATCGTCCAGGGTCACGTCGACGATGACCGCCCCCGCGCTCTCGGCGGTGATCGCGGCCACCCTTAACCGCGCCACGGGGATCACGGCCGTGGGCGTGGCCGTCGCTGTGGCTGTGGCCGTGGCTGTGGGCGAGTTGGTCGGCGTGCGCGTGAGCGTGGCCGTGGGCGTGGCCGTGGCCGTGCTGCGGGTGGCCGTGGCGCTCGCCGTGCGCGTGGCGCTGGGAGTGAGCGTCGCCGGCGGCGTGCGCGTGGCCGTGTTGGTCGGCGAGTTGGTCGGCGTCTGCGTGGCCGAAGCGACAGGCGGGGGCGGCTGGGGCGGCCCGACCGGCTCGCTGGTGATCGTCGCGCTCGGCTGGCGCAGCGGTGGCTGGGTGAGCGTGGGCGGGAGCACGGGCCGCGCGGTGTTCGTGCGCGTCGGGCTGGGCTCCGGCTCGCGGATCGGCAAGGGCGGCGCCGCGCTGGGCGACGGCTCGGGCCTGAAGCCCGGCTGGGCGGCGGGCGGCTGGTCGGTGGGCGACGGCTCGGGGGTGGGCGGCTCGGGGGTGGCGGTGGGCGCAGCGGTGCCGACCACCACGACGGGGACGGTGCCGACCGGGCTGGGGGGCGGCGCGTCGGGCTGGGGCTCCTCCTCGGGCTGGGGGATGGCGGCGGTGTTGATCGGCGGGATGAGCGGGCCGCCGGGCCAGAAGCCGTAGTCGGCGCGGCTGCGCGCGCTCAGGTTGCCGCCGTACCAGCCGGGTTGGGGCGCCGCCAGCTCGACGGCGAGCCGGGCAAAGAAGGAGATCCCCAGCAGCGCGAGCAGCAGTGCGGAGAGGATCAGCAGGGGCAGTGGTCGAGCGAGCGCCTGACGGTCAAGCTGCGGCGGCCAGGCGAGTCTTCGACGTTTCAGGGCTCGTTGAGTCATGGTTGTAGCGCAACGTGAAGTGGAATGTGCTGCCCTGGCCCGGCGTGCTCTCGACCCAGATCCGGCCACCCTGGCGCTCGACCAGCTGCTTGCAGATCGCCAGGCCCAGCCCGATGCCGCGCTCCGACGAATTGATCCCCTCGCTCACGCCGTCACCGCGAATGAACCGCTCGAAGATCTGCTCCTGCATATCGGGGGGGATCCCCCGCCCGGTGTCCTTCACCTCGACGCGGGCGTGGTCGCCGCAGTCGAAGGCCTGGACGGTGATGCCGCCCTCGCTGGTGTAGCGGCGGGCGTTGTCGATCAGCTGGTGCATGATCATGCGCAGCTGGTCGAAGTCGGCGAGCACCTGCGGCAGCTCGCTGGGAACTTTGATTGTGAGCGCCAGCCCCTTGGCCTTGATCAGGCTTTGCAGCGGCCACGCCGCCTCCTCGACCGGGCGCAGGAGCTCGATCGGCTCCAGGTCGGTGGAGAGGGAGCCCGAGTCGAGGCCGGCGATCACGATCACATTGCTGATCAGGCCGGTCATATTCGTGGCGTGCTGGCGGATCGAGTCGACGAACATGCGCTGCTCGTCCTCCAGCGGGCCGGCCAGGCCGCGCATGAGCAGGTCGGCGTTGCCGCGGATGACCGTGAGCGGCGTGCGCAGCTCGTGCGAGATCGTGCCGATGAAGTTGGTCTTCGCTCGGTCGACCGCCACCTCGGCCGTCATATCCTGGAGCACGCACACATAGCCGGTGCGGCTGCCGTCGGCCGTGACGACGGGCGCCACCGAGGCGCGCACGATGTAGTCGCCGAGGGTGTACAAGTCCTGCGCGCGCTGGGCGCCGAAGCCGGGGACGCCCTCGACGAGCAGCTTGAGCGGGATGTCGCTGAGCTGGGCCGGGCCGGGGGCCTCGTCGCCGATGCTCAGGAGGCGCCGGGTGGCCCGGTTGAACAGCTGGACGCGGCCCTGGTCGTCGCAGACGACCACCCCGTCGGTGATGCTTTCGACGATGGCGGCGCGCTGGCTGGCCTCGGCCTGGACCTGGCCGTACAGCCGGATCAGGTACTCGGTCATCGAGTTGAAGCTTTGGGCGAGCACGCCGATCTCGTTGGCCTGGCGCACGGTCGCGCGGGACGACAGGTCGCCCGCGGAGACAGCCCGCGCCGTGCGGGCCAGCTCCTCCAGGGGGGCGGTGATCGCGCGGGCGATGGCGACGCCGACGGCGATGATCAGCACGATCAGCAGGAGGATGACGCTGACGATCGGCCAGAGCGTGTCCTCCCAGGTGCTCATCACATAGTCGCGCGAAAGGGCCGGCGCGAGGATGCCGACGGTGGTGCCGCGCACGGTGAGCGGGACGTAGGCGAACTGGTACTCGCGGTCGCTGACTGTCTCGATGCTGAACAGCGACTGGGTGAACGGGTCGGGGTTGCGCTCGAAGCGGCCGACCAGGTCCAAGCTCATTGCGCCGATCTGGCCCTCGGGGGCGAGGGTCGAGGCGATCAGGGAGCCGTCGGTGTTGTAAACGGTGATGCCGGCGGCCTGCGAGCGGGCGGCCAGGACGTTGAGCAGGCTATCCACGCGCATGGCCACGACCAGGCCGCCGACTACCTGCTCGCCGCGGCGGACGGGGGCGATCGTGGCGAAGTAGATCGTCTGGGTGTCGGCGAACTCGACCAGGGCGGCGTATTTATCGCCGCGGCTGTCGGCCTCGCCGGCGAGCACGCGCTGGGTGAACCACGTCTGGGACAGGTCGAGCGGGCCGTGGCTGACATAGGCTTCGAGCGAGCCCTCGCCGGGGCGCTCGAAGTCGGCCACAGTGCGGCCGTCGGTGCCGAAGGCGACCAGCCGGTCCAGCCGGACGCTGTTGCGGCTGACGCCGACGCGGAAGAACGGGTCGAGGGCATCGGCGACGCCGTCGGCGTTGTTTGTGGCCAGGGCGTCGGCGAGGCTGGGGGCGCCCGTGCTCGGGTTGGCCTGGGCGAAGGCGACCTCGCGCAGGAACTGGAGGTTGGCTTGCTCCTGGCTGATCAGGGCGTCGTTGGCAGAGCGGGTGACGGCGGCGAGCTGGTTGTCGAAGCGCTCCTGAAGGGAGCTGGCCACGAGGTTAAAGACCACGGCCGAGCCGACCACCGCCACAAGGATGGTCAGGATCAGGAACGGGCCGATAATCTTGTACCGGAGCTGGCCGTTCAGCTCCCCAATCAGACGGCGCATAGTCGCCACCCTGCGCGCACAGTGCGGGCCACAAACGTCGCGTGGTGCAATGATAGAACCGCGCTGTTAACGCGCCATTAACATCAGTATAGGAGTGGCGGCGCGGGCGATCAAGGGGTAAAGGTTATAACGGGCTAACAGTTTATTCATTGCCGTTGCGGGCCCGCGGGCCGCGTTACGACGTGCTATAATGCCCGCGGCGGCCAGATCGCCGTTCATAGCAGCGCAGATGCCCATGCAGCTCCGCTTTCTTGGCAGCGGCACCTCGATGGGCGTGCCCGTCGTCGGATGCGGCTGCGCCGTGTGTACCTCGAGCGACCGGCGCAACCGGCGCACCCGCACCTCGGCCCTGCTGCGCCTCGACGAGCGCCGCATCCTGATCGACGCCGGGCCGGACTTCCGGGCCCAGGCCCTCGCGGCCGGGATCGACGGCCTCGACGCGGTGCTGTTGACCCACTCCCACTTCGACCATGTTGCCGGGATCGACGACCTGCGGCCGCTCACCTTTGGTGGGCGCCACATGCCGATCTACGGCAGCGCGGCCACCCTCGCCGACGTGCGGGCCCGCTTCTCCTACGCCTTCGACGACAGCTCCACGGGCTCGACCCGCCCGCGCATCGAGCTGTGCCCAATCGCCGGCGCCTTCGCGATCGGCACGCTGCCCGTCCAGTCGTTCGAAGTGCTCCACGGCACCTGGACGATCACCGGCTACCGGATCGGCGGCCTCGGCTACGTGACCGACGCGAGCGCGATCCCGGCGCCCGCTTGGGCCCAGCTCGGCGGCCTGGACGTACTGGTGCTGAACGCTCTGCGCTACGAGCCCCACCCCACCCACTTCTCGCTCGACGAGGCCCTGGCCGTGATCGCGGAGCTGCGCCCGCGCCGGGCCTTTCTCGTCCACATGACCCACAACGTCGACCACGCCGAGGCCGAGCGCCGGCTGCCGCCCCACGTGCGCCTGGCCTACGACGGCCTCGAAGTCGAGGTGTAAGGCCGGCCCATGCGTATCGGCATCGACGCCCGCCTGAACGCCTACCGCCAGGGCGGCATCGCGGAGTACACCCGCCGCCTGGCCGAGGCCATCGCCCCGCTCGCCCCCGACGACGAGATCGTCGCTCTGCAGCACGCCCGCCAGCGCGAGCCACTGGTGGCGGCGCCGAATGTGCGCCGGGCGAGGCTGCTCACCCCGCCGCACCACCGCCTGGAGCAGCTGGCCCTGCCGGTGGAGCTGCTGCCGCGCCGGCTCGACCTGCTCCACAGCCCCGATTTCATCCCGCCGCTGCGTCGGCCCTGCCCGGCCGTGATCACCGTCCACGACCTGGCCTTTATCCACTTCCCGGCCATCCTCGACGCGGGCGCGCGGCGCTTCTACGGCCAGATCCGCGCCGCCGTCCATAGCGCCGAGGCCGTGATCGCCGTGAGCGCCGCCACCCGCGCCGACATCGCCGCGCTGCTCGACCTGCCCCCCGAGCGGGTGGACGTGGTCTACGAGGCGGCCGGGCCGGCCTTTCAGCCGCTCGCTCTCAACCCGGGGGCGGTCCGCGAGGTCAACGGGCGCAGGCTGGAGGCGGGCGGCTTTATGCTGTTTGTAAGCACGATCGAGCCGCGCAAAAATATCGACACCTTGCTGCGGGCGCTACGGCTGTGCCTGGACCGGCGGCCGGGCGCCGACTACCGGCTCATCCTCGCCGGCTCCAGCGGCTGGCTGGATCGCCCGATCTACGACCTGGCCCGCGACCTGGCCCTGGGCGACGCGGCCGTGTTTATCGGGCCGGCGGCCCGGGCCGATCTGCCGTGGCTGTACAGCGCGTGCCGGCTGTACCTCAACCCTTCGCTCTACGAGGGCTTCGGGCTGCCGGCGCTGGAGGCCCTGGCCTGCGGCGCCCCGTCCCTTGTGGCCGACACCAGCAGCTTACCGGAAGTGGTGGGCGACGCGGCCCTGCGCCTGCCTCCGCGCGACGTGGAGGCCTGGGCCGAGGCGATCACCCGACTCTGGGACGACCCCGGCGCCCGCGCCGAGCTCGCCCGGCGCGGCCCCGCCCAGGCGGCCCGCTTCTCATGGGCGCGCGCGGCCCGCGAAACGCTCCAGATCTACCGGCGGGTCGGCCGGGGCGGGTGAGCATTGCACAACCAATGCCGGCCCTCTGCGTTCTTCGCGCCTCTGGGGGTAGAAGGGGCGAGCCTACGGCTGGCACAGGTCGGGGTGGAGCTTGATCGCGGCAAGCCAGGCCTCGATGCCGGCGGTGGGGAGGATGCCCTGCTCGGTGATGATCCCGGCGAGGGCGGCGAGGGGGGTGAGGTCGAAGTACAGGTTGAGCACGGACACCTCGGGGGGGGCGTCGGGCCAGACCTGATCGGCGGGGCCGTGGGGCTGGGCGGGCTGCTCGTAGCCGGGGGGGAGAAACTTTTCGGAGCTGCACAGGGTATACATGGGCACGCGGGTGGATTGGGCGGCGAGGGCCAGGCCATAGGTGCCGGCCTTGTTGGACAGGCCGCGGCCGCTAAGGTGGTCGGCGCCGACGAGCACGAGCTGGGCCTGCTGGACCATCGCGACGGCGAGGGCGTCGATGATCACAGTGGCGGGGAGGCCGGCGGCGCCGAGCTCGGCGGCGAGCGCCCGGCCCTCGCAGCGGGGGCGGCCCTCGGCGCAGATCACGCGGAAGCGCCGGCCGGCGCGCTGGGCGTGGCGCAGGGCGGCCCGCACCGTCGTGCTGCGACCGTTGGTGAGCACCGTGCCGTCCTCGGGGATGAGCCGCAAGGCCGACTCGGCGATCGCGGCCTCGTGGACGCGCAGGCGGCGTTTGAACTCGTTTGCGGCGCCCTCGAACGCCTGGCGAGCGCCGCCCGGCCCGGCGTCCCCCAGCGTCCACAGCATTTGATTGACGAGGTTGACCAGGGGCGCCATCGTCGGGTGGGCGCGGATCAGGCTCCACCCGGCCTCGAGCACCGCCGCCCGCAGCCATGTGTCGTCGGCGGCGGCTTCGCTACGGGCGAGGCGCGCAAGCACCTCGGCGCTTTTCTCCGCGATCTCGACCGCACCGGATAGGCTATCCTCGGCGATCGCCGCGATCGCCTGTGCCGTAAATCGGTCCACGGGTGCGTCCTATCGTTCTCAAACGTCTGGTACCGGGGACGGCACGTATGTGTTCAACGCAAAAGAGCGGGCCGCCAGGCCCGCTACGAGCATACCACATGTTTGCTACCGGCCGTTCAAACCGATCGATCGGCGCTTGAGCAGCGCGTTGAGGATGTCGGCGAGCTGGTCGATCGAGAAGGGCTTGGCGAGGAACAGGTTGCCGCTCTGCTCGAGCTGGTCGCGGGTGATATGGCTGAGGGTGTCGCCGGTGAGGAAGATGATCCGCTCGCCGAGCTCTGAGTCGCCGCGGCGGATGGCGGCCGCCAGCTCGAAGCCGCCCATGCCGGGCATCTTCACGTCGGCGAGCACCACGTCGAAGCTTTCGCGGGCGATCAGCTCAAGGGCCTCCTGACCGCTGCCCGCCACTCTGGTGCGGTGGCCGAGCTCGCCGAGCAGCCGCTCCATCAGGCGCAGGACGGGCTCCTCGTCGTCGACGACAAGGGCGTAGTACGCCGACTCGGGCTCCTCGGCGGGCGGCGTTTGCACGGGCGGCTCGGCGATCGTCGGGCTGGGGGCGCGGATCGGCAGGGTGACAAACACGCGGGTGCCGCTGCCGAGCTGGCTTTCGGCCCAGATCTGGCCGCCGTGCTCCTGCACGATCCCGAAGCAGATCGAAAGGCCGAGGCCGGTGCCCTGGCCGACCGGCTTGGTGGTGAAGAACGGGTTGAAGATCTTTGCCAGGTCGTGCTCGCTGATTCCGACGCCGGTGTCGACCACCTCGACCTGGATGACCGGCTCGGCGGGAACGTTGAGCATGTCGGTCTCGGGGCGGTAGGGCTGCACGCTGGTGCGCAGGGTGAGGGTGCCGCGCCCGCCCTTGCTGACCATGGCGTAGCGGGCGTTGGTGATCAGGTTGAGGAACACCTGCTGGAGCTGGTGCGGGTCGGCCGTGGTGACGGGCAGGTCGGGGTCGAGCTCGAGGGAAACGCCGATGTTGTCGACGCGCAGCTGGTAGGCCTGGAGCGCGAGGGTGGAGCGCAGCACGTCGTTGACGGCGACGCTGGTGCGCTCGGGCTTGTGCTCGCGGGCGAAGATCAGCAGGTTGCGGACGATCCGGGCGGCCCGCTCGGCCTGGGCGTGGATCTGCTCCAGGTCGGCCCGCGAGTCGGCGTTGAGGGTGGTGTCGCGGAGCATAAGCTGAGCGTAGCCGCTGACACTGGTGAGCGGGTTGTTCAGCTCGTGGGCGACGCCGGCGACGAGCTGGCCGATGGCGGACAGCTTCTCGGACTGGATGAGCTGCTGCTCGAGGCGCCGGCGCTCGGTGAGGTTGCGGGCGATGCAGTTCAGGCCGCTGATGCCGTGGCCGTTGCGCATAACCTGGGCCGAAATCTCAAGAAAGAGCGGCTCGTGGTCGGCGCGGACGAGCTCGAGCTCGAAGGGGGCGCCCGGCTCGCCGGCAAGAAGGGCCCGCAGCTGCGGCTCGGCCTCAACCCAGGACTCGGGGGCGCAGAGGGCGCGCAGGGGCCGGCCGATCAGGTCATCGGCGGGGAAGCCGATGAGAACGACGCCGGCGTTGTTGATGTTGGACAGGCGCAGCTCGCTGTCGAGCATGAAGATCAGGTCGTTAGCGTTGGCGAACAGGTCGCGGTAGCGCCGCTCGCTGAGCCGGGCCTGCTCGTACAGGCGGGCGTTCTCGATCGCGATCGCGGCGTAGTCGGCGAGGGCGCCGAGCAAAAACTGCTCGTTCTCGGTGAAGGCCCGGTTGGACTGCTGGTTGTCCACGGCGAGCACGCCGATCACCTGGTCGCCCACGGTGAGCGGGACCTGGAGGATGGCGCGGACGAGAAAGCCCGTCTTCACCTTCAGGGCGCTGCCGCCGCGGCTGATGTCGAGGCGGACGGGCTTGCCGGTGCGGACGACCTGGCCGGCCAGCGAGTCCTGAATCGGCATGCGCAGGCTTTGGGCCCGCTGCTCGCCGAGGTTTTTGGCGGCGCGCAGGTATAGCTCGTCGTGCTCGGCGTCGCGGAGGAGCAGAAAGCCCTCCTCGGCCTGGGTGATGTACACGCCGGCCTCGACGATCCGCTCGAGCAGCTTCTCCTGATCCATCAGGCCGGTGACCGACTTGCCGATGCGGTACAGCACCGTGAGCTCCTGGACGCGCTGCTGGAGCGAGGCGGTGAGGCGCTCCTTGTCGCGGCGGAGCCGGCGCTCGCGCAGGGCCTGGTCGATCACGGCACGGGCCTCGGTGTCGGAGAAGGGCTTGATCAGGTAGTTGCGCGCGCCGAGGCGAAAGGCCTCGACGGCGATGTTTTCCGAGCCGTGGGCCGTCATCAGGATCACGGGGACGTCGTAGCCCTCCTGGGCGATCAGGCGCAGGAGCTCGAGGCCGGAGATATCGGGGAGCTGGAGGTCGAGCAGGATGAGGTCGGGGAGGCGCGTGCGCAGGCGCTGCAGCCCCTGGCGGCCGGTGTGGGCGACGACAGGGCTATAGCCGAGGTCGGGGAGCACATACTCGGCCAGGAGCCGGCATATCTGCTCGCTGTCGTCGATAATCAGAATCTCTTCCATAAATACTGGTGAGCCTGCCGTCCCCGAGCAGGTGGCCCTTTCGCGCGCCGTGCCGCGCTTGGGGCGCGAAAGGGCCGTGATCTGGTGATGCGCAGCGCCCCGGCGCAAAGCCGGGTTGCCGGATCGTAGTGGTGAATTGTACACTGAAAGGCGCAGCGGTGGCAAGCACCGCGCCCCACAAGGGCCTGCCCAGGGTTCAACAATGCCGAACGACCAGCCACCCGCCGTCGCCGTGCTCGGCGACATCAACGCCGACCTGACCTTTGCTATGCCGGCCCTGCCCCGCGAGGGCGACGACCTCCCCGCCAGCGCCCTTGGCTGGGGCAGCGGCGGCGCCGGGCTGAACATGGCGATCGCCCTCGCCCGCCTCGGCGCCCCAGCCCGGCTGCTCGGGCGCGTCGGCGGCGACCCGGCCGCCGAGGTGGCCCTGCGCGCCGCCCGCGCCGCGGGCGTCGACCTCAGCCTGCTCCAGCATGACCGCGAGCAGGCCACCGGCCTGTGCGGGGTGGTGGTGACCCCGGGAGGCCAGCGCACCTTTCTCAGCTTCCGTGGCGCAAATGTGCGCTACGACCCAGCGGCCCTGCCGCTCGGGCTGTTCGCGGCCTGCGGGCTGCTGATCGTCGGCGGCCATACCTTGCTCGAAGAGCCCCAGCGGGCCGCAGCCCTGCGCGCGGTGGGGCAGGCGGCCGAGCAGGGCGTGCCGGTGGCCCTCGACCTGTGCCTGCCCGCGATCCGCGCGGCGCCGGCGATCATCCGCGAACTGCTGCCGCGCCTCTGGCTGCTATCGATGAACGAGGACGAGATGCGCGCGCTCATGGGCGGGCAAAGCGTGGCGCAGACGACCGACGAGCTCCTCGCCGCGGGCGTGCAGCATGTTGCCGTGAAGCGCGGGCCGCAGGGCTGCAGCGTGGCCGGGGCGGGCCGGCGGATCGACGTTCTACCCCCGGCCGTATCTGTCGTAGACACAAACGGCTGCGGCGACGCTTTTACCGCAGGCTACGCCTGGGCCCTGCTCCGCGGCGCCGATCTGTCCGCCGCCGCAGCCCTGGGCAACGTGCTCGGCGCCCTGACCGCCACCAGGCCCGGCGCCGCCGACGCCGTGCCCGAGCGCGCCGAGATCCTCGCCCGCCTCGACCGGGGCTTGCACTACTTGCTCGCGCCTGCAGTGTAAGCACGGCCGGCGGGAGACGACCCTTTCATCCCAGCGATACCCTTATAAGCCGATCTTGTAGCGAACCTGGAGGATACCGATGGCCCCGATATGGAAGACGCGCATGGACGCCTTGCGGATCGCCGACCTGGGCGCGATCTTCAGCACGGCGAAGCCGGTGATCGGCATGGTGCACTGCTGGCCCCTGCCGGGGGCGCCGGGCTATAGCGGCTACGGCATGGCCGAGATTATCGACCACGCCGTGCGCGACGCGGTAGCGCTGGCCGAGGGCGGCTGCCACGGCCTGATCGTGGAGAATATGTGGGATGTACCCTTCCGGGCCGGCCCGCACATCCAGCCCGAAAGCATCGCCGCCCACGCCGTCGTCGCGGCCAAGGTGCGCGAGGCCGTGCCGGAGCTGCCGCTCGGCATCAACCTCGTCCACAATGGCGGGGTGGCTCTGCTCGGCATCGCGGTCGCGTCCGGCGCAAACTTTATCCGCGTCTGCATGTTTACCGGCGCGGGGGTGTGGGACGCGGGGAGCTGGGACGAGGGCTGCGCCGCCGATCTGGTGCGCCGGCGCAAGGAGCTCGGCGCCGAGCATATCAAGCTGTTCGCCGACGTCGACAAGAAGCACTCGGTGCGCTTCCCGGGGATTGACATGGCGACCCACATCGAGTGGACCCGCTTCTTCGGCGCCGACGCCATGATCATCTCCGGCCGCATGACCGGCGACGCGCCCGATCTGGCGAAGGTGCGCGAGGCCCGTCGCCTGGCGGTCGATACGCCCCTCCTGCTCGGCAGCGGCACCGACGAGCGCAACATCGGCGCCTTTATGGAGGTGGCCGACGGCGTGATCGTCGGCAGCAGCATCAAGGAGCACGGCGAGATCGCCAGCCCTGTCGACGTCGAGCGGGTGCGTCGCTTCGTGCGCGCGGCCAGCGGGGCGGCCTGACCGGTACCTTCGCCGGAGCGACGCTGAACAAAGAGTCATTTCTACACAAGGTCGAATCTGGCTTCCTGATGCGAAGATAAAGTTTTACTCAGCGCCGGCGGTACTCCAGTCTGTGGGGGGTATAGTACCCTCGGTACGCCCCACGGATGACCCATGGATGATTGTGGTGCCTGCCCGAGGATGCTATCCTACAAGTGCGACCGGGACCACCTTCCACCAACCTCGCCAGGCCGGCCGCAACTGTTCAGGTGAATGTTCGGACTGGTTCTTCGGGAGACGCAGCACCACACCCTAGCACCGTCGCAGCCGACATCGCACCACCATCACAGCACTACGTCGCACCACCGTCGCAGCACACGTCGCAGCACCGTCGTCGCCGACAATCGCACCACCATCACAGCACTACGTCGCACCACCGTCGCAGCACACGTCGCAGCACCGTCGCAGCCGACATCGCACCACCATCACAGCACTACGTCGCACCACCGTCGCAGCACACGTCGCAGCACCAACCCGAACCGGCACGCTGCACCGAGGGACCAGCCGCACCACAACCTCTCACAATACCAGTACGTTGCTACGCACGTGCTCCGGACACCAGCCTGAACAGCTCCGTACAGCCCCGGCATCGCCGGGGCTGTGCGATTCTGGTCCGCGCCGCGCTGGCTATAATGGTGGCGGGAAACGCGCCTGCCAGGAGCTCGCCAGTGCAGATTGTGCTCACGGCCACCCACCACGACCCAGATGGCCGGCTTTATGACCAGACAGCCCGGCTCCTGCCACGGCTGGGGGAGCTTTTCGCCGGGGTCTGCATCGCGCTCACACCGCAGACGACGGCAGCCACCCAGGACTTGCTGCGCGGAAACGGGGCGCGTCTCGCGGTTGGCGACACGGCGCTGCCCACCGGCCACCTGCACCTGGGCCTGTGGCGCCGCCGCGCGGTGGCGGGGGGGCTCGAAGCGTTTCCACAGGCCGATCACTTCCTCTTCTGCGATCTCGACCGAACCCTGCACTGGGCCGAGTTCCACCACGGCGAGCTGCGGCAGGCCCTTCAAATCATCACGCGCCACGACCTGACCGTGCTCGGCCGCACGCCGCGGGCCTTCGCCAGCCACCCGCGGGCCCAGCGCGAAACCGAGGCGTTCGCCAACGAGGTGTTCGGCCTGGTCTGGGGCGAGCCGTGGGACCCGTGCGCCGCCGCGCGCGGCCTGTCCCCCGCGGCGGCCCGCCTGATCGTGGAGCGGTGCGACGACGACAGCGTGGGCAGCGACTGCTCGTGGCCCCTGCTGGCGCGGGGCGCCGGCCTCGACGTGGGCTACATGGCCACCGAGGGGCTCGAGTTCGAAACGCTCGACCGCTATGGCGACGAGATCGCCGCTGTCGGCGGGCCGCAGGCCTGGCTCGACCGCTTCGACGCCGACCCGGCCAACTGGCTGTACCGCATGGACATCGCCCGCGCCGAGGCCGCCTCGGCCCTCGCCTACGCCCGCCGGCACACCGGCGCGTGAGCGGGGCTGGGGCGAGCTTTTCGACCGACGCCGTCGTGCAAACAGTGGAAAACGGCCGGCCCGTCGCCTGGCCGAAGGGGTGAACGCTGTGCGGCGCGATCTGTGGTAGAGTCAGGCGCGGCGGAGATGGGCAGCGCGCCAGCGACGAAGGAGCAATGCGATGGGGAAGCTAGGCGGGGTGATCAGCGCGATGCTGACGCCGTTCGTGAGCGACGTCGGCCCGGTTGACTACGAGTGGATCCCGGGGTACATGCGCTTTCTGGAGGAGAGCGGGCTCCACGGCGTGCTGGCCCTCGGCACGACGGGCGAGGGCCCGTCGATGAGCGTTTCGGAGCGTGAGCGAACCCTCGATATGATCATCGAGCACCGCGGCGGGCTGTTCGTGCTGGCCGGCACCGGCAGCGCCTCGCTCACCGACACCATCGCGCTGAGCCGCTCGGCCGTGGACCGCGGCGCCGACGCCGTGCTGGTGATGCCGCCGTTCTACATCAAGCAGCCGAGCGAGGCCGGCGTGATCGGCTATTATCGCGCCCTCTGCGACGCTTTGCCCGCCGACGCGCGCGTGATGCTGTACAACATCCCGCAGGTTACCGGCGTGACGATCACGCCGGCGATCATCGACGGCCTGCTGCAAAGCCACGAGGGCCAGATCTACGGCCTGAAGGACAGCAGCGGCAACTGGGACAACTCGAAGATGCTGATCGAGCGCTACCCGCAGCTCCACGTCTACACCGGCAGCGACAAGCTGATCAGCCAGGCCCTGGCCGGGGGCGCCGCGGGCGCTATCACCGCCCTGTCTAGCGCCTTCCCGCGCGTGGCCCGCGCCGTCTACGACGCGCACCACACCGGCGATCCGGCCGCCGCCCAGGCCCGCCTGACCGCCCTGCGCGGCCTGGTCGACCCACTCAACACGCCGCCCGCCCTCAAGGCCGCCCTGACCTGGACGAGCGATCTGCCGGAGACTAGCGTGCGCCTCCCCCTCGTCGCCATGCCGGACGCCGACGCGGCGAAGCTGCGCGAGGGCTACGAGCAGTTGATGGGGTAGGGCCCGGCGCAGCCGTGCGCCGGGCTACTCCTCCTCGCCGAGGCTGAGCCAGACCTGATAGACCACGCCCTTCTGCAGCCCCAGCTCGCGGGCCACGGACCGGGCGGCGGCGCTGCCGTTGTGGCCCTGCGCTCGCAGCAGGCGCAGGCGGCGGGCGATCTCGGCCTCGCTGGGCGGAGCGGGGTCGGCCGCGACAAGGAGGCGGTTGCGATCGCGCTTGCGCTCGCTGCCGTGGGTCAGCCCCTCGACCACAAGGGTGTACTCGCCACGGGGCCGGGCGGCGCCGAAGTGGCCGAGCAGCTCGCTGACGGTGCCCCGCCGTAGCTCCTCGAAGCGCTTGGTCAGGTCGTTGGCGGCCACCACCCGCCGGTCGCCGAGCACCTCCAGCATGTCGGCGAGCGAGTCGACGAGGCGGTGCGGCGCCTCGAAGCAGACAATGGTGAGCGCGAGGTCGGCCAGGTCGGCCAGGAGGGCCCGACGGTCGGGGCTGCGCCGGGGCAGGAAGCCCACGTAGGCGAAGCGCTCGCTTGGCAGACCGGAGGCGACGAGGGCGGCGATGGGGGCGGCGGGGCCGGGGATGGGGGAGACGGGGTGGCCGGCGGCGACGCAGGCCGCCACCAGCTCGAAGCCGGGGTCGGAAATGCCGGGAGTACCGGCGTCGGAGACGAGGGCGACGTCGCCCTGCTCGAGGGCGGCCAGGATCTCGTCGAGGCGCGACAGCTTGTTGTGCTCGTGGTAGGAGATGCAGGGCGTGGCGATCTGGTAGTGGTCGAGCAGCACGCGGGTGTGGCGCGTGTCTTCGGCCGCGATCAGCCGGGCCTCGCGCAGCACCCGCAGCGCGCGCAGGGTGATATCCTCAAGGTTGCCGATCGGCGTGGCGACGAGAAATAGGCTGCCCAACTCAGCACTGCCCCCGCCAATACTCCAGCAGCTCCTCCACGATCTGCTCCATGCTGACCGTCGGCTCCCAACCCGTCGCCTCGCGCAGCCGGGTGTTATCGCCCATCAGGATGGGCTCGTCGCTCGGGCGGAGGCGGGCCGGGTCGACCTGGACGGTGACGGGGACGCGGCCGCGCTCAACGACCATCTGGACAATGTCGCCGATACGGGTGGCCGTGCCAGAGCACAGGTTGTAGACGGTGCCGGGCCGGCCGCGGTCGAGCAGGAGCCAGAGGGCCCGGGCGACGTCGCGGGTGTGGGTGAAGTCGCGGCGGGCCTCCAGGTTGCCGACGTGGATGACCGGCTCCTGGCGCCCGACCTCGGCCATCGCCATCTGGCGGCAGAACGTCTGGATGGAGCAGCGGTCGCCCTGGCGCGGGCCGACGTGGTTGAACGAGCGGGTGACGACGACGTGGAGGCCGAAGCTGTCGTGGTACTGGAGGCCGCTGAGCTCGGCGGCGACCTTGCTCACGCCGTAGGGGCTGGCGGGTCGGAGCGACCGGTCCTCGCGGATCGGCACCTCGTCGGGGCCGACCCAACCGTACTCGGCGCTGGTGCCGGCGATGTGAACGCGGGCCTGGGGCACGTGGCGGCGCACCGCTTCCAGCAGGTTGAGCGTGCCCTCGGCGTTGGTGCGCAGCGTGTGCACCGGCGCGTCCCACGAGGCGCTCGGGTAGCTCTGGGCGGCCAGGTGGTAGATCCGGTCGGGCGCGGCGGCGGCGATGGCCCGGTCGAGCACGAAGGCGTCCTCGACGTCGCCCTCGTGGACGGTAACCCGGCCGAACAGGTGCTCGATCGGGCGCGGGTCACTACGCCAGCGCTTGAAGACGTGGAGCTCAAGGCCGGGGATAGTTAGCAGATAGTCGGCGAGAAAGCTGCCGACGGGCCCGGTGATACCGGTGATAAAGACGCGCACAGGCACCCCCCAACGGAATGAGTCGTCCGGGGCGCATCATACCACATCCGCTGGTGCTAGGTCGGCGCCAGCACAGTAAAGGCGTGGATCAGCCGGTTGGCTGGGTCGCGCAGCTCCGCCCGGTCGCCCACCTGCCAGACGTTGTCGCTGCGGCCCCAGTAGAAGTCGCCCACCAGGGGGTCACGCTGGCCCGGGCCGGTGTACAGGATGACGACGTTGTCTTCGTCGACGAGATAGCTGGGGAAGGTGTAGGTGGGCTGGTCGCTGCGGCTAGCGTTGACGATCCGCCAGCCGGCGATATTGATCGGGGTGTCGACGTTCTTGAACAAGGTGACCGACTCCGGCTCGCTGCCGCCGCCCGGGATCACCTCGATGATCGTGATATCCTCGGGGTTAGCCTGGTCGGCCTGGGCGGTGCCGGTGACGGTGGGGGTGGCGGTGGTGCTGCCGCCCCTGGTGGTCGGCGTGGGCGACACGGTGCTGGTGGTCGTCGGGCGCTCGGTGGGGCCAGCCGGCTGTGTGGCGATGGTGGGTGTGGCGGGGGGCAGGCCCACGGGAGCGGTGACCACAATCTCCGGCGTAGGGGAGGGCTGCTCGGTCAGCGGCACGTCGACAAAGCACTCGTAGCGCGCGACAACCGCGCCGCCGGCGCGCAGGCGCACCTGGACCGGGTAGATGCCGGGCCGCTCGCGCAGCCTGAGCGGGATGCGGAAGCGGCCCGCCCGGTCGGCGCTGCCCCCGCCGACGGAGCGGTTGGCGAGGTAGGCCAGCAGCGCCTCGTTCGGCGGAGCCTGGCCCTCGAGCCAGACGGTGGCGCCGTTGGGGCAGCTCAAGGGGGTGCCGTCAGCGCGGGCAGGCGGCGCAACACCGAGGGCGAGCGCTGCGGCGACCAGGATGCAGAGCAGTGAGCTAGTAGTGAGGGGGGAAAAGCGTCGTACCAACAAAGCCACCGGGTGGGCACCGGCCGGGCCGGGCTGCGTGGTACAATAGGGCTGGTGGGCGATAGTGGATTCGAACCACTGACCTCCACGATGTCAACGTGGCGCTCTAACCAACTGAGCTAATCGCCCGGAACCGCGCATATCCTACCATTGACCGCCGCGGCTGTCAAGCCGGGCCCCCGCCCATGCCCCCCACGCTCGATCTCACGGCCGGCGGCATCCTCGACCGGCTCCCCCCCGCGCTGCGCGCGCTGCTCATGGCGGCGGCGCGGGTCGCCGGCATGGAGAACGCGCGGCTGTGGCTGGTGGGCGGCGCCGTGCGCGACACGCTGCTCGGCCGCGACCCCGGCCGCGACCTCGACCTGGCGGTGGAGGGCGATGTGGTGGCACTTGCCCCCGCCCTCGCCGCGGGCCTGGGGGGCGCCATAGTGGCGAGCCACGCCCCCTTCGGCACGGCCTCGCTGCTGGTGGGGGGCGTGGCGCTCGACCTGGCGCGGGCGCGGGTGGAGCGCTACCCGCGCCCCGCCGCGCTCCCCGAGGTGCAGCCCGCCGACATCGCGGCCGACCTGATCCGGCGCGACTTCAGTGTGAACGCGGTCGCCGTCGAGCTGCGGCCGGGCGGCGCCGGCGCCCTGCTCGACCCGTTCGGCGGCCGCGCCGACCTCAGGGCCGGCCTGCTCCGGCTGCTCCACCCGCTCAGCCTCCGCGACGACCCGACGCGCCTCTTGCGCTGCCTGCGGCTGGCCGCCCGGCTGGGGCTGCACCCCGAGCCCGGCAGCGCCGGCCAGATTGCCGAGGCGGTCGGGCGGGGCTACCTTGGCCTGCTGACCGCCGAGCGCGTGCAGGCCGAGCTGTGCCTCACGCTCGCCGAGCCGCGCCCCGACGAGGTGCTGCGCCTCGCCGTCGACTGGGGCGCGGCCCCTCAGGTCGCCGCCGGCCTGGCCCACACGCCGGCGCTGGCGGCGCGCTGCGCCCGCTTCGCCGCCGACCCGGCGCCGTTTCCAGGGATCGACCCGGGGCTGACGTGGCTCGGGCTGCTGACCTACGACCTCGACGACGCGGCCCGGGCGGCGCTGGCGACGCGCTACCGTGCCCCGGCAGCCGCGGCGGCCCTGCTGCGCGAGCTGGGGCAAGCCCGCGCCCTCGTGCCAGCCCTAGCCGAGCTGCTCCCGCCGAGCGCGCTCGATCGGCTGCTGCACCCCCGCTCTGGGGCGGCGATCAGTGTGCTACACTACGCGGAACCAGGAACGGCGGCGGCGACGGCGCGCTATCTGCGCGAGCTGCGCCCGCACAAAGCTCCGCTCGACGGCGACGACCTGCGCCGCCTCGGCGTGGCGCCTGGCCCCGGGCTCGGCCGCATGCTCGCTGAGCTGCGGGCCGCCAGCCTTGACGGCGCCGTCGTCGGCCGCGACGACGCCGAGCGCTGGGTGCGCGGCCACCTCCACAGCGCGGGTTAGCACAACGCCCCCCTTTGCAAGGAGATGGTGATGGACGAGACCACGCAAATGCTCAAGGATCTGGCCGAGGCCCCGGGCGTGCCCGGCCAGGAGGAGCCGGTGCGCCGGGTGATGCGGCGCTACCTGGAGCCCCACGGCGAGATCTTGACCGACAACCTCGGCAGCGTGATCGGGCGCAAGGTCGGCCGGGAAGGCGGGCCGAAGGTGATGATCGCCGGCCACCTCGACGAGATCGGCTTTATGGTCACCCGGATCACCGACGAGGGCTTTCTCAAGTTTCAAACGCTCGGCGGCTGGTGGGAGCAGGTGATGCTGGCCCATCGGGTCGAGGTGCAGACGCGCCAGGGCCCGATCGTCGGCGTGATCGGCTCCAAGCCCCCGCACATCCTTTCCGCGGAGGAGCGCTCCAAGGTCGTCGAGAAAAAGGCGATGTTTATCGACATCGGGGCCAGCTCGCGGGCCGAGGCTGAGAGCTGGGGCGTGCGGCCGGGCGACGCGGTGGTGCCGGTCGGGCCCTTCGCCCAGATGCGCAACCCCGACTTGATCATGGCCAAGGCGTGGGACAACCGCTTCGGCTGCGCCCTGGCGATCGAGACGCTGCGCCGCCTCGGCGGCCAAAGCCACCCCAACAGCGTCTACGCCGTCGGCACCGTGCAGGAGGAGGTCGGCCTGCGAGGGGCTGTCACCACCACCAATGTGATCGAGCCCGACATCGGGATCGCCCTCGACACGGGGATCGCCGGCGACATGCCCGGCGTCGGCCCCGACGAGGCGGCCGGTAAGCTCGGCGGCGGCCCGGTGCTGCTAATCTTCGACGGCTCGATGGTGCCCCACACCGGCCTGCGCAACCTGATGATCGACGTTGCCGAGGCCGAGAACATCCCGCTCCAGTTCGACCGGATCGCCGGCGGCGGCACCGACGCGGGGCGGATGCATCTCTTCGGCGCCGGGGTGCCCTCGATCGTGCTCGGCATCGCGGTGCGCTACATCCACACTCATACTGCGATCATGAGCCGCCGCGACTTCGACCAATCCGCCCAGCTGCTCGCCGCACTCATCCAGCGCCTCGACGAGGAGACGGTGCGCCAGCTGAAGAGCTAGTCGCCTGGCAAGGGTTTGTCGCCGGGCGCCACCACAAAGCCGCCGAGAGAGCCGAGGCTGGACGGGACGGAGCGCGGCGGCCTGGTACCGGGCGGGCAACAGCGATGACGATCTCGCCATCCGATAGCGCCGACGAGCTAGTGCGGGCGGGCGCCGCCGCGCTGCGGGCGGGTGAGCGCGAGCGGGCCCGGTCCCTGCTGGTTCGCGCCGTGCGGGTGGACCCGCGCAGCGAGCGGGCGTGGCTGTTTCTGGCGGGCGCCCTGACCGACCCCGGCCAGCGCCGCGAGTGCCTGCAGCGGGTGCTGCGGCTCAACCCCGCCAACCCGGCGGCCCTGCGGGGGATGGAGTTGCTGCGCGCGCGCCCCCTTGTTCCCGCCGACACGCCACCCGTGGGCGGCCCTGAGGCCAGGGAGCCATCGCTGGCCAACCTCACGCACCGGCCCGAGCTGCCCCCACCCCCGCCCGTCCCTCATCAGGTGGAAGCGGTCGCGGGCAGCCACGAGGCTGGGCCCGTGCCGCTTCCCCCCGCGCCGGCGGGAGGGCCGGCGGTCGAGCGACGGTATCAGCCCTTGCCGCAGGCCGGGCCGTCGATCCCCTCGCCGGACAGCTCGCCCACGCCCCAGGAGCGCCTCATGGTGTGGCTGGCCGTCGTGCTTGGCGGGCTGCTCCTGCTCGCCGGCGCCGCCTTCTACGCCCTTATGCTCCCGGGGTAGGCCACCATGACCCTGCTGCTCGCCGCGCTCGTGGCGCTGCTGGCCTTTCTCGTCCAGGGCTTCACGGGCTTCGGCGCGGCGCTGGTGCTGGCGCCGCTGCTGCTGCTTTTTCTCGACCTGCACACTGCGGTCGTCGCCTCGTCGATCGTGCAGGTGCCGGTGGGCGCCGTGCTGGCTTTCCAGGCCCGGCGGGCTGTCGACGGCCGGGCGATTCTGGCGCTGCTGCCCTTCAGTGTGGCCGGCCTCGCGGCCGGGGCGGCGGCCCTGGCCAGCCTCGACGTCGGCTGGCTGCGGCAGCTTTGCGGGGCGCTGACGGCGCTCTTCGCCCTCCAGGTGCTGTGGCGAGCTTCCCGCAACCGTCCCGCCCGCCCCTGGCCGGGCTGGGCCGTTGTGCCCGCCGGGATCGCGAGCGGCCTGCTCGGCGGGCTGTTCGGCACCAGCGGCCCGCCCGTCGTGGCCTACCTCGAAAGCCGTATGGCGCGCGGGGCGGCGCTGCGGGCCACCCTGATCGCGTACTTCCTCGTCATCAACTGCCTGCGCATCGCCGGCTACGGCGCCGGGGCGCTGCTTTCGGGGACGGCCGCGCTCACGGCCGCCGCCATGCTCCCGGCGGCGGGGCTGGGCGCCTGGGCCGGCACCGTGCTCCAGCGCCGGGCGGGCGAGCGAGGCTTCCGCCTGGCCGTCGCCCTGGTGCTGCTCATCACCGGCATCGCGCTTGCCGTGTAGCAGGCGCGACGAAGCACAAAGCGGCTGCGCGAGGGCAGCCGCTTCACCTCCTCATGCCGGGCCGGCGCGCTCACCCCACCGCGACCGTCCGCTCCGCGAAGCTCTCGACAAAGGCGCGGTCGTGGCTGACGACGACGACGGTGCCCTCGAAGGCGTCGAGGGCCTGCTCGAAGTGCTCGCGGGCCTCGATGTCGAGGTGGTTGAGCGGCTCGTCGAGCAGCAGCAGGTTGCAGCCGCTCAGCACCAGGACGGCGAGCTGGAGCCGGGAGCGCTCGCCGAGCGAGCACTGGCCGACGGGCCGGAACACGCTGTCGCCGCCGAACAGGAAGAAGTGCAGGAAGTTGCGCGCCTCCGTCTCGGTCATGGGGCGCTCGCGCATGACGTGGTCGAGCACGCTGCGCCCCGGGTCGAGCAGCTCGTGCTCCTGGGCCAGCAGGCCGGCCCGGACGCCGCTCCCCAGGCGCGCACGGCCGGCGCACGGCGCAAGCTGGCCGGCGATTAATCGGAGCAGGGTGCTCTTGCCGGCGCCGTTCGGCCCGACAAGCGCGATCCGCTCGCCGTACCAGGCCTCGAAGCTCAGGCCGCCGAACAGCTCGGCCCCCCCCGGGTAGGCGAAGCGCAGCTCCTCGACGCCAAGCACCGCCCGGCCGCCGGGCGGCGGCTCGCCGAAGTCGAGCTTGAGCCCCCAGCGCTGGCGCGGCTTCTCGACCCGCTCGTCCGACTCGAGGTAGCGCTCGAGCTTGCGCTCGCGGGCCTTGGCCTTGGCCGCTACCTTTTTCGAGCCGCCCTTCTGGCTCAGGAAGAACTTGTCATCGGGGCTGTTGGCCGGGGTCGAGCCGTTTTCGATATTGAGCGCCTGACCCTTGAGCCGGGCGATGTCGGCGCGGACCCGGGCGACATAGGCCTGCTGGTCCTTCCACGCCGCCGCCTGCTGGTCGCGCTCGTGGGCCCGGGCGGCTGCGAAGTCGCTGTAGCCGCCGGCGTAGCTGCGCAACGTGCGCTGCTCGGGGTCGAGGTACAGCACTCGGCTGACCGTGCGGTCGAGAAAGGCGCGGTCGTGGCTGACGATTAGGGCGGCGCGCGGGTAGCTCTGGACGAAGCCTTCAAGCCACTCCAGGGCGGCCACGTCGAGGTGGTTGGTCGGCTCGTCGAGCAGCAGCAGGTCCGGCTCGCCGAGAAGCAGCATGGCCAGGCCGAGGCGCGTCTTCTGGCCGCCGCTGAGCGTGGACACCGGCGTGTCGGGCGCGACGGCGCCGAGCCCGAGGCCGTGGAGCACGGCGGCGGCGCGGCGCTCGCGCTCGTAGCCGCCGTGCAGTTCAAAGGCGGCGAGGGCCCCGTCGTAGCGGGCCATGGCGGCGTCGAGGTCGCCCGGGCTGGCGAGGGCCTCGGAGGCGGCCTCCAGCTCGGCCGCGGCGGCCACGTACTCGGCCTGGGCGCCGGCGATGGCCGCGCCGACCGTGTCGCCGAGGCGGGCGTCGAAGGCCTGGGCCAGGTAGCCGATGCGGGCCCCGGGCGCGAGCGACAGAGCGCCCGCGTCGGGCCGCTCCTGGCCGACGATGATCTTGAGCAGCGTGCTCTTGCCGGCGCCGTTCGGCCCGATCAGGCCGACGTGCTCGCCGTCGTTGATAGCAAAGGCGATGTCGTTGAGGATGGTGGCCGCGCCGAAGTCTTTGCGCAGGCCGTGCGCCTGAAGCATGGAAAGGCCTCCTGGGCGGAGGCGTGCGCCCCCGCGTTAGAACGGATGCTGGTTCTGCGTGCGGCTGGAGGTCGCTTCCACGCTGCGCTCCTTGCTGAAAGGGTGTCCGGCCGGCCGCGGGCGTGCCCGGGGCGCGGCGGGGGTAGTATACCCCATCTACGGCCGCCGTCGCTAGGCCGCTGGTCGGATCTGCCGGCGGGCCGGGGGCGACGCTGGTACGCAGATTGCGCTTTCCCTGGCAGCGGGCCGCGCGGCGCGGGCGGCCTAACCGCCCTCTCATCCCGCCGCGATCCGGCTTTGCTATACTGGTACCAGGAGGCTCGAAGAAGAGAATATGCACCAGTACGAAGAATCGCATACCCCCCTCCGCCCTGCGGAGGTGTTTCGTCTCCGGCTGCCGCTCTGGTTCGTCGGCGTGCTGCTCGGCCTGACGCTCCTGGTCGGCCTTGGCGGCGGGCTGCTCGCCAGCGCGGTGCTGAATCGGGGCCAGGCCGCGCCCTGCCCTGAGTCGCCGGAGGTTTGCCGGGAGTTCGCCGTGTTCTGGGAGGCCTGGTCGCTGGCCCGCGAGCAGTATGTGGAGGCCGACGCGGCCGACCCGGACCGGATGATCGCGGGCGCCGTGAACGGCATGCTCGACAGCCTGGGCGATCAGGGCCACACCCGCTTTCTCCCGGCGGAGGAGGCCCAGGCCTGGGACGAGTCGCTGCGCGGCTCGTTCGAGGGCATCGGCGCTTACATCGACGTGCGCGACGGCCAGACGGTGATCGTGGCCCCGATCGAAGGCTCCCCCGCTGAGGCCGCCGGCCTGCGCCCCGGCGACGCCATCCTGGCCGTGAACGGCCAGAGCACCGAGGGCTGGACGGTCGAGGAGCTGGCGTCCAATGTGCGCGGCCCCAATGGCACCAGCGTCACGCTGCGGATCCAACACGCCGGCGAGGCCGAGCCGGTGGAGGTGACGATCACCCGGGCCCGGGTGGACGTGCCGAGTGTGAGCTGGCGCATGCTGGACAGCGGTACGGCCCACATCCGGCTGGCCTCGTTCGACCAGGACGCCGGCGATGAGCTGCGCGCCGCGCTGGAGCAAGCTAACGCCGCCGGCGCCCGCGCTGTGGTCCTCGACCTGCGCAACAACCCGGGCGGCCTGCTCGAGGAGTCGATCAAGGCGGCCAGCCAGTTCTTGCCCGAGGGCACCACCGTTCTGCTCGAAGAGAACCGCACCGGCCAGCGCGAGGCTACCCGCGCCCGCTCCGGCGGCGTGGCCCTCGACATGCCTCTCGTGGTCCTGGTGAATGAGAACACGGCCAGCGCCGCCGAGATCCTTTCCGGCGCTCTCCAGGACGCGGGTCGGGCCACCGTGATCGGCGAGCCGACCTTTGGCACCGGCACCGTGCTCACCCCCTACCGGCTGAGCGACGGCGCCCGCCTCCTGCTCGGCACCGAGCAGTGGCTCACCCCCGAGGGCCGGCTCATCCGCGGGCAAGGCATCGCCCCCGACGAGGCCGTCGCCCTGCCCCTCGACGTGGCCCCCCTGTCGCCCGCCGAGGCCGCCGCCCTTTCCCCCGAGGCCCTGCGCTCCAGCCAGGACACCCAGCTCACCCGCGCGCTCGAGCTCGCCGGGCAGGCGGCCAGCCGCTGAGATCGGTCGAAAGTCGGAGTGGGGCGCCCCCGGCCTGTGGGCGCCCTAGCTACACAAATCGCTTCAGAACGCGGAAGCGCACGGGGCGCGGGACGATTTGCAAAATTACGCGGGCCGTGTTATACTCCCAAACGTTGAGCGGATGGCCCCATCGTCTAGGGGCCTAGGACGCCACCCTCTCAAGGTGGAGATCGCGGGTTCGAATCCCGCTGGGGTCACCAGGTTGGACCCGTGGTGTAGCGGTTAACATGCGGCCCTGTCAAGGCCGAGAGCGCGGGTTCGAATCCCGTCGGGTCCGCCAATTAGGCGTCAGGAAGGCTTGCGGCAACGCAAGCCTTTTTGATTCTTTATCCTAAACCCTTCACACTCCCCCAAAAGCTCGCTTTCGAAACAGCTCCCGCATCCGCTCGGTCACCTTGCACTTGTGGAAGGTTCTCGGCGATCAGTCCGCCGTACGAGTGGTACATGTTGCCGTCGGCGGGCCAGTAGCCCAGAACCTAGGCCGTGGTGGGGTGCCAGTGGTGAAGAATGTTGGCATGGCGCGCTCATCAGGCGGCACGGGTTACAGGTTTCAGTGTAGGAGCGAGCGCGGGGTTTGTCGAGCGGATGTTCTGGATCGGCATGGCTCTGAGGAGCGATGCCGGACCGGGCGGGAACGGGTACGCTCCGTACGGTAGTTCGCGGTATACCACCGCTCATTCCGGAGGAGCACTTCCGTGACAATACAGGCCCTCGACATCCCCGCTGCCCTGCGCGGCCTCGCCGTACGCCTTGAGGGCGAGCTGCTGACCCCTGGCCACCCCGAGTATGACGCGGCCCGGACGGTATGGAACGGTCGCTACCCCCGCCGCCCGGCCGCGATCGCGCGCTGCCTCAGCCCCGCCGACGTGGCGGAGGCCGTGCTGTGCGCCGGCGAGCACGACGTCTCCATCGCCGTGCGGGCGGGCGGCTATAGCGCCCTCAGCCACGGCTTGGTCGAGGGCGGGCTCGTGATCGACCTTTCGCGCATGCGCGCGATCAGCGTGGACCCGTCGACGTGTACGGTGCGCGCCGAGGCCGGCGCCCTGGCCGGCGAGGTGAGCGCGGCGGCCCAGGCGCACGGCCTGGCTGTGCCGGTCGGCACGATCTCGCAGGTCGGGATCGGCGGGCTGACCCTGGGCGGCGGGCTGGGCTGGCTGCTGCGCCGGCACGGCCTGACGATCGATAGCCTGCTGGCCGTCGAGCTGGTTACCGCCGACGGGCGGCAGATCACGGCCAGCGCGAGCGAGCACGCCGAGCTGTTCTGGGCCCTGCGCGGCGGCGGGGGCAACTTCGGCGTCGTGACGGCCTTTACCTACAGGGCCCACCCGGTCGGGCCGATGGTCTTCGGCGGCCCGATCGTGTACCCGCTCGCCCAGGCGGCGGGAGCGCTGCGCCACCTGCGCGAGTTCATGGCCGGCGCGCCGGACGCGCTGACCGTCTTCGCCGTGCTGGCGACGGCGCCGCTCGGCCAGCCCTTCCCCGAGCAGGTGCGCGGGCGGCCGGTGCTGCTCGTCAACTTCTGCTACGCCGGCCCCGTGGTGGAGGGCGCGGCGGCCGTGGCCGCGCTGCGGGCCTACGGCGAGCCGGCGGTCGACCTGAGCGGCCCGCGGCCCTACCTCATTCACAACAGCATGAGCGACGGCAACGCTCACCCCGGCAAGCATCACGACGTCACCTCGGGCGCGCTCCACGACCTGAATGACGCGGCGATCCACGCCCTGGTCAGCCGCTTCGCGATGGTCACGTCGCCCCTGGCGACGGCGCAGGTGGTGCCCCTTGGCGGCGCGGCCGGCCGCGTGGAGCCGGGGGCGACCGCCTTCGCGCACCGCAGGGCCGGCTACCTGTACTGGATCACCCAGGCCTGGGAGCCGGGCGACGACGCCGCTCGCCACACCACCTGGATGCGCGGGCTGAAGGCAGCCCTTGCGCCGCACAGCACCGGCGGCGCGTATGTCAACGCCCTGGGCGACGAGGGCGCGATGGGCGTGCGGGCCGCTTACCCCGAGCCGACCTACGAGCGGCTGCGGGCGGTCAAGTGGGTCTACGACCCTGCGAACCTGTTCCGCAGCAACCACAACATCAGCCTGCGCGACGATTGACCGCGGAGGCGCAGAGCGCGCGCAGGATCTGCAATTCGCCTCGTCCACAACGCCGTACCGCTCCGACCTGGGCAACCCCGGCGATCAGAGCGGTACGGCGTTGTCGTGAGACGAAATCCGAGCAACGCGCTGTAGCCGAGCCGCTCGACGCGCCGCACATGGGCCACCCAGGCCGCGGTTCGAGCGGCTGCTCGTTGATCACCCCGAACCGAAACGGTCGCAGCTTCATCCTCGCCTCCTGCTCGGTCCCCTTCCTGCGCACAGGATAACGAGCGAGGTGGCGGGCGGCCACCCGCGGCTTGCGCGGCAAACTTTCCCGCTGGGGAGCAGAACACCCCGCTCCGATCGGAGCGGGGCGGGGGCTGGGCGGTTGGCTCGTGGCGCCGGAGCAGCCGGCGGCCGGGGCTAGACGGGGCTACGCCGCGAGCAGAACGATCGGGGTGATCAGGAGGGCGGCGACCAGCAAGAGCAGGGCGATCAGCTTGAGTTGCTCGGCGGTGCGCCGGCTGGCCAGGGTGGCGCGGGCCTCGGGGGCATAGGGCACGTTCGGCTGCTCGGCCATGAGCACCGCGCCGAGGTTGCCCGGCGTCTTCGCCAGAGTGCGCAGCGTCGTCGCGATCAAATCGTGGGCAGTGATCAGCGGCGGAGCCCAGTAGGCCTCGTCGGGCGCGACGGGGCGGCCGGTCAGGGCGCAGCGCAACTCGACGTTGGCGGTGGTGAACCCGGGCGCGTGGTCGGCGGCGAGCGGCGGGTTGGTGAGCGTCGACATCGTGTGGTCCCTTCTGATGCAGTGCTTGCGGCGACGTAGGTCCACGACGTGGTGGCGGCCGGGGGCGTGTCGAGGCCCCCGGGGCGAATGGTTCTAGGAAAAACGGCGCACGAAGCGCTCGATACGCTCCAGGGCCTCTTCGATCTTGTCCAGGGAGGTGGCGTAGCAGGCGCGGACGTGGCCGGCGCCGCTGGGGCCAAAGGCGTCGCCGGGGATGACGGCGACCTGCTCCTCGGTGAGCAGGCGCTCGCAGAAGGCCTCGCTGCTCAGGCCGAGGTGGGCGACCGACGGAAAGGCGTAGAAGGCCCCCTGGGGCTCGAAGGTGGGCAGGCCGATGCTGTTGAGGCCCTGGACGATCACCTGGCGGCGGCGGTCGTACTCGGCGACCATGGCGCGCACGCTGTCCTCGCCGAAGCGGATCGCCTCCAGGCCGGCGTACTGGCTCATGGTGGGCGCCGACATGATCGCGTACTGGTGGACCTTGCGCACGGCGGCGGTGACGTCGGCGGGGGCGGCCATCCAGCCGAGGCGCCAGCCCGTCATGGCGTAGGCCTTGGAGAAGCCGCCGAGGAGGACCGTGCGCTCTTTCATGCCGGGGAGGCTGGCGAAGCAGGTGTGCTCGACGCCGTAGACCAGCCGGTCATAGATCTCGTCGGAGATGACGACGAGGTCGTACCGCTCGGCGAGCTCGGCGACGGCGAGCATCAGCTCGCGGCTGAGCACGGCGCCGGTGGGGTTGTTCGGGTAGCCGATCAGGATGGCCCGGGTGCGCGGCGTGATCGCGGCGGCGAGGGCCTCGGGGGTGACCTGAAAGCCGTTGGCGGCGCTGGTGGGCACGTACACCGGCGTGGCGTCGGCGAACTGGACGCAGGCCGGGTAGGCGACAAAGCAAGGCTCGGGGACGAGCACCTCATCGCCGGGGTTCAGGAGCGCGAGGGCGGCGCCGAGCATCGCCTCGCTGACGCCGACAGTGAGCAGCAGCTCCGCCTCGGGGTCGTAGTCGGCGCCGTACAGCCGGTTGAGGTGGGTGGCGAGGGCGACGCGCAGCTCGAGCAGGCCCGAGTTCGAGGTGTAGGCCGTGGTCTGATCGATCGAGCGCTGGCCGGCGGCGCGGATGTCACTGGGGGTGATGAAGTCGGGCTCGCCGACGCCGAGCGAGATCACGTCGGGCATCGTGGCCGCAATGTCGAAAAAGCGGCGGATCCCGGACGGCGGCACCGCGCGCACGCGGCGCGAGATTCGTTCGGACGACATGCGTACTCCTGTTATGGCTGGCCAGCCCGGCCGCGCCAGGGGAAGCGGGCCATATCTTACCACACCCGGCAGTAGCCGATCTAGGGGGGCGGGGATGACCTGGGTACTGTTATACCAGCCCCACGTGGCCCGCGGATGAGCGTTTTGTCGGACGTACACCGGCGGGCCTGACCGTTTTCTTATCCTCTCCACCAGCGTCTTGCGTGCCAGCATACTGCCGGCCCGCTGCCACGTGAAATCCGTCGTTGCCTTTATGCCCGGCCGGCGGCCCGCTCCTTGCCGTAGGCCAGGATCTCGTCGAGGAAGCGCGAGGGCTTGAGAGTCTGGCCGCGGTTGCGGCCGGGGGCCCAGGACAGGTACAGGCGCTCGGCGGCGCGGGTGAGGGCGACATAGCACAGGCGGCGCTCCTCCTCGACCCCGTCGGGAGTGCCGACGCTGCGCTCGTGGGGGAGCGTGCCCTCCTCCAGGCCGGTGACGAAGACAAAGGGCCACTCCAGGCCTTTGGCGGCGTGGATGGTCAGGAGCTGGACCTGGTCGCGCTCGTCCTCCTTCTGGTCGGCGCTGGTGATCAGGGCGATCTCCTGGAGGAACTCGGACAGGCTCGTGTGCTCCTCGGCGGCGGCCATGAGCTCCTGGAGGTGGGCGCGGGCGTCGGGCAGGTCCTCGGCGCTGAAGCGCTGCTCGAGGGCGGCCATATAGCCGCTCTGCTCCAGCACGTCGGCCAGGATGTGGTCGGGCGGGGTGGTGCCCTCGGCCATGCGCCGCCAGCGGGCGAGCATGGCGGCGAGGCGGCGGGCGCCCTCCTGGGCCTTGGGCGACAGGGGCTTGAGGGCCTCGGGGCGGGCCAGGGCGGCGGAGAGCGGGATGCCGGCCTGGGCGGCGAAGGCCGAAAGGGCGGCCAGGGACTGGGCGCCGAGGCCGCGGGCGGGCACGTTGGCGATCCGCGACAGGCTAAGGTTGTCGGCGGGGTTGTTGGTGACGCGCAGAAAGGCCATGGCGTCGCGCACGACCGCGCGGTCATAGAAGCCGACCGAGCCGCGCACGCTGTACGGGATGCGAGCGTGGCGCAGCGCGGCCTCGATCTGGCGGCTCATGTGGCGCGTGCGGTAGAGCACGGCGGCCTCGCGCAGGCGGCGGCCCTGGCGCTGGAGCTCGGCGATGCTGCGGGCGAGCTGCTCGGCCTCTTCGCGCCCATCCTTGGCCTCGCTGATCAGGATGCAGCGGTCGCCGGGGAGGGTGACTCCGGCGGCACGCAGGGCCATCGGGGCGACGACGCGGCTGTGGCGGATCACGGCGAAGGCGGCGTCGAGGATGGGCTGGCGCGAGCGGTAGTTGGTGGCGAGCTCGACCACCCTGGCCTCGGGGAAGTCGCTGGCGAAGCGGGCGATAATGCTGTGGTCGGCGTTGCGGAAGCCGTAGATGCTTTGCATGCCGTCGCCGACGACGAAGAGCGAGCGGACGCCATTGTTGAACGGCCCGGGCCGGGTGATCAGCTCGACAAGGGCGTGCTGGCTCGGGTCGGTGTCCTGGTACTCGTCGACGAGCACGTGGCGCCAGCGCTCCTGCACGGCCTCCAGCACGTCGGGGTGCTCGGACAGGAGGCGGTGGGCGACAAGGATCAGGTCGTCGAAGTCGAGGGCGTTGGCGTTCTCCAGGGCGCGCTGGTAGCGCCGGTAGCAGCCGGCCACGAAGCGGTCCACCGGGTCGGGCGCGAGGCGGGCCATCAGGCGCGGGGACAGCATGCGGCTTTTGGCGCGCGAGATCCGGCGCAACACCTCCTCGGGCTCCAGCAGCATGGGCGGGCGCTCGGTGGCCGCGTCGAGAGCCTCGGCGGCGAGCTGGAGCTGCTCGTCTCCGGCGTAGATCGAGAAGTCGCCGGTGTAGCTGCCGACCCGGCCGGCGATATGCTCGCGCAGCAGCTTCGCACAGACGGCGTGGAAGGTGCCGGCGACGAGGCCGCGGGCCCCGCTGCCCATCATCTTGCGCAGCCGCTCGCGCATCTCCTTGGCCGCCTTGTTGGTGAAGGTCAGGGCCAGGATCTGCGTCGGCTTCGCGCCATACCGATCCATCAGGTAGGCGATCCGCAGCGTGAGCACGCGCGTCTTGCCGCTGCCGGCTCCGGCGCGCACCAGGATCGGCCCGGCCGGCGCGACAACCGCGGCCCGCTGCTCGGGGTTGAGGCTTTTGAGTGCGTCCATCAGCGGCGCATCATACCATGAACAGAGGAACAGAGGAACAAGTGACCAGCCGGCTGTTCTTCTGTTCCTCTGTTCTTCCCGGCCGGCGTTTAGAACGAGGCCTCCTCCTCGGCGACCTCGGGCTGATCGGGGCGCGGGTCGAGGAACATGACGCTGTCGGCGCGGACATAGGTGCGGTGGCGCTGCTGGCCGGACTCCTTGTCGGCCCAGCTGTCGGTGCGCAGGCTGCCGCTGACGCGGACGCGCCGGCCCTTGCCGAGATAGCTGCTGCACAGCTCGGCCAGGCGCTCCCAGGCCTCGACGCTGATCCACTCGGTCTCGATCTGGCGGGCGCCCTTCTCGTCCTGGGCGCCCACCCGGTTGGTGGCGAGGTTGAAGCGGCAGACGCTCGCACCGTTGGCGAGCATGCGCAGCTCGGGGTCGGCGCCCAGGCGGCCGATCAGCTCAACGTTGTTCAGGGTCCCCTTGACGCTCCGCATGGCCTTGTTCTCCTTCGGCCGGGCCTGGCGGCCCGCCGGGCTTGGTGCCGGCTCGTGCCGGCCTCACGCTGTGTACCGCTGGGCGGCCGGCGAGGATACGCGGGCCAATGGCGATTGCCGGGGTAACGGGCGTTCGTATAATAAGCGGGCGATTACCGCCCATCGGGCAACAAACGGAAGGCGGCCCGGACGTGGGTGAGCCGGCACTGCAATCCACAACCATCGCGACAATCCTCGAGCTGAGCCGCCTGGTCTGCGCGACGCTCGACCTCGACGAGGTGTTCAGTCGCATCCTGACGGCCACCCGAGACTTGAGCGGCGCCGACAGTGTGTCGATCATGCTGCTCGATGAGGGTCGGGCCCAGCTCAACATTGTCGCCGCCCTCGGGGTTGACCCGCAGCGCTGCGCCTCCATCCGCCTACGCATGGGCGAGGGCGTCGCCGGGTGGGCGGCCCTGCACAGCCAGCCCCTGCACCTGACTCACCCGCACCGCGACTCGCGCTATGTCGACACGCAGGGGTTTCAGTACGGTGTGCTGTTCGCCGTGCCGCTGCGCGGCCGCGCGGGCGTGCTCGGCGTGCTCAATCTGTCGCGCTTCGACCCGGCCGAGCTGTTCGGCCCAGAGGCGGTGCAGATGGTGGAGATCTTCGCCAGCCACGCCGCGATCGCGATCGAGAACGCCACCGCGGCGCTGGCCTTGCGCTACGCCGCCGCGCGCGAGCGCATCAGCGGCCTCGTCCTGCGGGCGCCGCGGGCGGTGGGTGCTTCGGCCCCGACGATCAAAGCCATCCTCGCCGAGCTCGGCGCCGCCCTGGAGGCGAGCGGCTGCGTGCTGCTCCAGCCCTCGCCGGGCGGGAGCTGGAGCCGCGCGGTGAGCTGGCCCGACGACGCCGGCGGGCCCGACTCGGCCTGGTTCCCCGACCACCCCGACGGCGAGGCGGGCGCCCCCTCCGTGATCGTGGCCCCCGTGGGCCAGCCCGGCGGCGGGCCGGCCTGGCTGGCCGTGCGGCCGGGGCGCACCGGCCACGTCAGACTGGGCGTCGAGCGCGAGCTGGTGCACTTCGCCGCCGCGGCCGTGGCCGATCTGCTGGCCGCCGAGCGGCAGGCCGCCGAGGAGCAGCGCCGGCGTGAGCTGACCGAGACGCTCAGCCAGCTCAGCGCCGCCAGCAACGCGATGGTCGGGCAGGCCGCGGTGCTCGAGTTCATCCTCGACCAGCTCGCCCGCTTCGTCCCCTACGACTCGGCCGGCGTGTTTGTGCCCCACGAGGGCCAGTTCGCGCGCATGGTGGCGGGGCGCGGCTTCCGCTTCGACCACCAAGACGTCGTGCTCGACACTGGCCCCGGCACGCTCCCCTTCAGCCTGGCCGAGGGCCGGCGCGCGATCTACATCCCCGACGTGCAGCAGCTGCCGGAGTGGCAGGACGTGCCCGACGCCGATATTATCCGCTCCTGGATCGGTGTGCCGCTCCATGTGAACGACGAGCCGGCCGGCGTGCTGACGATCGACAAGTGGCGCCCCAACGGCTTCAGCGCGAACGACCTCCACGTGGCCGAGCTGTTCGGCGCCCATATGGCCGTGGCCATCCGCAACGCCCAGCTCGTGGAGGCGGCGCGCGAGCGGGCGAACCAGCTCCAGGCCCTGCACCGCCTCAGCGTCCGGCTCGCCGCGATCCGGGAAAGCCGCGCGCTGCTCGAAGAGGTGGCACGCGTGCTCCACACCACCTTCGGCTACTACCAGGTGAATGTGCTCGCCGTCAAGGGCGGCCAGATCGAGCTGCAGGCGTGCTGCGGCGTGGTAAACGACATCGCCCAGTTCGGCGAGTGGCGCGCCTACTCGGCCACGCTCGGGCTGACCGGCTGGGTGGCCCGCCACGGCGAAACGGTGCTGGTGAACGACGTGCGCCACGACGGGCGCTTTGTCAGCCACCACCTCCTCAGCGATACGCGGGCCGAGCTGGTCGTGCCGATCACACGCGACGGGGCGGTGCACGGGCTGATCAACATCGAGAGCAACGTGCTCGGCGGCTTCAACCAGCGCGATGTGTATGTGGCCGAGGCTTTGGCCGGGCAGGCCGCCGTCGCGCTGGCAAACATCTGGCGCTATGAGGAGCTCGAGATCACGCAGCGGCGCCTGGTGCAGAGCGAGCGGCTGCGCGCCCTCGGCGAGCTGTCGAGCGGCGTCGCCCACGACTTCAACAACCTTCTGGCCAGCATCCTCGGCCACACACAACTGCTGCTCGACGAGACGGCGGACCCGGCCCTGGTCGAGGGCCTACAGATCATCGAGCGGGCGGCCCTCGACGGGGCGGCGACGGTGCGGCGGCTGCAAAGCTTCGCCCAGATCAGCCAGGTCGCCCCCGAGGAGCTGGTCAGCCTGAACACGATTGTCGAGGAAAGCCTGGCGATCACGCGCCCGCGCTGGCGCGACGCGAGCCAGAGCCGCGGCCTCCAGCTCGCCGTCGAGCGCGACCTCGCGCCCCTGCCCGACATCCTGGGCGACGGGGCCGCGCTGCGCGAGCTGGTGACGAACCTGATTCTGAACGCCCTCGACGCGATGCCGGCTGGTGGCACCCTGAGCCTGCGCACGGCGCTCGCTCCCGAGCGCAACCCCCTCGGCCGGCCCGCGGCGCTGCTGGAGGTTTCCGACAGCGGGGTCGGGATGGCCGAGGAGGTGCGGGCGCGGGTCTTCGAGCCCTTTTTCTCGACAAAGGGGGCCCGCGGGACGGGCATGGGCCTGGCGATGGTGTACAGCACGGTGCAGCGCCACCTGGGCAGCATCGACGTGCAAAGCGTTCCCGGCGCGGGCAGCCGCTTCACGGTGCTGCTGCCGATCAAGCCCCGCCCGGAGGCCCCGGCCCCGCCGCCCCGGCCGCTCGCCCCCAACGGCCCGGGCGGCCTGACCGTGCTGGTGGTCGAGGACGATCCGGCGGTGCGGCGGGTGCTGGCCGAACTCCTGAGCCGGCTCGGGCACGAGGTGGACGCCGTGGGGAGCGGTGAGGAGGCTTTGGCCAAGCTGGCCGAGCGGGCCTACGACCTGCTGTGCAGCGACCTTGGCATGCCGGGGATGTCGGGCTGGGAGGTGGTGCGGCAGGCGCGCACGCTCCGCCCCGCGCTGCTGACGATGCTGATCACGGGCTGGGGCGACCAGATCAGCGCCGCTGATGCCCGCCGTAACAAGGTCGACGTTGTGATCTCGAAGCCGTTCGACGTCGAGCGGCTGCGCCAGGCGATCGCGGCTCTGGTGACGGGCGGGGGCTCGGCGCGGGACGCGGGGCAGGAGCTCCAGGGATAGCAGGCTGCGGGTTATGCGCCGCGACCTGGCGGCGGGCGGCGGCGAAACATCGTACAATGGGGCGAGGAGAAGGGCTGAGTGGAGCCGCCATGGGAACAAGCGCGCAACCGGCGGCCGAGCGCGAGCCGCGCCGCTCGTCGACAGTGGTGCTGCAGTCCGGCCTGGCCCAGGCCCGGCGGCTGCTGGTGATCGTCCTGGCCCTGGCCGGGCTGGGCCTCGGGCTGGCGGCGCTGGCCGGCGCGCTGCAGGCCGGCCGCGACGAGGCCAGGCGCGCCGATATCCTGCTCGTCGTCGCCCCTGCGGTGCCGGGTGCGCCGCTGATCGATCACGCGTTCGAGCTGTATCGGCGCGGCTACGCGCGGCAGGTAGTGGTCGCCGGCGCCGGGCGCCCGCAAATGGAGGCCGCCCTGCGCGAGCGCGGCCTGCCACCGGACGCCCTCGGGACGCCCGACGACGCCGCCGCTGTCGCGGAGCGGCTGCGGTCGGTTCGGGCCGCCGGCGGCGATAGCGCGCTCGTCGTCGCCCAGCCCGACGCGCTGCTGCTCCACCTGAAGCTCGCCCACGACCAGGGGCTGCGCGCCTATGGATCGCCGCCGCGCGGCCAGCCCGTCGAGCCCCTGGCCCTGCTCCACTCCGCGGTGAGCTACTGGGCCTATGTCCTGCTCGGGCGGCTCGACAACGGCGCAGGCTGAGTTCCCTCGACAAAAGCGAACATACGTGCTAAAATAGAAGACTATGGTAACGGGCGGGCGGCGCCGTGGTATACTCGGAACAGAGGCCGGGGGCGTCCCGCGCCCTTAGCGCGCGTAGAAGGCCATGAGCACACCACGGGCGGGCGCCAGGGCCGAGCGGCGGGCCGCCGGCGACACAAGCTACGAGCTGCGCAACTATCGGCTGCACGAGCGGCTCGGGCAGGAGGAGCTGGCGGTTGTCTACCGGGCCAGCCACCTGACGCTGGACCGGCCAGTGCAAGTGCATATCCTGCGCCGCAAGGACTGGATCTCCTCCAGCCGCTTCCAACTGGCGGCGCGGCTGGCGGCCCGGCTGGCCCACCCCAACCTCCAGCCAGTGATCGACGCCGGCCACGACGACAAGTACGGCGACTACCTCGTCACCCCCGAGCTCGACGCGCGCCCGCTGATCGCCATGCTCGTCGACGGCCCGCTCGAGCCGGCCCTGGCCCTGCGGATCGCCGCCCAGATCGCGGCCGTGCTGGACTACCTCCACAGCCAGCAGGTGTTCCACCGCGACGTGCAGCCGGCGAACATCCTCGTCACCCCCGAGGGCCTGGCCTACCTGACCAACCTGAGCCTGGCCGCCAGCCCCGACACGCCAGACCTGAGCAGCATCGACGAGGCCGACTACCTGACTCCCTACTCGGCCCCCGAGCAGCGCCTGTCCAAGGGCGAGGCCGGGGCCAGCCTGGATGTCTACAGCCTCGGCGCCGTGGTCCTCCACATGCTGAGCGGCGAGGTGCCCGCCTCGCCGGGCGGCGAGCCGCCCAGCCTGGCGGGGCGTGACCCTGGCCTCGCCACGGCCGACCGGGTGGTGCAGCGGATGCTGGCCCCACAGCCGGGCGCCCGCTATGGAAGCGCGAGCGCGGCGGTGGCGGCCTTGCGCCAGGCCCTGCGAGCCCAGCTGGACCAGGCGACCGACGACATGGAGGAGTCGCGCTGGGAGGCGAGCGCCGAGTGGCTGGAGAACCCGCTGGAGACGGCCCTCGGCGGCACACTCGACGAAGGCTTCAAGGACTTCCTGGCCCGCTCCCGCAAGCGCGCCGACGAACTGCACCGCCGCGACGCGGTGCGCCGCCTGCTGAACCGCTGGAGCCGCGACGGCTTTTTCCGTCGTCGCCCTCTGGGCCAGCTCGTCCAACCCGAGCAGATCGTCAGCTACAACGTGTACTTCTACGAGCTGCGGACGCTGTTCGAGACGCGCAGCACCCCCATGCCGCGCACCCGCCCGCAGCGCCCCGACGACCGCAGCGGCATCCAATCCCCCCCCGACATTTGGAGCGTGAGCGTGCCCGAGGTTGGCCCCTTCGAGGCGGTGCGCCCCCAGGAGCTGGCCCTGCCGAGCTCGGCGCGGGTGATCACCTGCCCCGAGTGCGCCGGCGCCGCGGCGGTGCCCTGCAAGGAGTGCAAGGGCAGCGGCACCGTAGAAAAGGTGCGCAAGGTCAGCGGCCCGAACAACACCACCAGCAACGAAACGATCACGAGCGCCTGCCCGGCCTGCCAGGGCTACGGCAAGCAGCAGTGCGTCCGGTGCGAGGGCGCCGGCAACCTGGTCGAGGAGCAGGTCTTCAGCTGGTCGCGGCGGGCCAAGCTGTTCGAAAACACCGACGACATCGAGGATCTGCCGCAGCTGGCGATCAAGCGCCGGCTGGAGCCGGTCTACGCCGAAACGATCAACCCCTACGAGGGGCGCTGGCACAGCGTGGCCCCCCTCGGCGAGCTGCTGCGCACCGCGATCGCCGAGGCGGGCGACGACACGCGCCTGCTCGTGGCCGAGCTCAAAATCCAGGGCGCCACGATTACCGAGATGGACTTCCTGCTCGACGAGAAGCCCCAGCGCCTGTACTTCGTGGGCTTCGATAACGAGCTGATTGGGGACTGGTCGCTGCTCAACCTGGAGCGGATGGCCGTCGCCGCGCTCGGCGGGGCCTGTGTGGCGATCATTGTGGTGTTCGTCGTGTTCCTAATGCTCGGCTCGGCGGCGTAGCACACCATTCACAGCCAAACACGAGCGGCGGGCGAGCCAACGATCTGGCTCGCCCGCCGCTCTTTGTGCCGATATCGCCGGGCGCCCGCTGGAGCGCCCGGCGGGGCTAGACGACGGCCTACATCGGCCGCAGGCGGCGGATGTCGACCGCCTCGAACAGCGCGCGGGCGGCGAGCTGGCCGTTGGCGGGGGCGGCGCCCACCGGCTGCACCAGCGCGACCGAGAAGCTGTCGAAGACGAAGGGGATCGCCGGGGTCTGGGCCGCGTTGCGGTGGGTAGTGAAGATGCCGGCGAAGCTGATCTGCGGCGTCGCGGGGTTGTTATCGTGGTTCACACCGGCGATAAAGGCCGCCGGAATGACGATCGAGGTCGCTCCGCCAGTCGCGGTGATCGTTTGCAGGGCGCCGCCGTCGATCTGGTAGAAGCCGCGGACGAGGTTCGGCGTCACCGTCGAGTCGACCTCGAGGATCAGCGTGATTGTTCGCGTTTCGGGGCTGCTGAACTCGGGGCCGTTGATCGTGGCGGGCGTGGTGGTCGCCGGGGTGTCGATGTAGCGCTCGACGGCCAGCTGGACCTGGGCGCCGTTCGTGCTCTTGAGCACCACCAGCTTGGCGTAGTTGTCTTCGTTGAGGCCGAACCAGACGCCGGCCTGCTGGCCGAGCGAGCCGGTGCTGACGGCGAAGTTCGGGTTGATCAGCGTGGTGCTGACGCGGAACCGTCCGCTGGCGGCCACGCCGACGCCGAGGGCGTTGATCTGCGAGTTGGTGTTCGTGCTGACCGACGGGTCGCGGAACTGGATGCCCTTGGTGGAAAGCACCGTCAGCGTACCCGGCGTGGGCGTGCTGACACTCAGGCGGCTCGGCTCGTAGCCGGGCACAGCCGCGTTAAAGGGCGTGCCGTCGGCGGCCAGGCGGCTCGTCGGCGGGTCGACCATGGTGAAGCCGGTGCCGACGCCGTTGGCGTCGCGCAGGCCGCCGTGGTCCACGCTCCAGTTCAGGCTATACGGCAGTGCCACCTGGATCTGCCCACAGCCGAGGGTCGAGATCGGCAGACACGGGTTCGGCGTGGCCGTCGCGGTAGCGGTGGCCGTGGCGGTGGCCGTGGCCGTGGCGGTCACGCTCGCCGTGACGGTCGCGGTGGCCGTGCCAGTGGCAGTCTCGGTGGCCGTGGTGGTCTCAGTGGGCGTCTCGTCGGTCGGCGAGGTGGTGGGCGTCTCGTCGGTCGGCGAGGTGGTGGGCGTCTCGTCGGTCGGCGAGGTGGTGGGTGTTTCGCCGGTCGGCGAGGTGGTGGCGGTGCCGGTGGTGGGCGTGGTGGTCGTGGGGGTGGTGGTCGTGGGGGTCGTGGTCGTGGGCGTGGTGGTGGTCGGGGTGCCGGCCGTCGAGGTCATGGTGGCGGTGCCGGTGGGCGTGCGGGCCGTCGACGTAGCCGAGGCGGTGGCGCTTGGGTTGGCGGTGCTCGTCCTGGTCGGCGTGGCGGCCGGGTCCCACGCGGAGAAGAGCATCGGCAGGAACAGCACGCTACTGCCCGGCCCCGGCTGGCTCCGCTGGTAGGCGGCTGTCACCATTGTGGCAGGAACGATCAGGGTGAGGGCGATTGCGACGAGGCCAACAATACGCCGCCACGTCACGCGTGGTGCCCGTCCATCACGGTGGTCTTGCGACTGTCCGTAGTGGTTCTTGTCCATGCTATCCCCTTATGATCCGATGGCGAGACACAGGTCGGAACGCAACAGCGCGTCCGACACGCGGGCAGGCCTATTATAGTCTGCTTCGTGGTTCCGTTACGCAGCAATTAGGTGTCAATTCGCTCATCTTGCCGCCGGGCCGAGCGCGCAGCGCGGCCGTAAGCCGCCTGTAATCTGCCGGCGGCGCGCCCGCGCGTTTAGGTAAGTAGCATAGTACGCGGACGGCAGCAGCGAGGTTACGAAGATGCCCCCCATGACGATCGCCCGGCGGCTCAGGGCCGCCCTGGCCGCTTTACTTATCATTGTCCTGCTCGCGGGGTGCGGCCCCGCCCCCGCGCCGGCCGCCCCCGCGCCGCTGAGCCTACCGACGGCCCAGATCGTCGGCGGCCCGCGGCCGGAGGGCGCCCTGGAGATCAGCGCGCCTACCGCCCATCCGGCGCCCACGGCCGCCCCGCCGGCCCCGACGGCAACGGTCCCGCCCGTCACCCCGCCGCGCGAAGGGCCAGGTGGCCTGCCCTTTCCCCTGACGCTGACCAGGCTGAACTTTGGGGTGGTGGGCCACCTGTACTACACCGACCGGGCCATGGCCCTGGCGAAGGCGCGCGAGGCCGGCTTCACCTGGTTTCGCCAGCAGATCCACTGGCGCGACATCGAGGACCGCAGCGGGCAGTTTTTCTGGGGCGAGCTCGACAACATCGTCGCCGACGTCAGCGCCGCAGGCATGCTGCTGATGATCAACATCACCCGCTCGCCGGCCTGGTACACCGCGAACAACTCGGACGGCCTGCCGGAGGATCCGGCGACCCTGGCGCGTTTCACCGGGGCCCTGGCCGAGCGCTACCGCGGGCGAGTCCAGGCCATCCTGATCTGGAACGAGCAGAACCTGGCCTACGAGAACGGCGGCCGGATCACCGCCGACGACCCGGGCCACTTCGCCGAGATCATGGCGGCCTCCTACACCGCGATCAAGGCGGCCGACCCGAGCATGATCGTGGCCGCCGGCGCGCCGGCGAGCACTGCGACGAACGACCCCGCCATCGCGATGGACACGCTCTCGTACCTGCGCGGCATGTACAGCTACCGCGACGGCATGCTCCGCGACTACTTCGACGTCCAGGCCTTGCACCCTGGTGGCTCGGCCAACCCGCCGGAAACGCTCTGGCCGGACAACCCGAGCCCGGCCCAGGGCTGGACGGAAGACGCCTCGTTCTATTTCCGCCACGTCGAGAACCAGCGCGCGGTGATGGAGGCGGCGGGCATGGGCGACCACCAGGTCTGGATCACGGAGTACGGCTGGGCCACCCCCAACACCAGCCCCGGCTACGAGTTCGGCAACCAGACCAGCTACGAGACTCAGGGGGCCTACCTGGCCGGCGCGATCCGCTACACCTATGCCAACTACCCCTGGGTGAGCAACATGTTTCTCTGGAACCTGAACTTCACGGTGCTCCAGCGCGAAAGCGGCCGCGACCCGAACCACGAGCAGGGCTCGTTCAGCATCGTCAACGCCGACTGGAGCCCCCGGCCCGCCTTCTGGGCGGTGCAGCAGGCCATCGGCGACGTGCGGGCGCAGCAGCCGTAGTTTTTCCGTCGGGCGGCGCTACACCCTGCGCCCGAACTGGCGCTCGAGCTGGGCCGGGCTCATGAGGATCATGGTGGGGCGACCGTGGGGGCAGGTGCGAGGGCTGACGCACTGCTCGAGCTGGCGCAGGAGCTGGCGCATCTCCTCGTGGGAAAGGGTTTGGCCGGCGCGCACCGAGGTGTGGCAGGAAAGAGTGGTGAGCATGGCTTCGCGCCAGTCCATGGGGGTGCTGCCGCCACGGCCGCCGAGGTGGTCCGCGAGCTCGTGGAGGGCTTTGGACAGCTCCTCGGGGGGGAGGGTGGCGGGGACGGCGCGGACGCGCACCCCGTCGCCCCATTCCTCGACGGCGAAGCCCCACTCGGCGAGCCGCTCGCGGTTGCCGAGCAGCATGGCGCCGTTGGCAGGGCTGAGCTCGACGGTCGCGGGCAGCAGCAAGGCCTGCGAGTCGATCGCGCCGCCGGCGTGCTGGCTCATCAGCCGCTCGTATGTGATCCGCTCGTGGGCGGCGTGCTGGTCGATCAGGTACATGCCCTCAGGGGCTTCGGCGACGATGTATGTCAGCCCGACCTGCCCGACCACGCGCAGCGGCGGGAGGCTTGAGCGGGTGGCGGGCGCAAGGGGAGCGGGGGTGGGGGAGACAAGGGCAGGGGGGGGCAATGACGCGTTCTCGCCAGCGACGACGCCGGCCGCTGCCCCAAGATCCCCGTATACGGCGACCTGATCGCCTACTCCCCCTGTCCCCCTGTCCTCCTGTTCTCCTGTCCCCCTGTTCTCCTGTCCTCCTGTCCTCCTGTCCTCCTGTCCGAATCCCCCTCTTTCGGCAACGCCCCCGCCGACGTCCCAGCGCGAGCGCTCGACGTCCCACGAGGAGGCGCCGACGCCCCAGGCCGATGGCTCGGGGGCGCGGGGGGGCGCGGCCGGGCCAATCTGGCGCAGCTCGAAGCGGCGCTGCATGCCGCCCTGGTCGGCGTCGGACCAGGCCGGCACGCCGGCGCCCTCGACCAGGGCCTCGCGGACGCTGCGGCCGATCACGCCGAAGACGCGGGGCTGGTAGCGGAACTTGACCTCGGACTTGGTGGGGTGGACGTTGACGTCGACGGCGAGGGGGTGGACGCGGATGTCCAGGACGGCGAGGGGGTGGCGGCCCTTCATCAGCAGGGTGTGGTAGGCCTCCTCGACGACGGCCGCGAGCCCGCCGCGGGGCTGGAGGGCGCGCCGGTTGACGAACAGGTGCAGGTAGCCGCGCGAGCCGCGGGTCAGACCGGGGGGGGAGATCAGGCCGCTGACCGTGACCGCCTGCTCGCCCTCGCCGTGGCGCGCCTCCACGGCGAGCAGCTGGCGGGCCACCTCGAGCCCGTACAGCTCGACCACGACGCCCCGCAGGTCGCCGTCGCCGCTGGTTTGGAGGGCCAGCCGGCCGTCGAGGAGCAGGGAAAAGCGCACCTCGGGGTAGGCCAGGGCGTACTGCTGCACCACGGCGCTGATCGCGCTGAGCTCGGTGGCCTCGGAGCGCAGGTACTCGCGGCGGACGGGGGTGTTGTAGAACAGATTGCGCACGCTGAAGCTGGTGCCGGGCGAGCAGCCGCGCGGCGCGCGCGACTGGAGCTCGCCGCCGGCGATCCGCAGCTCGGTGCCGAGCTCCTCGTCGGCGCGGCGGGTGATGCAGACCACCTGGGCCACGCTAGCGATGCTGGGCAGGGCCTCGCCGCGGAAGCCGAGCGTGCGGATGTTGAACAGGTCGTCGGCGGCCTGGAGCTTGCTGGTGGCGTGGCGCTCGAAGGCTAGCTCGACCTCCTGGGCGGCGATGCCGCAGCCGTCGTCCTGGATCTTGAGCTCGCGCAGGCCGCCGCCGCGGGCCTCGACGGTGATCCGCCGCGCGCCCGCGTCGAGGGCGTTCTCCACCAGCTCCTTGACCACCGAGGCCGGGCGCTCGACCACCTCGCCGGCGGCGATCTGCGCGGCGACGGTGGCGTCAAGCAGGCGAATCGGCATACGCGCCTCCCCTGTGCGAACATTCTTGCGCCTTATTGTACCACGCGCGCAGGCTCGCGGGGGCCAATCACTGAGCCCTTCTCTTACGGCGCCGCGGTCGGGCGCGGGGCAGGGGTGGCGCGCGGCGTGGCGGCGGCCGAGGGTGTGGCGGCGGTCGCGGCGGTGGAGGGCGTGATGGCCGTGGTCGGGGTTGCGGCGGTCGCGGTGACCGCCGTGTCGGTGCGGGCGGGGGTCGGGGAGGCCGCCGGGCTCGCGGCGGGGGGCGCGCCCCTGTTGGCGTAGAGAAAGCCGCCGAGGCCGAGCAGAACAACCAGGGTCAGGGCGGACAGGACCAGGCCGAGGCGGGACAGGGGTCGCTCGCGGGGGGCGGCGCTGGCCGCAGGGGCGGCCCGGCCGACGGGGATGGTGGCGCCGGCGGCCGGCTCGTCATCGTCGGCGTCGTCGAGGGGCTCGGTGACGGCGGACTCGCCGGGGAGGGGCGGGTCCACCTCGTCCACCACGGCGATCACAACGGTGATGTTGTCGGTGCCGCCGCGCTGGTTGGCCGTGTCGACCAGGCGCTGGGCGGCCTGGTCCGGCGGGAGCATGCTGGTGACTTCGGCGATCTCGGCGTCGTCGATCAGGCCGTGCATTCCGTCGGAGGAAAGCACGATCGTGTCGCCGGGGCGCAGGCCGCGCACAAAGGTGTCCACCTCGACGCCGGGCTGGTGGCCGAGGGCGCGGGTGATGATGTTGCGGACGTTGGAGGTGCGGGCCTGCTCCGGGGTCATCAGGCCGGCGGCGACCTGGTCCGAGACGAAGGAGTGGTCCTGCGAGATCTGCTGGATCTTGCCCTCGCGCACCAGGTAGGCCCGCGAGTCGCCGACGTTGGCGATGTGGACGGCGTTGCGACGGAGCAGGGCAGCCACGCCGGTGGTGCCCATGCTGCCGTGGCCCTCCTCGTAGACGCGCTGGTTGGCGACGGTGAAGGCCGAGCGCAGCGCCTCGGCGGGCTCGGCGGCCGGCGCGAACTCGGCGACGATCGTTTCCACGGCGATCCGGCTCGCCACCTCGCCGGCGGCGTGGCCGCCCATGCCGTCGCACACGATCAGGAGGGTGCCGAAGTCGCCCTGGGCCTCGCCGTGGTAGTCCTGGTTGACCTCGCGGCGCATACCCACGTCGGTGCGGGCGCTGTAGCGGACTCGCATGGGGCTCTCCTCAGCAGGCCGTCGCGCAGAGTATACCGGATCTTGATCGTCGCCGTGAGCCTTTAGCTCATCAAGGGCACGGCCAGGTAGTTGGCGGGCACGAACAGGCTGCCCTCGGTGGTGCCCTGCGGTGCCGCGCGGCGCAATCGCTCGCCGAGCTCGGCGGCGCTGATCTCGCCCGCCAGGGCGGCGGCGAATGCTTCGCCCACCGCCGCCACATGCGCGGCCGTCTCGTGGACGAACTCGAGGCGCAGGTGGCCGACGCCGGCGGCGCGCAGGGCGTCGAGGTGGCGGCTGGCCTCCTGCGCCTCGGCGCCGAACACAGTGTTGCGGCACCCGACGTCGGCCATCACCGGGTGTGCCCGGCCGCTGGTGTCGCGTAGGGCCACGCGGTGCTGCTCGCAAGGGTGGCCGCAGTCCTTGTAGCTGGTGCCGCTGGACAGGAAACGGCAGAAGACGCAGTGCTCGGTGTGGAACACGGGCAGGTGCTGGTAGACCACCACCTCGACCCGCTCGCCGCCGATGGCCGCGGCGAGGCCGGCCACCTGGGCCGCGTTCAGGTCGTAGGTGGGGGTGAGCCGGTCCAGCCCAAGGTCCATAAAGGTCTGCGCGGACAGCGTGTTGGCCGCGTTCAGGCTGAAGTCGCCGATCAGGGCCGGGCGCTCGGGCTCGTGCTGGAGCGCCTCCAGCAGGCCGGACGAGCGGACGAGGATCGGGCAGCCGAGCTTGAGCAGGAAGCGCACCACGCGCTGCTCGCTCGGCTTGAGCACGCGCGGGCTGGCCACGCGGGCCTCGATCCCCGCGGCCTGGACGCGCTCGACGGCCGGCCGCAGCCCGTACAGCTCCAGGTAGTCAAGGGTGATGCTGGCCGGGCGCAGCGCGAGCGCCGCCTCCAGCTGCTCGGGGGTGCGGACAAGGAGGTTCAAGGTGGGCGGCTGCGCCGGGCGGCCGGTGCCGGCAGGCCCGCGCTCGGCCGGCGCAGGCTGCGTGGCGGCGAGGGCGGCGGCGAGGGGTTCGTCCGGGTCGGCCAGGCTGCGCGGGCGGGGAAGGCCTTGCAACTCGGCGAGCCTGTCGGTGGCCTCGCGGCGCATGGCGTTGAGCAGCGAGCTGGGCGCGAAGGGCTGGCCGGCGATGTCGGCGTCGAGCTCGGCGAGAACGTAGGGCGTCGTGCCCAGGCGGCCGAGCTGCTCGCGCAGAAAGGCGGCGTCGAGGGCGCGGGCGGTGGCGGCGCCGAGGGGCTCCGGCGAGCGGACGGCCACGGCGACCTCGGGGCGCTCGACGAGCGACCAGCGCAGCTCGAGCGGGGCGCCGGCGCGGGCCCTGGCGCTGACGCGGAGGGGCTGGCGGCGAACCGGGGCGGCGGGCTGGGTGAACGGGCGGGCCGCCCGGCCCAGCTCCGGGTCGTGGGTGCGCCAGACCAGGTCGCCGGCGCGGACGCGGGCGAGGCGCAGGGCGTCGCGGCCGAAGCGCAGCTCGACCAGGCCGCCGCGGGCGGGGGTGGCCTGAAAGACCCGGCCACCCTCCTCGGGCTCCTCGGGGCTGCGCCAATCGGCGGCGTCGAAGACGATGCCGTCGCCGGGCTTGAGCGGGGCGGGGGTGGCCGCGGGGTCGGGGCGGACAAGGACGGCGTCGGGGAGGACGCGCTCGACCCGGCCGACGAGGACGCCGCGGTGGCGCGGGGCGCGGCCGCGCACCACCTTCTGGTGGTTGGTGCCGCCGATAAAAAAGTCGCCCAGGCCGCGCGAGTACACCTGCTCGAGCTGGAGCTGCTCGAGCTGGGACAGGCTGAGGGGCAGGCCGGCCCAGGCGTCGTCGACGGCGCGGCGGTAGGCACGGGTGGTCAGGGCGACGTAGTCGGCGTCCTTGTAGCGGCCCTCGATCTTGAGGGCGGAGATGCCCATGCGCACGATCTCGGGGACGTGGTGCAGGGCCGCGAGGTCGCCGGGCGACAGGAGGTAGCGGGCGTCGCCGAGGGGGCGGCGCTGCCCGTCGACGATCAGGTCGTAGGGGAGGCGGCAGGCCTGCGCGCACTGGCCGCGGTTGGCGCTCCGGCCGCCCCAGGCCTCCGAGGAGAAGCACTGGCCGGAGTAGCTGACGCACAGGGCGCCGTGGCAGAAGATCTCCAGCTCGGCGTCGGTGGCGGCGCGGACCTGGCGGATCTCGTCGAGCGACAGCTCGCGGGCCAGCACCACCCGGCTGACACCAAGCCGGCGGGCCAGCTCGACGCCCTCGGCGCTGGTGATGCTCATCTGGGTGGAGCCGTGGATGGCGAGCTCGGGGGCGATCTGGTGGGCCAGCTGGGCCACGCCGACGTCCTGGACGATGATCGAGTCGGCCCCGGCGGCGGCGATCGCGGCCAGGCTGCGGGCGGCCTCGGCCAGCTCGTGCTGGAAGACCAGGGTGTTGAAGGTGACGTAGCCCTTGACGCCGCGGCGGTGGAGGGCACGCATGACCTCGGGGAGCTCGGCGAGGCTGAAGCCAACCTTGGCCCGGGCCGAGAAGTGCTTGAGGCCGAAGTAGACCGCGTCGGCCCCGGCCTCGACGGCGGCCTCGAGCTGCGGCCAGTAGCCGGCCGGGCTCATCACCTCCGGTTTTATGGCAGAAAGAGTAGTAGACATCCGTATGTTCAAGCTTTCACATTTTGCATATACTGGCATGACCTTCTGCGGCCACCCATGATTCTCCACGGCTGAGGCCCTTACGTCAAGGCGAGACAGCAGGCGATCCTAGCGTCCTACCCGGCGCGAGGCGGAGATGCAGGCCACGGCGACGAGCAGGAGCAGCCAGTGCCACAGGCCGAAAGGCTGGTTAAAGGCGATCACCAGCGACAGGGCCACGCTGAGCAGGCCGACGGCGGCGAGCACGAGCTGGGCCCGCGAGGGCGGGGAAGGCGGAACTGGTGGCATAGGACGATCGTACTATCGGCGTGCGGTGGAAATGGCCGCACTATAACGTTTATTGAACAAAGCGCCGGAAGATCAGCAGGCCCAGCGTCACCAGCAGCAGGGTAAGAAAGAACAGGTTGCCGGTGGCCGAGGTCAGGAACACGGCGAACGCCGCGACCAGCAGGGCGACGCCGAGGCAGCCGCGGCGCACGCGGCGCACGCTGGTCGCGACGTCATTGGTTTCGGGTGGCGTACCACTCATGCGCGCAGGGGCGGGCCCCATCTCCTTTCGCTGTGGCGGCCTGGCGCCGCGGGGTCATCCTACCACAGCCGGCCGCTGTGCAATTGTCATCTATGCTCAATCTTTTGGCCAGCGAGCCGCAAGACCTGTATGCTATAATCAGGCGTACATATGACAGAATGTTCATCAACGACCCACCGCAGAAGAATCTGTCATCCCGTACCGCTATGCAATTTGACCAAGAAACCTGGCGGGCGCGGCTAGGCGAGCGGCTGAACGGCTTCGCGCGCAACCCGCGCCAGGACATGCAGCTGATGGGCACAGCGACACTGCTGGCCTATCTGGCGGTGCGCACCGTTGAGCCGTTCGTGGAGGCGTACCAGCAGGCGCCCGTCGCCGCGGTGCTGACCCTGGCCGAGATCACGCGCGGCCCGGGGGCGGACCACGTGGTGCGCCGGGCCGGCCAGCTGCGCTACCAGATGGCCCAGATCATGGAGCGGGAGCTGCGCAGCAAGCCGGAGCTGCGCGAGGCCGTGGAGCAGCTCCTGGTCTCCCTCGACGTGATCCACATGGCCCGCCAGCGGCTGAACAGCTCGCGCGACGAGTGGCTGCGGCTGTCCCTGCTGAACGAGCTCGCTATGTACGACCCGGGCGAGTTCGGCCAGCTGCGCAAGCTGCTCCACGACCCGGGCTGGCAATCGCGCTACGATGCCATCCGCGGCCTGCGCTCGCGCAACGGCAACTATTCCGCCGCCGACCTGGTGCTGCTCCACGACGGCCTGAGCGACAGCGCCTCCCACGTCCGCTCCGCGGCGGCGCGCATGCTCGGCCTGTTCGCGGCCACGCCGCCGCAGCCGCTGGTCAAGATCCTCACCCGGGTGGCCCTGTACGACTGCGACCTGGAGACGCGCTACGCCGCGGCGCGCACCCTCGGCGCCCTGCGCGACCGGATCGCCTCGCCGCAGCTGATCGACCACCTGGCCCTGTGCCTGAGCGACGAGGACAGCTTTGTGCGCTCCTCGGCGGCGCTCGTGCTCGGCCAGCTCGGCGAGATCGCCGGCAGCCCGGCCCTGATCGAGAAGCTCACCACCATCGTGGGCGACCCTGACCCCTACGCCCGCGAGGCCGCCGCCCGCTCGCTTGGCCGGATCGGCGCGGCCGCCGCCACCACCGCCGTGCTCAACGCCCTCACCCGCGCGATGGAGGACTCGGACTCGAACGTCCACGAGGCCGCCGTCGACTCGCTGACCCGCCTGCGCAAGATCCGCGCGACCCTCCCCCTGAACCACTCCCGCCAGGTGAACGAGGCCAAGCACCCGACAGAGCCGCTCGCGGTCGGGTAGCGTGGGGGACAAGGGGACTGCGCGAAGCGCGGTCGCCTTGTCCCCGCGCGCGAAGCGCGGTCCCCTTGTCCCCTTGTCCCCTCCCGCCGGGCCCTAGCACACGGTATGCTATAATAAATGCATCTTTGAGATGCGCTACATGGGTGCAAGGAGGGCTGTATGGAGGTTAGCCACCGGCGCATGAACCGGGTGGATCTGCTGGAGGTGTCCGGCCGGGTCGATGCCGCCACGGCGCCCAGGCTCAAGCAGCAGATCGACGCCCTGTTCGACGAGGGGCGGTACCGGATCGTGCTCGACCTGGCGAAGCTGGAGTATGTCAGCAGCCCCGGCCTGCGCGTGCTGATCGAGGCGCGCAAGCGCGCCCGCGAGTGGAAGATCACCGACCTCGAGGGCGGCGACATCCGCATCGCCAACCTTCCCCCCAAGATCAAAGAGGTCTTCGACCTCACCGGCTTCACCTCGCTCTTCGAGCTGTACGGCGACACCGTCGAGGCGGTGGGCTCGTTCTAATTCGGTTGGCCGTCGGCAGTCGGCAGTCGGCAGCCTGCCGCATCCTGCCCGCTGCCGGCTGCTGACCGCTTACTGCTATGGACAGCATCACCCTTTCCGCCGACCTCGACGCCCTCGCCAAGATCAGCGCGTTTATCACCGAGGCCGCCGAGCAGGCCGGGCTGGACGAGCGGGCGACATGGCAGGTGCAGCTCGCGGTCGACGAGGCCGCCACCAACGTCATCCAGCACGCCTACGACCAGGACGACCCCGGCGAGCTGACGCTCGGCTGGGCGTGCGAGGGCAACCGCTTTACGATCACCCTGCGCGACAGCGGCAAATCGTTCGACCCGGGCAGCGTGCCCGCCCCCGACATCACCTCGCCTTTGGAGGAGCGCCAGGTCGGCGGCCTCGGCCTGTACCTGATCACCCGCCTGATGGACGAGGTGCGCTTCGACTTCCACCCGCAGCAGGGCAATGTGCTGACGATGGTCAAGTACATCATCGCCGGCCCCCGCGACGACGTGGTGGCCATGCCGATCTCCGGCCGGGTCGACGCGGTGACGGCCCCGCAGCTGAACCGCCAGGTCCACGAGCAGATCAACCAGGGCGCGCGCTTCGTCCTGCTGGACTTGAGCGACGTGACGTTTCTTTCCAGCAGCGGCCTGCGCTCGCTGCTGCTCATCCGCAAGGAGCTGATGACGCTCGGCGGCGAGCTGCGCCTGGCGGGGCTCCAGCCCCAGGTGCTGGAGGTGTTCACCCTGACGGGCTTCACCCAGGTGTTCGCGATCCACCCCACCGCCGACGAGGCCCGCGGCGCGTTCGGGCAGGGGCGTGCGTGAACCGCGAGCGGCTGCTCATCCTGTACGCTCTTTTCGTCGGCGGGGTCGGCTGGATCTGGCTGGCCCTTTCCCCCCAGCTGCCCGTCCCCTTCGCCGCCCTGATGCTGTTCGGCGCCCTCGCCCTCGCCGTCGACACGCTTAGCTTTCGCGTCCCCCCCACCGACGCCCACAGCCTCGGCGGCGTCGTGCTCCTGTCGGCCGCCCTGGCCCTCGGCCCGGCCCCGGCCGCCATGATCGCCGCCCTTGAGGGCGCCCTTTCCGGCGCCCTGCTGCCCCTGATCTACCGCCGCCCGCTCAGCCTGCTTTCCGTCGGGGCCCGCCCGTTCCTGCGCGGCGGCCTGCGCGCCGCGGGCATCCTTTCCGGCGCCGCCCTGGCCGCGGTCGCCACGGGCGCGCCGCAGCTCAGCCCCGCTACGCTCGACCCGGTGGCCCTGCTGGTCTGGACGATCGTCGGCTACGTGCTCTGGGTGCAGCTGGGCCGGGCAGGCCGCGAGCTGGTGCAGGGCGGCTGGAGCGGCGTGACCACCTGGTGGCGCAACAGCTGGCACGTAGCGGCCGGCGTCGAGATCGCCCCGCTGCCGCTGGCCCTGCTCGGCGCCGCGATCTACCACCAGCTCGGCGTGGGCATGTTCTTTCTGGCCGGGCTGGCCCTGATCGCCGCGGCGGGGGCCGTGCGCCGGGCCACGCTTAACCTCCAGTCGCAGCGCCGCTCGGTGCGCGAGCTCGCCCAGCTCAACGAGGTCAGCCGGGCGATCATCCGCAGCGAGCTGGACGTCGACGCGCTTTGCGAACTGATCTACCGTGAGGCGAGCAAGATCGTCGACACCTCCTCGTTCCACCTCGGCCTGTTCGACGGCCCGCAGTACACCCTGGTCGTGCGCGTGCAGGACCGGGTGCGGCTGCCGCGGCTCAGCGTCGACCTGGGCGAGAACCCGGGCCTGATCGGCTGGATTCGCCAGACGGGCAAGGCCCTGCTGGTCGAGGACTTCAGCCGCGAGATGAACCAGCTCCCGGCCCGGCCGCGCTACCAGAGCGAGCGCCCGCCGCGCTCGGGGATCTATGTGCCGCTGATCGCGGGTGACGACGTGATCGGCTCGATCTCGGTGCAAAGCTACGAGCCGGGCGCCTTCGGCGCGAACGACCTGCGGCTGCTGTCGCTGATCGCCGACCAGGCCGCGGTGGCGATCGGGCGGGCCCGGGCCTACCACGAGGCCCGGCTGCGGGCGCGCCAGCTCCAGGCGATCCACGAGGTGAGCGAGCGGATCACCGCCATCCTGGCCCTGGACGAGCTGCTGCCGGCGGTGGTGCGGCTCATTCGCGAGCACTTCGGCTACCACCCGGTGCACATCTTCACGATCGACGAGGGGGCGACGCGGATCGACTTTCGGGCGAGCACGGCGAGCGGCGCGCAGCTCAACCAGATCCTCAGCCTGCCGCTGCGCGTGGGCCAGGGGGTGGTGGGCAGCGCGGCCGCGAGCGGCGAGTCGGTGCTGGTGGGCGAGGTGCGCGGCGACCCGCGCTACATCCGCGACAGCGCCGCCACCCGCTCCGAGCTGGCCGTGCCCCTGTGCATCGGCGACACCGTGATCGGCGTGCTCGACGTGCAGAGCGATGTGCCGAACGACTTCGACGCCGACGACCTGTTTGTGATGCAGACCCTGGCGGACCAGATCGCCGTGGCGATCGACAGCGCGAACTCCTACACCGCGCAGCAGGAGGAGGCCTGGACGCTGAACGCCCTGCTCCAGGTGGCCGAGAACATCGGCCGGGCGACGACGCTGCCCGACCTGCTTGCCACCGTGGTGCGGCTGCCCCCGCTGCTCGTCGGCTGCGAGCGCTGCTACATGCTGCTCTGGGAGCGCGAGACGGAGCAGTTCGTGCTGCTGGCGGCCTTCGGCCTCCCTGCCGAGGCGCGCGGCCGCCTGATTGGCATGGCGGTGCGCCCGGCCGATACGCCGCTGCTGGCGCGGGTGCGGGCCGCAGCGGCGGGGGCGGACAGCCCGCTGCGGCTAGAGCAGCTCCACGCGGCCCAGGCCACCCCCGAGGAGTGGCCGGCGCTGATCGGGCCGGCGGGCAGCGGGACGCTCCTGGCCCTGCCGATCGCGGCCCGGTCGAGCCTGCTCGGCGCCCTGGTGATCGACTACGACAACCCGGCGGTGGCAGTGGGCGCCCGCCAGGCCAGCCTGTACGCGGGGGCAGCGGCCCAGGTGGCGGGCGCCTTAGAAAGCCTGCTGCTGGCCCAGGAGGCCGACGAGGCGGCGCGGCTGGAGCAGGAGCTGCAGGTGGCCCGCGAGATTCAGACGGCGCTGCTGCCGCGGCGCTCGCCGGCGCTCCCCGGCTGGCAGATCGACGCCGCCTGGCGCTCGGCGCGGCTGGTCGGCGGCGACTTCTATGACTTCTGGCCGCTCCCGGCCTCGGCGGGCCGCCGGCGCCGGCCCGACATGGCGGCGGCGCGGGCGGTCGGGGGCCAGGCCTTGCTGAGCGAGGACCGGGAGCCGTCGCCCGACGCGCCGCGGGCCGTGGCCCTCGACGGGCAGCCGGCCGCGATCGGCTTTGTGATCGCCGACGTGAGCGACAAGGGCGTGCCCGCGGCCATGTTCATGGCCCTGGCCCGCTCGCTGGTGCGCGCGGCGGCCCTCGACGGCTCGCCGCCGGCCCCGGCGATGGAGCGGGCCAACCGCTGGATCACCCGCGACTCCGAGTCGGGGATGTTTGTGACCCTGTTCTACGGGCTGCTCGACGCGGAGAGCGGCGCCCTGCGCTACACCTCGGCCGGCCACAACCCGCCGCTGCTCTACCGAGCGGCCGACGGGCGGCTGGAGGAGCTGCGCACCCCGGGGATCGCGCTGGGCGTGCTGGAGGAGATCGCGCTCCACGAGGCCGAGGTGACGATGGAGCCCGGCGACGTGCTCGTCTGCTACACCGACGGCGTGACCGAGGCGATCGACGACGCCGAGGAGCAGTTCGGGGTCGAGCGGCTACGGGCCCTGGTGGCCAACCACCACGCCGACGACGCGCCCGCGATCGTGGGCGCGATCAGCGACGCCGTCAGCCGCCACGGCGGCGCCCGGCCCCCCTTCGACGACGTGACCCTGGTTGTGCTCAAGCGGGAGGCCGGGCGGGGCGGGCGGTAAGTTCTTACCCCCGGACGGGAACGCCCCGCTCGCGGAGGTAGGCTTTGACGTCGGCGATCGAGTACTCGCCGAAGTGGAAGATCGAGGCGGCGAGGACGGCGTCGGCGTCGCCTTCGGAGACGCCGAGAAACATGTCGTGGGGGTTGCCGGCGCCGCCCGAGGCGATCACGGGGACGGGGACGGCGGCGGCGACGGCACGCAGCAGCTCCAGGTCATAGCCGCGCTTCTGGCCGTCGGCGTCCATGCTGTTGATGCAGATCTCGCCGGCGCCGAGCTCGACGCCGCGGCGGATCCACTCGACGGCGTCGAGGCCGGTGGGGCGGGGGTTGGCACCGGTGTGGGTGAAGACGGCCCAGCGCGGCGGCTCACCGGGGGCGCTGACGCGGCGCGCGTCGACGGAAAGAACGATGCACTGGCTGCCGAAGCGCTTGGCGCCGTCGGCGATCAGCTGGGGGTTGAGCACGGCGGCGGTGTTGATGCTGACCTTGTCGGCGCCGGCTCGGAGCATGCGGTACATATCGTCGGTGGTGCGGATGCCGCCGCCGACGGTGAGCGGGATGAAGACCTGGGCGGCGGTGCGCTCGACCACGTCGACCATTGTCGCGCGCTCGTCGCTGGAGGCGGTGATGTCGTAGAAGACCAGCTCGTCGGCGCCGGCCGCGTCGTAGGCGGCGGCGAGCTCGACGGGGTCGCCGGCGTCGCGGTGGTTGAGGAACTTGACGCCCTTAACCACGCGGCCGGCCTTGACGTCGAGGCAGGGGATGATACGTCGGGTCAGCATAGCTACTTGGGCCGCACCTGGCCGCGGCGGCCCTTGTCCTCCACCGCGGGGGCCTGGGTGGCGGCCTGCTCGGCCGCGGCGGCGCGCCTGGCCTCGGCGAGCTCGATCAGGTGGCGGGTGGCGCGGGTGCTCCACAGGTTCAGCAGGGCCGCGCTGATCAGCACCAGGGGCACGACCACGGCGGCGCTCAGGCCGAGGATGAAAAGCATGAGCAGCAGGGTGGCGATGGTGAAGACCGGCCGGGTGACAACCATCAGGGCCGCGTTGCGGGCCATGGTCCGCAGCTCGGGGCGCTCCTGGAGGAACAGCAGCGGGAAGCTGTATATCAGCATGGAGCACCAGAACAGGAGCAGGTAGATCCAGAGGCCGAGCATCAGGCCGCCGAGCATGCCTTCGCTGCCGAAGTAAAAGCCCAGGTTGAACAGGATCAGGAGCAGGCCGAGGACGAAGATGCCCATGACCACCCAGCCCTGGCGGGCGTGGGAGCGCATGCCGCCGAAGAAGTCGGCCAGCTTGATCGCCCGCCCGTCCGTCACGCGGTGGCTGACGGCGCTCAGCCCGGCGGTGGCCGGACCGGCGGGCAGCACCCCGAGCAGAGCCACGAGCGCGGCCGGGCCGAGCAGCCCCACATCGAGGAACAGGTAGGCGAAATAGAAGAGCGGGCCGCTGAGCGCGATCCAGATCAGGTTGCAGACGAGCAGCAGGAAGAACTCGTCGAACAGGTCGCGCACGGCGGACCAAAGGACCCGGAAGGGGTTTGCCATAGCGGGCTCGCAGGGTGTGTGGATGTCTAGCGCCGCCGGTATTATACCAGAAGCCGCCCCGCCGCCCTTCAGCCCTCCCCGCCGCGCCCCGACGCCGTCGGCCCGGGCCGCGCCTGGCGATTTGACAAACGGCGCGGGGCATAGTATGATACCGGACGTTGAGGCGACGACCACTTGCCGAAGTGGCGGAACGGCAGACGCGCTACGTTCAGGGCGTAGTGAGGGTAACCTCGTGTGGGTTCAAATCCCACCTTCGGCACCATCGGGCAGCCAGACTGCCCCCGCTGGGGGATAGTTTAAGGGTAGAACGCCTGATTCTGGCTCAGGTAGTTGGGGTTCGAATCCCTGTCCCCCAGCCAGTACGATGCCCCCGCACACAATGGCGTGTGCGGGGTTTTTCGTTGTTCCCTTGCGCCTCCGCGGTTACTGCTCGGCCCGCGGCGCGTGGCGCAGGAGCTGGTAGAGCCGGATGGCGCCCTGGGTGACGGCGGCGGTGCTTTGGCCCGGGAAGATGCTGTCGCCGACGAGCCACAGGTGGTCGACGCCGGCGGCGCGGGGGCCGAGGCTGTGGAGGCCGCTGAGGGAGGGGCGCTGAGGGATGCCGCCGACCATGCCGCGGGCGCGGCGGGTGTAGCGCTGGAAGCTGACCGGGCTGCCGGACTGGCGGTAGCGCACCGCGGCGCGGGCCCCCGGCATGACCCGCTCCAGGGCATCGAGCAGCCGCTCGGCCATCGCCTCCTTGCGCTCCAGGTAGGCCTGGCGGCCGGCCGCCTTCGCCGCCCACCACTGGCCCACCGCGGTGTGGGTCGAGATCGTGACAGCGCGCTGGCCGGGCGGAGCCCGCTCGGCGTCGGCGGCGGGGTGGAGCGAGATAAAGGCGCTGTTGCCCTCGCCGAGGGGAGCGGCGTAGTCCATCACCACCTGGTGGTGCTCGGCGCCGCCGGGCGGGATGGCCGACTCGTCCAGGCCGAGGTAGAGCATGAAGGCGCCCCAGCCGTCCGGCACGCGGGCGGCGCGGCGGCGCAGGGCCGCGGGGGCGGCGTCGCCGAGCAGCCGTGGCAGATCCCAGATCGAGGTGTTGGCGATGATGTGGCGGGCGCGCAGCTCCTCGCCCGAGGCGAGGCGCACGCCGTAGGCCCGCCGGTCGCGCACGCAGATCTGGTCGACCCAGGCCCGGTAGCGCACTTCGCCGCCGTCGCGGAGCAGGGCGTCGGCGAGGGTGCGGGCGATGCTCCAGGCGCCGCCGGCCGGGTAGAAGACGCCCTGGCGGGCCAGGTCGAGGGCGGCGCTGCCGAACAGCCAGGCGCAATCGTCGCTCGTCACCTGGGCGCTGATCAGGAGCTGGGCGTCGAGAAAGGTACGCAGGGCGGGGTCGCTCAGGCCGTAGCGGCGCAGCTCGTGGCCCACGGTGCGCTCCAGGTGGGGCAGCAGCTTGACCATCTCGGGCCGGACGGCCGGGATGATGCCGAGCAGGTCCTCCGGGTCTTCCGGGGGCATGGGCGGGTAGCGGCGGGCGAAGCGCCAGGCGATGTCGGCTATCGCCTCCTGGCGGCGCCAGAACCGCTCGGCCACCGCGGCCTGGGCCGGGAACACGCGCCGGCGCTCCTCCTCCCAGCGGGCGGGCTCGCCGTAGCGGGTGATGGCCCGGTCGGGCAGGTGGACCTGCATGGCCGGCTCGAGCGGCACCACCGGGAAGCGGGCGTCGAGGCGGCGCGCGACCCAGTGGTGGGCGCCGCCGGGCTGGAAGCCGCCGAACAAGGTTGCCCCGACGTCGAAGACATAGGCGCTGCCGTCCGGCCGCTTGCGGCGGTAGGAGGAGGCGCAGCCGCCCGGCTCGATATGGCCCTCCAGCACGAGCACGCGCCAGCCGTCTCGTGCGAGCAGAGCGCCGGCGGTGAGCCCGCCCACCCCGGCGCCGATCACGATCGCATCGTAGTTCATATATTCGTACCGTCGCGGCCCACAGGCCGCCGAGCTTCGGAAAGGGCTGTGTGGCGGGGCGCTCGCTCACCAGCGGTGTTCCAGATACGCTCCGCCCGTGCGGTGACTACCCCGTCTCATATGCGCGGATGGCGACGCCGACGAGCAACAGGCAGGCGGCTGCGTAGATCAGCGCCTCCCAGCGGCCCTGGCGGCCCCGATTGGCGAGGTAGACGCCCGGCAGAATGAGGGCGGCGACCGCCCCGTAGACGATGTGCAGGGCCAGCCGGCCGGGTGCACCACCCGCCACTAGCAGGATCAGGCCCAGAGCGCCCTCGGCCAGGATGAGCAGCTGGGCGATCGCCAACCCGGCCTGGTAGCCCCGGCCCACGCCCCCACGCGCATAGCTGACCACGCCCCAGACCACGAGGGCGGCCAGGGCGAGGGTGATCGTAACCTGGAGGCGGCTGTGCAGCTGGGTGATGCGATCCATCGTGGGGGCGGGGCGGCGGTGGCGCTCGGGGCGCGGCAGGCTGGCTCGTGATCCCATTATACCCGGATCGGCCAATGGCCGGCCAGGGCCGGGGCGATTGTCTCTTTCTGGCCGCGCGACGGCGCCGCTATACTGGCAGAACCGCGGCGGGCCTGGCCGCCGTGCCCTGACGCTTCCCCAACGGCCCGCCCCTGCGGGCGAGAAAGGATGACCAGTCGATGACCACCCTTTGGAGCGAGCGGGTTGCCGAGAGCGCGCGCGCCATGCGCAGCTCGGCCATCCGTGACCTGCTGAAGCTGACCGAGCAGCCGGAGATGATCTCGTTCGCCGGGGGCCTGCCCGCGCCCGAGCTGTTCCCCGCCGAGGAGATCGCCGGCTACCTTGAGCGAGCCCTGGCCGAGGCCCCCGTCGCCGCCCTCCAGTACGGCCCGACCGAGGGCTACGGCCCCCTGCGCGATCACCTGGCCCGGATCATGGGCCGCCTCGGCATCGTCGCCAGCCCGGCGCGCATCCTCGTCACCGCCGGCTCGCAGCAGGGCCTGGACCTCGTGGGCCGCCTGTTGGTCGACCCTGGCGCGCCGGTGGCGGTGGAGGAGCCGACCTACCTGGGCGCGCTCCAGGCCTGGCAGACGCTGCGCCCGCGCTACCTCCCCCTGCCGATCGACGATGGCGGGCTGCGGCTCGATGCCCTGGAGGCGCTGCTCGCCGCCGGCGAGCGCCCGCGCTTCCTGTACGTCGTGTCCTGCTTCCAAAACCCCACCGGCGTGACGCTCGCGGCGGACCGGCGCAGGGCCCTGGTGGAGCTGGCCGCGCGCCACAACCTGCTGATCGTGGAGGACGACCCCTACGGCGAGCTGTTCTACACCGGCGAGCGGGCCCGGCCCCTGGCCGCGATCGACTGCGAGCTGCACGGCGAGCCGCGCCACGTGCTCTACCTGAGCACCTTCTCGAAAACGCTCGCCCCTGGCCTGCGCGTCGGCTGGCTGACCGGCCCGCGCGAGCTGGTCGAGCGGTTCGCGCTGCTCAAGCAGGGCCTCGACCTGCACACCGGCAGCCTGGCCCAGATCGCGGCGGCCTACGCCTGCGACGACAGACTGCTGGAGCGGCACGTGCCGCTGCTGCGCCAGCAGTACGGGGTCCGCCGCACGGCCATGCTCGCGGCGCTGGAGCGCGAGATGCCAGCCGGCGTGCGCTGGACCCGGCCGGAGGGCGGGCTGTTCCTGTGGCTTGCCCTGCCCGACGGCCTCGACGCGACGGTTCTGCTGGAGCGGGCGGTGGGCCGCAAGGTCGCGTTTGTGCCGGGCGCGCCGTTTCACCCGACCGGCGGCGGCGCGGGCACCATGCGCCTGAACTTCTCGCACCCGTCGCCCGAGCGGATCGTGGAGGGGGTGCGTCGGCTGGCCGAGGCCCTGCGGGAGTCGTAGGCGGCCGGCACGGCGCCCCCGTTCTCCGGGTATACTGACAGCTGTTGACGGCCTCTACCTACCCCGGAGTGCCCATGCGTATCGGCTGGATCGGCGGGTTCGAGTGTGTGGTGCTGCTGGTGATCCTCCTGCTCGTGGCGGCCCTGGCCTTTCGGGCCGGCTTCTTCCGCGGCCGCGGGCGCTAGGCCGGCCCGGGGCGGAAAGTTTGGCCCGCAACCCGCGGATCGCGGGGCGGCTTATCACAGGCTATCCTATCGTCAGGAGGTGACCCATGACGATGGCGACTGTGGAGATGGAGCGGGGGATGGCGGGCACGGGGCTGCTGGCCGAGGACGAGGAGCGCTGGCGCGCGGTCGCGGGGCGCGACGGCGGGTATGACGGCGCCTTTGTCTACGCCGTCCGCTCGACGGGAATCTACTGCCGGCCCTCATGCCCCTCGCGCCGGCCGCGCCGCGAGCACGTGGCCTTTTTCGTCTCGCCCGAGGCGGCCGAGCTGGCCGGCTTCCGCTCCTGCCGGCGCTGCCTGCCGGGCGAGGCCCGCCCGGCCGACCCGCAGGCCGGGCCGGTGGCGGCGGCCTGCCGCTTTATCGCGGCGAACCTGGACGAAAGCCTGTCGCTGGAGCGGATCGGGGCCGCCGTGGGGGTGAGCCCGCACCACCTCCAGCGCAGCTTCAAGCGGCTGGTGGGGGTGAGCCCGCGCGAGTACGCCGACGCGCTGCGCCTCGGCGCGCTCAAGCACCGGCTGCGCGCGGGCGAGGGCGTGAGCGAGGCGATCGACGCGGCGGGCTACGGCTCGAACAGCCGGATCTACGAGCGGGCCAACGAGCGGCTCGGCATGGCCCCGGCCGTCTACCGGGGCGGGGGAAAAGGGATGGAGATTCGCTACAGCGTGGCCGGCAGCCCGCTCGGCCGCCTGCTGGTGGCCGCCACGGGGCGCGGCGTCTGCGCCGTCAGCCTCGGCGACGACGACGAGGCGCTTGAGGCGGAGCTGCGCGCCGAGTACCCGGCGGCGGCCCTCGCCCGGGACGACGAGGGCCTCGGGGCGGCCGTGGCCGCGCTCGTCGGCTACCTGGACGGCGCGCGCCCCAGCATCGACCTGCCGCTCGACGTGCAGGCCACCGCGTTCCAGCGCCAGGTCTGGGAGGAGCTGCGCCGCATCCCCTACGGGGAAACGCGCACCTACCTCCAGATCGCCGAGGCCCTCGGCAACCCCAAGGCGGCCCGCGCCGTCGGCCGGGCCTGCGCCACCAACCCCGTCTCGCTGATCGTCCCCTGCCACCGCGCCGTCGGCAGCGACGGCAAGCTCCACGGCTTCCGCTGGGCGGTCGAGCGCAAGCAGGCCCTGCTCAACCTGGAGCGCTCCCACCGGAAGGAGGCCGCGGAGGCAGGGGGCGCGCAAAACCGCTGACCTGGCCTGGAACAACGCGCCGCGCCGCTCCGATCGTTGGGATCGCCCGGGTCGAAGCGGCGCGGCGCTTTTTTGTCCCACTTTCGGCCCGCCCCCGCCTCCGCGCCGTCGCCGTGGACCGCCAGCCGCGGCACACGCTGTGCTACCCCACAGTGGCAGGACGAGCGAAAGGAGCACTGCGATGGCAAGTTCCTCGAAAACCACCACCGACCACGACGAGATCCGGACCTGGGCCGAGTCGCGCGGGGGGCGGCCGGTGACCGTGCGCGGCACCGGCAAGGGCGACGAGCCGGGGGTGCTGCGGATCGACTTCCCGGGCGGCGCCGGCGAGGAGCGCTTCGAGGAGATCCCGTGGGAGGAGTGGTTCGCCAAGTTCGACGAGAACGATCTGGCCTTCCTCTACCAGGACCACAAGGCCAGCGGCGAGGAAAGCACCTTCTTCAAGCTGATCAACCGCTCCGGCGACGAGGGCGATAAGAAGGGTGACAAGAAGGGCGGCAAGGCTAAGGAGCGCGGTAAGTAGCCGCCCGCGGCGAACCGGGGAGGCGCTGAGAGTCGGGCCGACTCTTGGCGCCTCCACGCTACCATCTTAGGCCGGCTGGACGGCCGGGCTGCGGCGGATGCGGAAGGCGAGGCCGGCGGCGAGGGCGGCCAGGATTCCGGCCACCAGGAAGGCCAGGCTGTAGCTGCCGAGCAGTTCGCGGGCCACGCCGCCGAGGTAGGCGGCCAGGGCGGCGCCGATCTGGTGGGCGCAGAAGACCCAGCCGAAGACGGTGCCGACGTTCTGGCGGCCGAACGAGTCGGCGACGAGGGCCGAGGTGGGCGGCACCGTGGCGATGTAGTCGAGGCCGAACAGCACGGCAAAGGCGGCCAGGCCGACCGGGCCTTGGACGTAGGGCAGGAACAGCAGCGACAGGCCGCGAAAGCCGTAGTAGATCGCCAGGAGCTTGCGCGGGTCGTAGCGGTCGGTCAGCCAGCCCGAGGCCAGGGTGCCGATGAAGTTCATCGTGCCCATCAGGGCGAGCATGCCGGCAGCCGTCGTTTGTGCGATGCCGTGCTCGACGGCGTGGGGCACCAGGTGGGTGCCGATCAGGCCGTTCGAGGTCGCCCCGCAGATAAAGAAGGTGCCGGCGAGCAGCCAGAAGGCCGGCGAGCGCACCGCCGCCCCCATCACGCCCCTGGTGGTGGAGCGCTGGCCTGCGGGCGTCGGCCCGACCTGCCCGTGCGCCGTCGCGCCCACGTCCGCCGGGCTGTCGCGCATGAGCAGCAGGACGGGCAGCAGCAGCAGGGCCGCGGCGCCGGCGAGGGTCAGCGTCGCCCCGCGCCAGCCGATCGCCTCGCTCAGGCCCACGATCGCCGGCAGGAACAGCAGCTGCCCGGCCGATGTGGCCGCTCCGAAGATCCCGATCACCAGGCCGCGCCGGGCCACGAACCAGCGCGCCGCGACGGCGGTGCCGAGCACGGCGCCCGCCAGGCCGGTGCCGAGGCCGCTCAAGGCGCCCCAGAACAGGACGAGCTGCCACTGCGAGCGCACCAGCGCGCTTGCCACCATCGCGGCGCCCATCAGCGCCAGGCCGCCGAGCATCACCGCCCGCGGCCCCATCCGGTCCACCAGCCAGCCCGCCAGGGGGCCCGCGAACCCGAAGAGTAGCAGCCCTATCGAGACGGCGAAGGACAGCAGGCTGCGGCTCCAGCCCGTGTCCTGCTCCAGCGGCACAATCAGCACGCCCGGCGCCGCCCTGATCCCCGCCGAGACCAGCAGCGTCACCACGGTGACGCCCACCACCACCCAGCCATAAAAGAGCCCGCGCGCCCGCACCGCCTGCATGCACATACCTCCCGGGAGTATCCAACACGTAGCTGTAGTATCGCCGAGGCGGGCGGGGCCGGCAAGGGCCAATCGGGGCCGGCTGCGGCGGGCCAAAGCCGGGGGCGATGACCGGGCGACCGTTTGCCCTCGTGGTCATCGCCCCCGCGCGAACTGCCGCGGCCTCCTACGCCTCCGCGGGGCGCACGCGGACAACGTTGGAGTGGAAGGTGCTCTGGCCGGCGAGGTCGGCGAGGGCGTCCGGCGTGGTCCAGTTGATGTTGCGCCCGCCTCGCGACAGCTTGGCCCAGGGGCCCTTGGGGGCGACCGCGACGCCGGGCGGCACGTCGGTGGTGACGACGGCGCGCAGCTCGCACGACCCGCGCCCGTTCTCCACCACGACATAGGCCCCGTCGGCCACGCCGCGGGCGGCGGCATCGGCGGGGTTGAGCTCGATGAAGGGCTCGCCCTCGCGCGCGCGCAGGCTGGGCTGGTTGGCCAAGCTGGAGGAGACGAAGTGGTGCGAGGCGCCCGAGATCAGGACCAGACCGTCGCCGACCCCGGCGGCGCGGGCGGCAACGAACTCGGCCGGCTCCTCGTAGTGGGGGAGCGGGTCGAGCCCCTGGGCGGCCATCGCCGCCGAGAACAGCTCGACCTTGCCGGAGGGCGTGGGGAAGCGCCCGTCGGCGAAGGGCACGTCGGTCTCGGGGGTGAAGTGGAGTGGCACCGTGCCCTCGGCCTGGAGGCGCTCCAGCGTGATCCCGGCCAGAAACGGGTTGTTCGCCCGCGATGCGTCGAGCACGCCGCGGATCGCCTCCTCGGCGCTCTCGTGGAGCCAGGGCTCCTCGTAGCCCATAGCGGCGGCGAGCATGCGGCTCATGTCCCAGTTGCTTTTGCACTCGCCGAGCGGCGCGATGGCGGGCTGGTTGTATTGGAGGTGGCGGTGGCCGTAGGGGCGGTGCAGGTCCACCTGCTCCAGCTGAGTCGTCGCCGGCAGCACGATGTCGGCGTAGTCGGCGGTGTCGGTGAGGAACTGCTCGTGGACCACCGTGAACAGGTCCTCGCGCCGCAGCCCCTCGACGATCCGGCCCGCGTTGGGCGACGAGCCGACCGGGTTGGCGCAGTAGACGAACAGCGACATGATCGGCGGGTCGCTCACCTCGCCGGTGAGCGCGGCGCCGAGCCGGTTCATGTTGACGGAGCGCGGGGCGGGCGGGCACTCGCTCCCGTGGGCCAGAGCCTCGTCGTCCCACAGGGCGTAGCCGCCGGTGGAGTAGCCGAGGCCGCCGCCGCGCACACCGTACTGGCCCACCACGGCCGGGAGGCAGAGCAGGGCCCGGAACGTCTGGCCGCCGTTCTGGTGGCGCTGCACGCCGTCGGCCGTCTTGAGTAGGGCCGGCTTGGTGGTGGCGTAGCGGCGGGCCAGGCCGACGATCGCCTCCGCGGGGACGCCGGTGATCGCCGCGGCGCGCTCGGGCGGGTACTCGGCGGCGCGCTCGCGTAGCTCGCGCCAGCCGTGGGCGTGGGCCTTCAGCCAGGGCTCGTCGTGGAGGCCCTCGGCGAAGATCACGTGCATGAGCCCGAGGGCCAGGGCGGCGTCGGTGGCGGGGCGGGGCTGGATGTGCTCGTCGGCGGAGCGGGCGGTGACGGTGCGGCGCGGGTCGACCACGACCACATACGTGCCGTTCTTCTGGGCCTCGCGCAGGAAGGGCATGAAGTGCGGGCCGGAGCTGGCGGGGTTGTGGCCCCAGATCAGGACCAGCTTGCTGTTGGCCACGTCGGCGTAGTCGGCGCTGTGGCGGGCGCCGAGGGTGGCCGCGACGGCGGCGTGGGAGCCGGCGCAGCAGATCGCCCGGTCCAGCCCGCTCGCGCCCATGCGGCCCCAGAGCCGGGCGTCGACGATCGCCGTTTGGAGCAGGCCGAGGGTGCCGCTGTACGAGTACGGGAGGATCGCCGCCGGGCCGTGCTCGGCGATGATCCGCTGCCAGCGGCCGGCGATCTCCTCGACGGCGGCCTCCCAGCTGATCCGCTCCCAGCGGCCGGAGCCCTTGGGGCCGGCCCGGCGCAGCGGGAAAAGCACCCGGTCCAGGCTGTAGACCCGCTCGAGGTAGGGGCGCACCTTGGCGCACAGCCAGCCCCGGGTGACGGGGTGGGCCTTGTCGGCGTAGAAGCGCACCGCGCGCCCGTCCTGGACTTCGGTGATCGTCGCGCATGTGTCGGGGCAGTCGTGGGGGCAGGCCCCGCGGTGGAAGGTGGTTTCGGCGCTCGCTGCCATCGGCGTTGCTCCTGCGCGGCGCAGCGCTGGTGGGTTTCCAGCCGCCGGCCCGTCGCTTGTGGCTCGTTTCCCCGCGATTGTACCACGGGCGTCCCTGGCACAGTTCTTGCACCAACCTGGCAGACGGTCTTGCCCCCGTCTTGCGCCCGTCGCCTGTGCCAGCTCACGACACACGAGGCTATGCCCCCGCTATGAACCACGACAAGCTCCTGCACATCCTCCTCGTGGACGACGACGAGGTGGATGTGATGAACGTGCAGCGCGCCTTCAAAAAGAACAACATCATCAACCCGCTTTACGTAGCGCGCAACGGCCTCGAGGCCCTGGAGATGTTGCGCGGCCAGGGTCAGCAGAGCGTCCCTCCCGAGCGGCGGCTGATCCTGCTCGACCTGAACATGCCGAAGATGAACGGCCTGGAGTTTCTGCGTGAGCTGCGGGCCGACCCCAACCTCCGCTCCCTCACCGTGGTGGTCCTGACCACCTCCGACGACGACCGCGACAAGGTCGAGGCGTACCAGTTCAACGTCGCCGGCTATATCCTCAAGCCCGTGACCTTCACCGCCTTTGTGGAGGCCATGGCGACGCTGAACAAGTACTGGACGATCAGTGAGATCGTATAGCGGGGACTCGGCCATGGAAGAGCAGCTCGCCATCCTCATCATCGACGACGATATGCTCGACCGCATGGCCGTCCGCCGCGCGCTGCGTGCCGCGGGCCTGGGCGACCAGGTGGCGGAGGCCGAAAGCAGCCCCGCCGCCTTCGCCCTCCTGGAGGCACGAGAGTTCGACTGCATCCTGCTCGACTATCTGCTGCCACCCACCGACGGCCTGACCGTGCTGCGCGAGCTGCGCGGCCGCGGCGTCACGGTGCCGATCGTGGTGCTGACCGGCCAGGGCGACGAGCGGGTCGCCGTCGAGCTGATGAAGGCCGGGGCGACCGACTACCTGACCAAGGAGGATCTCGCGCCCGAGCGGCTGGCCCAGAGCGTGCGCAGCGCCGTGCGGGTGTGGCGCGCCGAGGTGAGCGAGGCCCGCGCCCACGCCGACAGCCTGGAGCGCATGCGCTTTCTGGCTGAGGCCAGCCGCCGCCTCGCCGCCTTCCTCGACTCGCCGACGATCCTCGACGAGCTGAGCCGTCTGGTGGTGCCCGCCCTGGCCGATTGGTGCGCCGTCGACCTGGTCAGCCCCGAGGGCGAGCTCGCCCGTGTGATCGCCTACCCCTCGGCGGAGGAGGCCGGCCCCTGGGCCCATGAGATCGCCCTGGCCTGGCCGACGTCGGCCGCGGCGGGGGTGGCTCGCGCCGGCGAGTCGCTGGCCCAGCCCGCGGTGATCAACGCCTCGGGCCGCGACACGAGCTCACCCGAGATCGGCGTGATCTGTGTGCCGGTCAGCCTGCGCGGCGAGATCCAGGGCGCGATCAGCATGATCCGCCGGGTCGGCGGCCGCTCCTACGACGCGGCCGACCTAGCGCTTGCCGGCGACCTGGCCCAGCGCGTCGCCGTCGCCTTCGACAACGCAAGACTGTACGAGGAGGCCCAGGCCGCCGTCCGGCTGCGCGACGAGTTCCTCTCGATCGCCTCGCACGAGCTGCGCACCCCGCTCACCAGCCTGCTCGGCTATGTGCAGCTGCTAGAGCGCCGGACCTTGCGCAACGGCGAAAGCAGCGAGCGCGAGCAGCGGGCCATGCGCGTGATCGCCGATCAGGTGGTGCGGCTGAACAAAATGATCTCCTCGCTGCTCGACGTGTCGCGGCTGCAAAGCGGCCAGTTCGCGCTCCAGCTCGCCGCCCTCGACCTGCACGAGCTGGCGGTGCGCGCCGTCGAGGAGCTGCGCCCGACCCTCGACAGCCACACGGTGGCGGTGGTCGACGAAAACGGCCCGCTCCCCGTGCTGGCCGACGAGCTGCGGCTGCACCAGGTGCTCCAGAACTTGCTCCAAAACGCCGCGAAGTACAGCCCGGCCGGCGGCCGGATCGAGGTGCGCGTGTCCCGCGAGGGCGAGTGGGCCTGCGTCACCGTGAGCGACCAGGGCATCGGCATCCCCACCGAGGCCATCCCGCACCTGTTCACCCGCTTCTTCCGCGCGGCCAACGCTGAGGAGCGGCGGATCGGCGGGATCGGCCTGGGGCTGTACGTCGTCCACGAGATCGTGAAGATGCACAACGGCGCGATCGACGTCGACAGCCGCCTCGGCCAGGGCAGCGTCTTCCGCGTCCGGCTCCCCCTGGTCGCCGAGGAGCTCGCCCGCCCCGGCGCCGCCCGCCGCCTCGCCAGCTAGGTCCGCCCGCGCCCGGCATAAGAGAAAAAAGGGGAGAGCCTGGCTCGCCCCTTTTTTGCTACGCCCCCGGCCAGGTGAAGTGGAACGTCGCGCCCCGGCCCTCCTCGGACTCGACCCAGATCTTGCCGCCCTGGTGCTCGACGATCTTCTTGACCAGGGCCAGGCCGAGGCCGCTGCCCTCGACTTCGTCGCGCGGGGCGAGGGTTTGGAAGATGCCGAAGATGCGCTGGTGGTACTGCGGGGCGATGCCCGGGCCATTGTCGGCGACGGAAAAGCGGTAGTGTCGCCCCTCGCGCCCCCAGCCCACCATCACCGTGGGCACGTCGCCGCGGTGGTGCTTGAGCGCGTTGCCGATCAGGTTGGCGAAGACCTGCTGGAGCAGCAGCTTGTCGGTGCGGATGGTCGGCATGTCGGGCGGAATGCTGATCCGGGCCGCGGGCGGGGGCGACAGGAGGTCGACGACGTCCTCCAGCAGGTCGCCAAGGGCGACCGTGGCGACGGCGCCGCTGGTGCGGCCGACCCGCGAGTACTGGAGCAGGCCGTTGATCAGATCCTCCATGCGCCGCACGCGGCCGCGCATCAGCTCCAGGTGGCCGCGGATCGACTCGGGCACATCGCCCAGGTCCTCCTCGATCCAGCCCGCGAGGTTGGCGATGCCGCGCAAGGGGGCCTTGAGGTCGTGGGAGGTGATGTAGGCGAACTGGTCCAGCTCGCGGTTGCGCTCGGCGAGGGCGGCGCTGATCGCGGCCAGCTGCTCGGCGTGGGCCTGGAGCTCGGCCTCGTGGCGCTTGCGCGCGGTGATGTCGCGGTTGATCTCGAGCACCTGGATGCGCGCCCCGCTCTCGTCGTGGACGGCGGCCTGGCGGCTTTCGACGATGATCTGCTCGCTGTCGCGGCGCGTGTGGATCAGCTCGCCCTCCCAGGCCCCGCTGGCGAGCAGCTCGCGGTTCCGGTCGGCGATGTCGCCGTCGGCCTCGTCGGGGAAGTGGGTTTGCAGCAGCTCGTGCGTGGTCTTGCCGAGGGCCTCGGCCGCGCTCCAGCCGTACAGCTCCTCGGCGCCGCGGTTCCACGAAAGGATCTTGCCGTCGTTGTCGCGCACAATGATCGCCTCATGGGCCAGGTCGATCAGACGGGCCTGGCCGCGCAGCGTGCGGGCCTGCTCGGCCAGCGTCGCGAGGGCCGCCCGGCGCTCGCTGATGTCGCGCACGACGGCGACGAAGCGCGGCTCGGCGTCGGCCGGGTCGATATACTGCAGCGTCACCTCGACCGGGATGTGGCGCCCGTCTTTGTGGCGGTGGAAGGTTTCAAACGTTTCCTTGGCCCGCTCGCCGGAGATCAGCGGGGCGAGCAGCTGGCGGAAGCTTTCCTCGGTGTAGAACGGCTTGATCGCGTAGGCCGTCATCGTCAGCAGTTCGTCGTGGCTGTAGCCGAGCTGGTCGATCGCCCCCTGGTTGACATAGGAGAAGCGCAGGCTTTCCGCGTCGTACATAAAGACGCTGTCGAGGGTCTGGTCGAGCGTGTCGCGGAACTGGCGCAGCTCGCGGTACAGCCGGGCGTTGTCGATCGCGACGGCGGCGCGGCGGGCCAGCTCCTCGGCCAGGCGCAGGTCGCCCGTGGTGAAGCGCCGGCCGGACTCGGCGGAGACGAGGGTGAGCGCGCCAAAGGTGCGGCCGCGGGCGATCAGCGGGACGGCCATCGAGGAGCGCAGGCCGAGGTCGAGAAAGATCTGCAGCAGCTCCGGGTCGGGGATCGCGGCGCGCAAAAACTCCTCGTCGATCACCTCCAGCCGCTCGGACTGGCCGGTGCGCAGGACGTAGGGGACGCCGGTCGGAGAGTCGGGGTCGTAGGGGAGGCGCCGGTACAGCTCGTGGCCCAGGGCCACCTTCTCGGGGTCGACGTGGGCCACGGCCAGGCGGCGCACCTCGCCGTCCGGGTCGAGGATGTCGAGGGCGCACCAGTCGCTGATCCGCGGCACGGCCAGCTCGACCAGGCGGATCAGGGTCGCCTCATAGTCGAGCGAGCTGCCGAGGAGCTCGCTCGCCTCGGCGAGAAAGGCCAGGGTCTCGTTAATGCGCTTCTGCTCGTCGATGTCGGTGCAGGTGCCGACCCACTCGACGATCTGGCCGCTGGCGTCGCGCACAGGCAGGGCGCGGCCGATGAACCAGTGGTAGACGCCATCGTGGCGGCGGAAGCGGTACTCGATCTCGTAGCTTGCGCCCTCCTGCCAGGCCCGGCGCCACTGCTCAAGCGTGCGCTCGAGGTCGTCCGGGTGAAGCGCGTTGGCGAAGCCGAAGCCGAGCGAGTCGGCCTCGCTCAGGCCGGTGTACTCGTACCAGCGCCGGTTGTAGTAGACGTGGCCGCCGTTGGCGTCGGTGGCCCAGACCAGTTGCGGCATGCTTTCGGCGAGGGCCCGGTAGCGCAGGACGCCGAGGGCGTCGGTGGCCCGCGGATCAGTGGTGGTAGACATAGTGGCTTTCGGGGGCAGTGCATAGCCGGAGGCGCCGGCTCGGCTTCGTCTACGCAAGAATCGTGCCAAGGTGTGGATGCGAGGGGGAAAGGGCGAGTGTTCATGTTGGCGGCGCCGGGATTGTCTCTGGCGCGCGCTGGGTTGGCCTCGTAGGATGGGCTGGTGTGGGAGTGCGAGCGGGCCCGCGCTGGCGCGGCGCAAGCGGGCGGGCGTTGGAAAGGCGACGGATGCGCAAACAAACGGTGAACCGTGTGGCGGCGCCGGCGGGCGGCTGGCGGGCCGATCTACCGGCCGGAATGCTGGCGGCGGTGCCGCTGTGGCTCGGGGCGGCGCCCTTCGGGGTGATCTACGCGGTGAGCGCGGTTGCGGCGGGCCTGACCCCGGCCCAGACGATCGCCATGTCGCTGCTCGTCTTCGCGGGGGCGGCCCAGTTCACGGCGGTGGGGATGGTGGCCGCAGGGGCCGCGCCCGCGGCGATCGTGCTGACCACGCTGATCGTCAACGCGCGCCACCTGCTGCTGGCGGCCTCGCTGCTGCCCTACCTGCGCCGGGTCGGGCTGTGGCGGCGGGTGCTGCTGGCCGCCCAGCTCACGGACGAAACATACGCCCTTGCCGTCCGGCGCTTTCTCGACGGGACGGGCAGCCCGGCCTTCATGGCGGGGGCGAACCTCAGCCTGTATGCGGCGTGGCAGGCGAGCACGCTGGCCGGGGTGCTGCTCGGCGCGGCCATCCCCGACCCGGCGGCCTACGGGCTGGACCTGGTCTTCCCGCTGACCTTTATCGGCCTGCTGGTGCCGCTGCTGCGCGAGCGGTCGAGCCGGCCAGTGGCCGCGGCGGCCGCCGCGCTGACCGTGGCGGGCGCCCTGCTGCTGCCGGGCAGCTGGTACATCCTGATCGCCGGCGTGGGCGCGAGCCTGCTCGGCCGGCCGAAGCGCGAGGAGGCCCGCCCATGAGCGTCTGGTACGCCATCCTCGGCATGGCCGCGGTGACCCTGGCCACGCGGGCCGCCCCGCTGCTCCTGATGCGCGGCGAGCTGCCGCCGCGGCTGCGCGGTTGGCTCGACGCGGTGCCGGTCGCCGTCTTCACCGCCCTCTCGCTGCGCCCGCTCGTGGTGAGCGCCGGCCCCGACCCGCAGCTCAGCCTGGGCCTCCCGCTGGCCGCGGGCCTCGCCGGCGCCCTTGCCGCCTGGCGCACCGGCAGCGTGGTGGCGACGATCGCGGCGGGCCTGGCGGCCTTCTGGCTGCTCCGTCTCGCCCTCGGCGCCGGGTGAGCCGCGGCGGGCGAGTGCCACGGGCTTTCTACCCTTCCTTGTGACAAGGCCCTCCCACGGCACCGCCCGTGCTACGATAGGGCGGGGAAGCACGAGCGGAGGAGGGGCGATGGACGAGCTCGCGGTGGATCACCGCTACGCCGAGATCAACGGCATCCGCATGCACTACGTGACGGCGGGGAGCGGCCCGCTCTGCCTGCTGCTGCACGGGTTCCCCGAGTTCTGGTACTCGTGGCGGCACCAGATCGGGCCGCTCGCGCGCCACTTCACCGTGGTAGCGCCGGACCAGCGCGGCTACAACGAGACGGACAAGCCGGGCTGGGGCTACGAGGTGGACGTGCTGGTGGCCGACGTGGTCGAGCTGATCCGCAGCCTCGGCCACCGCCGGGCCCTGCTGGTGGGCCACGACTGGGGGGGCGCGGTGGCCTGGGCGACGGCCATCGCGGCGCCGCACCGGGTGGAGCGGCTGGCCATCCTGAACGCGCCCCACCCCGGCATCTTCGCGGAGCACCTGCGCAGCAACCCGCGCCAGATGCGCCGCAGCGCCTACATGGGCCTGTTCGCCCTGCCGGCCCTCCCGGAGCTGCTGCTCAGCGCGAACGACTACGCCGGCGTCGAGCTGGCCATGCGCCGCGGCGCCGCCCGCCCCGGCCACTTCAGCGTCGACGACATGGCGGCCTACAAAGACGCGATCAGCAAGCCCGGCGCGCTCACCGCCGCCCTGAACTGGTACCGCGCCGCGGCCCGCACCGGCACGCGCGGGCTGCTCGCGGGGACAGGCCTGCGCGTCCCCGCGCCGACCCTGCTCGTTTGGGGCGAGCGCGACCCCTTCCTGGGCATCGAGCTCGTCGGCGGCACCGAGCGGTTCGTCCCCGACCTGACCGTGCGCATGGTGCCGGGTGCGGGCCACTGGGTGCAGCAGGAGGAGAGCGCGCTGGTCAACCAGCAGTTGGTGGAGTTTTTCGCGCGGGGCGCGTAGGGTGGGCCTGGGGCGCTCTCGGGGTTCCCGGCGGGGCGCTGCTCGCCCCCGCGCGCCCGAGGGGGGCCTGCGGCGCTATTCGGGGTTCCACCCCGTGCCGGGGTTCCCGGCGGGGCGCTGCTCGCCCCCGCGCCCCCGAGGCAGGGGGCCGGCCCCGGCCCCCTGCACCCCCAGGCCAGGGCGCTGCGCCCCTGGACCCCG